>Ga0207511_100003_pt1 | contig 77572 bp, 65 predicted proteins | sample NitcycUWRSCHO22C_FD_188265 | JGI IMG/M metagenome (GOLD analysis project Ga0207511, IMG submission 188265) | Soil microbial communities from Arlington Agricultural Research Station in Wisconsin, USA - Nitrogen cycling UWRJ-SCHO22-C (SPAdes) | ecosystem: Environmental > Terrestrial > Soil >... | reverse complement strand
GTTGGTGCCCGCCTCTAAACGTGGATGATTACTGAGTGAGTTCGTTCCGCAGTTCGCGTTCAGTCTCTTCGCGCAACTGTTGTTCGGCGCGGGTGGTTTCTAATCCGATGGGCAGGTGTTTGCGACCTTCGTTGAGACGCTCCAACATATAATTCGTTTCGGCCCAGCTGGCTCCGCGACTCGCGGCTGCCTCAATCATTTGCAAACGCGCCTCGGCCTCGGCTCGTCTCGATGAACCTTCCTGCTTCAGGCGCTCGAGCCGTTCCCGATCCTGCGCCAATTCATCTAACAGCACCGAGGTGTCCGGAGCGTTCAGGTATCGCGCGCGATTGATTCGGCGTTCGACTTGCAGCAGGTCGCGGCGCGCGCGCGTCGTCAGCCGCGTCGCATTCAACCTGAGCGCGAGCGTTTCGCGGTAGGCATCAGCCAGCAAAGCTTGTTTCTTTTCCATTTCGCGCAGCGAACGCTTCTCGCCGGAGGTTAATTCATGGAGGAAGAAACCAACTTCATCGGCGGTAATGCCATCAGAAGCAAGGCGGTCGCGCAAATCTCGCGTCCACCGGCGCCGGTACATCACCAAAAACAGGGCGACGATCATTGCGATAATCAGCGAAAAAGGCGCCGAGGTGATCGCGAGCAGCAGGAAAATTGGCGAGAAACCGGATAGCAGGTAGACCAGGAGCAGCGCGGCCGGCGGCGCGACCGTGACGCCCGCCAGCGCCAGCCAGGGCGCAGTTTGCCAGACGCGGGCAAGCCTTTTTTCGCGCGCCGTGAGCTTGCCTGGCGCATCCAGGCGAACGTCTGTTGAGATTTCACTAGTCACCGGTTGTCAATGATACTCGCCTCCATAAACGCAAAGCCAGCGCGGGAAGTTGCCGCCGCCGCGCAGATTGTTCGCATGGGGTTTTGTTCACCCAAGTTAACAACTTGCGCTACTTCGTAATATGATGGCCCGACCAATGCACGCCATGATCATCGATCAGTTTAAAGGAATTGCATTTGCTGCCGCCATTGTGGCTCTGATTCTGTGCGGTTCCGCTTTCGCCCAGGACGGCAAACGCGGAGTTCCGAAGCCGGTCACGGTGCCGATATCGCTGAGGTTCCGTGACACTTCCTCGGCGGAAACGCGCGAAGTCGTCCTGCTGTTGCGAGAAGACGGTGACATTCAGCAGTTGGTCTCGCAGCGGTCGGCGCTCGACAGCCCGATGACGCTCGCGGTTCTGTTTCAGGATGATCTGGTTCCGTCAGTGGCCGTCGACTCAAAGAACATGGCTAAGTTCATTCGTGAACAACCGGGCGGCTCGCGCGCGATGGTTGGGTACATCCGTCCGGGTTCGCTGGACGTGCGCAAGAAATTCACCAACGAACTCGATAAGGTGGCGGACAGTGTGCGCGTACCGCTCGGGCTGGCCAGCGCCGGCGCGTACAATCCTTATATCGAAATTATTGAAGGCCTGCGGCGGTTCGATTCGCAGCCCATGGGTCGGCGCGCGATGATCGTGATTAGCGACGGCATCGATGTATCTCGCGGCCCGGATAGTTCCTCCCCCTCTCAAAGCCTCGATTTGCAGCGCGCCATCACCGAAGCCCAACGCCGGGCCGTGCCGATCTATTCGATCTTCGTGCCACCGGCCGCGGCGTCCCAGTTACCTTATGCGCTGAATGGCCAGAGCTGCCTGCAACGGCTTTCAGACGAAACCGGTGGCCGCGCTTTTTTCCAGGGGACCGCGGCGCCAGTGAGCTTCGATCCATTCCTCAAAGAAATTAATTTGCTGATGAGTCTGCAGCTGGCCTACACGTACCGGTCGACTCACCCGAGCAAGGGCTTTCACAAATTGGATGTTAAGCCGTTAGAAGGGAATGTTGAGGTTCGGCATCCGGCAGGATATACGCGATAGCAGGTTTAAAGCTCAGGCGATATTTTTCTTAATCACCGACTGGCGACGCTCCATCTCTTTAATCTGCATTTGCAGATCCAGCAGATGCAGGTCCAGCATCAAACGCAAATCGTTATTTAGTTTCAAGCCGCGCTCGAAATCCTTCTGCGCTTCAAGGTTCTGACCCTGCGTCTGGCGCGCGTAGCCGCGTTCGGCAAACACCAGCGGATTGTGATCGTCCAGCGCGATGCTCTTGTCAAAATCGGCGATGGCGAATTTCGCGTTACCGATGATCAGAAACGCGCGTCCGCGTTTGAAGTAAGCGTCCGCATCGTTGGGATCGTATTTGATAGCATGATCGAAATCAGCCAGCGCGCCTTCGATGTCCATCCGGTTTGAGCGGATGTACCCCCGATTGAGGTAAGCCTGCGTGATGTCATGATTGTTGGCCGCGAGATCCGGAGTCAGGCCGGCCGTCATCTCGTAGTCTTCGATCGCACCGTCCAGGTCGCCAGCCGCGCGCCGGGCCTTGCCTCGATTGAAATAAGCTTCGGCGTATTTCGGGTCGATGCTGATCGCCCGGTCGTATTCGGCGATCGCTCCGAGTACGTCGTTACGGCCAAAGCGCTCGAGGCCCTGCTTCACATATTTTTTGGCGGATTGTGGCTTTTGCGCAGACGCAGAGAAGGGAAGAGCGATTACGAAACCAACTGCGATTAGAAGCAGGCGTTTCATCTCTTCGAGGGCAGGCAGCGGGCCTGCGTTCGCGGGCATCTGTCCCGCCTGTCCAGGGGGTGTGATTCTACTGCACAGTCGCCGGCAAAAGCGACCCTCGCGGGTCGGATGCAATACCGAAACCATCTTCGGTTTGGCCGATCATTCCGTGGAAATGAACGTCAGTGCCTGACAACACCAGCAGCACATCACCTGCGTAGTAGCGCACGTCATCCATTCGGAATCGAATTACGGTCGCCTGGCCGTTTTTCTGTTCGAGCGTTTCGAACGAAAAAGTTTCGGCGTCTACGACCAGTGTCTGGGAATGAGTAGCTGTCCGTTGCGATTCCGACATGACGAGGATTATGGATGCTGTCAGTGGATATTACAAACGGAATCGCCGGCCAACAGCAAAGACCCGGTATTCGAATCTCAGTTGGACAACAGAAGGATTCGACCCTGACAGTCGGATTGTATTTCACGCCTTCAGCGTGAGAATAACTGCTGGGACCTGTTCTGTCGACGCTGTCCACGGCTCGTCTGAAAGACAGTTGCTATTCAATCTCACGCCTGCGGCGTGAAGACGTCATGATGTGGTTCACATAGCTTGTCCCCGCAGGGGACAAATTCAATAGCCGGTGGCAATGCCACCGGACCACGCCAAGAACAAATCGGTTGACCCTGAAAGGGTCGAATTAACTCCACAGATAACGCTCGTTGTATTTCATTCCATACTCGTCCAGAAATGCGATTAGCTCTTCCTTAAATGTGCGCTTGCGATGATGGTCTTTCTGACTGGCAAGGTATTTGTTCAATGCCGGAGTGTCTGTGTGCCGGATCGTGAACGCGCCGTAGCCATCCTGCCAATGGAAGTTCCGAAAGGGTCGATCTTTGCTCTTGATCCATGACGAGCTGTCTTTCTTTACATCCTTCATCAAGGAACTCAGGGCAACATTCTTTGATTGTGAGATGAGCAAGTGAACATGGTCGGTAGTGCCGCCGGCATTAAGCAAACGTGATTCATGATTCTTCAGAATGCCGCCAACGTAGGCGAACAGTTCGGGTTCGACTTCGGGTGTAATCAACGGCTCGCGGTTCCTGGTTGAGAAGATGATGTGGACCAGCAAGCTAACGAGGGTCTGAGCCATGGGTGCCGCTCCTTGATTCGACCCTTTCAGGGTCGCGGGATTTTGGGCGGATTGTATTCCGTGGACGATGTCCACGGCTATTGAATTTCACGCCTGCGGCGTGAACACATGAGGCGACTCAGGTTCGGCGGTTATGATAAGGGCTATTCCAATACACCTGCCCCGTCAATTCGCCAATGGCTTCCAGCATCGACCAGTCCAATGCCGTCGCCTGTCCCCGAGGCGACAAATTCAATAGCCGGTGGCAACATGTCCCCGCAGCGGACAAATCGTGCCAGTGGCAACATATCCCCGCAGCGACAAATCGTAGCCAGTCGCACTATGTCCCCGAGGCGACAAATTCAATAGCCGGTGGCAACATGTCCCCGCAGCGGACAAATCGTGCCAGTGGCAACATATCCCCGCAGCGGACAAATCGTAGCCAGTCGCACTATGTCCCCGCAGGGGACAAATTCAATAGCCGGTGGCAACGCCACCGGACCACGCCAACAAATTATTCTCCAGACCCTGAAAGGGTCGAATTCACTGAAGAAACATTTTGGATCGACGATCCGTGGACGATGGTTATTTCTGTCTCGCGATTGTCTGAGGGGTGGCGTAGCTTTCCCGGGCGCGCACTATCAGACCGGGATACCGGACGCGCACTTTAATGGCCCGTTCTCCTGAGGCAGGTAAGTTCTCTTTGGGATGGTAGCCGAGACTGTATTGCACTCCGAGTTCGGCGGTGATTGCTTCCAGGGCCGGGGCGACGTCGCGCAGATCGTTAGCTTTGTAAAAGCGGCCGCCGGTCTTATCAGCCAGGCTGCGCAAGTAAGGTTCGCTGACCGCGTATTCTTTCATCAAATGGTCCTGCACCTTGCGACGAGCCTTTTCGTTCTTGATCACGCTGAGACGCTGCGGCAACTGTGGCAGCGTGTCGTACCGGACTGTGTAGATGATTACGTCCGATTCAGTGAGCTGCTGGAGCGTGCTTTGGAGCGATGCCGACTTGCTGGATTCATCGACACCATCGGTCATGAGCACGATCGCTTTACGTCCTTCAATTCGCGCCATTTGCTTCAATCCGAAATCGACGGCGTCATAAAGCGCGGTGCCGTCAGTGATGGCTGGAATGCGTAGTTTTGACCGGCGCACCGTGCCGACATCGATGGCGTTTGTCAGCAGGTTAATTTTGCCGTCAAAGGTAATCGCGGTCAGGCGATCGTTCTGGCGGAGGCGACTGATGAACAAGTTGGCGGCCGCGCTAATTTGCGCCAGTTGATACTGCGTTGAGCCGCTCACATCGAGCATCAACGCTACGGTGAATGGCTTTTCGATCGAGGCGAAGTAACTGACCTGCTGCTCGATGCCGTTTTCGTAGATCTTGAAATCTTCGGGCCGCAGATTGGCGACATAGCGGCCGTTTCGGTCCATTACGGTTGTGGGAATCGTGATCAGGCTGACCGCGCCGGCGCGCGCAGCGGTTTGATCGGCCGCGGCGCTCGATCCATTTCCAAGGTCAATCGTCTGCGATTCGGGACGAAGCACCGGTGGCCGCCGGGCCGGTTCAGTTGATTGTCCTTGTGAGACTCCGCCGGACAGCGTTAATAGCACAGCGAAAAGCAGGAGGGTGCGGGTAGATTGGATCATTGGTTTGCGCGTTTATCGGCCGTCTTTTTGTGCGACTTAACAGGGATATGAAACGACTGTTCACATAGGTATTCCAGAGTGTGACCGAAACACAACACTTGAGACTTGCAGATCGAGACCGTACTATTCCCGTATGTTTCGGGTAATTCGCTACATCATCTACGCGATTAGCGGAATCGTGCTGGGCGGATTGATTTTCGAGGCGGCGTCATTGCCGCACGTCGGCGGGTTGGCGACCGAGAATCCGGCGACCACCTCGATGATTGAAACACGGCTTCGGGAAGCGCAAAGGAACGGCCAACAACCGAAACGGGTGCAGATTTGGGTGCCGCTGGAAAAGATCTCGCCGCAGCTTCAGCGCGCTGTGCTGGCCGGAGAAGATTCAAACTTCGGAGCGCATCACGGGTTTGATTACGACGCGATTCAGCGCGCGTGGGACCAGGCGCAAAAGGAAGGCGAGAAGGAGGCGAAGCAGGAAGGCGAGAACGATTCGTGGTTGCCGAACCTGCCGGACTTTAAGCGTGGCGCGTCGACCATCTCGCAACAACTGGCGAAGAACCTGTATCTCTCGAGCGAGCGTTCATTCATGCGCAAAGGTCAGGAAGCGCTCATCACTTACTTCATGGAGCGCAACCTGACGAAACGCCGCATCCTGGAAATTTATTTGAACGTGATTGAATGGGGTGATGGAATTTACGGCGCGGAAGCCGCCTCGCAATATTACTTTCACAAGCCGGCGGCGAACCTGAATGCGCGCGAAGGCGCGTTTCTCTCGGCGATGATTCCGAACCCGCGCACTGTTTTCAATCCGCAACTCGATCCCAAACGGGTCGCGCGACGACAGCGAATCATTCTGAAGTTGATGCCCGGCGTGAAGATGCCGCAGGGAACCGGGTGAGTGCGAGCGCCGGCGTCTCGTCTTTGGGGTTTGGAGGCTTGATGTGTCAGTACCGGGAGCGGTAGCGACCGGATCATGTGACCCCTTCGACGAAGCTCCTTGATCCGGTCGCTACCGCTCCCGGTACTGACACGATCCAAAGCGCCGTCAAGCCGGCGCACTCCAAAATCGATCACTGATTGACCGTGTACTTCATCACCTTGTTGCGCGATACGACCAGCAACTCATTCTGATCATTAAACGTCATTCCCGAAGCCGTACCGTCCGGTCTGAAGCCGGTCACGAAACGCCCGTCTGAATCGAAGACCTGAATGCCCTGAATGTCACTTACGAATACCCGCCCTTTGCCGTCGACGGCGATGGCGCTGACGGCGCTCAGTTGTCCCGGCTGACGGCCCGGCCCGCCGAAGCGATTCATATATTTTCCGTCGCGGCTGAATTTGAAGACGCTGCTGGTGAAGCTTCCCAGGCCGTAGATATTCCCGCGGCCATCGGTCGCGACGCGCGTGTTCAGCTCGGTGCGATCCGCCGGCGTACTGATGGCCGCGCGGATAATCTGTTTGATATTTCCCTGCGAATCGAATTGCACGATGTCATCGCGGCCGCGCTGCCACGCAGCTACAAATCCGCCGTCGGGTGTTGCCGTGATGTCGTCGAATCCATCTCCTTCTGGATAAGAAATCTTCCCCAGTGAATTACCGGTTCGACCGTCGTAACGCGCGATAATTCCGCGCTGCACCACGTACACAGTTCCTTTTCGATCGACCGCTAAGCCGCGCAGAGGCATCTTCGGATCGGCGGTCCATTGTGTGATGAACTTTCCGTTGGCGTCGAAAACCTGTATGCGTCCGCCGCTGTATTCGCCGATGTAGATGTTTCCCTGACCATCGACGGCGATACTGCGCGCGTCGGTCATCATGCCCGGGCCGATGCCTTCGCTGCCGAACTTCAGCGTCTGGCTGACAAAGCCGTTGCCCATTTCGCCGGGGCGCGAACCGATGGGTTTGTCGCGCAGACCAGTGAGCGGACTGAGGGCCCTCCTGACCTGACTGATCGCGCCGAAGACGCCGGCGAACACGATGACGATAATGATTACCGGGATCAGAACGACGAACCAGAGCGCTTTGGTGGCTGTGCGCGCGACTTGCGGTCCGATCGTGATGTCGATGTTGGGCATGACGATCGGTTCAATCCGCAACTGATTCGGCAAAGCGATCTGGCTTTGGCAATACGCGCAATGCGCGGACGTGGCAAACGCCGAGTCGTACGTCACCGGCGCACCGCATTTTGGACACTCGAGGGTTTGCATGACGGAGCGTAGTTTAGCTGGAATGGGGCTGCGTGTCAGCAGCGAGAAGAGAAGAAAAGATTATTTGTCATTTGTTGATTTGACTGCCGACTATGGAGTCAGTACTACCTGAGTTGGCAGGTGGGTTAAGCGAGCCCTTCAAACAGTAGCTCGTGTTTTGATCCATCCGCTCACGCGGATGGTACTGACTCCCGTCGCTCACGGATCAAATCAACAAATGACAAATGGTCATTGACAAATAGCCCTTTCTCTTTCTTCCCCTGCCATGCTCGTCCAAAAACAAAAGCGGCCCTCAAAATAGAGAGCCGCCCAAACCTCAACTCGACACATTGCCTACATGTCTGCGAATTCGTGGGCCAGCGTCAACTCCGCTTTTCGCAATTCATATCTGCCGCGGCCGAGGTTGCCTTCCGGCTTCATCGCCAACACCACGAAATAATCCTTGTTGAAGAGCCGCATCAGCAGCGTCACTTCTCCGAAGGCGACGACGATTTCGCGCAACTCGCCGAGCGCCAGATCGTTTCCTGATCGCGCGGAACTGCGGACGAGCGAAGTGAATTCGGCGGCGGCCACATCGAGATTCGCGGCGACGCCTTCATCGGTAAAGAATTTCTCCACAGATAAGCCGTCAGCGCCCATGATGAGCGCGCCCAGACTGCCGTCGGTGTGGTGAACGATTGCTTGCAGAGCTTCTTTGAACATCGGGTGAGACCTACCTTTTCGGGATTCGTTTTACCTCAGCCTTCTATCTTAAAAGAGTTAAGAAACTTCGCGGCCAGCCCATCATAATACCGAACCATCGGAGCAGCCATTCCGCGAAGGCCGGGGCCGCCGAATACGGTCTGATACATCCGTCCTTTCACGAAATAAACTCTGGTCCTGAAGACGAACGCGCCGTCATCCAATACGTATTCACGCGCGGGTGTCTTCGCGGTGCTGATGTCCTTTTCACTAACGAGAATGAGTTTACCTTCGGATATCGCCCGGTCACGGCCGTTGTCGAATGCCGCCCGGATTGTCTCGGCGTCAGGCGTCTCAGTCGTAAAATCGCCGAACACGACGGCGTAGAAGGCCACGGTACTTGTCACGGCAAAAACACGCACGTCCGTGTGAATGAACTGCGTGTTGATAGGCATGAACATCTCGTTCGGAGTGTCAGGCAAAAGCACGCGGAAGCGTCCTTCGCTTGAGACCAACTCGCGCCAGGGCTTGTCACTCGCGGCCTGTTTTTGGGCCATGACCGGCGTATGCAAATCGCTGCAGGTAAGGCAAAGCAACAGGGCGAGTGCGCAATAGGCGAGCTTGCTGATTTGTGCGTTCATGAGCCGAGACCTCGTGTGCTAATCGTGAAAATGTCCGTGCAGGTTATCGCAAAAATCCGGTGGTCGAGGCTTGCGCTTCAGACCACCGGACTCTTTTAACCAGAGTTGATAAAGCTACGGGCGTTTGCCGCCCACAGCGTCTGGCCGGGCAGTACCCGCGGCGGGAACTGCGGGTTGGGTCGGCGCGCCGAGAACATTCGGCTGCACCGGCATCATCGCCGGAGACTGTGACCTGTCCTGCGGTTGCTCACTCGGCCCTGAATTCGACAGCGGATTGCCAAGCGGCACCGGCTGCGGAACGGTCGTGATGCGTGGACCAGTCGCCGGAGTGTTGGGAATCGGCTTGCCGGAATAATCAGGCCGATAGATGTGCGGCGTGATGAAGAACAGAATTTCAGTCGAGTCCTTCGTCACGAGTTTGCGCTTGAACATGTTGCCAATGATCGGAATGCTGGCCATGCCCGGGGTGCGCTGTCTTTGCGTGGCTTCCTGATCGGCGAGCACACCGCCCATGACGGTGGTGCCACCATCTGGAACCAGCACTTCAGACTGCATGCGCTGAGTGTCGATACCCGGAACGCCACCGACGGCGATACCGGTGTTGACGGTGTTGTTTTCGATCGTCACGCGCAACACCACCGTGCCCGCGTCCGTGATTTGCGGAGTGATGGAGAGACGCAGCGGGACCGAAACGAAGGTCGTGGTCACCACCGCGGTGCCGCCGGCTGCCTGAGTCGTCTGCACCGGAATCTGTGAACCACTTTCGATTTGGGCCGGACGATTGTTGAGCGCCGTGACGCGCGGAGTTGCCACCGTCTTAACTTCGCCACGGTTTTCCGCAGCACTGATCAGAGCGCTGATCTGCGCGCTGCCGAACAAGCCGGTCGTCAGGCCGATGACCGTCGACGCGGCCGCCGAGCGGAAATTGTTGAGCGGCATGGCGGTGTTCGCCAATCCGCCGAAGACGCTGTACGGGTTGGGACCGGCATTCAATGTGGAACCCGAGCCACCGCCCGAACCGCCAGAACCGCCGCTACCACCCGAGCCGCCACCCGAGCCGCTCGCCGGCAACGTGCTGATGTTGGCCAAGGCGCCGTTTCCAAAATTAACCACGCCGAGTGAAAGCTGCGCGCCGAGGTCGCGGCTGAAATTGTGCTGCGCGATCACGATGCGAGTTTCGATTTCGACCTGCGGTTCAGGCTGATCCAAAATCGCGATCAGCTGACGAATCGCTTCCACGTTCTCGCGCACGTCGGTGATGATCAGCGAATTGCTCTGACCAGCGACTTCGACTGAGCCGAGACGCGAAAGGCGACGCTTGATGATCGGCAGGATGCCCTGGTCGCCGCCGCCGCCGCTGCTGTCGCCACCGGCGCCGCCGCTGAAACTCAGGTTGGTTGAACCACCCGCGAAAGCGCCAGTGGAACCGGCCGCGGTCGCCAGCGTGCCCGAAGCGCGCGCGTAATTCAGTCGCACGAGTTCAGTCACCAGCGGCGAGTTGCTCAGTTGCGAATCGCGGATCAGTCTTTGACTCTCAGCTTCTTTGGCGAGCGTTTCCGTCGTCGCGACGCGCAAGATATTGCCGTTGACATCGATGCCCAAGCGGTTCGCTTTCAAAATCATGTCCAGCGCCAGGTTCCATGGCACATCCTGAACATTGACAGTCACCGGAACCGCAGACACGGAATTATCAATCACGAAATTGATTCCGTACTGCTCGGTGATGTAATTCAGAATGTCGCGCACGTCGGCGTTGACGACATTGAGATTGATCGGCTCGCCGACAAATCCCGGCTGGCCGTAGCGCTTGCCCTGGCCCGCCTGCATCGACATGTTGTCTTTGAGCGGGTTGCTCACGGGCATTGCCGGATCAGGCGACGGAGCCGGCAGCGCCACGACACCTGACGTCGCCCTCGCGGACTTCGCAGTTTTCGTTGAAGCGCCGGCTGCCAGCGCGAAACCGTTGAGAGACAGGCCACCGGCGAACGCGACAGCGAAAGCTTTGGTGGCGAGATTCTTGAATTGCTTGGACATTATTCCCTCCTCAGGGATGGCGGCCGAACCTCCGTCATACGCTGCCTGAACTCAAGAGATTCAGCGCGAGCCGCACTACACGGTAGTTCAGCGGGTTGTCAAAAATGAACGAAGTGAATTTCGCTCAGGGCACGACGGCCCACATTTGTGAGCCTCAGATCTGTTATTGCTTCTCCGGATTCGGCTTGGTTTCCGGTTTGGCGGTGTCCGACTTTGCGGATTCGGTCTTCACGACCGCGTCGGCGGCGGGTTGCTTCGCAGCGACCATGGCTTCGACGGGATTGGACACGCGCAGTGGTTTGATCTCAACCATTTTCTCGCGCTTGCCGTCAGTCCACAGAACGTCGCGGCGAAATACCAGGCGGCCTTCTTCGATCGCGACCAATTGACCGTCGAAGAAGTTCTCACCCGGATAGATCACGTATGAGAGCTTGGGAGAAAGCGGCGTAGCTTCAACCATCGCAGACCAGCCGCGCGGGGTGCGAAAAATTCCGGTGACCTGGACCTCGCTCAGCAAAAGCGCAGTCGTCGGTTTCGGCGCTGCGATATGAGCGGCGGCGGCGGCGGCTTTCTGAGCGCGATAGGCTTCGATGCGCACCTGGATTGAAGGCGCGTCCTTCTTGGTCGCCGCGGCTTTGGGCGCCTTGACGATCGGCTGATATTTCGTGAAGGGATCGCGACCGGACGATCTTTTGGTCGCAGCGGAATCTTTGGCTTCGCTCTTGTCCTGCGCGGTGACAGTCAGAGCTAATACACCCATCACGCAAACAATCGCGGCGGCGCTGATTAAGAATCTAAATGCGTTTTTGTAGTTCATCGTTGTATGTCCCCGAATGGAGTGCGCTGACTATTTCGCGGTCCCATTGTCTGCCTGTTTTACGGCCTGTTGCACGGCCTGCGTGGTGGCGTTGGCGGCGGCAGGATTGCTGGCCTGGGCGGGCGCGGGCGGACTGCCGGCGGCGGCTGGCGAAGCGGCCGGAGAAGCGCCTGGAGAAGCGCCCGGCTTCGCGGCGGCCTTTTGCAGGTTCTCCGCAGAAACGTAGTAGGCGGTCAGATCGAAGCGGGCTTCGATAGTTTTCTTCGATCCCTGATTTTCCAGTTGCTTGATTTCGAAATTGGTGATCGAGACGATCCGTTGATAGTGGGCCATCTGATCAAAGAAGGCGCGCAGTGATGAGAATGAACTCTGCACCGCGACATCGATCTTCTTGCCACTATAGAAATCCTGCTGCACGTCGTCCTTCGGCGTGAAGTGACGCACGGTCAAACCGGTGGCGTTGGCGTGGTCCTGTATGCCCTGGAGGACATTGGTCAACTCACGCTGTTCCGGCAGGAGCGCTTTCAACTCTTCCAATTCTTCCTGCTTGTTTTTGTAGGTGGCACGGAAGACGCTCAGTCGCTGCGAAGCTACCTGCATTTCCATGTTCGCCTTTTGCAGCGTTGCGATCTGATCCTGCAGGGCTTTCGTTTCTTTACGCGTGCCGCTGGTAACGAAGTACCAGAACGCTCCGTAAACCAAAACGGCCAGCACGCCGAACAGGCCCAGACGTGCGTACCACGGAAGGTTGTTAATGTTTCCAATCTTCATGATGTTTTCCAGCTTCGCGTTCTAGTTGCGCGCGGCGACGTTGTTAGCCCCTGGCTTGGGGGCAGAGGCGGTGTTGTTGGCAGGCTCGGGCGGTTTGGCACCGGCATAGCTGCACTTGATAGTGAAGGCGACCACCTCGGGCATCTGGACGCCCGGGATGTTTACGTTCGACGCCGGCGCCGCAGGCGCAGCCGCAGCACCCGTCGAGGTCTTTGCCTCAGCGGTCTTGCGCTCGGTTTCGATGTTGAGGTTGGTGAACAGTCCCGACGAGAACTCCATGCTCTGGCCAAACCGCGTCACGGCACCTTCATTCGGCGACTCACCCTTGACGATGATTTCGCCATCTTTCTGCTCGACACTCTTCAGATAAAGACCAGGAACTGCATCAAAGCGCGTCTTTAATTCTGCCAGCACGGCGCTCGGTCCTTGCTGCGAACCACGCAGTTTCTGAATAGCATCGATGCGGAGATTGATGTCGTTGACTTTCTTCTCGAGATCAGCTTGCTCTCGCTTGACCGCATTCATCTCGTCATTGATGCGCTTTTCTTTCTCGAGCTGTTTTACTGCCGCCTCGTGTTGTTTGTTCGTGCTGACGTAGTCGAAGCCGATGCCAAGCACCAGCAACGCCATAATAGTCAGCCCCAGCAGCAGCGTCTGCGTGCGCGTGTTCGAGACCTTGTCTTCGACAAAGGCCACGCTCGCCGGACGATCTGTTACCGATTCTAAAAGATTTACTTTGATCATCCTGCGTCAACTCCTCTCAACGCTAATCCGACTGCGATGGCCATTTCGGGCACGATTTCTTTCATGTATTCCGGATCGAAACCACGCGAGTCGACTTTGATCTTTTTGAAGGGATCGAAAATTTCAACCGGCATGTCAAAGCGGGTCGACAGAAACTCAATCAATCCGTTGAGCTTGGAACCCCCGCCGGAAACCAGAATCTTTTCCACCGCGAGACCGCCGTCTTCGACGGTGGCGCGATAGAAGTCCATGGTCTTTTGCACTTCGAGCGCGAGAATGTCCGAGACAGTTTCCAGGATCGGCGTGATGTCGCGATCCTCAGAAGCTTCCGGCAACGGCATGCCCCGCTTTACTTGTTCGGCGTGCTCGAAGGTCAGCCCGAGCTCCTTTTGCAGGAGCGACGTGTACTGACTGCCACCGAAACTGGCGTCGCGCGTAAACACCGAACGATCGCCGTTCAGAATATTTATGTTAGTTGTCGAAGCGCCGATGTTGAGCAGTGCGACGATCTGGCCCTGCTGCGGGTCGTAATTCAATTCGTAGCAGTTCTGCAGGGCGAATGCGTCGACGTCGATCACTGCCGGTTGTTTGCCGGCGAGTTGAATCGCCTGTTTCAGATTCGCCACCTTGTCGCGCTTGCAGGCGGCCATCAAGACGTGAATCGCATCTTCTTTCGATTCGGTAACGTGATAGTCGAGCGTCACGTCACTGATGTCGAAGGGAATGTGCTCTTCGGCATGCCACGCGAAAGATTCCTGCAATTCTTCTGCGCTCATCTGCGGCAGCATGATGTTCTTGACGATTACTGAGTGACCGTTAACGCCGGCCGCGACTTTCGTGGTCTTGATCTTGTGCTCGTTGAAGATGCTGGCGATGGCATTCGAGACGGTATTCAATTCCATGATCTGGCCGTCGACGACCGAGTCGGGTTCGAGCGCTTCGTAGCCAAGACTCACGAGCTGAAAATCTCCATTCTTACCCTGGAGCTCGACAGCCTTGACGCTGCTGGAACCAATGTCGACGCCGACCATGCTTTTGTTAGGGCGTTTGAACATCATTAATGACTCCTCACTAACTTGAACATCAGCAGACGTTGACGACGGACTCGAGCACGCGCACGACGCGCCCGCGATAAACCAGCACGCACCAGTCTGGTGCGGCACGGATAGCTTGCGTTATTCATCATTGGGGTATCCAAAAGATTTTTGGGCTTCGCTCTAACAATGGGCGGGGCGATCGGTCTCGGCGGAACGCCGCCGGCAGTGACTAAAGACTGGAGTCCAGTTGGTAGAAGAATCCGGACCAGCAACTGCCATCGCTAGGCTACAATAGAGGCCAACTGTTGTCAACAATATTTTCTCATAATAAACACGAGCCAACACAGGTTGGTGAGACTTTTCAAAATAGTCCCCATCCTTTTGGGATTTAGGTAATTGCCAGACCAACCGGTCAACAGTTACGATGCGCGACTTGAGAAAGCTACGACGCACCGCAATTCTCCTCTTGATCGCGATTCTGGTCGGTTTCGCGGGATGGGTCTATTGGAACCGGGTTCAAACCGCGAATCTCACGGTCTGGGCTCCGGGCGACAGTCTTGCTTATGTAGAGGTCAACGACCTTAGCGAGATTGTCCGAGGTGTCGAACAAACCACTGCCTGGAAATCGTTGGGCCCCCTTTTGGGCGCTCCGGACCATCTGGCGCCTAACCGGTCGTTATTACGGTTTGCGCGTTGGACCGGCATCGGTTCCGCCGACGTCATTTTGTTTGCTCGCTCACAAGTCGCAGTTGTTTTCAGCGGCGCGGAAGGAACGCAAAGCGGATCGACTCTGATCATCAAGCCTCTTCTCACTCTCGTCGTCGAGACCCATACGTCGCAAAGTCGCATGAGAGCTGTCATGGAGAGCCATATAGAGAAGACAGCTCGGGAGGATTTTGGCAACGCCGCGTTTGTCCGGAAGAACCTGGAGGGCGTTGAACTCGAGGAATGGCAGTCAGAAGATGGCGCGCGCAAAATCGTTACGGCGTTTATTAATACGACGGTAGTCATCGCGAACGATGAAACCGCTGTGCTGCATGCCGTCCAGGCAGCGTCCGGCAGCCGGCCTTCGTTAAGCACCAATCAGGAAGTTGATCAAGCACGGCGCGCTACTGACTCAACCACGGCGGCCTTGTTTGGCTTCGTAACGCAAGCGGGAGTGAAGTCGCTGTTACAAGCATACGCGCTGAAATCGGAAGGCGGCGACGGCGCTTCGGGCGACTCTATTACCAAGGCACGTCTGCTCGCCGACACTTTTGGCGGGATCGTCAGGCATCTGGGATGGACGGCGCGGTTTACTAACGGGGCCATCGATGATCGTGTTTCGATTGCGTTGGCGGAAGGCGTCAATGACCGTTTGCGAAATAGCATGTCGCCCGATCGATCTCCGGACATCTCACAGATTTCCTTCGCGCCCGCCGACGCTCGTTCAGTCTCAATCTATAGCTTCCATGACACGGCGACAGTCTGGAATGATTTGAGCGCGGTGATTTCATCGCACACCGATCTGGTTGGCGCAATGGCCACGCGACCGATCATGCGCAGTCTGCTCAACGCGTATGGCATTGCTGACGCCGAGGTTTTCACGCATGGTGTGGGCACGCAATTGCAAACTGTGCGCACGAACGAAGGTCGCCCGGCGCTTCTGATTGCCCAGGTTTTCGATCGTCCGACAATTGAAAAAGCGATTGCTCCGCGGTTTGGCAGCAGCCCGAAGCGCGAAAAATTCCTGGAGGCGGATCTAATGATAGCGCCCGACAACTGGACGGCGGCTTTTTATCAGAGCAGTTTCCTGATTGGACCTGGCGAGCAGGTGCGACGCTGCCTGCAAGCACAGACTAACGGCGAATCGATTTCGTCTACCCATTCATTTCGGCAAGCGCAAACCTTCGTCGATCTTACAGTGCCGATCACGGTTCTGAGTTTCTCGAACGATTCGCAAAACGCGGTTTCGTTTATCGAGGCATTCTCGCGTCAGCCTCGATCGGCTTTTTCGACGAATGCCGCTGCCATCGGGGAAGCGTCGAAGACCTTGCCGTTGGCCATGAGTGCTGTGGTAGTGCGGCAGGGAAGCTTCGATTGGACCAGCCGATCCTCTTTTGGGATTGGCGGCGGGATCGTCAGTGAACTGTTTCCAGGAAAATGAGTCTCTCCCGATTACTCATCGCAACTCACAATCGAGGGAAGTTAGAGGAGTTTCGTGCCCTCCTTAAAGAGTTGCCACTTGAGTTCTGTGATTTGAATTCCTTTCCGGCGATCTTACCCGTCGCGGAAACCGGAAGCACATTTGCCGAGAACGCTTCGCTGAAGGCTACTGCATATGCCGTGCAGGCTGGGGAAATCACGCTGGCCGATGATTCAGGACTCGAGGTCCATGCCTTAGGCGGGGCTCCCGGTGTCCTTTCTGCTCGCTATGCAGGGGCCGGAGCGTCGGACTTCGAGCGAACCGAGAAGCTGTTGCGTGAAGTCTTAAAAGCTGCTGACGCGGATAGAGCCGCGCGGTTCGTCTCGGTTGTCGCTATAGCGGACCGATCGGGGACAGTATTGAATGTCTCAACCGGCGTTTGTAATGGGACGATTTCCCGAACACCACGTGGTAAGAACGGATTCGGCTATGACCCGATTTTTATTCCTGAAGGGTTTGATAAGACCTTCGGCGAGCTACCCACCGAAGTGAAGAACGAGATAAGTCATCGCGCTCGAGCGTTTCAAGGTGCTGCTGACTTCCTTCGCTCCTTGACCCTGCGTTGACGCGCTGGCTAGAATGGCGCGTCCAAACGATTCGACAGGGGACACGGGGCGTAGCACAGCCTGGTAGTGCGCTCGGTTTGGGACCGAGAGGTCGGAGGTTCGAATCCTCTCGCCCCGACCAGATTTGCCCTCGAAGTGGACTGCCTGCGCGGGCGGATCCTCGAGCGAACATTCCCGGTCACTTCTTCGATTTAAAAAAAATTCGCAGAATCTCCGAAAAATGCCGATTTTTAGCAGACTTTATGCGTTGTCTGTGGTATATCTGGCTGCGACAAGTTTTCCCATTTCGTTAAATTTTGGAGGGGCTACACCCAAATGGCGACCACCGCAGCAGGCAAGAAGCGCATGACCCAGTCCGACGTGATCAACTATTTTGCTGAGAGGACGGGCATGAAGCGCGCGCAGGTCAAGCAGTTGTTTGAAGACCTGGCAACGCTGGCAACCAACGAAGTCAAATCAAACGGAGAATTCGTTCTCCCCGGCTTCGGAAAGCTGGTTCGATCTGAAAGAAAAGCGCGCGAAGGCCGAAACCCCGCGACTGGCGAGACAATCCAGATTCCGGCCAAAACGACGTTGAAATTCCGCGTCGGCAAAGCAATGAAGGATTCCGTCCTTCCGCGGAAATAGCATCAAAACCAGGTCTTTTTAAAAGCTTTTCACCAAAGTACCGGAGCGTCGGCGAAGTGTCCCTTACGGACTCGCCGACGCTCTCGTCGTTTTAATTCGGCGCGCTGATTTAACAAATTCCGAACAAAAAACGGGAAAAATTTTGTGGCAAGTGCCTGAAGATGTGCTATAGTCCCGGGTTCTGCTGGTACAGTTCAGGCTTTCTATTCCCCCTCTTCTTGGGCTAGTACTGCGAAAAGTCGGAAAGAACAACGGCTTTGCATCTGGTGTGCAATGCAAAGCATCTATAGTTACGAACAATATTGCTGATTTGATTTTCTTATAAGGAGACTGGTTTATCGTGAATCTTTACAAGGGACTGCCGCTGGTTGATCGGCTTCAAAGAATCGACCACATTCAGGCGCGACGCTTTTCGAAATTGAGCGGAACGGCGTGCGAAATTGCAACTGAAGGCATCATTCGTCATCTGGCGGCCTGCGACCGGATGGATGTGAACCCGGACATTTCGGCGGTCCGTGAGATCATCGATGACGCCCTAAACGGTCGGCGCGTGTATGCCGAGGCTGCGGAGATTACCCGCGCCGCATAGTTTTCGCTTAACTCGGATTCGTAAAAAGAAGTAAGGTTGTCGGAGTCTATTCCGGCAACCTTTTGTTTTATCCCCACCCGATTGGAGAGAGTGAAGCGGCGTGCTAGTATGCGGCCGAATCAATCAGCGGCTCCCGTAGCTCAGTGGATAGAGCATCTGCCTTCTAAGCAGAGGGTCGCAGGTTCGAGTCCTGCCGGGGGCGCCATCCCTAACTAAAATGGGCCGCAACTCGCACTGAATTGCAGCCCATTGAACCCCCGAAAGACGAATCTTAACTAGTAATCATCATCGCCGGCCCGCGTTCGGTTATTGCCCGGCCCGGCTGCATCTCTGCCCGCGTTCAAGTGATCATAGTTCAGAGCCGCGTTGAAGATCAGGAAAAAGCTTCCTTGCGTCTGATGCCGCCACATCGGGTTATTCGCGAACATCACGACGTGACCCTGGCCCACCGGAACGTCGACCACTGCCGGCGTATTCGCCAGTTCTGAGCCACCGGCGAGCATACCGCTAATCAAGAGGTTCTTCTCGTCTTGAGCGAATCTTAAAATGATTCGCGGCCGTTGATTGGGCGGGATGAAAAAGGCGCCCTGCTGTTGCCTCTGTTCAGCGGCAGCCTGTTCCGGATTCGGCCGCGACGGCGGTCCAGCCAAAGGCATTCCCTGGATGATATCGGGATCGGTCAAAGAGCCGCGGCCTGATGCGCGATTTGCTCCTCCGGCACCGCCGGGTCCACCTTCGCCGCCGCCGCCACCTCCGCCGAAGCCACCCCCGCCTCCGCCGCCAACCTGAAACACCGGCGCCTGGTTGAAATAGATCGGCAGGCTGTCACCGAAGCCGTAGGCAATCGGGCTGCGCTTGTCAGCGAACGTGGCGTTGTAAACCGAGCCGCGCGCCTGAAGTGCCCGCGTGGTCTGAATGTTCACTCCAGTCACGATGCCATAGTCGATCGGCACACGTGAGCAATTGCTTATCGGAATGAAGAGGCCGCCATCTTCAATAAACTTTTGCAAGTTCACCACACCCGCGAGACTCATGCCGCCGCGTATGTCATCCGCCTGGTCCGGAGCCAGCGCCATGTTGGGTGTGACCTCGCTTGCCTTCCAGGGAATCGCGTCGCCACGCATCGGGATGCCGTTGACGATTGTCTGCGCCGAACCGCCTACCGGCGGGAAGATGATGACGTCGAATTTATCCCGCAGCTTCGGCGTGTTGCGAATGACTTGATCCGAAATGTATGTGTAAGGAATTTGTAGTCGATCAAATTCAATTCGAAACCAGCCATCGTTTTGGGTGTTGGTCCAGGTGTGCAGGATGGCGATGCGTGGCACTGCCAGCAGATGGGCCTTAACGTCGGGCAGCTTGTCGACGGCGACAGCTTTGAGGCCCGAATCAGCTACGGGGCCAGCCAGCGTTTGTTTTAGATCGCCGGGGTTGTCGGCCCCTTTTATGATGAAACTTCCGGCGTTGAATTTTTGACCCCCCGCCTCGAATGGTTCCTCCGCGGTATTGATCTTTAAGTCTTTGAGTTTATAACGCAGCGACATCAACGTATTTTCCGCGTTGTGATTTATGACATAAGCGATCGGGGCGGCCGCGGATGAGATACTTCCAGTTACCTTCGCATCAGCTTTGAGCAGGGTCATCGGCGCTTGCAACACGGACTTGTCGGTGACGCGAATCGTTTTCACATTCCGCATCGCGCCGAGCGTCCAACCCGTGTCGTCATACGGCGCCGGGTCGTTGACGTTGTAGTACTGCGTGTCGAGCATCATGTCAGCCATACGTGAGTAAGGCTGGTCCATGCGGACTACATAAGAGCCGGCTGGGTACTTCTGATCCTTAACCGTGATCTCCTTGTCAGCAGTGTTAACTTCGACGCCCATCAGGCGGAGCAGATTCACCATGTCAGCGGCTTCAACGACTCTCGGCTGATCGGATGGGATCACCCAGGCGGCCGGTCCTTCGTTCGTGGCTTTGGCGACGGACCGTTTGCTCTTCAAATAGAAATTCTTGAGAAAGCGATCCTTGTTGTTGGCGACGAAATTCATCGCCAGGAGAATCGCTGACTCCTGCATGTTGACGTTGTTGCGCAGCGACCACTTCACGCGGGGCTGCGGTGGATTCGGCCGGAACCAGTCGCGTTGCGCCTGGGGCCCGACGTTTCGGTCCTGGGTGTCGGCGACGCTGTTGCCAAACGTCTCGTAGAATCGGCCAATCGAATTGTGCCCATTGGCAACATAAAACATGTAGTTCGGCGCCCAGCCATCATAAAAGCCGTGCGTCCACACGCCGGGAACGCCGCGCTTGGTCATCTCTTCAATCTCGTGATACGCGAGGACGTTCCATTCATCGATGACGATTGGATCGAGCCACGCGTTGTACGGACCCGTCCCGGTTGAGGTGTAGAGGAAGGGAACCGACTCGTGCAGATCATGCAGGATCGTCGGGTGATATTCGATGAAGGTCTTCATCTGATTACGCGACAGGGCCAGCGCCATTCCCAATCCGTCGCGGTTGTTGTCGTGCGCGACGTACTTGCCCCAATAGACCAGCGAGGGCGTGTTCTTGTTTGGGTTAGCTTTGCGGTAGTTGTAGGTGTCGACCATCATGTCGTGACCGTCGACTTCCAACACCGGCGTGATCAGAACGATGACGTTTTTTCGAATCGCCTGAATGAACGGGCTCTCTTCAGTAGCGATGCGATACGCGAGTTCCATCAACATCTCGCAGGAACCGGTTTCGGGCGAATGGATCGAGCCGGAGGCCCAATAAAATGCCTTCCCTTCGCCGATCAAACTTTCGGCGTCGGCGTCGCTGACTTTGCGTGGGTCGGCGAGCTTGGCCGTGATGTCTTTGTAGCGGCCCAGTTTTGCCAGCGTCGCTTCATCGCCGACCGCGATCAGCAACTGTTCCTTTCCTTCTTCGCTCTTCTCCGGCGCCGTGAAGACCTTCACGCGCGGTGACGTCTTCTCAAGTTCGCGATAGTAGCGATACAGATCCTTCGAGTAGGTCAGATGGCCCGGCGCACCGACTTCGTAACCGGTGATTTTGTCGGGCGAAGGAACCTTGTCCGACGACGGCAGATGATCGACCAACTCGGTCATGAAATATGATTCGGTCGTGTACTCCTTGACCTTCGCGGCGTAGGCCTCGTTGTTGGGACCGGGATTGACCTTCGAATCGCCTTTCGGCGGCGCGGTCGGATGCGCAGTCTTCGTTTTGGTTTGTTTTTGGGCGTGAACTCCGATCGAGAAGCGCGCGAGGGCGCCGGCAAGACACAAAACGAGCAGGCAAACACTAATAGTTCGCAGACGGACTTTGATTTTCATGGCTCACTCCAGGGAAAGGTTTCAGCAGGCGTGCGAAGCATACTGCAAGATGAGCGAAGAGCAAAGGAAAGAACAGGAGTCAGAAGACAGAAGTCAGGATGAAGCGATGTATATTCGCACTACCCATTCTGACTCCTGACCCCTGTTCTTAAGCCGCTTCTGAGACTTGGCTGTTGGCCTATCGCCAGCTACAATTGCCCCTGCACTTACCGAATTACGGCGGCTATAGCTCAGTTGGTTAGAGCGCCTGACTGTGGCTCAGGAGGTCGAGGGTTCGAGACCCTCTAGCCGCCCCATCAAACATCGAAAATCGATTATCGTCGTCGCTGACGCGGATCGAGGTATTCGCGCAGGCCATCACCAATAAAATTGAAGGCGAGGACGGTTAACGCGATCGCGAGGCCCGGAAAGATCAGCGCGTGCGGCGCAGCTTGCAGTGTGGACAGGTCGCGAGCTTCTTCGATCATCACCCCCCATGAAGGCGCCGGCGGCGGCACGCCCAGTCCCAGAAATGAAAGCGATGCTTCCGCAAGGACGGCGCCCGCCATACCCAGACTGGCCTGCACGATCAGCGGTTGAATTGCGTTCGGCAGAATGTGAACGAAGAGAATGCGGAAGTCTCCGGCTCCGAGCGCCCGAGCGGCTTGCACAAAATCATATTCACGAACTTTTAGCACCTGGGCTCGAATGAGCCTGGCATAGCCGACCCAGCCGATGATGCAGAGCGCTAAAATCAATTTGTTCAGGCCGGCGCCGAGAAAAGCTACGAGCGCGATGGCCAACAACAGACCCGGAAATGCGAGGAAGACATTGAAGATGTATCCCGACAGAAGCGAGTCCACCCAGCCGCTGTAAAAACCGGCGATTGCGCCGATGAAGGTGCCGACAAAGGCAGACACGAGCACGACGATGACGCCTACTTCGAGAGAAATGCGGGCTCCAAAGACGACCCGCGAAAAGATGTCGCGGCCGGTGGAGTCGGTCCCGAACCAGTGCGCTGCCGATGGCGGCATGTAGCGCATGGCGAGGTTCGTGGTACCGACATCGTAGTGGGCGATCCACGGCGCGAAGATCGCAACCATGACGAAGATGATCACGATGACCAGGCCGATGATTGAGAGACGATTCATGTTCACTGTACGGGCGGGGCTCGTACCCGCCCGGCTCCGACGCGCATCGAACGGGCAGGGACGAGCCCTGCCCCTACAGAAGGCGGCAAAGATGCCGCTCCAACTACGACGCTCGAATTCGCGGATCGAGCCAGCGATAAAGCATATCGGTCAGCGTGTTCGCAGCGATGTAGGTCGTGCTGATGGCCAGCACACAACCCTGCACGATCCGATAGTCTCGTTTTCCGATTCCGTCTTCGACTAATAGCAATCCCAGGCCGGGCCAACCGAAAATCTTCTCAGTGATGATCGCGCCGGCCAACAAAATTCCGAGTTGCAAACCGAGCACCGTGACAACTGGAATCAAGCCATTCTTCAGCACGTGTTTGTAAACGACGGCCCGTTCGCTCAAGCCTTTCGCGCGCGCAGTGCGGACGTAACCTTCACTGAGTTCTTCGATGACCGACGACCGCACCATTCGCGTGAGAATCGCTGAGAGCGCCGCGCCCAGAGTAACTGCCGGCAGGATGATGTCGCTCCATTCGAATCGTCCCGACGGCGCCAGCCAGCCGAGCTTTACAGCGAAGATGTAGACGAGCATGGGGCCGATTACAAACCCAGGCAGACTAATCCCAATCAACGCCAGAACTGATAGAAGATTGTCGGTGAGCGTGCCGCGGTTCTTGCCGGCCATCACTCCCAGCGGGATCGCAATCGTGACCGCGACCAGCATCGCGGCAATTGCCAATTCAATGGTGGCCGGATAGCGCTCAAGAATCAGGTGGAAGACAGGCTGATCGGTGCGAAAAGATTTTCCCAAATCGCCGTGAAGTATCGCTACCCAATAATCGTCGTAGCGATTGCTGAGTCCATACCACTTGAAATGCCTCTGACCGTTTGCGTCGGCAGGAAAACCAAAGAAGAAGGGCGGGCGATCGAGACCGTGTTTGGCGCGGAACTGGGCCAACTGTTCCGGCGTCGCCTGCTCACCAAGTACGGCGACGGCTGGATCGCCGGGAACGAGTTCGATCAAAATCGTGACCAGCGACACGACTGTCCAGACAACGAGAACCAGCAAGCCGATTCGGCGGATCAATCCGAACAGTTTGTATTTCATGCGCTGAGTGTGTCGGAAGCCCGACCGTGAGGGAGGGCACCTCGGGTCGGCGAAAGTTTACGTTGGCGAGCGCGGCCCTCCCTCACGGTCGGGCTTCTGACACCTTAGGAACGGCGCATGATAACAGATTGCGAGGGATGATGGTTCTGCCGGCAAAAAGAAAAACGTAGCCGGGGCCCGTTTCACGAACAAGTCCGGCCCCGACAACCGAACCCATCCGCTACGCGAGCCCCTGAGACTACGCTTTGATGATTGCAAGTCCGAAGACTGCAATCAATCTGTGGCACAAGCCTATTGCTTGCGTCGCCAGATCTCTTTGGGCTATTGGCGGCGACCGATATGCAATGCGGCTACGCCGCCGCTTAAATTTTCAAAACTAACATCTGCAAAGCCTGCTGCGCGCATCATCGATGCGAGCGTCTCCTGATTCGGAAACTTTGAAATCGAATCAGGCAAATATTGGTATGCACCTCGCGAGCCACTCACCAAACCCCCAATCCAGGGCAGTAAACGCCAGTTATAAAAGCGAACGAACGATGCGAAGACCGGATTAGCTGGATGCGAAAATTCCAGAATCGCTACGTAGGCGTTCGGTTTCAGAACTCTGAGCAGTTCGCGTAAGCCCCGATCGACGTCGGCGAGGTTCCTCAGAGCGAAACCAATCGTCAGTCCGTCGAACGAGGCTTCCGCGAAAGGCAAATTCAACGCGTCGCCTTCGATGAACTGAAGCTGGGGAGCTTTTGTCTTCGCCAGTTTCAGCATCGGACCGCAAAAATCTATGCCCGTAACTTGCGCAGCAGTATTTTCAAATAGCGCGATGCTTAAGTCGCCAGTGCCGCAACCTACGTCGAGTAGGCAAGCATCTTTGGGCACTAACTTTCTAAATCGTTTGACGACCCGCTGCCGCCAACGCTTGTCAATGTTCCCGGACAGAAGATGGTTGAGCAAATCGTATCGCGGAGCTATGTCCGCGAACATCTCGCGAACCCGCCGAGCGTGCTCTTCAGTTTTTTTCTGTCCGGCTTCAGTTAAGCCCATGCGGGGTTTGGAATGGTTGCAAGCCTCTTGCGATCCCTTTGTGAATCAGGGCTTTCTGGGCGACGGCGCCGGAGTTGTTGCAGGTTTTGGTTCGGGAGCGTTTGAGCGAAGTTCAATCTTGTAGCCCAGCTGACTCTGTAGTTCAGCCGCGTTGCCCAGCGTGACGATCGCCAGGGGAGCCGAGTTGCCGAATAATCTTGCAGCGGTTCGCCGGATATCGGCGGGCGGAATGCGAATAGCTTCGACTGGCTTCGGGCTCGACAATTTGTAGGTCTCGGTGTCGAGCCATGCGTCAGCTAAAGCTTCGTCCGGAGATGGCCGATGCGACAGCATGAGACCCGGCCCGACAGCGTTGACGATTTCTGCTTGCGTAGGATCGGCTTCCGCCAAAACCTTCATCACATTCTTTGCCGCGGCGATTGCTTTAGCTGCGGAGGCCGGTGGCACGCTTGCTGAAAACATAAACATGCCACCCAGGGCATAAGTTTCGTTGCGTACGAACGCCGCTGATGCCAACTCGGGCACTTGAGCTTGCCAGCGATTGCGGGCGATCTGGGCCAGGACCGAGGCTGTCGTGGCGTCGGCATCAGAGCGCGAAAGTCCACGAACTGCGAGTCGTACTTCCACGTTAGTCGCCGCTGGTGCATCGATCAGCAAAACTCGATCGTCGACCGTGCCCGGCTGACGAAACGTGGCCGGCACGATTCGATCACCCTTTTGCCATGGCCCGAGAAGTTGACGCAGTGCTCGCATCAGGCGCGCCTTCTCAACGCCCCCGACCACGACCAGCGTCGCATTTTCAGCATTGAGAAATCTCTCGCGCGCCAGCATCAGATCAGCGCGCTCTATTTTGGCGACGGTTTCGGCGGTGCCCAGTGGCGGACTGCCGTACGGGTACGATCCGAAGAGTCGCGCAGCGACGGCGCGATCGGCGAGTTCGGCGAGCCCGGCCTTGGACGACCTGTCCGCCAATTGCTTAATACGCGCTTCACGAAGCGTGGCCACGCTTTCCGCGGAAAGGTTGACGTTGATGACTGCGTTGCGGATCAGCTCGATTATTCTTTCCAGTTCACTCGACTTGCCCGAGAGCGTGACGTCGATCGAATCGTAAGTCGTCGTCACATCCAAACGGCCGCCCAGCTCCTCGGCCACATACTCGCGGGTCGAACTCTCGGGAAACATCGCGTCAGCCAGCAGAGCCATGCTGCCGGCCTTCCCGGCTAAATCGAAAACCGCGCCGCTCTTAATCCTCAACTTCATGAGAACGTGGGGATCGCCGGGCCGATTGCTGTAAAGAATTGTTAAGCCGTTGAGTAACTGCTCACGCTCAGGCACGGGCCCTGATTGCGCTTGAGCCGTGCCTGACGGAAGGCCGAGCAGGACGGCGAGCGTCGCCAGACCCGCCAAAACCATGGTTTTGTGAAAGAATTGCGCCATTCTGGGAAATCCTGGAGCCGCCATCTTCAGATAGACTGAGAACTCGAGCGATGCTCTGGGATGACGGAAAAAAGAGTTTAGATGCCGCCTCTAAACCCGTCAACCTGAAGCCACTTCGCGGCATCAAAGCCCTCAGCCCAGCGAGATCGCCATCAATTTGAATCGTGGGCCCGATATATTTGGCGCGAAAAATCTGGCCCCGACAAAATATTTTCCGTAACTTCGTCGCTTTTAGCAGTAATACAACAGTAGGAAGGTTTCCTACAGGATCGAGCGCTTTGATTGGAACATCAGGAATCAGACGAGCGGCTGCTTGAAAATGCAGCGAAAGGCGAGACGAAAGCGTTCCAGGTCCTGTACGAACGTTATCGCGACCCGATCTTTCGATTCGCATATCGAATGTTGGGTTCCGCTGAGGCGGCCGAAGACGTCACGCACGATTGCTTCCTGTCGTTGATAAGAGACCCGAGCCGGTTTGATGAGAACAAGGCCTCGTTGCGAACGTACCTGTTTGCGGCGGCGCGCAACCAATCGGCGAAGCGATATTTGAATTTTAATCGCGAAGCACCACTCGATGATTATGCGGAGACGTTTTCATCTCCGGACAGTCATCAGCCATCGCAGCGAGTTCTCGACGATGAACTGGCTGCCGAAGTGCGACGCGCGATAGCGAGTTTGCCTCCGCTACAACGCGAGGCACTGGTTCTTTTTGAGTATGAAGATCTTTCGCTGGCCGAGATTGGCGACATCGTGGGCGCCGACTCGAATACGGTGAAAGCGCGGCTGTTCCGGGCGCGCGATAAGCTGCGCGCGAGTCTGGGACGATACTTCCGAATTGGCCGCGAAACTGCTACAGTGAGGCGGGCGTAAACGCAGTTATCGTCCGCATAAGGTTTGGACCATGAGTAATTCCGATTCCAGATTCATGCGGGACGAGGAGCTGCGTGTTTTGCTTAATAAGTGGAATGCGCCGGCAGCTCCTGGGTCTTTGGATTCGCGCATCGCCGCTTCATATCGTCAATCGATGAGTTCACTTGATCCCCAGCGGGACAGCGAGGTAGTTAAGATGAAATTTTGTAGTACTTGCCAGGAGCAATTCGCTGATCGATTCAGTTTCTGCCCGGTAGATGGAACCCCTCTCAGCGCGGTTGCGGCCGCGCCGGTTGCGCCTCCAAGAGCGAGCGCCCCGGTCGACGTCGAGTCTTCGTACCCGATGTCTGAGACTTTCAGCAAGGTCACCACACCCCAGGCTGCGGTTCCTCCAACGCCAGTTCAATCGGCACCAGTTGCGCCGCCAGCGCCGATTCAATCAGCACCGGCAGCGATCCAATCAACAGCAGTTGAGCCAGAAAAAATCTCCGAACCAGTTGCGACGCCGAAAGTGGAAGATCCGGAACCCGCGATTTGGCCGCCCCACGTGGTGCCAAAAATCAATGTTCCGATTAGACCACGGGCAGCCGGCGCCGCTCACCACGAGATGATCGGTGAGTATCACCTCACCATGCTGGCGGACAGAGGTTTGCTCCCGCGATTAGGCGATGCCTTCGCGGAAGTGGGGCACAACTACCAGTTGACCTGGCCCGAGTTCAAACGTGATCCGTTCGGCTTCACGAAGCGTTCCATTCAAGGCTACGGCGCGATGGTACGGAGCTTTCTTGGAGTGCGGAATACGGCGCTCGCTCTGTTGATAGCTGTCTCCGCAATCGGAGTAATTGTTGGATTGCTCTTTGTAGTCGATCGAATGCAGTCGGGCCTGACTTCCCGCATCGGTTTGATTGGCGTCGGCATGGGCGCCTTCGCCGCGCTCATCGCGTTATTCGCAACCTGGCTCGGCCGGGACAGCGGTGCGGCAGTAATGGGGGCGCGACCTGCTGATTCGACGAACGTTGTGTCAGGCATCGCTGTCGCCTTTGTTTTGGTAACCGCGGTCATCGGAAGCGTCGTTTTCTGGTCATTCATGCATCAGCGAGCTCTTGCTAAGGCACAAGCTGAAGAAGATCAGATGGAATTGACGCAAATGATCACCGACATTCCGGAGAACCAGCCCACGCCGGATGAAGGCACGGCCGGTATGGCCAAAGGCAACGGCGGCGGCAGCAAGCCGAAGCAGGAAAAAGCCGGTGGCGGCGGTGGCGGTGGCCGTGAAGAATCTGAACCAGCATCATTCGGCAAACTGCCGCAGGCTGATTTGAGAATTCCGCAGGTCGTGGCGCCCGATCCGCATCCGCCGGTGATTAAGAATCCGGCGCTGCCGATGCCCGCTACTCTCGATGCTGACCCGGCTTTGTTTCCGCCGGATACTCGCCAGTTGAACTACGGCGATCCGAAATCGAAATCGACGACACCTTCTTCCGGATCCGGTACCGGCAACGGCATCGGTAGCGGCATCGGTGGCGGCGTTGGCTCCGGCACCGGTGGCGGCTATGGGCCAGGCAACGGTGGCAACACCGGCGGCGGCAACCGTAACGAAGGCGGCGGCGGTCCCGGCGGCGGTGGTGGTGGCGGTCCGGACTACAGCAAGATCTTCAGCGGCAAGGAAGTAACTTCGAAAGCGAAGGTGCTGGAGAAACCTGAGCCGACCTACACTGAAGCCGCTCGCAAGAACCAGATTACCGGCACGGTTACGTTACGCGCGGTCTTCTCGTCAAGCGGTCAGGTGACCAACATTCACGCGGTGTCCGGTTTGCCGGACGGATTGACTGAACGCGCGATTGCGGCGGCGAGGAGCATTCGCTTCGTCCCGGCAACCAAGGACGGTCATCCGGTTTCGATGTGGATGGAGTTGCAGTACAACTTCAATTTGTACTAACGACGCGCGACCTATTGCTTAAAAGAAAAGAGGCGGGCAATTTGCCCGCCTCTTTTTTTGGAGTGCGGCGGCTTGACGCCGCTTTCGATCGTGTCAGTACCGAGCGCGATAGCGATTGGATCAAGTTATTTCCTAAACGCACAAGACCATGTGCGGATCCAAAGCGCCGTCAAGCCGGCGCACTCCAAATTAGCAGCGTTTCACCACTCTCTCGATCCGTTTCACGCCTTCCTGCAAACGCTCCATCGATGTCGCATATGAAATGCGAATGAATCCATCGGCCCCGAAGCCGGCGCCGTCGGTAACTACTGTTTGTTCCTTCTCGAGCAGTTCGTTTGCGAATTGGGCAGAGCTCTTGACGCTCCCTTTCAAGCATCCCCGCACGTCGGGAAAGGCGTAGAACGCACCTTCAGGTTTGGCGCAGATGAATCCCGGGACTTCGTTCAACGCGTTCAGTAACCATTCGCGTCGCCGTGCGTATTCGGCCAGCATCGCGGCCACCGATTCCTGCGGACCGCTCAAGGCCTCGACCGCGGCGGCCTGCGAAATTGAGGTCGCGTTGCTGGTTGAATGCCCCTGCACCTTCAACATGGCTTTGGTCCAATCGCCGTTGGCCAGCGCGTACCCGATGCGCCAGCCCGTCATCGCATAGGTCTTTGAAAACGAGCCGGCGATGCAGAGCCTCTGCCGCAGCTCAGGACGTAAGGACGCGGCGCTGAAAACGGTGGCCGGCGGATAGACGAATCGCAGATAACATTCGTCCGACACGGCATAGATACCTTTTTCCGCGACCACTTCCATGATCTCTTTGAACTCAGCCGGCGGGATCACGCGTCCCGAAGGATTACTCGGCGAGTTGAGGATGATCAGTTTTGTCTTCGGTGTAATCGCCCGGCGCACCATGTCAGCGGTCAGCACGAAGCCGTTGTCTTCAGTTTCGATGAGAGCCGGGCGGCCGCCGGCGAACGCGACCATTTCCGGAAACGAAACCCAGAATGGCTTCGGAATCAAAACCTCATCGTCACGATTGATCAGCGAAACGACCGCGTTAAAGATCGCCTGCTTGCCGCCCGAGGTGGCCATCACCTGGTTGCGTTCGTAGATGGCGCTGAAGTCGCGCCGGTACATTTCGATAATAGCTTTCTGTAAATCGCGAGTTCCGGCTGTAGGCGTGTACTTGGTTTTGCCCGCTTGCATGGCGGCAAGAGCGGCCTCTTTGATATTTGGCGGCGTGTCGAAGTCGGGTTCGCCCGCGCCCAGATCGACGACATCAACGCCTGCGGCGCGCATCGCCTCAGCCGCTTGCATGGCGGCGAGCGTCGAGGAGGCCTTCATCGCGGCAACATTTTCAGAAACCGGGAATCGAGAAAGTTCTGGCTTGGTCATCATGTCGTAATTATGGCCCACTATAGGGCTTTGCCTAAAAAGTCTATCTAACGGATTCAATCGTCCGCGAAGCGGACGAAATGAGAATAGCCCGGTGCTTCAGCGCTCGGTCAAAGGTGACGGGACAACCTCAAGCCCGCGAAGCGTGTGGCAGAACTCCGGCGGAGATCACCGAACTGCAAACCTCTGTCGTCCGTTTCACTCACGGACTTGCGGTCCTATGTTCATTCCGATCCCAGCGCTAAAGCGCGGGGCTATTCTTTGTCGCTTCGCAAGCCTGCTTTATCGCAATGTAAACCTGCAAAATCACGGCGAAAACCCAATTATCAGGGTTTTTGGGCTTTCCGACGCATCTGCTCCTCAACCACCGCGGGAACCAGCCCGCTGATATCCCCGCCGAGCTGAAATACCTCCTTGACCAGACGCGAACTGACGTACGAATAAGCCTCGGCAGGCATCATGAAAACGGTTTCCAGGGCCGGCTCGAGCCGTCGATTCATCAAGGCCATCTGCAACTCATACTCGTAATCGGAAATCGCGCGAATGCCGCGAACGATCGCGTGCGCTTCTTTTTCGGCCGCATATTGGACCAGCAAACCTTCGAAACTATCGACGACAAGTTTGCAGGCGCCCCGCTCGATGTCTTTCAGCACCTCGGCGAGAATTTCCTTCCGTTCGGTGACTGAGAAGAACGGCGTCTTTTCCGGATTAATGAGAATGGCGATGATGATTTCGTCGAACAGCTTGCAGCCCCGCTGGATAATATCGAGGTGACCGTTGGTGACTGGATCGAACGATCCGGGATAGATGGCGCGGCGCATGAGCGAAGATGGTAAATAGTAAATCGTAAATGGTAAATAGAAAAGGCGCAGTCGCGCCGGCCGGACGAGCGACGCATTGACAGGGTGCGCCGGCAATGTTTCAATAACGCTTGAAAACCGTGGTGAGTTAAGGCGACTTGCGGCCACGAAAAATAATCGGCTAAACAGCTCGGTGAGTTTTTCAAACCGTTGTTATCAAGTTTGATGAAAGCCCCGCGTTGGTCGCCAGCGCGGGGCTTTTGCTCGGTGTCGGAAGCCCGACCGTAAGGGAAGGGCAGCGCTCGCCGGCGAAAGTTCCGATAGCTGGGAGTTGCCCTGCCTAACGGTCGGGCTTCTGACACGCTTCTTATGTCCAACTTTCTCGACACACTTCGCGAACGCATCGTCGTCTTTGACGGCGCGATGGGCACCAATCTGCATGCGCAGGACTTGACCGTGGATGACTACGGTGGCCCGCAGTTCGAAGGCTGCCCGGAACATCTGCTCATCAGCAAACCCGAAGCTGTCGCAAACGTTCACGCGGGATTCTTCGAAGTCGGCTGCGACGTCGTCGAGACTGATTCGTTCGGCGGCGCGTCGATCGTGCTCGCGGAATACCAGATCGCGCACCTGGCTTATGACTTGAATAAGAAAGCCGCGGAGCTCGCGAAACGAATCGCCTCCGATTTCTCGACCAAAGAAAAACCGCGTTGGGTCGCCGGCTCGATGGGTCCCACGACGAAACTCCCGACGCTGGGTCACATCTCGTATCTCGACATGAAGGCCTCGTATCGCGAGCAAGCAACCGGCTTGCTTGATGGCGGCGCTGATCTTCTGATCGTGGAAACCTGTCAGGACATCCTGCAAACAAAGTCGGCGCTGGCGGCAATCTTTGAAGAATTCGAATCGTCGAAACGTCGCGTGCCGGTAATCGCTCAGGTCACGATCGAAGCGTTCGGGACGATGTTGATGGGCACCGAGATCGCTGCCGCCTTGACCGCGATCGAGCCGTTTCCCATCGATGTCTTCGGCATGAACTGCGCGACCGGGCCGCAGCAGATGACCGAGAACGTTCGCTATCTCTGCCAGAACTCAAAGTTTGCGGTGTCCGTGATTCCCAACGCGGGCATTCCCGAAAACGTGGGCGGACATGCAGTCTTCAAAGAGACACCAGAGTCGCTGTCGAAGGACTTATCGCACTTCGCGCGCGACCTCGGGGTGAACATCGTCGGCGGATGCTGCGGCACCACACCGGCGCATTTAAAGGCAGTCGTGGAAGCGGTCAAAGACCTCGCGCCGATCAGACGCGACGTGCCACGAACCGCGGCTTCGTCTTCAATCTTCATTCAACAGCCGTACCGGCAGGACACTTCGTTCCTGATTGTCGGCGAACGCGTCAACGCCAGCGGGTCAAAGAAAATGCGCGACCTGCTGAACGCAGAGGATTGGGACGGCCTGGTCTCGCTGGCGCGCGAGCAGGAACGCGAAGGCGCGCACGTGCTCGATGTAAACGTCGACTTTGTCGGCCGCGACGGCGAGAAAGACATGCACGAACTCGCCTCGCGACTGGTCACGAACGTCAAGATCCCTCTGATGTTCGATTCGACGGAGTGGCAGAAGATGGAGGCCGGTCTCCAGCATGCGGGCGGCAAGTCGATCCTTAATTCGACGAACTATGAAGACGGTGAGCCGCGTTTTGCCAAGGTGATCGATCTCGCGAAGACGTACGGCGCCAGCGTAGTCATCGGCACGATCGATGAAGAGGGAATGGCGCGCAGCGCCGAAGGCAAGTTTCAGATTGCCAAGCGGGCCTACGAACAGGCGACGAACGAGCTGGGCATTCCGGCAGACGATATCTTTTTCGACGCGCTGGCGCTGCCGATCTCCACGGGCATTGAGGAAGATCGCCGCAACGCTGTGGAAACGATCGAGGCGATCAGAAGAATTAAGACCGAGCTGCCGGGTGTCTTCACGATCCTTGGCGTTTCGAATGTTTCGTTCGGCCTGAATCCGGCCTCGCGCGTCGTGCTCAACTCGGTCTTTCTGCATGAGGCGGTTACGGCCGGTCTCGATTCGGCCATAGTCAACGCCAGCAAGATCGAGCCGCTCAATCGCATTGAAGAACGGCAGCTGAAAGTCGCGCTGGATTTAATCTACGACCGGCGGCAATTCGAGGGTGACGTCTGCACGTACGATCCGTTGGGTGAATTTACCAAGCTGTTCGAGGGCGTCACCACCAGGAGCAAGAAGAAAGAATCACGCGGCGACACGGTCGAAGAGAAACTGAAGTTTCATATCATCGACGGCGAAAAGCTCGACCTGGAAAACAACCTGAAGCTCGCGCTGGAAAAATATTCGGCGCTCGACATCATCAACAACATTCTGCTGGAAGGCATGAAGGTCGTCGGCGAGCTGTTCGGCAGCGGCCAGATGCAGCTGCCGTTCGTTCTGCAATCTGCCGAGGCGATGAAAACGGCGGTGCGCTTTCTTGAACCGTTCATGGAAAAGAAAGGCGGCGCGACCGCAAAAGGCACGATGGTGCTGGCGACCGTTAAAGGCGATGTGCACGACATCGGCAAGAATCTGGTCGACATCATCCTGACCAACAACGGTTACAAGGTCATCAATCTCGGTATCAAGCAGACGATCGACACCATTCTCAGTTCATACGAAGAGCACAAGGCCGACGCCATCGGCATGAGTGGCCTGCTGGTGAAGTCAACGCTCATCATGAAAGAGAACCTCGAAGTCATGAACGAGCGTGACATCGACGTGCCGGTCGTTTTGGGCGGGGCGGCGTTGACCAGGCGTTACGTGGAAGATGATCTGAAGTCGCTCTACAAAGGTTCTCTTTACTACGCGCGCGACGCCTTTGCCGGGCTGCACACGATGGACAAGCTGATGTCCGGCAACGGCGAAGCGCATCTGGCCGCCAGCGCCGCCGCTGGTGTGTCAGAAACCGGAGGGGTCGCGAGCGAATCGGTCGACCCCGAGGAAGAGTTGGTCGCTGAAGAAGCAAAGCTGGGCGTCCGCAAGCCCACCCGCATCCGCAGCGCGAAAGCAATCGGCGACACGACCCACACCAATCGATCCGACGTCAGTACGAACGTCGCCATTCCGCAACCGCCGTTTATCGGATCGCGTGTCGTGCAGGACATTCCCCTGGACGATGTCTTCGCCTACGTCAACGAGACTGCGCTCTTCAAAGGCCAGTGGCAGTTCAAGCAGGGAAGAAAACCGAACGATGAGTATCGCGCGTTCGTAGCCGAGCACGTCCGTCCCGTTTTTGAAGAATTAAAGACACGCAGCGAACGCGAGGGACTGCTGATACCGCGAGTCGTGTATGGATACTTCCATTGCCAGTCATCCGGAAATGATTTGATCATTTACGAAGGCACGACGACACGAGAACTCACCCGCTTCACGTTTCCGCGACAACCGGGCGGGAAGCGCTTGTGTCTCGCCGATTATTTCGCTGCGGTTGAATCGGGACACATCGACGTGGTCGGTTTTGATCTCGTGACCATGGGCCGGCGGGCGAGCGAATATGCGCAGCATCTCTTCAAGAGCGACAATTATTCAGACTACCTGTACTTTCACGGCCTCAGCGTTGAGAGCGCCGAAGCGCTGGCTGAACTCTGGCACAAGAAGATGCGAGAAGAGCTCGGCATCGCGGACAACGATGCCGCCAACCTGAACGAATTGTTCCGTCAGGGTTATCAGGGTTCGCGTTTCAGCTTCGGCTATCCAGCGTGCCCGAACCTCGAAGATCAGGTGAAGCTCTTCGAGCTGCTCGACCCTTCCCGCATAGACGTTGAACTAACGGAAGAATTTCAACTCGAGCCGGAACAGTCCACTTCGGCGATTATCATCCATCATCCGGAAGCGCGATACTTTTCGATTGACTAGCTTCTCGTATCTCATAAAAGGCAGTATTATCGTCACGAATGAGCAAGGAACTAACCAAAGGCGAGCAGAAGGAAATCGAACGGAACGCACCCAGGAAGTATCCGCGACACCCGCTTACGATGGAGAACTCGCCCGAGGAGACGATTCGCATAATGCAGTCGTTTCCTGAACGCGCCGCGAAAATACGGGAGTTGATTCGTGCCCTCAGAGAAACGAACTCGCGTTGAGATTTTCCTTCCGGTACGAACCGACACGACGGACTATCGAGCAGTAACCGAATGGCTTTCCGAAGAGCTTGCCCTTGCGCGCGGTGGCTCGACTCTCACAACTCCATTCACCGGGTTGTTTGCCTCTTCAGCTTCAGCAGGTTCAATCATACGGGATCAAGTTCAAATACTATTCTGCGACCTGGATCTGAACCTTGAAGACGAATCCCACCGTGCGAACCTGACGGTCTATCTGGAAGATCTCCGGCAACTTTTGCTGGAGTTGCTTCGCGAGGAGGACGTTTGGATCGTCTACTATCCAATCACACGAATACTTCAATGATGATCCCCAGCGTCCAGGATGCGTCGCTACCGACAGCGGAAGAATTCGCGGTCCTCTCTCCTTTCGAGCGCTTCGCTTTCAGGTTTACGCATCGCATGAACCTGGGTCGCTGGAAACGTTTCTGGACCTGGTGCCAGAGCGTTTTGGGCGCCGGATGGATTCAGGTTTCGACTTACAACCTGATGCGGCTTTATGGCCTGGAACACGTCGAAGCACTCGATCATTCGCGACCGATTCTGCTCGTCGCCAACCATCGTTCGTTCTTTGATATGTATGTCGTCTCGACGACGCTCTTTAGAAAGACGAAATGGCGCAAGCAGCTTTTCTTTCCCGTGCGCGGCCGATTTTATTATCAGAATCCACTCGGGATGTTCGTGAATCTGATCATGGGCTGGTGGTCCATGTATCCGCCGTTCTTCGTCACCGGCAAAAACCCGGTGCCGGAGAAGCGTGCGTTTGATAAGTATTCGCTGCGACGGTTAGTGCAACTATGCTCTGAAGGCGCGGGCAATGTGATTGGTTTTCACCCCGAGGGCACGCGCAACAAGGAGGCCGATCCTTATTCGTATCTGCGTCCGCAGCCGGGTGTAGGCAGATTAATCAAAGAAGCGAATCCCCAGGTCTTGCCGGTCTTTATCGCCGGCCTGGGAAACAATCTGCCGAAGCAGGTCTTGGGAAACTGGTTCGGCGGCGCTAAGATTCGGATCCATTTTGGCCGGCAGCTTGATCTATCGGAGTTCATCGGAAAAAAGGATCACATGCGCACGTACAAAGAGATCGGCGAGTTCGTGATGAGTAAGATCGCCGAGTTGGGCGAAGAGGATAGAAAAATGATGAGTGATGAGTTATGAGTGATGAGTTGAGGCGTAGGTGCGGTAAACTGACTTCTCATCACTCATGACTCATCACTCATCACTTCCCCTGGTCATCGTCAATCCGGCATCCGCCGACGGCGCCACGCGCGAGAACTGGCCGAAGATTGCCAGCGATCTGCGCACGCACTTTGGATCGTTTTCCGTGACCTTCACCGAATCAGCCGGCCACGCGCGCGAACTGGCGGTCGAGGCGGCCAAACAAAAAACGAGTTTGATTATTGCTTGCGGCGGCGATGGCACGATTTCCGAAGTAGCCAACGGCATCATCGAATCGAAACAAGAAACCGAGTTGGCGATTCTTCCCGGCGGGACCGGCAGCGATTTTCGCCGGACGATTGGTTTGCCGACGAACATCGCCGCCGCCGCGCGAGCGTTACGTGATGGCCGGACGTGCAAGATCGATGCGGGCCGCGTCACCTTTGTAAACGATCGCGGCGAGCGCGAGACGCGGTTCTTCATCAATGTCGCAAGCTTTGGGATGAGCACCAGCGTTCTCGATCGCACCTCGACCGGCGAAGCCCGAAAGTGGATTCCGGCGTTCACTCCGCGCAAGCTGACCAGCAAGCTTTCATACGCCGCGGCGACGGTGCAAACGACGCTCTCGGCCACGCCGACTGAGGTGGAGGTGCAACTCGACGATCAGCCTGAGCGGCGCTTGCGGATCGCCGAATTCTGCGTCGCGAACGCGCGCTACTACGGCGGCGGGATGAAGATTGCGCCGGACGCAAAATTCGACGATGGTCTGTTTGACATCATCACCATCGGCGACGCGAGCGCATTTCGGATTCTCGCCAATGCTCCCCGGCTTTACCTCGGCGCGCACCTGCGCATGGACGAGGTGTCGCACTCGTTGGCGAAACTCGTCGCCACCCGTCCCGCAAAAAAGGACGACGAAATTCGGGTCGAGTTGGATGGCGAAGTCGTCGGCCGTTTGCCGGCCACGTTTGAGATTATGCCGCGCGCGCTGAACGTGCGACATCCGTAAACCGATCTGTATGCCTCGGCAGAAGAAGCATTCCTGGCAAAAGTTTGAGAGGCGCCATGACAAGCTGGCGCCGATTTCAATCTATGTTCAGCGGATCTTGGCGTCGCTCGGACTCGCGTCACTGCTGATTCTGCTTGGACTGTTGGTGGGAATCATCGGCTATCACTTCATTGCCGGATTCAATTTTGTAGATTCATTGCTCGAAGCGTCGATGATCCTCGGAGGCATGGGCCCGGTTCGTGAACTGCCGAACGATACCGCGAAAGTCTTCGCTTCGATTTACGCATTGTTCAGCGGCGTGATCTTTATCGCGCTGATGGGAATCATCCTTTCACCAATCGCGCATCGCGTCATGCACAAGTTTCACATCGACGATAAGGATGTTTGAGTAGCGCGAGTTGTTAACTTGCAGCGTTGTGTCAGAAGCCCGCGCGTCAGCAAGGGCATCTTCCGAATCATGCCCTCCCTGACGGTCAAGCTGCTGACACAATTTCTCAATGGAGGTCCCTCATGTCACAACACAACCTTGAAGAAAACAAAGCTTTGCTTCGCCGTTGGTTTGAAGAGGTCTGGAACAAAGGCCGCGGCGACGCCATACCGGAAATGTTTGCGCCGGACGGGATCGCGCATGGCCTGTCCGATGATCCAGCAAGACCCTTACGCGGGCCGGCAGAGTTCTTGCCCTTCCACGGTCAATTTCGCGGCGCATTTCCGAACATCGAAGTCGTCGTGGAAGATCAGATTGCCGAAGGCGATCTGGTCGCCGCGCGCTGTTCGGTTCGCGGCAAACACACCGGCGACCACCTGGGCTTCGCCGCGACCAATTCGCCGGTCGAGTTCACCGGCATGACGATCGCGAGAATTAAAGACGGTAAGATCGTAGAAGCCTGGAACAATTTTGACTTCATGAAGATGTACAAGCAGTTGGGCGCTATCTAAGGAAGAATATTGAACCTTCACTCGAAGTTCATGTCCATATCGTCAGGTGCGCCGTTGTGCGTCTTGCTGGCATTGGCGCTAAGCCAAGCTGATTCAGCAACCGGATCGTCGAAGAAAGCATCCGTTAAGCTGATCTCATCACGGACGTCAATTACCTATCCCTGTCCGTCTGGTTACGCCAGTAGGTCGCGATCTTGTCCTGCAGAGTTTGAAGCGGTCCGGCTGACTTCGGAAGCCACGGGTTTTCAGAAACAAGGTACTTACGGCTATGCAGTGACCGCGGGGCAGATCGTCGGTGCGGGCAGCAACGTGACTTGGGATTTCACCGGAGCGGGGCCCGGAGTCTACACCGCGACAGTCGAAGTGCGAGACAGTCACCAGCATATGGCTGCGGCTTCTGTGACTGTGACGGTAGCGATGTGCGGAGACTGTATGATTATCTGTGAACTTCCATGTCCGATGATTAGCGTAACCTGCTATGACAAAGTAAAGGCAGGCACTCCCATAACCTGCAAGGTTAATGCGCAAGGCAGTTCCGATCGCTGCAATGCGTCTGTGGGCTGGTCGCCACAAAAGAGTGTGTACACATGGTCCGCGCGCAGCTCAAACGGAGAAGATCTTTCAGGAACAATTACCAGTAACGGCAAATACGTTTCGATTCCAACCGGTGGCCGAGCCGGCCAGACTGTCTATGCGACGGTTAAAATCGAAGGACTGGACCCGACTTGTAATTCGACTGCCTCTGACTTAACCAAAGTGGAAAATTAGCTACTTCCCACCCAAAAAATTCTCCCGCACATACTGCACGGTGTCATTCAGCGTATCGCCGGGATCGCGCGAGACGAATCCCAGTTCGCGTTTGGCTTTATTTGAATTGAAGTACCAGAAGTATTCGGCCATTTCGACTTCGTCGGCTTGTACCGGTGAGGTGAAGTTCCATTGACGGAAGAGCGAATCGATGACGTGCGCGCCGGCGACGGCGAACTTTGAAGGGAAGGCGAGTCGCGGTGAAGCGACTTTGGTCAAACGTTCCAGTCGATCGAAGAACTTCACGAAGGTCCAGTTGACGGCGCCGAGCAGGTAGCGCTCGCCATGCCGTCCTTTCTGCATGGCCGCGCGAAAACCTTCCGCGGCGTCGCGCACGTCGACGAAGTTCAATCCGCCATTGGGAACGGCCCCGATCTTCCGCGCCATAAAATCCAGCACCACCTTCGTGGAACTAAGACGGTCGTCTCCCGGACCGAGCAGCAGGCTCGGATTCATAATCACCAGCCGCAGTCCTTTGCCGCTGAATCGTTCCAGCGCGGCCATCTCCTGGTAAGCCTTGCTGGCGTAATAAGGCCAGCGCGAAATGATGTCGAGCGGCGCCGCATAAGTCTCGTCGGCAATTTCATCCTGGTCTTCACTTACCGCAATCGTCCCGCTGCTCGACGCCAGCACGATCGTTTTCACGCCGGCTTTTCTGGCGGCATCGCAAAGCAGTCGCGTGCCGTCGACGTGAAGCTTGTACATCTCGCGCGAATCGTCCTTGTCTCGCGAGACCCGGCCGGCCAGATGATAAATGTCAGTCACGCCTTCGAGCGCCCGGGCGACGTCGTCTTCATTCGTCACCGAACCTTCGAAGGTGTCGACACCGAGATCCGCGAGCCATTCAGGAATCGACGTGGCCATGACGCGAATGTCTTTCGCGCCCGAGTCGACCAGTTGACGCACGAGATGGGCGCCGAGAAAACCTGTGCCGCCCGTGATCAGTGTCGTCGGTGAAACCTTTTTGACAACGGCAGCGTGCCGCTTCGTGCTCTTCTTGGGCACGATCGCGGCGGTGCGTTTCTTTGGGGTCTTGGTTGGCATGGATCGATTAACCACAGAGGACACAGAGAAGAATAAGACGGATTAAAAGCAGACGTGGCGAAGTGGTTCTTTCATTAGACTGAGCGGCCTGCTCAATACACTTGTTCTTCGCCTTCTTCAAGTTGTCTTCCTCTCTGTGTCCTCTGTGGTTCAAAATTCTGATTCAAATTGCACCCGCCGCCGCAAATTCTTCATCGCTCGCTTCGATCCGCAGCTTGCCCGCGCGACGCTCGGCTTGCCATTGTTCATGAATCGCTGACGGATCGAATTTGCTGTTCGTGCCGTCGCGGAGGTTCACTACGTCGTGTCGCACGCGCGCGGCGATCAGCCGGTAAGCTTCGGCGCGCGGCAGGCCTTTGGTAATCGCTTCCAACTCGTCGATATCGATGAAGCGCCCGATGCGCGCGCTCACGTCGCGGCTCTTCAAGAGCGTCGAGCCTTTCGGAAACGCGTCGTAAGTCCCCTTCAGATAAATCGGCAAAATCCCGACGCGCGCCGCCAGCGCCAAATAGCCGATCACCGGCTTGAAGTCAGCCATCTGTCCGTTCATCGAGCGCGTGCCTTCGGGGAAGATTAGCGCGTTGTAGCCGCGATCGAGATACGCGCGCGCGTGCCGCAACGATTGCCGCAGCGATCCGCTGCGCTCCATGGGCACCAGGTTCGTAAAGTTCTCCATGTAGGCGCGTTTGTATTTCGTGTCGAAGAAATAATCGGCCGCGGCCAGGGCCACGAGATCTTCGCCCGCATCGTCGAGCGCCATCTTCACCAAACCCATGTCGAGGTGTGAGGCGTGATTAGCCGCGACGATGAAATTCGTGTGATACGGAATATTCGAGCGGCCTTCGTATTTGGTTCGCAGCAAACGCTCGTAAAGCGCGCGCTGCGCCAAAGTTACGGTGCGCCCACCGATAGACTTGAGGAGTTCGGGAATGTGAATTTCGTCGTCCTTCTCAGTCTCCAGCCGCAGCCGTGAAGACTCGCGCCGGCCCGTCTGCGGCGCCTGCCGATTCACCACCGTCATCAGTTCGCGCACGTCCTGCACTTCATTCAAACGCTCGGGCGCAGTGATCGAGCCGCCGGCGTTTTCAATCGCCTGGGCCAATTCGACGAACATCAAACTGTCGAAACCTAAATCGCCGAGGCGCGTGTTAATCGAGATTTCATCAAGCGTGCGATTCGAAACCGAAGCCACGATTTCGGAAAGCCACGCCGCGTCGCCGGTAAGTTCTTCGCCGCGCGCGTCGGAACTCTGCGTGCGCTCCTCGAGCTGCTGCATCATCTTCAGCACGTCGCGCCGCTTTACTTTGCGCGTCGCGGTGCGCGGCAATTCTTCATCCGTGAAATGCAGCAGCTTCACGCGTTTGTAGTAAGGCAGCTTCGCTGACACGTCGCGGAAGTGCTCCTCAATCTTCTGCCGCAGGTCCGCGCGCGAAAGTGCGATGTCATAATCGTGATCGGGCACTACCATGCATGCGACTTTCTCGCCGATGCCGTCCGGCAAACCGATAACGCTGAGTTCCTTGATGTAAGGCGAGTCCTGGTAGACCTCTTCGACTTCGTCCGGATAGACGTTCTTGCCGTTCGTGTCGACGATGATGTCCTTCGATCGGCCCACCAGATAGAGATTGCCGTCGTCATCCAAACGGCCGAGGTCGCCGGTATAAAGCCAGCGATCGATCAGCGTTTGCTTTGTCGCCTCTTCATTGCCGAAATAACCGACCATCACATTGGGGCCGCGCGCGATTACTTCGCCCACACCGGACGCGTCAGGCTCGGCGATGCGAATCTCAACGCCGGGCAGAGACTTGCCGACGGTGCCGGCCAGCATGCGATTCTCGGGACGCGTCACCGTCAGTACCGGCGATGCTTCGGTCAGTCCATATCCTTCGAGGATGGTGAAGCCCAATCCCTGAAAATCACGTTGCACTTTTTCATTCAGCGCCGAGCCGCCGCTGATGAAGTAACGTATGCGCCCGCCCATGCCTTCATGAATCGGATAGAAGAGCAGTTGGCCGAAATTCAAAGGCGTCTCATCGCGCAACCAGGCGTTGAATTTGATCAGCAGGTCAGTACCCTCTGAGACCAACTTGCCGCGATCGTGCAGACGATTCTTGATGCGGCGATGCAGCAACTCCCACAGCGCCGGCACGCCAACCATACCGGTAACGTGGCCGTTCTTAATGGCTTTTGCCAGGTGCTCGCTGGTCAGTTCAGGCAAGTACGTTATCTGCGCGCCGCGGCTCAGCGGCGTCAGAAAGCCGGTTGAAAATTCAAAGGTGTGGTGCAGCGGCAGTACCGACAGGACGCCGTCGCTGGTATCCATCTCGAAGACCGACGAGAGCATTGAGACCATGCTCGTCAGATTGCGATGCGAAAGCATTACGCCTTTGGGTCTGCCGGTCGTTCCTGAAGTGAAGATGAGCGACGCCACCGACTGGGCGGTCACGCGTGGCGGCAACAGCGCGACGCGTTCCTTCTCAATACCTTCGGCGACCAGTTCGAAGACTTGATCGAATGTCCAAATCTTAACCTCATCCAATCCGGCCGCTTTCAATTGTTCAGGCAGCGCCGAACGTTCTTCTTTCAATCTGTCGCTGATCACGATGCCCGATGCTTCTCCGGCGCGGGCGAAGTTCACCACCTCTTCCGTCGTGCTTTCCGGATCGACCGGAATGCAGGTGGCGCCCGCCTTCAGCACGCCGAAATAAGTCATCCCCCATTCGGGCGCGTTGTGACTGAACAGCATCACGCGGTGGCCGTGCTTGATGCCGTGACTGGCGAAGAACGCCGCCGCGCGCGTCGCCAGCTCACGCAGATCGGCGTAGGTGTATTGTTCCTTGTGACCATCGCGTTCGATGCGCATGGCCACGCGCGTCTGGTGACGCTTGGTGGTCGTCTCGAACATCTCGAGCAGATCGCGATAGGTATAGACGCGCTTCGGTTGCGCGCGCATGTCTTCTTCGAGCGTCGGCAGCACCCACTTCTTCAAACCCGGCAGGTGAATGTTCAGCCAGTAGTCGTACCAGTCGTATCTCTCCGGGTCCCAGGTCAGCAATTGCTTTTCGTCTGCGCTGATGCGGCTGAAGAGCGCGCGCACGTTGTCACAGCGAAAGACGTAGGCGTTCTCGCAGGTGAAGGGAATGAACATCTCGAAAGCCTCTTTGGCTTCGCGAGTCTGCTCTTCAATCCGATCCACCGACTGCTTCATCCGATTGATGACGCCTTCATAGCGGCCGCCGCCCCAACGCGGCTTGGCTTTATCGAGGAACGACGAAACCTTTCTGGCCGCGTTGTTCATCATCGGCACCGACGTGGCGTCAAATCGTTCGGGGGTTACGCGGAAGGGCTCGATGCGCGCTGAGATTTCCCGGAACAGCCGCAGACCCTCTTCCTTATTCAATTCCTCCTGGCGCGTGTAGAGCCCGACGAGGCCGATGATTCGCTCCATGTCATTCGGATTTGAATCGCCGGTCGCGACCTGATGGACCAACTTCGGTTCTTCGACGCAGGCCTGGGCCGCGACTGCCAACATCACCGACGCAACCTGATCGACGGGCGTGATGTCCAGAATCAATTTGGAATTGCCGGGCAGCTGCCGCTGTCCCTTGAGCGTCATGAAGATAATCGGCGCGGTGGTAGTGAAGCCTTCATTCCAACCAGGGAACGGATAATCCTTCGCCGATTCAACAATCGAAGGGCGCACAATGCTGCGCACAATGCCGGTCTCGGCCGCGACCAGTTGCTCGCCGAGCGATTTGGTGTAGGTGTAGATGTTGGGCCAGCCCCAGAAGTCTGCGCGCTCGACCCCGAGTTCAGTGAGCCGGTTGCGCGTCCAGACCTTGCGTTCGCGTGCCACCGCGAGACCCAGGGCGTCGGGATCGTCACCGTCGCGCATTTCTTCGTTGAGACGTTTTCGGGCCAGCTCGCGGAACTGCGCCAGGCGCATCGCATCTTTGGCTTCTTCGCGCGCGCGCTCAGACATCTTGGCGCAGTCGGCAATCTCCTGCTGGACCGAAAACTCGACGCCCTTCAGTTCATGCTTGCGCGGGAAATAGCCAATCACCGGGTCGTCTTCCCAAACCGGACCCGATCGATTGCCCGCGACGAAGCAGGTTGAGATATGGACCAGCGCGGGCCGCTTCATGCGCTTGGTGAACGCGATGACGTTCTGTGTGCCGACGACGTTCGTGCGCAGCGCGCTCTCCAAAGTTGGATTGAAGGTCACGTTGCCGGCAGAGTTAATGATGACGTCGATATCTTTCGCGACCCGTTCGGCCTCTTCTTCGCTGAAACCGAGATTCGTCTCAGCGACGTCGCCGCCCACGATGGCGACCTTATCGCGAATGAAATCTTCGAACGCAGCGCCATAGCGTTCGCGCACCGGATCGAACGGCTCGGCAGAGATGACGTTGTTCCAGAATCGGGTCTCTGATTCTTCCTGCGAACGCGCGCGCACCGTCACATAGACGCGGCCGATGTTCGGGAAGCGATGCAGCAGCAGGCTCAGAGTGACTTTGCCGACAAAGCCCGTCCCGCCGATCAGAAAGATCCTGCGGCCGTTGAAGATTTCAGTTGGTGACAGCTTCGTGGTCATAAATCGTCTTTCTCCCTCTCCCGGGTGGAGGGAAATTTCACTGCTACTCGCTCGCTGGTCGTCCACCGTAATGCTTCAGCAAGTCGATCACAGTGCTGTCATTTCTACTGAGGGCGATGTCCAGCGACGTACCGCCGTTCGTCAAGGCGTTGACGTTTGCGCCGCGCGCGAGCAGTTCCTTGATGACCGCGACCTGCGCGTAGTAAGTCGCTTCGCCGAGCGCCGTGTTGCCGGCACTGTCGCGGGCGTTGACGTCGGCGCCTTGATCGAGCAGGTAGCGCACGGCGTTAACGCGACCTTCGCGGGCCGCTAACAAAAGCGGCGGCGCGGCGCCGTGCGGATTCACGTTGACGCCGGCGATGTGCAGCCAGCGCATGCGCCGTACATTTCCGTCCGTGGCCGCTTCCGAAAAATAGTGCTGCCGCCGCTCTTTGAAGCGGGGCAGATTGCCGACAATTGCCGTCGAAAGCATCAGCGTGCCGGCAAAGGCGATGGCGCGAGACAAAAACGGTTTTAGAGCAAATTCGATCATGGCTTAAACCCGCTCCCGAAGGGGAGACGGGACTTTGTTTACTCCATGTCGGCGATACCAATCATCGGCTGATGCAGCATCGTGATCTCAGCCGAGCTGCCCATGTAGGTTCGCGCCATGGCAATCGCTTCGGTCAGATTGTCGGCGCGTTCCCAACCCAACATCTCCGGCACGTGCGCGTTCTCGGCCCCGGCAGCGATCACTTTGCCGACGTGCTGGCGCCCGTTCTCGCCCCAGTACCACATGAAAAATGGATGCGCGCCGTGATAGGCATGGCCGCGGCGATACATCTCGACGTAGCTCGGGTTGTTTGCGAATTCCTGCTCGTACTTCTCGCGCAGATAAAACGCGTCGCGCGATTCAGGCAGCAGCCGGTTGAAAAATTCGATGTAGCTTGGATGGAAGTCGTGATCAAATTCGTCGTAGCACGGATGATGGACAATCATCACGCCGCCTTTCTTCAGCAGCGGCTTGTTCCGATAAAAATTGAAGTGATATCCCAGTCCCATCACCTGGACCAGCAGCGGATTCAGCACCGAATAAACGTTGTACGGCGAAATATCAGGAATGCCGGTGATCAGAATGTCTGCCTGTCCGCGCACGGGAATCACATACTGCTGCATGCCCTTTTCGATGATCTTCGCATGCACCGGCTCAGTCTTGCCGGCATAGCACGCGGTCATTTCGTACTGCGCCGGCCGCGAATGAAGCAGCTTGCGGCGTGCGGGCCGCGGCAGCTTGCCCATCGTGTAGCGCATGGCTTCGAACTTCATCCGATCAAAAGCACTGAAGTCGTCTTCGTTCTTCAAAAGGAAGTCCATGTCGCTGCCGTACATGCGATTGTTGATGGCGGTCTCGATGTGAAAGACGTTGAGCTGCTCGTCCACGAGCTTCCCCAGACGATTGCATTTGTTCGCGAGTTCCGAACGGGCCGGATCCATGTAGCTGTCCGAATCGCGGATGGTTTGCGGGTCGTGGTGGGCGCGCAGTGATTCGTAGTCGCAAAGCCCGACCGCAACTGATTTATGCCCACCGTCCATCGGCACAAAGTTGATGTTGCAGTAAATCAGCAGATCGCTCTCGGCGGCGCGGCGATTGAGATAAAGCGGTTCTTTGTGCCGCGTCTCGCCGATCTTCAACATGCCCTCTTTCCACTCGGCGTCGTGGTTGTAATAACGATCGGGATAGTAGTCGTGGTAAATCCTGGGCCCGACCATGCGCTTCATTTCCCACGGCGTCATCTTTCGGTGCAGCGAGTTCGCGATGATGATGTGCACGTCGTCGACGCCATGTCCGGCCAGCATGTCGAGCACGATCTCCAGCATCGACTGGCGAATGTCCGGCGTGGCCATCGGCGGCAAAGGCAGACTGATATCGTCAACTGCTACAGTCACCTTCATGCCGGGCTCGAGTTGCGCGAACAGCGGATCGCAACCGAGCGGATGATTCAGCGCGTAACGAATTGCGGCTTCGCGATTTGGCAGGCCCTTCAGCGGCGGATTCGGATAAAGCACACGCGTGCCGACCGGTAGATCTTCAAGAATGAAGTCCTCACCTGAAGGCATCACCCGGGGCGCGCTGTCGCTGTCGATGTAGACAATCGATTCGTGTGTCTTGCGTCGGAGTTGTAAGCTCATATCAATGTAATGAGTGACCAGTGACAGGCGATCGTCCAGACGACGATACGCCCATCACGATCATCGCGATCGCTTCATCCCTTTATCGCCGGCTTCATATTCAGCACGCGCACGAGGAAGGCCCACTTATCAGCTGACTCCTCGATGACCTTGGTCGTTGGTTTGCCCGCGCCGTGACCGGCTTTGGTTTCAATTCGAATCAGGATCGGCGCCGAGCCGCCCTGCGCTGCCTGCATCGTGGCAGTGAATTTGAAGCTATGACCCGGCCAGACGCGGTCGTCATGATCTGCCGTCGTGATCAGCGTCGGTGGATAATTGGTCCCCGGCTTGATGTTGTGCAAAGGCGAATAGGCGTAGAGGGCTTTGAACTCGGCCGGATCGTCGGGCGAGCCGTAGTCCGTGGCCCAGGCCGCCCCAATCGTGAACTTCGTGTAGCGCAGCATGTCCATCACGCCGACTCCGGGCAGCGCGGCACCAAACAGCTCGGGACGCTGGGTGAGCGTCGCCCCGACGAGCAGTCCGCCGTTTGAATCGCCGCCGATCGCGAGCTTCGGCGTGGAGGTATACTTGTTGGCGATGAGCCACTGAGCGGCGGCGATGAAATCATCGAAAACGTTTTGCTTCTTCAGCTTCATTCCGCCTTCGTGCCACTCTTTGCCGTACTCGCTGCCGCCGCGCAGGTTCGGCATCGCAAACACGCCGCCCATCTCCATCCATTGCAGGTTGCTGACTGAAAAGTAGGGCGTCATGGCGACGTCAAAACCGCCGTAGCCGTACAGGTACGTGGGATTCATTCCGTCGAGTTTGAGACCTTTCTTGTGCGAGATGAACATCGGCACGCGCGTGCCGTCCTTGCTCGTATAGAAGATCTGTTTTGTTTCGTAGTCTGCCGGATTGAAGTCCATCTTCGGCTGACGAAATACGGAGCTTTTGCCGGTCGTAAAATCGTAACGGTAGATCGTAGTCGGCGCGATGGAACTCGTGTACGCGTAAAAGGTTTCTTTATCTTTACGCTTGCCGCCGAAGCCAAACGCGTCGCCAATTCCCGGCAACTGCAGTTCGCTCACAAACTGTCCTTTGAGATCGTAGAGCTTGACGACCCGATGCGCGTCTTTCAGATACGACGTGACGAAATGATCGCCGACCACGGACACCCCATCGAGAGTCTCTTTGGCTTCCGGCACGAGCGTCTTCCAATTTTTCTGTTCCGGAGCGCGAGTGTCGATCGCGATCAGTTTTTTGTGCGATGCGTCACGGTCGGTGTGAAACCAGAAGACGGGGCCATCGTTGCCGGCGAAGTATTGGGCGACGCCTGCATCGTCCAGCAGTTTGACGACCGGCGCGTCTTTGCGCGTCAGGTCTTTGTAGTAGATGCGGTTCTCAGCACTGGCGCCGGGATATCCCCAGATGATTAAGTAGTGGCCGTCCTCGGTGACCTGGCCGCCGAACGTCCAGCCCTTCTGTGCATCAGTGCCGGCGAACGCGAGCTGGTCCTCGGCCTGAGCAGTGCCGGCGCGATGGTAATAAATCTTGTGATGCTCGTTGACCGCAGCGAGCGCATTGCCACCCTTCGGTTCATCGTACCGGCTGTAATAAAAGCCTTGGCCGTCGGGAGTCCAGGAGGCGCCGGAGAACTTCACCCACTTGAGCACTTCAGGCAGGTCCTTACCGGTCGCGACCTCGCGCACATGCCATTCCTCCCAGTCCGACCCTGATGCGGCCAGGCCGTAGGCCATGAACTTTCCGTCGACAGTAAAAGCTGTACCCCCGAGCGCGACCGTCCCGTCACTCGACAGCTTGTTTGGATCGAGCAAGAGCCGCGGCTCTCCGTCCAATTTGTCCATCGTGTAAAGGACGTATTGGTTCTGCAAGCCGTCGTTCTTTGAAAAGAAGTAACGACCACCTGCCGTCTCGGGCACCGTGTAGCGTTCAAAGTTCCAGAGCCTGGTCAGCCGAGCTTTGATGGCATCGCGCTCAGAAATCTGATTGAGATAATCGAAGGTCAGTTTGTTCTCGGCTTCGACCCAGGCCTTCGTGTCCGCCGAATCGAGGTCTTCCAGCCAACGATAAGGGTCGGCGACCTTTGTGCCGTGATAGTCGTCGACCACAGTTCCTTTATGCGCAACCGGGTAGGCCAGTTTCGGACTGCTGCCGTCGGACGATGAGCGGATGGTGCGTTGCGCCAGGACCGTCGCTGCGAGTGCGAGCAGCGTCACAAGAGTAATAATTGATTTCGCGCGCATGGTATTTACTCCGGAACATCGATTGAAAAATTACGGTCACTTCAAATTTAGAATCGGCCAGTCGTGATGTAGCGCCGTCTGTCTTAATCTCAAATCGGGGTTAACCGCCGCGGGGTGTCCGACAATCGAAAGCATCGGCAGATCGCTCATGCTGTCTGAGTAGGCGAACGACTCGCTGAGATTGATGCCTTCACGTTCGGCAAAAGTACGAATCCACGAAGCCTTGGTCGCCGACGCCAGCACCGGAGGAAGTAAACGTCCCGTGGCTTTGCCTTTCACGAATTCAAGACGGTTAGCGACGTAGTCAGTAATTCCCAGATACTTCATTAATGGCGTCACCGAAACATCGAGTGCTCCGGTCACCACCACCTGACGCAGCCCGAGGCTGCGCGACTTTTCGATTAACTCGAATGCGCCCGGATAGACAGCCGGCTTCAGGACTTTTTCAAAAAGGTCGTCGGCAAAGAAGCGCATGCGATCTTCGGTCTCGCCTTTGTATCGCTTAAAGAAGAGATCGTTGAAAACTTTTCGGCTATACTGATCGCTGACTGCGAACAGGGGAACGCTCAACAGCGTGGTCGCGCTCTTGGTGAAGCTGCGGAAAAGGTCCGGCTGATTGCGCGCGTAGAACCCCAGAGTGTGCACCAGATTGGTGCTGACCAAAGTCCCTTCGAGATCATAAAAGGCGGCTGCGGGCAATGAAAACCTCTCGCGCTGAACGCGGACTATACCTTACGCGCGAGCAAACCTGAAGGCAATTGGAGCGTGTATGCAACAACCATACAATGTAAGCACTGTCCGGCCTAATTCGACTGAAACACTAAGCAAATATGCGGTGTGCGTAGCTTTGATCTTGCTCTGCGCGGCCGCGATTTCGTGTCGAAAAGCAGCCACCGCAACGGTCGATCACCTCGGGACGAGGCCCACGAAGGAGGCTATCACCGAAGCGGACGGCTTATACGCGCAGCGGACCGATGTAGTGAAGGTGCGGCAGGCAATCGTCGCCTTGCGGCAGGCCCAAGCCGATGACTCTACGAACTATGAATTGGCCTGGCGATTGTCGAAATACAATTACTACCTGGGATCTCATACCACTGAATCAACCGAGAAAGCCAAAGCCTTTCACGACGGCGTCGAAGCCGGAAAGCTCGCCGTGCAAGTGAGCAACGACAAACCCGAGGGCCACTTTTGGTTGGGTGCAAACTACGGAGGCAACGCGCAGCTGAGTGCGCTCGCAGGTTTTTCCGAAGTCGAGGATATCAAGACCGAAATGGAAACCGTTTTGAAGATCGATGAGAAGTATCAGTCCGGCAGCGCCTACATGGTTCTTGGTCAATTGTATCTCGAGGCCCCGAGGATTCTCGGTGGCGATGTCAGCAAGGCGATCACTTACCTCGAGAAGGGAATTAAGATCGGGCCGGACAACGACCTCATGCGCGCGAAGCTGGCGGCCGCTTACGCTGCCGCGCATCGCAACGAAGATGCGCGTAAACAGATTGAGACGTTGATAACGACCAAGCCGTCACCCGAGTACCAGCCCGAATACATTGAAGCAGTCGCTGAGGCTAAAAAAATCGAGGAGAAGCTTAAGTAGCTATGGCTGCTTGTTGGTGGCCTTCTTGATTTCTTCCAGCGTGCGTTTGTGGTCTTCTAATTTCTTTCCCGCTTCCCCCAACTTACCCTGGGAAGTCAGCTTTTGATAGTCATCGAACTCCTGGATCGCGCGGTTGATTAACTGCAGCACGTTGGGTGTGGCGGAAGGTGGCGGCGACGCGGACGTTTGTGGGGAAGATGTCGAGTTCGACGGCGGCGTTTCCGATTTGGTTTCGGCCGGCGCATTCGCGGACTCGCCAAACAGATTGTTCAGCGCCTCATCAAAATTAGAGCCATACGCGAGCCGGTCCTGCGTCGCCAGCACCACCAGACGCAGTTCGGGCATCGGACTGCGTTCGGCCTTCAGATAAATTGGTTCGACATAAAGCAACGAACGTCCGATTGGAATTACCAGCAGGTGGCCGGGGAGCACGTGCGAACCCTGCTGGTTCCAAAGCGTGAACTGGCCCGATAGTTGTGCGTTCTGATTGATGCGAGCTTCGATTTGCGCGGGTCCATCGACGAGCCGTGACTTCGGAAAATTGTAGGCCAGCAGGGAGCCGTAATTGTCACCGTCGCAGCGTCCGGCGATCCAGCCGATCATGTTGTTTCGGTTCGACGGCGTGAACGGAAGAATCTCGACAAATTCCAGGCCTTGCTTTTCGCCGGGCAACTGCATCAGCACGAAGTAAGGCTCCATCGATTGTTCGGCCGACTGTTGCTGCTGCTTGTCCTGGCTGGGCGCGGCCTGGCGCGCGACATTCCACAAATCTTCGCGTTGGAAGAATGAGTTTGTTTCCTGCGTGTGATAGAGGGCGAAGACTTCCGCCTGAGTTTTGATCAGCGTCTCAGGATAGCGAACGTGGGCCCGCAGATCGGCGGGCATTTCCTTTTGATCGTGAAACAGCGTCGGGAAAATTGCGCGATAGCTTTGAATCAGAGGATCGTTTGGATCGAAAACATAGAACGTAGTCGTGCCGTTGTAAGCGTCGATCACAGCCTTGACGCTGTTGCGAATGTAGTTGACGTTTTTGTCGCCGGCGCGATAGTGACGCGAGAAAGGGTAATTCTCATTTTCGGTGAACGCGTCGACGATCCAAAAGAGCCGGCCCTCTGAATTAACGACCATGTACGGGTCGTTGTCGTAAACCAGAAAGGGCGCGACGCCGTCGACGATTTCGCGGATGTTGCGATGAATGAGCGCGCGACTTTCTCCGGTCACGTCATCCGAAAAAGGCAGCTTGGTAACGTCATCGAGGGCCCACGCCAGCAGCCAACGCTTGAAGAAACCTCCGACCACGATGCCGCCGCTGCCTTCGTAGGCTGTCAGGTTGTTGGTCTCGCCCTGCGGATAGTTGAACTCCATGCGTTTCGTCTTCACGTAAACGTCATGGGTGGTTTCCTGGCCGAAGTAGATTTCGGGGCGAGTGACCTTGAGCTCGGGAGCGGTAGATTCGACCGGCATATTCGAGAGCACAAATTTCGGCATGCCCTCGGAGTCGAAGCCGTTCGCGGTGTTCATCGTGATGCCGTAGCCGTGCGTGTAGATCAATTTTTCGTTGACCCAATTTCGCGAAGACTCGGGCAGGCGATCGACGTTGATTTCACGTGTGCCGATCATCATCTGCCGGTTTTGGCCGCCGATGACGTAGCGGTCGACGTCCACGTCCGTGAAATCGTAGTAAATCCTGATCGCCTGGATTTGTGACAGCGTGTCCTTGAGCGCGTGCCAATCCCACAATCGAATATTGTCGAGCGTCGCGCGATTGCCTTGCAGATCGGAAGCGTCGGCGGTGGTATTCGCGTCGAAGTTTCGCTGCTCGATGCGATCGAGACCATACGCGGCCCGGGTCGCGGCCATGTTGTATTTGATGTATTCGGTCTCGCGCCCCAGTTCGTTGGGCTTAACGATAAAGCTCGTGACGTATGCCGGCACGATTAATACGCCGACGACGTACACGGCGACCGGAATCGCCAGGGCCGCGATCAGCAATCGAAACTTACGCACAGCGAAACCGTTGACGAGGCAAATCAACGCCGCAATTACCAGTGCCCCGGCCACCCAAACATAGGCGGGCAGCAAGTGCTTCGCTTCGACGTAAGTGACGCCGGAAAAGGTCTGATGATCTCCCCACAGGTACGGATAACGTGAGAGTACAAAACGCCATCCCAGGATGACGAGCCATGCTGCCAGCGGCACCGAGACCGTGGCGAAACTCACGCGCCGGGCCTTGCCTGAATCGCCGGACGTTGACAGGCCTTGTTGCGTCATCGCCAGGGCTGCATAGATGATCGCGGCCACCAGCGCGATGAAGGCTAAGGAGACCACCCACGAGCTGATCGCGTCATACACCGGCAGCGTGAATAGATAGAATCCGATCGGCTTACCGAAAATTGGATCGGTTTGATTTGTTGGTGCCTGGTGAAAATAGAGGGCAAAGCTACGCCACGATTCGCGCATCCCAAGTCCGAAGACGACGCCGGCGATGAGCGAAACGATCCAGGCCAACGGCCGCAGCAGCCGCGCCGGCGAGAAATTCACCGGTTGTTGATTGATGAAGACGGTGCGTTGGCCGAACGAGAATGATGAAAATGCGCGTTCGATTAGCCAGAAGACGCCGCGTAAAACGATGGTCGTGACGACGAAGAAGATTAAGAACAGTTCCAGCTTGGCGCGGAAGATGAACCAAAAGATGGACGCGTATCCAAGCGAACCGAACCAGGCGGCAGAGATGTAAATCGTAACCGCGCGCGAAGCAATGAAAATGAGAAGGACAAGCGCAACGACGATTAGCCATTTCCAGCGTTGGCGTCTTGGTTTTTGCGGCGTGATGTCAATTACGGGGCCTTCGATGGGACTGCTCATGTGCGGCTAGCATACGCTGAAAGCATTGATCATCAAAGACCAGGGGGGCAGTCGTTCGTCTTACTATTTGTCGAAACAAACGTCGTCGCAGATGCACAAACAATGAAACCATAAGCGTTGGCCTTGCGTTGGACAGAATGGTAGACTCCCACTTCTCGCGACCATATTTGTAATGCTTACTGAAGGAACATTTTTACAGTCACGTTATCGCATCATTCGCCAGCTCGGGCAGGGCGGTATGGGCGCGGTGTACGAAGCCGTTGACGAACGGCTCGATACGACCGTAGCGCTCAAAGAGACATTGTTTACCGACGAGAAACTGCGCAAGCAATTCGAACGCGAAGCGCGGTTGTTGGCGCGTCTGCATCATCCGGCGCTGCCGCGGGTGAGCGATCACTTTACCGAGAGCGAAGGCCAGTTTTTGGTGATGCAATACATCGCCGGCCAGGATCTCTCGGAGATGCTGATTGCCCGGAACTCTCCGTTTTCTGAAGCCGAGGTTACGCGTTGGGCCGATCAACTTTGCGATGCGCTTGATTACCTGCACACGCAGGATCCGCAAATCATTCATCGTGACATCAAACCACAAAACCTGAAGCTCACGGCGCGCGGCCAGATCGTGTTGTTGGATTTTGGTTTGGCCAAAGGATCGGCGGGCCAGCTGACTGCGGTGACGACCTCGGCGAGCATCTTTGGATACACGCCGAACTACGCGCCGCTCGAGCAGGTGCAAGGGAAGGGCACGGACGCGCGCAGCGACCTCTATGCGTTAGGCGCGACGCTTTATCACCTGGTGACGAACGTGAAGCCGCCCGACGCACTCAGTCGTGCGTCGGCCATCGTTAACGGACAGGATGATCCTTTGCTGCCAGCGAATGAAGTTTGTCCCGAAGTGGGCGTTGCGCTGGCGAATGTGCTCGCTAAATCGATGTCGCAGAAGCGCGATGACCGGTTCGCCAATGCGAGCGATATGCGTCGCGCTTTAGGAGGACACGCGGACTCGTATCGAGGCGAAGAGACGCTCGTGACGGCGGGCGTTCCCGCGGCCGCCGCGTCGGCCACGGTCACCTCCGATAAGGCGACGCGGCTGGTTGGAGATCAAACTCGCCGCATGACTTCGCCTTCTTTTTCGAGCGAAGCGCAGACTCTGGTCGCGGGCGAAGCGACGAACGTGCGGACAGTCACAACGGGCGGGGCGGCGATTGCGCCCGCGCCGGCTCGCACCAACTGGAAACCGATTGCCGCGGCCGCAGTTTTATTGATTGTGGTTGCCGGCGGTGTCGCCGGATTCTACGCTTATCGCCATCAGCGCGCCCAACAAAACGTGACGCAGCCCGTCGAGCCGCAATCATCAACTCAAACTCAATCGTCCCAATCGTCGCAGCCGTCTGAGCCGGGAAATAATTCCATTGCGCCCAACACTGAATCAAAGAGCGTGACCGAAACCGCAAAGACGAACCAGGCGAAGACTGATAAGTCGAAACCTGAGTCGAAGACCGAGGCGCAGAGCAATCCGCCGACGAACCCCGATCCGAAAGCTAAGGACCCGTTCAAAAATTTCCCACCACCTGAGGCGTTCGATCCGGCGCATGCGGGCGATCCAAATCGCGGGCGCGATCGCAATCCGCAACCGGGACAGCCGCCTTTCGATCCAATGCGTCCGCCGGGAGAAGAGCGCCGGCCTCCGCTCCGTCTGCCGGAAGTGCGAGTGCTGCCAAATGGTGGCCGCATAATTAAGCAACCGGACGGCAGCATTATTATGATCGGACCTAACGGCAAGACGACTACCATTCCGCCGCCGCCTGATCGTCGTGGCAAGCGAAACCAGAACGGCAACGGCAATGAAAATCGTCCGCAGCCGTAGTTGATCGTTTCGACCTCAGAATGGGTCAAGCCAATTTTCCAAAATTGAATCTATGAGAATTCGAAAATCATTTGCAGGCTTGTGTCTTCTCGGCATCGCTGCGCTTGGCTTGAGTCTGCCTTTCTCGGTTGCGAACGCAGATGTCGCGCCGGCTTCACCAGTTCACGTGACGCCGCCCGCGCCGGTCTTTGATGAGACGAAGCGTTTGGAAGAATTGGCGGCGCGGCGCAAGCAAGTCGCGGATGCGATTGGCCCAAAGGCGATGCTCGTCATGTTCAGCGCTGAGCCGCGCGTCTACACGAACGACGTCGATTTTCCCTTTCGCCAGGAGAACAATCTTTTTTATCTCACGAACCTGAATCAAAAGGGTGCGACGCTGGTGATGATGCCGGGCGCGGCGCTGCCAGAGATACTTTTCATGCCGCGGCGCAATCCGGCCGCCGAGACCTGGACGGGCCACATGTACAGTGCCGATGAAGCCGCGCGCCTGTCAGGCATCAAAGAGATCTGGGCCATCAGCGAGTTCGACCCGTTCATGAAAGCAATCCGAAATAAACAGTCGTACGCGCCGAAACCGGAAAACATTTTAAGGTCTGCGCGCACAGGGGATCTCTCCGGCAACGAATTCAGTCCGTTTCTGAAAGCGATTGAGAGTCAGGAGGCTTCGGTTTGCCTCGTCGCTTTTCCGCCGCGTGGCGAAAGCAAGGAGTATCGACAGGAGCAAAGGCTAGCGACTGATTGGCAAACTGCTTCGGGCGTGAACGTGAAACCGGTCGCGCCAATATTCGCGACGATGCGCGGAAAGAAATCGCCGATGGAGTTGGCGCTGTTGCAGCATGCCATCGATATCAGCATCGAAGCGCATGAGCGGGCCTGGATAGCGGCGGCGACCGCGAAGTGGGAATACGAAATCGACGCGGAAGTCGCGCGCATCTTCAAACTCCGCAACGCCGACAGCTGGGGCTATCCCGACATTGTTGGCTGCGGCGCGAACGCGACCACGCTTCATTACGAAGAGTCGCAGTCGCCGTGCAAACCCGGCGACCTTCTGTTGATGGATGTGGGCGCGGAGTATGGGCACTACAGCGCCGACGTCACGCGCACGACGCCGGTCAACGGAAAGTTCTCGCCGGCGCAGGCGGCCATTTATCAAATTGTCTATGACGCACAGGAAGCTGCGGCCAGGGCGGCGAAGCCCGGAGCAACTTTGAATGATGCGCATCGAGCCTCGCTCGAGGTGATCAAAGCCGGATTATTGAAGCTGGGATTGATTACCGACGCAAACTCGGAGCAGTATCGCATCTGGTTTATGCACGGCAACGGCCACTGGCTGGGAATGAACGTGCATGACGTCAGTGCCGGCGGACGTTTCGAACCCGGCATGACCTTTACGAATGAACCCGGCATTTACATTCGGCCGGATGCTCTGGACAATTTGCCCAAGACGGCCGAGAGCGAACAGCTGATCGCCGCGATTAAGCCGGCGTTCGAAAAATACAAAGGCATCGGCGTGCGCATCGAAGACGACATGTTGATTACCCCGGAAGGCGTGAAGTGGATGACTGCTGCGCTGCCGCGGAGCATTGCGGACATCGAATCGTTCATTGCCAAAGCGCGTGGTCAATCATAGGGGCGCTACTAAGTAAATGAGACTTCCCGTCATTCAGGGCACGATCCGCCGCCGGATTCTGGCGAACTTTCGCGTCCAGCCTGAAGTGATTCAAAGACAACTCCCAGGTCGTTTTCGGCCCAAGTTACAAAACGGTTTCGCGGTAGCAGGCATTTGTTTGATTCGCCTGGAGCACGTCCGGCCGCGATTGACGCCCGAGATCGTGGGCCTCAGCAGCGAGAACGCCGCGCATCGTGTGGCGGTGCTGTGGGAGGAAGACGGGCAGCCGCGCGAAGGCGTCTACATTTCGCGCAGAGATACTGATTCGCAGCTGAACCAACTGCTGGGTGGACGGGTCTTCCCGGGTGAGCATCACGCTGCTGATTTCTCAGTTGTCGATTCGGACGATGAAATCAGACTTCAGATGAAGTCAGACGATGGAGACGTCGTTGTCAAAGTCGCCGGGCGAGCAGCTTCGGGTCTTCCCGCTACTTCAATCTTTCCATCCGTCGGCGAAGCGTCCGCATTCTTCGAGAAGGGCTCGATTGGATATTCCGTGACGCGCGAACCGGAACGACTTGACGGCCTCGAGTTGCGCACCAGCCAATGGCAGGTCGGGCCTCTGGAAATTTCTGATATCTACTCGAGTTATTTCGCCGACCGGGCCAAATTCCCGGAAGGCACGATTGAATTTGATCATGCGCTGATCATGCGCAATATCGAACATGAATGGCACAGCGCGGACGATCTCTACATTTAGTTCAGGAGCCAAATGATGCATTTGTTTAGAAGAATCCATGTGGTGGTGTTTTTGGTTTCGCTCTCGGCGGGCGCGGTCCTGGCGCAATCCTCGGAATCGCGGAAAGCCGATAACACCTACATCGAAGCAGCCACGCTTTACCAGCAGGCTTCGGGCGAAGCGCGCGCTCTCGAATACCAGACGTACGTGCTGGCCCGCCTGCTGCTCGACCGCGACCTGGGCAATCGTCGCATTCGCATGCGGCGCGCCATCATCGTCGATGTTGATGAAACGGTCCTCGATAACAGTCGCTACCAGGGAATGCTGATTAAGAAAGGCGTCAACTATCCCGAAGGCTGGACTGATTGGTGCAATCGCGCGGAGGCGAACGCGATTCCGGGCGCCGTCGAATTTTTGAAATACGCTCATGCGCGCGGCGTGCGCGTCTTCTACGTGACTAATCGCAAGATTGCTGAAAAGGACGGCACCGCGCGAAATCTGAAAGCTGTCGGATTTCCCGAGGTCAATGACGAAACTCTGCTGGTGCGCACCGACACGCAAAACGACAGCAAGGAGCCGCGCCGGCAGTCAATCGCCAGCCGTTATCACGTCGTGTTGTTGATGGGCGACAACCTTAACGACTTCTCTGACGTTTTTGAAAAGAGCAAGACGGTCGCGGCGCGCCTCGATGCGACTGAGAAAAACAGATCTCAGTTTGGGACGCATTTCATCGTGCTGCCGAATGCGATGTATGGCGATTGGGAAAATGCGATCTATGAATACAACTTCAAGTTGAGTTCCGAAGAGAAGCAGGCGAAACGCCGGGCGTTGCTGAAGGATTAACTCAGACCGATCAGCCGAGGATCGTTTCGACATCGAGCGATAGTCCGGCAACGGCCGCAGATTCAAATCGATCGCCGCGTTTGAGGGTCCGGGTGGTTTGATACTCGCCCATTTCAGGTTGGGAGTGATATTCGAGCAGATCTTCAGGCAAATTGAGGATCAGGTATTCCGGAATGCCCGCGCGCGAATACAGCCTCATCTTGACATGACGATCGTACGGAACGGTCGTTTCGGCAACTTCGATAACCATTAATATATCATTCGGTCGCGGGTGCGCCTCGCGATAGTAGTCCTCGCGAAATTTCAATATCGCAACGTCTGGCTCGGGCTCAGAGAAATCATCGAGGACGATTGGGCTCTGAGTTCTCACTATTGATTTGCCACGCAAATGCTTGTTGAAAACGTCGCTTATGATGTTCACGCAGGCCGCATGACGGCTGCCGATGGGAGACATTTCGATAATCTCTCCTTCGATGAGCTCAAATCGAGCGTCAGGCGGAAACACATCCGCTTCGCCCATGCGCTCGTACTCACTTACCGTGAAGGAATGTTTGGCGAGATTCACTGACATCACTGGGCGGAGTATACCACCCGCAGTCGTTCCGTTCGATCTATCGTTTTTCCGATGCGTTAGCCGGTCTTTCTTTTACCTTTAGCTATATCTGCGACCTTTTCCTTAATCTCCCCTTCGATCCGTTCCGTCTTAATATCAAGCCGCAGACGGTCGTAGATGCTCATGTATTGATTCGCGATCCAGACCAGGGCAAACAGCGCGACCAGGTATCCGCGCCAATCGTCAAACAACAACTTGAAGCGAGTGATGATTAAGAAGAGCGCGGCGAGGTAGTGGCTGAAACAATACTCGCAGGTGAAGAGGTAGAAGAATTTTCGTTCATACCAGCGGGCGCAGTCCCGACTGCGACTCCGGCAATACTCGCGCGGCTCGCGAAAGACCTCTTCGTGCGTGACGGTCCAGGCGATGCACGCGACGGGAATCGCCAGCACGAACAGTTCGAGTAACTGCAACCTCAGCGGCGGCATAGAATTGAATTGTAGCCGCCGCTCGAGTCCCGCGGTTAACGCTTCAGGTGCGAAACCGTATTCTTAGTGTGAAGATTTCATCGCGCAGCTGGTGGTGTCGAGCGCAACCGCAAAGAGTTATGTCTGCATATCGGGCCGAATTTGCTTTTCGAGTTCACTAAAAAATTTTCCCGCGAGCATCTTGGCCGCAGCTTCAATCATTCGCTGGCCCACGCCGGCAATTACGCCGCCCACCTGCATGTCACCGGCGTAGGTGATTGCAGTGGCGCTGCCGCTCTCGGCCAAATTGAACTCGCCGGTGCCTTTGACGAACCCCGGGCCACCCTTGCCTTCTACGATCATTCGGTAGTGCGACGGCATTTGCAGGTCCTCAAGGCGCACCGTGCCCTTGAAGGTCCCTTTCACTGCGCCCACGCCGGCTTTCATCGTCGCGATATAGGTGTTGTCCGCGGTCTGTTCGAGCGATTCGCAACCGGGAATACAGCGTTGCAGGATCTGCGGGTCGATGAGTGCGGCGAAGACTTGATCGCGGGCAACGTTAATCAGATGAGTTCCGTGGATCTTCATGACGAAATTATCCACAGATTACGCAGATTACACAGATAAAGAAATCAACGAAGTAATAGATTCGATCTCTTCGTAGTCCCTATCGACTCTTCGTGACTACTGATTCTCTTATCTGTGTAATCTGCGTAATCTGTGATTATTTTGCAGCCGCGACCGCAGCTTCAATTGCCCGCTTCGTATAGACACTTGCGAGATGACGTCGGTAATCTGCGGAAGCGAATAGATCACCGTTTATGTCGACTCCGTCCGCGGCGTGCGCCGAAGCATTCGAGATTGCCTGTGCGTCGAGTGTCGCGCCGCTCAATGCCGATTCGACAGCGCTCGCTCGATATACCTTCGACGAGACCCCAGTTATGCCGATGCTCGCGCGCTCGCAATTCCCGTCTGCCCTCAATGAAAGATTGGCGGCGACTCCCACCACCGCGAAGCCCGAAGCCGGATGATGCATCTTGGCGTATGCATGTCCGCTTCGACCATTAGTCTTATTGATGCGAATCTCGCGCAGGATTTCACCAGGCTCAAGCGCCGTGGTCAGCAGATCGACAAAGAAGTCGTCAGCCTTGATCGTGCGTTCGCCGTTTTGGCTGATCGCAATCATCTCAGCGCCGAGAGCGATGATCGCGGCGGGCCAATCGCCGGCCGGATCGGCGTGCGCGACGCTGCCGCCGATCGTGCCTTTATTGCGCACCTGCACGTCGCCGATGTGTGAAGCACAATCGGGCAGCAGCGAACAAATTTGCTTCAGCAAATCAGACGATTCAATTTGATAGTGCGTGGTGGCCGCGCCGATACGAATCTGGCCGTCCTCTTCGCGGATGTACGCGAGGTCTTTGATGCGCGCAATGTCCACGAGCAGCGAGGGTTGCGTCAGGCGCAGCTTCATCGCGGGGATCAGGCTATGCCCGCCCGCGAGGATCTTAGCGTCTTCGTTCTGAGCGAGCAGACTGAGTGCTTCATCAAGGCTGTTCGCGCGCGCGTAATCAAATTGAGCTGGTATCATTGATGTCTCTTTCTGTAGGGGCGGGGCTCGTCCCCGCCCGATCGTGTTTCGCAGTGCGGGCAGGGACAAGCCCTGCCCCTACAGCTATGCGTTAATAAGCTTCCACACTTTCTCGGGTCGCACCGGCATGTCGACGTGCTTCACGCCGTAAGGCGACAAAGCATCTACGACCGCGTTGACGATCGCCGGGGTGGCGCCGATCGTGCCGGCTTCACCGACACCTTTGACGCCCAGCGGATTCACCGGGGTCGGCGTTTCCGTCCGATCAGTTTCAAGCCAGGGCAGCTGCGATGCTTTCGGCAACGCGTAATCCATTAACTCACCGGTGATGAGTTGGCCTTGTTCGTCATAGACGACTTCTTCGTAAAGCGCTTGACCGATCGATTGGACAATGCCGCCGTGCACCTGACCGTCGACGAGCAGAGGGTTAATCACTTTGCCGCAGTCATCGACGGCGACGTATTTCACGATCCTGGTCTCGCCGGTGTCTTTGTCGATTTCGACGACACAGACGTGAGTCCCGAACGGGAAAGTGAAATTCTTCGGCTCGAAAAAATAAGTTGCCGACAGGCCAGGCTCAGTGTCGGGCGGCAGCTCTTTGGCCACGTGAGCCGCCAGGGCGATCTCTTGAATCGTGATTTTGTCGCGACCGTTCGGCGTGGGTACTTCATTGAGCGCGCCGGCCGGACCTTCGCCGACCGGAACCACGGGCTCAGATGTGCCCGTCGCGGTGGCGGCGTTGGCTTGTTGGCTTGTGTAGCATCCGGCCTCGAACGAAACCCGCGAAGCGTCGCACTGCATCATGTGCGCGGCGATCTTTGCGGCCTTCTCTTTCAGCTTTTCGATGGCGATAAAAACCGCGGTGCCGCCGACGGCGGTCGCGCGACTGCCGAAAGTGCCGATGCCGTATTGGACCACGCCGGTGTCGCCGTGAATCACGGTCACGTCGTTGATACCGACACCAAGTTCGTCCGCGGCGATTTGGGCGAACGAAGTTTCCTGTCCCTGCCCGTGCGGTGAAGCGCCGGTAAGGATCGTCACCTTGCCGGTCGGTTCGATGCGCACGGTGGCGCTTTCCCATCCGCCCGCCGGCATCGCTTGCGATGGGCCCAGCGCGCAAATCTCTACGTAACTCGACAGCCCGATGCCCATGATGCGGCCTTCGGCCCGAGCTTTCGCTTGTTCGGCGCGCAGCTTTTGATAACCGGAAAGATCCAGCGCCTTATCGAGCGCGGCGTCATAATCGCCGCTGTCATATTCCAGACCGGTCGCGGTGTGGAAAGGAAACTCGCTGGCATTCGGAAAATTTTTCCGCCGTACTTCGACCGGATCGAGATTGAGTTCACGCGCGACGACATCCATGACTCGTTCCACGACATACGTGGCTTCGGGCCGTCCAGCGCCGCGATACGCGTCAGTCGACATCTTGTTGGTGAAGACGCCCGTCACGTTCATCTGGATTGCCGGAATCTTGTAAGCGCCGCTCAACATCAATCCCGTGAGCGTGGGGATCGCCGGTGTCAATAATTGATGATACGCACCGAGATCGGCGACGACGTTGTAGCGCAAGCCGGTAATCGTGCCGTCGTTCTTGACGCCCACCTCAACCGTGCCGACCTGCGCGCGTCCGTGAATCGTGGCCTGGACATTTTCACGGCGCGACTCGATCCACTTCACGGGTTTGCCGAGCTGCACGGAAATCCAGCCGAGCAGGGCCTCTTCGGCGTAGACATTCAATTTCGATCCGAATCCGCCGCCGACTTCCGGCGTGATCACCCGCAATTTGTTTTCGGGTATGCCGATCATCAGCGCGAGTTGGGTCCGCAGCAGGTGAGGGATTTGCGTCGACGACCAAATCGTCAACTCCTCTTCGCCCGGAAAATAACGCGCGAGCACGCCGCGCGGCTCCATAGCGATCGGCGCCAGCCGCTGATGAACCATTTTTTGAGTGACGATGCGATCGGCCTGCTGCAAAGCTGCTTCGACGTCGCCTTCGCCCGACGTAAGTTTGTATGCGATGTTGTCGCCAAAACTTTCGTGAATGACGGTCCCGCCATTAGCGGCAGCTTCAACATCAACTACGGCCGGCAAGTCTTCGTAATCAACTTCGATCAGATCGACAGCATCACGCGCCATGTACTTGTCAGTTGCTACCACTGCGGCGATGGGATGGCCCACGAACAAAGCCTTCCCCGTTGCCAGCACGCGATAATCCGGCACCTTTAAATCAGGCAACGCGGCGGCACAGGGCACCGGCCCGACTTTTTCAGCGATGTCTTTGCCGGTGTAAACGGCGACGACTCCGGGAGAGTTCGCCGCCGCGGTTGTGTCGATGCCGTTGATGCGGGCGTGCGCATACATCGAACGAACAAACGCAACGTGCAAAGTGTCCGGCAGGCGAATGTCATCGACGTAGTGCGCCAGGCCTTTGATCAATCGCGGATCTTCGGTGCGCTTAACTCGCTGTCCAACGTACTTGGTCATGCTTCCTCCGAAAACAATCAATGCTCGTTTAAAGGCGGCACTTGTGCCGCCATGACGCGCGGCGGACAAGTCCGCCCTCTAAACGGATCAAAATCGAGTATGTCGTTCACGCGCTCGCTTTCTTCGCCGCGGCGTACTCAACCGCTTCGACGATGTGCTGATATCCGGTGCAACGGCAGAGGTTCCCTTCGAGCCCGTGACGAATCTCATCGTGAGAAGGATTCGGATTGCGATCGATGAGCTGGCTGGCGGCGATGATCATTCCGGGCGTGCAGTAACCGCATTGCAACCCGTGCTTCTCCCAGAATCCTTCCTGCACCGGATGGAGATTGCCGTCCGCCGCGAGACCTTCGATGGTCGTGACATTCGATCCGTCGGCTTGCACCGCGAACATCGTGCACGACTTCACGGCCTGCCCGTCGAGCAGCACCGTGCAGGCGCCGCACAGAGACGTTTCGCAACCGACGTGGGTGCCGGTCAGCGCCAGTACATCGCGCAGATAATGGACCAGCAACAGGCGCGGCTCGACTTCGTGCGCGTGGTCGACACCATTAACGTTGATACTGATAGCTTGCTTCATAAGAGCTACCTCGTGTTCGATGATGAAATTCTATGAGAGGAACTGCGGCAAGCTTTCTATGCCAGTTCGAAACGAAAGTCAATCAGAAAGCCTTACGTAATGTCAGCTAATTGCTTCAGTCGATCAACGACTGGATGTGGACCTACAAAAGGGAAGAACCTGAACCGCGGCATAAAGACGATCGCGCCGCCGAACTCGTTCGGAACTTTGAAATGAATGGTCACCTGCTGATTGTTCATCCAGGGGTTTTGAGTCACGGCGCCGATATCTGAAAACGGAATCGCGATTTCGTCGAAGTAGTTCGAAACATATAAAAACTGCTCGTCAATGCTGACCCGCTTCAATCGCGCACAGCTCCAATAGACAAATCCGCTGGCGACAATCCACCCGACGAAAACGACGGGCCAGCCCTTGCCGGGTGCCTCGAAGCCTGATTTCATCAGGCCGAGACCGGACGCGCCGATCCAGATTGGCCAAAAAATGAATTTGGAGAAGAAGGTTTGGCGTGAGGAAAGCAGTTCCACCGCCCAGTCCTAGACCGTTGCTTTGTGAATCTGCCGCTTCAAACGGTGGATACCGCGCCGAGCTTTCTTCAGCGCCGCGCGATCGTGCGCCGTAATCGCCTCGTTCCGTTTTGTCTTCAGCGCTTTGATGCGCGATTTGATTGCCGCTTTGTCGATGCCGATCACGTCATGGTGCTCGTGCATTTCGATGCCGAAGGCTCTGCATATTGCCACCACCAGGTGTTCCTTGTTTAATTGGGTGTAGCCCTGAACCGCATCGTGCTGAATGTCTTTCGCGATGTCGCGCAATTCGGCCAGCGTCTTATGTCTTAGTTCGTTATGTGTGTATGCCATTTTGTCCTCGTTATCGTTTCAGAAGCCCGACCGTCAGGGAGGGCAAGTTGAATTAGCGGACCCTCAGGTCGAAACCGGCCCTCCCTTACGGTCGGGCTTCTGAAACTGTCTTGATCAGTGACTTTGAAATATCATGTCACGCCAACAAATGTCGAGCGAACGCCGCAGATCTCTACTCAAGCTGATCGCCCGAGTGACGGCCCTCGTCCTGGCGCTCGTCATCTGCGCGGTCCTGTTCGATCTGTTCTATCCACGCAAAACCAGTTTGCGCGAATTCGATTCGGACGAAGTTGCCCGGCTGGAGACGGCGATGTGGCGCTCGTATTACGAGAAGCAACGCGTGCGGCTCTTCAACGAAGCGACTGAGTTGCTGCGCACGCAATACCACCTGACGCCGGTTAAATCGAATGTCGTCGCCTACTACGCCGCCAACGCGGCGTTTGTGTTCAAAGAAGGCAAGCAGCGTTCGGATTATGAAAAGGCCCTGCCGGACCTGATTAAGTTCTACAACTATCTTCACAACCTGAGTGACATCGATTTCGATGTCTATAAAGTTTCAAAGCTCGAACTCGAGTGGTGGATCATTCATCGCGAACGTGAGAATCATGCGCCGGGTGATTTGGCCCGCGCGCTGGCCGAATTGCAGGCCGCGATTTATAACGTGCCGGTTGAGCGGGTGATGGAGCACGGGCGGCTGCGGGCTGAGGCGATGACGATTCGCGACACCAAAGCCGAACAAGGCGGCGTCACGGAAGCAGATTGGGCGAAGATAAATGATTTGCTGCGCCGGTCGTGGAGTTCATTGGCGCAGGCGGTGAAGAATTAACGATTGACCGGGTAAGCCAGTAGTCGATTGCCGTTGGCCGTAAACAGCACCCCCGCCACCTCGTCGGTCACAAAACGATCATCAAGGTCGCCGAGCCGCACCGCCCGATCTTCGATTCCGTTCTGCACGTTGATTCCGGCCAGGCCGTGGCCGCCGGTTTTCAAATCGGTATAGAAATACATCCAGTTTCCGCGCAGAGTGGCCAGACGCTCACGGTGCCAGAGAAACTTTGAGAGCCGATCAAGCTGGTGTGCGGGATCCAATTTATCAAGCAGACGGTCCTCGAGATCGCGCGGCCTTCGATCCATCAAGCTGCCCCGGACGCGCTCGCGAACCTGTTTGGTCGGATCGTTGATGGCTGATCGCATGTCATTAACGTTCGATCTCAGCCGTGACGCAACCCCGAAAGCGCGAAACTGCTTACTGCCGTACGAGCGCGCGGAATTTGTTACGAGGTTCGTCGCCAGCGTCTGCAAATTTGAAAACGATGAGCGCGTCGCCAGACCCGACCAACTTAAGGAGGTAATCGTGCGCGCCAGTTGCAATCCGCGAAACGCAGTCGAGGCCGTCCCGCCAAAGCGCAGATACAGCGAGGCTGCACGCGCTGCGATCGCGCCAATGGTACGCAATAGTCCGCGGCCCGGTGGTGGGTAATGCCCGCGCCAAATCTCGCGCCCGCCGCTGAATGCCGCGATGTCTTCCTGGCCGCCGAGCACGACTTCGCCACGCTCATTCAACAAGACGAACGCGGCTTGCTTCACGTGATGAGAAATGTGTGTGAGACGCTTGCCGTTTGACGCATCGAGGGTGATGACTTCGTCATGATCGGCGATCACGACGGAAGCAGAATCCGGCAGGACCACATTTGTGATTCCCTTGTCGGCGCCTTTGTATCGCCAAAGCACTCTTCCGTTTTGCGCGTCGATCGCCGCCACGCCGTAGGGCCCACGCTCAACTGTCTCGCCGTCCTTCAATCGGGTAAATTGTCCGCCCATGCGTGCGAATAAAACGCCGTTCGCCAGAATCAATTCCGGGGTCACGCCCAGGTCTTTCGCTTCCCACGCAACTTTGCCGGACACGCGCGAGATGGCGCGCACGTGGCCGCGGCCCGAGGTATAGATGAACCCTTCGTCGGCAACCGGCGCGGCTTCGGTCAGGGCCAGGCCTTCTTCGTTCACGCGAAACTTGTCGCGGGTGCGCTCGCCGCCGTCGCGCGCGTCGTACGAAGTCGCGCCTTCATAAAAAAGATAGAGCCGGCCGTCTGCGAAGAGCGGCGGATGATAGTTGTCCAGACTGTATTCGACGTCTTCTTTTTCAGCCCAACGGGTCGGCATCATTTCGATCTCGCTGCCGAGTTCGTGCTTCCACAACTCTTCACCCGATGCGAGATCCAACACATGAACGACCGGCTTTCGTTTGAGTGCGTCACCCAGCGGGGCCTTTGCATCCTTAACCATCACGACCGCGAGCAGATTCTTTTCCGGTTCGACCGCGATGTGCATGACCGCGCCGCGCAATTTTTCGCTTTGCCAAATGCGGTCGCCGCTGAGCGTGTCGATCGCTTCGAGGCGCGTGCGCGATCCTTTCTCGAAGCTCATCAGGACCATGTCGGTGCCGGGAATCGGCGCCACATCGTTCTCGTCCAGCGATGAATCTTTGCGGCGCCAAAGGATGTCGCCAGTCATGCTGTCGACGGCATAAACCGATTTTTTTGTGCCGAGGATTACCGCGCCGACGTCGGTGGGTTGATAGAACCGAACTGTGTCATCGACCTTCGCTGACCACGCTTGTGCGTGTGCGAGCGTCGGAAGCACGACGGAGAGGAATAAGCAGATGATTGTGAGACGACGCATCGATTGCCGATCATAACATCAAATACGAGTGCTAACTGCTGGGAGCGCGGGCGCCCCCGCCCGCTTTCTTCTAAACACGATGCGGATTGCGTAAGAGCGCGGGCGAGGGCGCCCGCGTTCCCATGGTGTTGCGGGCATAAAACAAAGTCTTGCGGCTAAAACTCGAACGATGCTAAACTGAATACCCATGACCAAGAAACATGGTGTGAATACTTCCGAGTTGGGTAACGCGGTCAAGCGCCGGCGCGAATCACTCGGTTTGAGTCTGCGTGATGTCGCTGATGAAACCGGCGTCTCGGCATCGACGTTGTCGCGCATCGAAAACGGAACGGGAAAACCGGACGCCGACAATATTGCGCGGCTGGCTTCATGGCTCGACATGCCGATCGAACGCGTCATGCATCAGGGACATCGTGGGACTGATCCCAATCCGGTGGTTTATTATCCGCACGAATCAACGCCGGAGATCGTCGAAGCTCACCTGCGCGCCGACAAACACCTCACCGCAGAAACGGCCAGGGCGCTTTCGGAATTATTCCGGGTCGCCTATGCGCAATTCAGCACCACCGGGAAAAAGAAATAATTTGGAGTGCGCCGGCAAAGCGAGAGCGGCGACGGCGCTTTGGATCGGTTTCGTTGACCGCGTGAGATCATCCTGATCCGGTCGCTACCGCTCGCGGTTCTGACACGTCCGAATGACAAATGAAAAATCTAATATGGCAAATGGCAAATTCCGTGTCACGGCCAAAGGTGATTGCGCATTGTCAGACCCCGGGATTTTCCATTTGAGATTTTTCATTTGAATAAACGCGCGGTTCTTGATCCGGTCGCTACCGCTCGCGGTTCTGACACCGGACTCGAATGTTATAATCGCCGGTGCTGAATCTTCTTCCTGCGAGCGAAAAGAGAAAACAATTTGAACTCTACGCGCTGGGGTTGCGTGACTTTGCCGGGGTGAAGGATGCGCAGCCGCTCGATCCGTTTGCGCTGGCCGAATTTGCGAAGTTGCTGGTCGTCGATTTCGAGCAGATCGAAGGCCTGTCGCCTGAGTCAAGGCAACATCTCTTGGGTGAAGGCGCGGACCAATGGTCGGGCGGCGCGTGCTCGCGGCCTCTGCCCAACGGCTGGAAGCTGGTGATTCTGAATCCGGCGCACGGGCAGCAGAGAAATCGCGCCACGCTGATGGAAGAGGTCGCGCACGTTTTCCTCGGTCATCAACCCAACCGGCTGGCGATAATTAATGAGGAGAGGCTAGAGGTCAGAGATCAGAGGTCGGATAAAACAGAATCGGGCCTCGGCAAGGATCGAACGAAGGCGTCGGGGCGTACCCTCGCACGCGACTACAATCATGATGATGAAGAGGCTGCGTATGCAGTAGGCGCCGCCGCGTTGATTCCATACGCGGCGCTGCGAGGCTTTGTGCGAGCCGGCCGCCGCGCCGATCAGATTGCGCGGCATTTTCGCGTGAGCCGCCAACTCGTCGAATATCGAATCAAGGTCACGCACCTTTGGCCGGAATACAAAGGTGCTTCTAAGGCTGGGCCAGAACAAGTATAATCTCTTGCTGATGCCGCGTTCCGTTTCATTTCTCGTTCTAATCAGCGTTATCAATGTCTGACGCCACTAAACAGAGCGTGATCGGCCTGTCGACCATCGACAAGCTGCGCATGTTGCTCGACATCACCAAGACGATCAGCCGATCGCTGGACCTGGACGAGGTCTTGAACCTCGTGATGGACACGCTCGATTCGCTGATCCCATACGACGCCGCCGGGATCTATCTGGTTAAGTGTTCGGCGCCGCTGGCCGAGTGGGAGGGGGCCCTCGATGAAACCTGCGTCTTTCATACTCAGGCCGTGCGTGGTTATGACATCGATGACTTGCAGGAACTCCATTTGAAGATGGGCGAAGGTTTGATCGGTCACGTGGCCGTCACCGGTAAGCCTTACGTGTCGCATGACGTCGGTCAGGACCATCGCTACATCAACGCGCGCCCCCGGACGCAGTCGGAAATGGTGGCGCCGATCATTTCGAATGAAGAAGTCATCGGCGTTTTCGATCTCGAGAGTGACGAACTCGATGCCTACACGAATGATGATCTCGAAGTGTTGATGCTGCTGGCGTCGCAGGTCGCAATCATCATCGAGAAGGTGATGCTGCACGAGCAGTTGATCGAGAAGCAGCGACTGCAAACGCAGCTCGAAGTTGCGCGTCAGGTGCAGCTGCAACTGTTGCCGGGGCGCGATCCGCAAATCGAAGGTTACGACATCAGCGCTTACAACTTTCCGACTGAGGAAGTTTCCGGCGACTACTACGATTGGGTGCGGGTGTACGACGATCAGATCGGCATCGTCATTGCCGACGTTTCCGGCAAGGGTGTCCCGGCGGCGTTGTTGATGGCCTTTCTGCGCGCCAGTCTGCGCGCGGCGACGCACATCGGATACGCGCCGCACATTTCGATGTCGAAGGTGAATTATCTGCTATGGGAGTCGATTGAGCGCAATCAATTCGTCACGGCTTTTCACGGAATTCTGGACGCGACCAATCGCACGCTGTCTTATTCAAACGCGGGCCACAGTCCGGCGCTGCTGATGAAGGCCGATGGCACGTGGCGTTTCGAGGAACGCGGCGGCGTGCCGTTGGGCATGTTTCGCGACAGCCGCTATTACGAATATTTTGAAACGATCGAGCCGGGCGAAGTCCTGGTCCTGTACACCGACGGCGTCACCGAGGCGATGAATGCCGCGGGGGAAGAATACGGGCGCGAACGTTTGATTGCCGCCGTGCGTGCGTGTCGCGATCAGCCGGCGCGCGACATGATCGATTTTATGCATCGTGACTTGATCGCCTGGACCGAAGGTCACGGCATTACTGATGACGTAACGTTCTTTATCGTCAAAGCTTTGTAGGGGCAGGCCTCGTGCCTGCCCGCGTCCGGGAACCAGATGGCCCGCGACCGGGAAGTGCGCTGGCCCACAGCCGGGCGGGGACAAGCCCCGCCCCTACAGTAAACGTCGCCAACATGAGCGCAATTGCCGAACCACCAACCCAACAACCTGCGGGTGCAGCCCCGCTGAACTTTGCCAAAGTTCTGCAGCAGATGCTCGCCGTTTCAGACAAGGTCAGCGATCTGATTTTTTCGCCCGGCCGGCCGCCGCAAATTGAGCTGGTGGGCAAGCTGCAACCGGTAGCCGTGCCAGGCCTTGAAAAGCTGACGCCGGCGCACACCTTCGGCATCGCCAAAATCATGATTGCCGATAATTCGAGCGCCAACGAAAGTCTGGATAAATTTGGTTCCGCCGACATTTCGTTCAGCGTGCCCGGTCTCTGCCGCTTTCGCGTGAACATCTTCAAGCAACGCGGCACCCACGCGATTGTCATGCGCGTGATCCCGCAAAGACCGCCGCGCTTTGAAGAGTTCAACTTACCTGAACAACTGCGCGATATTATTGAGATCAAAAACGGCATCGTGCTGGTGACTGGCCCGACCGGCAGCGGCAAGAGTTCGACGCTGGCGGCGATAATCGATCTGATCAATGAATCGAAGTTCTATCACATCGTCACGATCGAGGATCCGATCGAGTTTCTTCATAATCACAAGAACTCAACCATCCATCAGCGCGAACTGCATTCCGATACGCCGAACTTTGCCACTGCTTTGCGGGCCGCGCTGCGACAGGCGCCGAAAGTCATCCTCGTAGGTGAAATGCGCGACCGCGAAACGATGGAAGTTGCTTTGGAAGCTGCCGAGACCGGCCACCTCGTGCTCTCGACCTTGCATACGATCGACGCGCCGAAGACGGTCGAGCGCATCATCGGCGTCTTTCCAAAGAACGAAGAGCAGATCATCCGCACGCGTTTGGCGGCGTCGTTCCGTTACATCGTCTCTCAGCGCTTGCTGCCGCGCGCTGACGGCAGTGGTCGCGTGGCGGCGATTGAGATTCTGAAAGCAACGTCGCGCACGCGCGAGTACGTCGAACGCGGCGAAACGGAAGGCAAGTCGCTGACCGATGCCATGGAGCAGGGCGAGGTCGAAGGCATGCAGACCTTCGACGGCGTGCTCGACAAAATGGTGCGCGCGGGCGTCGTGACCAAAGAAGACGCGTTGACTTACGCTTCGAACGCGGGAAATCTTTTGCTGCGGCTCGGCGAATTTGGCGGCGGCGAACGTCCCGAGCCGAAGCTGAAGCCGAAACCAGAGTCGGATTCGATGTTAGACATGATCGAAAGATGACAGCCTTTCTTCTCCCTTGGCGAGCTCGAAATGTTTTACCGGCCTTTGATTAGCATCTTCCCGACCTCATTATTCAATAAACTCGTCTGTGCGATTACAGCGATAGCGTTAGCTTCGTCGTTCGCTGCTGCGCGCTCGCAGGGGCCGCAGAGCGCCGCGGCCTTGCGCTTTGAATTGCCGGCCAATGGAAATCTGCGGGTGGAAAATTTGGCCGGCAGCGTTACGGTCGAAGTCTGGTCGCAGGACTACGTCACGATTGCGGCCGTCTCAGACAATGGCCAGCCGAGCCGGACGCCGCCCACCATCGATCGCGGCGATACGTTGTTGTCGGTTAGGGTGACCGCCGGCCCAAAGGGCTCGCCGCGCGTCAACCTCGAGCTGCACATTCCGGCGCGCGCGCATCTGGCGATTCAAACGACGGCCGGCGCGGTCGAGCTGCGCGGCGTCCCCGCCGCTCTGCTGGCCCAAACTTTTTCCGGTGAAATCTCGCTTGATGTTCCGCCGGAAACTGACGCGGCGTTCATCGCCGACTCGAAGACTGGAAACGTGTCGTCCTCGATCTCCTCGCTGTCATCCAGTCGCACCACCCCGCAACTCCGAGGACGGCTGGGATCGGGCATTGGTTCAGTGCGGCTTTATTCGCAAGCTGGAAACATCAACCTTCGTCCGGGAACTTCTGCCGGCGCTCGCGCAGTTTCAGTTGCGCCCCGCACTGTGCCGCTTGACGCTGCGCAGTCGCCGCCGCCGGTTCAGCGTCCCGAGCTGCCGGTAAGCAAATCAAACGCGGGCGCGGGAACTCCGGCAAAGCCCGACACAGGGCCGGAAGAAGTGGCAGACGGCGATGTCATTCGGGTCGACACCGAGCTGGTGGGTTTGAACGTTAGTGTGGTCGACCGCGGGACGAATCGCGGCGTCAACGGACTGACAAAGGACGACTTCCGGCTATTTGAGAACAACGCAGCTCAGCAGATCGCGCATTTCGAATCCGCGTCGGCGCCTTTTAATTTGGTCCTGTTAGTTGATCTCTCAGGCTCAACCGCCAGGGTTGTCGAATTAATCAAGTCGGCGGCGCTGCACTTTGTCGACGCAGCTCGGCCGTTCGATCGGATCGGCGTCATCACCTTTGCGGGTGGCCAGGTGGTCGTGTCGCCGCTCACCAGCGACCACGAAGCATTGCGACAACGCATCCGCGCAATTCAAAGACCCGAGGGCAGCACGAAATTGTATGACTCGGTGGCGTTCGCCCTGGATGAAGTTTTTCGGGAGTCGAAAGATTCGCGGCGCAATGCGATGGTGGTAATCAGCGACGGGCTCGACAGCGTCTTGCCGAATGTCACCGGCGAAGGTTCGACGCTTTCGTACGACGAAATGATTCGCCGGGCGAAAGAATTTGACGGCGTCATTTATACAATCTGGACCGACACACAGGATTACGAGCCGCTCAGTCCGCTGGATATTCAACAGGAGACCTTCGATCTGGCGCACGACCAGATGCGCGAATTGGCTGACGCCGGCGGTGGCGGTTTCTACGAATGCGAAAAACTCACCGACCTGGCCGGCGCGTACGATCGCGTGGTTGCCGATCTTGGCACGCTTTACACTTTGGCGTATCGTCCTACGAACAAAGTCCGCGACGGCTCATGGCGGACAATTCGCGTTACCGTTAACCGAGCCAATACCGTCGCCCGAGGCAAGCGTGGGTATTTTGCGAAATGAAGCAGTGAGCGGTGAGCAGTGGGCCGTGGGCGGTGAGCAGTGAGCAGTGAGCAGTAGTCGCTAATTTCCAAAAGGCATATCGTTGAGTTCAGTCACCAACACGGCACCAAAAGTAAGTTCAATTACGTTGGCTTTGCGCAAACTGCCCACTGCCCACCGCCCACTGCCCACTGCCTTCCGCTCACTGCCCACTGCCTTCCGCTCACTGCTCACCGTTTTTCTCCTCCTGCTCACTGCCCACTGCCCACTGCCCACTGCTCTCGCCCAGTCTCCCGAACCGGCCGATGTCTTGAAGATCGACACCGATCTGGTGAATCTGAACGTCAGCGTTTTCAATAAGACACCACACGACGCTGCGGCGCTCGCGCAAAAAGATTTCGCGGTGCTCGACAATGGCGCGCCGCAGGAGATTTCGTTTTTCGCGTCAGGAGAATCTCCCTTCGACCTGGTCCTGTTGCTCGATCTCTCCGGTTCAACCGTCAAGAAAATCGAAATGATTCGCAAGTCGGCGAAGCGATTCGTCGATGCCGCCCGGCCCGAAGATCGCATCGCCGTGGTCACCTTCTCAGCCGATGTCCATGTAGTCGCCAAACTAACCGACGACCGCGTCGCGCTTAAAGACAACATCGACGGGATCGAAAAGCCCGTGGGCGGAACAAATTTTTGGGATGCATTGATGTTTGTGTTGGATCATGTGGCCATCCAGTCGCGGCTCGACCACCGCCGGAGCGCAGTGGTGGTAATGACTGACGGAGTCGATAACGCCTTACCAGGCGTTTTTGGCGACGGATCGAAGACGACCTTCGATCGACTGATTGAGAATGTGCGGCGCCTCGACACGATCGTGGTGCCCGTTTATCTCGACACTGAAAAAGAAGCGAACCTCAGTAGCACTCCCCTGGGCGCGTATTCGATCGCGCGTGAGCAGCTTGAAATGCTGGCCGCAGAAAGCGGACACACCATGTATCGCGCTGCGAAACTCAAGGACCTCGACAAAGTCTATGCCGCGGTGGTTCGAGATCTTGGAACCGTTTACAGCATCGGCTATCGGCCGGCCAATCGTCAGCGCGACGGCGCCTGGCACACCGTGACCTTGCGTCTGATAGATCACCCGGAATTGGAAGCGCGCACCAAACGAGGTTACTACGAAACGAAACAATGAACACCGGAACGATTTTTAGTCAGGTGGGAAATGCGAGCTGGCTGTGGCTGCTCGCTGGTTGCTTATTACTAACGTCGTGCTCGTCTTCCGGGTCGGACGGATTGCGCGCGTATCCCAAGGCTGTCGGGGCGGCCGATGAAGCATCGGCGATTCAGAATCTGCGTACCATCGCCAGCGCGCAAACTCAGGCTAAGGCGATGCGCAATTCCTACGCGGATTTCAACGCGCTCGTGCAACTGGGATTTCTCGATGAACGATTTGCCGGAGCGAACCCGAATCTCAGAGGCTATCGCTTTACGGTGGTGGCGAATGAAAAGGAATATGCCGTCAATGCCGATCCCGAAACCACACAGACGAACCCGACAACTGGCGGGCGTCATTTCTATCTGGATTCGACGGACGGCGTCGTGCACGTGAACCCAACTCAAACCGCGACCCGGCAGGATCCGGCGCTTTGAATTTCGTTGGACTTATTACGGCGCAGGCGTATACTCGCAGTACTCTTCCTGAGACCATTCCAGTTTCTTAAAGGAGGCATCGATGAAAACCTCGTTTTCAATGCTTAAGACAGTCGTGGCATTAGTCGCCGTGGTTGCTTGCGCGTCGCTTGCACAAGCACAGAATCGCGAGCGTTTCGGCATCTCTGCGAAGGCGGGAGGAGTCAATGCGGTCACCGGCAGAGTCTCAGTCAAACGGGATGGCAAGCCGGCGCGTTTGCTGACGAGCCAGGACGATCTTGAATCGGGCGACGTCGTCAGCACGGGGGTATCGGGACAGATTGAAGTGCTTCTGAATCCAGGGACTTACCTGCGGCTCGCCGAACGCAGCGAGTTCGTCATGGAAGACACGTCGCTGGATAATTTGCTGGTGCGATTGACCAAGGGCAGCGCCATAATCGAGGCCACCGGCCCGAGCGAGATCAAGCTCTACGTACCGATCGTGACCGAACAGCACCGCATGACGATTGTTCGTCCCGGCGTGTATCGAGTTAACGTGGCGCCGGGTACGACCGAGTTGTTCGTCCGCAAAGGCCGCATGGCGCTGAGCGACGGCAAGGACGATTATGTTAAAGGCGGCAAGAAGGTAATCTTTTCCGGGGGTGGGCCGGAGATTGCGAAACTAACCGAAAACGATACCGACCAGTTCGACGACTGGAGCAAGGATCGTGGCCAAACGCTGGCTCGCGCCAATGCCCGGCTATCGGGCCGGATGGTCGACGGATACCTGATGGCAAACAGCTGGACTAATGCCGGATCATCCGGCTGGGGTTATTGGACCTGGAGCCCGTTCAGCAGTTGCTACACGTTTCTGCCGTTCCGCTATGGCTGGGGATCGCCGTATGGCGGTTCGTATGGTAACTACGCCTTCTCGAACAATAACTATAGCAACCACAATAACCCTTACAATCCACCGGTGACTCCGACTAACGGTTCAAGTGGCAGCTCGGGATCGGGATATCCTGGCGGTGGCAGTTCGGGTTCAGGCGGATCAGGATCCAGTGGCATGGGTTCCAGCGGTGGCTATGGTGGTGGTTCTTCGGGTGGTAGAAGCAGTACGCCGACCGTGAGCGCACCAACGCAGGCCGGTCCCCGCGATCCGGATTCGGGCGGCCGCGTCATCAACACGATCAAGAATCCAATCAACTAAGGATTAGTCTCGCGACGAAACAGGTCGCGGACTTCTTCATTAACAATCTCGAGTATTTCCGCGCGAGGGAGGCCCGCCAAGGCAAGATGGGCCAAACTCGCGCGGAGTGCTTTTCGGAGGTCCGCATCGCTCTGCTGCGCGATGCGTCGCGAAGAAACCACCGCTCCGGAACCGTGCCGCACAGTCAGCAGACCTTCCTTCTGCAGTTCCCGGTAAGCAGCCGCGATTGTATTTAGATTGACGCCCAGGTCGTCGGCCACCTGGCGAACGGGAGGCAGCGCCATTCCTTCGCTCAAACTGCCGCGCGCAATCAAGCCCTTTATTTCATCCGCGATCTGTCGATAGATGGGACGACGGTCCAGTTCGTCAATGGTAATGTACATAGTCTGCGGACACTATACACATGTGCTCACGGACAGGCAATTAGCTGGTTAATTGGTGGGCGATTCGGCGGGCTGATGCAGCTGTGCCGTCTACCCCGAACGTCTCAGCGACTGTGTCCCCGACCAGCAGGAGGTTCGGAAATGGTGCGGCGGCCATGGGCATCGGCCCGGAAGTCGGGCGGCCAATCATGCCGAAGCGCCGCCTGGTGGTTTCGTAGAAGGTCTGTGGAGTGGCGGTCTCGATCAAATCCAAATCCGCGCCAAGTTCCGGCATCGCCGCGTGCAGACGTGCCCAGACTTTT
>Ga0207511_100002_pt1 | contig 108500 bp, 89 predicted proteins | sample NitcycUWRSCHO22C_FD_188265 | JGI IMG/M metagenome (GOLD analysis project Ga0207511, IMG submission 188265) | Soil microbial communities from Arlington Agricultural Research Station in Wisconsin, USA - Nitrogen cycling UWRJ-SCHO22-C (SPAdes) | ecosystem: Environmental > Terrestrial > Soil >... | reverse complement strand
CAGTAAGGATTCAGCTTGAGGCCTGGCCGTTTCGACGGGCAGCGCCTCGAAATCTGGCAGGGTGGATGATTCAGGCAATTGAAAATAATTACGATTTGCCGCCGTCTTATTTGGACCACAAGAACAAACAGCAGGACAGGCAGACCCGCCAGTCGGCCCTCGACAAAATTCGTTTGTGCCCGCTCTGTGATGACAAGGGTTTTCGGTATGTCCGCAGTGAAGAATATCCTAACGGCGCAATGAGACAGTGTACTCACGATCGAGACATTGAAACGCGATACGGAAATTCAGCGAACACTGTCATCGCGCCAGACGCTCTAAATTCCCCGCCACGGGACGATTTTTCTAAACATGAAAAAGGACCCGCAGAAGATTCTGCGAGCCCCTAGAAATGCCAAATTTTGCGTCTCGCGCGAAAATGATTGTTCGGTTATCCTCCCTTAGAACTTGTGACGGTATTGTGACGGCAATTTAGATAATGCCATCGTTAAAGCGTGATGCTTCGTATAGAAGCATAAAGAACCTTTGAAAAATCGCTGTAGCTGCAACCTTTGAAATTGTTTACGTTAAAGAAATTCGCGGGCGGGGATTCATAACCCCAAGGTCGGCGGTTCGATCCCGCCCCCCGCTACCAACCCACCTCACGACTTTACAAAATTACCGTCACATCTGTTCTTAGCCAATCCATCCGTGTGCCACCGATGACTTGAAAATGACGTGATCGCGACAACCGTTTCGGCTTGTCGGCGTCGATTGGCCGAAAGTCTTTTCGCCAGATTCGTTCTCATCACCCCTCTCGCGAAATCTTCTTCGCTACTCTGCACCTGAAATCAACAACTTAGGCTGGCACGATTGCTGCACAGATGGACTCCGCCGAGGCTTTAGAGAATCGACGGGAGGAAGCGCATGCACGATATTGACCGCACCAATCTGGAATCGACCTATGGGGAGTACGCCCCGGAATTTGCGGGAGAGTATGCGGGGGAATATCCAGGTGAGTACCCGAACCACGAATTCGGAAACGAGTTCGAAGGCGCCTACGAATCGGCAGGCGAAGCTGAAACTGAAAGCGAATACTACCAGCAAGGCACGTTCAGCGAAGCTGAAGAAATGGAGTTGGCAGCCGAATTATTGTCCGTCTCGAATGAAGCTGAGCTGGAACAATTCCTCGGTGGCCTTTTAAAGAAGGCGGGCGCGTTTGTCAGCTCTGCCCTGGGAAAGGATCTTACCGACCAGTTGAAGGGGCTGGCTAAGAAAGCACTGCCGATGCTGGGCGGCGCGATCGGCAATACGATCGTCCCGGGCATTGGCGGAGTCATGGGAAGCGGAATCGCGTCGTCTCTTGGCGGAGCGCTGGGGCTGGAGCTTGAAGGATTGAGCTACGAAGATCAGGAGTTTGAGGTCGCGAAGCAGATCGTTCGACTGGGCGCTGCGGCCGCCAGGAATGCGACGCAGGGAATTGACTATGGTCCACCGGATCAAGTGGCCTACGAAGCATTCTCGGCAGCAACGCGACAATACGCGCCGGGACTAGTTCGCGGTCGCCGGGCGCGCCATTCCTCAAGACGATGCGCTGTGTGTGCGCAGAGTAATACGGGGCGTTGGGTCCGACGTGGAAACGCCATCCTGCTGCTTGGGGTCTAGAACAATGAGCGCGATGCCAATCACATCATCTGCGGCTGCCCCGGCAGTAGTTCCTGCCGCGCTGAGACTAGTGGAAAACGAGGCGCGGGCGTTGCTGGTCAGACTGGGCCGAATCAAACCCTTCGCGCTGCAGCAAACAATGGTACCTGCGGCAGGGTTGCCGCCGGCATCACTGAGTGCAATCGATCGTTACCTGATCAGCGGCCGCCGCAAGGTTCATCAGATGGTAGTCACCTTCATTCGTTGGCTGCGCAGTCCTTCCGGCCGGTTGGTTACGCCCGAAGCCGCCCAACGGCGTTTCAGCATGTTGCGCATGCGGTTCAATGCCACCTTGTCACAGCTCGACATTTTTGCCGCGGTGTTAACGCAGCGCAGTGAGCAGGAAACGGGGACGTGGCTGGCGGGCCTGGACATTGTTGCTGCCGACGCGCTTTCACTCAACGGTAACTACTACGCTTCACCCGGCCTCATCACCTTTTTGGACCGCAGTCATGGCGCGGCCATTCGACGGGCTCGAACCAGGCTGCCTGGAGGGGGTGACAATCCGGTGGCGATCATCCGCATGCCCCGCGAGCGAATGATTGGTAGCGGCATCGCTTCGTCGTTGGTGCACGAGGTCGGACATCAAGCCGCTGCTTTGCTCGATTTAGTTGAATCAATCCGTCCCGAGTTGCGTCAGCGGCAGCAGCAGGACGGCTCGGAAAGCATAGCGTGGGCCTATTGGGATCGCTGCATATCAGAAATACTTGCGGACTTCTGGTCCATCGCGAGGGTGGGCGTCATTTCGACGCTCGGGCTGATGGGCGTGGTGACGTTGCCACGTTACTTTGTGTTTCGGCTGAACCTTGATGACCCACACCCGCTTCCCTGGATCCGCGTTCGTTTAAGCTGCGCCATGGGACGCGAACTCTTTCCACATCCGCAGTGGGATGTCCTGGAAAACATCTGGCTCTCTTACTATCCGCCGGCGGATCTCGATGCCGAAAAACTTAAGACGCTCAATTTGTTGGAAAGAGGCATGCCGGAGCTGGCCGCTCTGATTGCGTATCACCGCCCGAGATCACTCAACGGGGCTTCATTGAAAGAGGCCCTGCAAACTGATGAGCGTCACCCTGAGCATCTGAGCTCACTTTTTCAAGCGTGGCGCGCGTCGCCCGTTCGCATGTATGAGGCCGCGCCGACGATGGTCTTTGCCGTAATCGGCCAGGCCCGGTCGGACGGATCGCTCAGCCCGGAAGCTGAGGGCCGGATCTTTTCCCGGATGCTGAATTACTGGGCGCTGAGGGACACGCTCGACACCGCAGTCAATTGCGCCAAGCCGACCTTGATTAGGCCGGCAGCGCCGTCATTTTTGTTCGATACAAATTAAGGAGACACCATGGCAGATCAGAAAGAACAGTTTGAACCACCAGCGAGTGGGCCGCAGCACAGTCATAAAATGGAGCCAATCATTAAGCTCGACAAAGATCGCGTCTCCGGTCCACCACCGGGCAGTCCAGGTGGTCCACCTTTTCGCGTTGCCCTAAGCCGAGCTGATGAAACGGTGACCGATGACTATGAGCTCTGGGCGGCAATTCGCAATCGCACAGAGGCGATTCGCGGAGACAGGTATGGGAGGTTTATCAACCGCGTTCTTTGCCAGCGCGATGTCAAAGTGGGCAAACAAGTGTGCCGGCCGGAAGGAAACGACCCCATATCTCATGAGCACGGCACGTCTCAACGAAACATCGGCGCCGTGATTGAGGCTCGGCGTGACGAGTTGCTAGCCACTTCAGGCGGCTACGGTGTTGACGCGTATAACCTGCTCAAGCTAGCGACACAGGCCTTCCTACTTTTGGAGGCGGGTGTCGTCATCTCGGGGCCAAGATACACGAGACTCGACGAGGGCTCGCAGGAGGGCGATGCGGTCCCTGAGCAAAAGGATCTGCGAACTTACCTCTCCCAGACGCTCAGCAGCGGACTCCCTTATCTTGATCGAATCGTCGACGCAATGGAATTAGAAAACCTAACGGTTGGGTCTCCGTTCTGCAAAGAAACGCTTACCCACCGGTTCAGCTGTCCCAGCATGCTGGAGCTAATCTGGTCTTACTGGCACGAAGAAGGAATGCTGGTGCAGACCATGAACGCGATCTGCCTGCGCTTTCAGAATCGGCGGGGCCCGTTCGAACGCGATCCACTGGCAAACCTTGAGATTGATCCCTTGCGCCCCTTGAACAATCTGCTCTGGGGTTACATTCAGGATGAATACAATCGCTTGACTGTTTCTCGCAGGGCCTATGAGTACGATCACCAGTACGGGTTGAAGCTTGTAGGTAAAGCCGTACCTGAGCTGCGCTCCGCGGACAGCCGCTCGAGATTTATCGAAGCGTTCCACAATCTGCTGTACCGCACCGCAGCTTTTTATCGCGAAGACGCTGACACTACTGTGATAGCTGACGGCTTTGCGTTATTGAGCTCGCTGCGTGAAGTGCATTTGCTGTTGGCCGAAGGCGCACACAACCAGTTTGGTGACCTGCCGTGGACCTCGCGTGCTGAAATGCTGATGATTCAATGGTTCCTGGGCAGAAGTGAGATGCGTGAGTTTCTGCGGGGCCGGACGATGGTTCCATACAGTGAAGGCTGGATGGGCCAGGTAGACACGATGAAGAAGCTACAAGGGTGGACGGATACTTCCATCACGCACTTTCGCAACCTGGCGGTTTACGGCGAGCAGATTCTTCTCTCAATTCGATATGGGGATTGGAACGAGATCCAGGACCAGGAAAACGCCAAGACGTGGGCTCGATGCTGGAAGTCTGCAATCAATTGTTACATGGGCGCCTATACGTCAGTGACCTGTGTTGACCTGTCGGAAGACATCGTCGACTTCCGCAATGCGCCGGCTCGTCATGCTCAACCCTCGGTTTTGCTCGAAGAACGGATAGCTGCCCAGGAATCACAAATGATCTCGCAAGGTGCTCCGCCGAGAAGAGCAATCACCGCCGGAGGTGTTGGATTTGGGGCGATGCCCGGATCGCGGCGGCGGGCACTCAATCCTTACCGAAAAGGTTGATCTGTGGTGAGCGCCCTTTACGCGACTGCTTGCTGTTACGCAGTTGGACCCTTGGCCTGACTAATCTCTTTTGAACGCGAGGTGACTAATGAACGAAGGATTTGAATTCGAAACGCTCGATGAGCAACCGTCCTTATTGGAAACTGAAGAAGAGGAGTTTCGCCGGAGCGTACCGGTGGTGCGAGATCACCGCTCTGGTTACCAGCCCGCCCCTGCCGTGCGCTGGCAGCCGCCGGCACGAACCGGAACAACATGGTCGCCGGCTACCACCCCCCGGCCCTGGACCAGACCTGCGTACACAACGCCGCCGTTAGTCAGACCGGCGTATACAACGCGGCCGTTATTCAGACCCGCGTATAGAACCTGGCCAGTGGCTAGACCGGGTTACGCACCATGGTCGTATACGAGACCCGGATACACCGCCCGTCCGCCGTATTACTGGCGCCAACCAAGTCAATGGCAGGGCGGCTACGGCAATGCTCCGTGGTACGGGCAATCTGGGTGGCAGAATCCGTTTTCACCCGGTCAGGGAACCAGGGAAGAACAGATCCGTTGGGTTCAGCAATTTCTGAATCGGATTCTTAACCAGAACCTTCCGGTAGACGGCGTGATGAGTCCTGTCACTCGCCACGCAATTCGCCACTTTCAACGTCGCTTTGGACTTCCCCCCACCGGCTTTGTAGGTCCTGACACGCAACAAGCGCTGGTTTCGGCGACGACTGCTCCCGACGGTGATATGCAAGATCCAAGTGGCGACATGACGGGCCCTGCCGCAATCCCGGGAGTCGACGCCTCCGGTGCCCCCGGCGGTATCGTGGTTGGCGCCCCGCAAATTCCTCCGGGCGCGAACGCCGACGCTCATGAACTCTTGCAAGAATATGGCCTTCCCTTAGGCGAGTTTGAGCTCGAATCAGAATTTGAGAACTGGGAAAGCGGATTGGATCCGGGATACGCATCTTTCCCATATTCCTCGCAAGGTGAATTTGAGGAGAGTTTTGAAAACGCCTTCGAACTCGAAGCGGAGGGCAACGGGGGCGTGAGCCTTCAGCCGAACTTAAGTGGTAGAGCTGGATTTGGAAATGCGCCCCAGTCTTTCGGCTTAAGAGTGAGGATAATCGGCTATGCGACTCCACTTTGGAAGGGTGCAAGGAGCGCGGCGGAAGCCGACCGGCTCAATTTCGAGCTCTCAGCGAAGCGTGCACAGGCAGTGCACGCGATTGTGGAGAAAGAGTTGCGGGCCAAGCTTGGCGACCATGTCAAAATCGACTATGCGGTCTCACAATTGGAGCCGCGCAGTCCGCAAGGCGTTGAAATCGGTTCATATGGCGTCGGAAGTTCTGATGCGCTGAACGCAGCGCATGGCGATCGCACTGACAATTCAGAGATGCACCGCAAGGTTGAGGTGATGATCGAGAAGATCACGACCACCTACACAGCCGGAGGTGTTTCGCTGCCACCGCAACGTGTTCCCGGCAGGACCAATTCCTGGACATTGCGGGTCACGAAGTTGCGCATGTTGGCGGTAGGCCCGGCTCTCGGTAGCATCGAGATCATTTTGCGCAATCGCCTTACCAACAAGCAGATGTTCGCAACCGCCAACCTTTACGGTGGTGGCCTCGGTTACAGCGCGGTGAAAGCCGGCAGCAATCTCCAGAAGCAGATTGTGGAGGCGGCGAAGAACAATTTAAGACAAGTGGTAGCCGATTTCATCGGGCGCGGCGAGGTGCCCTTCACCACCGAGCGCGAAATGGGGTTCGAGGATTTCGACGATCAGTTCATACGCGCTGGCAAATTACTCTTCTCTTTTGGCCTCAAGGGCGTCTATTCCTATGTGACTTTTACTCCCTTCATCAAACACCGTCCTGAACGGTTAACGATTCAGAGTAAGCTCTCTTTGGGTTGGCCTGATAGCGAGGGTTGGGTCGTGTCAGGGAAGTTGCACTTGCGCGGGCCAAACCCGGGCAACTGGACGGAATATGACCGAACCGGTTGGGTGCATAGCTCATATGACAAATCCTGGCAAGAGACTCTGATGCTCACCTTTAAGACTGGCAGGTGGGACATAGGGCCGACGGATGCAACGCGACTGACCGAGTTTGTCGACACGTGGGCGAGACGGTTTATCTAACTCTTCTAACGTCCCTCGGTGAGTTATCAAACCAGGATTGATTTTCGGTAGTGCTCCATTAGCTCATTGCTAACGGAGCACTAACTGATTTTATTCTCAGGCAAGAGAGCCTGCCGGGCCGATTGCTACCGATGGAACGGAGGAGCTGCAAATCCGTTTGGTTCAGAGCTACAAATCGAAGCGGCCACTTCCGCACCGCTTAGCAAACCAAACTACTGACATTGCCGTTTGGTCGACGCGCGGCGCGGCGCATTTGCAGCGCGCGATCGGTTATGTCGAGCCGGGCTGCGGCCCGCTGTAAGTTGCCCTGTTCTTCTTCGATGACGATCCTTTCGGCCAGTTCTCCGGCGCTGCGTTCAATCTCCTTGAGACTTGCTCCTGATGCAATCGCCGAGCGGACGGCGGTTTCCAAGCCTGCTTCACGCCAATCATTCTCATTATCGCTGCACGGTCTTTCGTCTTCGGGAACGTCGCCAACCGTGATCGCGCCGGGCCCCACATGATGCTGGACGATTCGCGTCACGAGTTGTTTCAGGTCGCGAACGTTGCCTGGGTATGCCAGCGCTTGAAGATACTGCCGCACGGTGTCATCCAACTCGGGTGGGTCGTGGGGCCGGAGTTGTTCGATGAAATGCTTCGCGAGGACGAGGATGTCTTCGCGGCGATCGCACAGCGGTGGCAGGTGACAGGTCCAGGTCGCGATCCGGTAATAGAGGTCACGGCGAAATCGATCTTGCGATTGCTCTTCGACCAGGTTGCGATTGGTGGCGCACACCAAACGAAAATTGGTTTTCTGCCACGAGTTTCCGCCGACCCGCTTGTAAGTGCGTTCCTGAATTACGCGCAGCAACTCGGCCTGCATGTTGAGCGGTAACTCTCCAACCTCATCGAGAAAAAGCGTGCCGCCATCTGCCAACGCAAAAGCTCCCTTGCGGTCCGCGACGGCCCCCGTAAACGCCCCGCGTTCGTGGCCGAAAAACTCACTGCCCGAAAGTTCCGGCGCAATCGTGGTGCAGTCGCAGACAACCAGGCTGCCTTTCGACGCGCGCGGATCGAGTGTGTGAACGAGTTGCGCGAACAGCTCTTTCCCCGTTCCACTCTCTCCAGTGAGCAGTACCGATGAGTCAGTGAAACTCGCTACCTCAACCAGTTTCCGCAAAGAACGAATCCAGGTGGCGCTTTGGCCGGCAAGATTGCCTCTGACCAACGGCGATCGAACAATCTCGTCAACCTTTTTCCATCGTTCGAACCTGGCGGCGATCTCCTGGGCCGGATCGAGAGAATGATCCCAGGCAAATACATCCGAGGCCCCGGCGTTGAGCAAGCGCCAGATGCCCGCCGGCTTCATGGCCGACCGCGAAAGCGCAATCGCGATTACTCTTTCCGCGCCTCGGCAACTGGCTGCGCGCAGGACTTCCGGGAGTTGGTTAGTGATCTCGTCGAAAAAGATTATTCCAGGGCCTTTGGAGGGCGGTGATTCGCAGGCCCGGTGAAGCAAACCCGTCTCATCTAACGCATTCAGAATGTCAGCCCTGGGTTGCCGGCCGAGGAAGCAATGCCAGATTTCCATTGTCACACACGATTGAAAAACTTAATGCGGCTGCCGCCGGTGCGCAGACGTACTGATCGAAGTCGAATGATTCACCGACATATCACGCCTGCGAAGACCAAAAATTGATGGCTTCGATGATCTACGCGAGAAGTACAATCGAAACCTCTAACCCGCAATAAGAATTTCCGCAGTTTGCGCGTGCCCGCGATGGCCTCAGTCTCGCTGGGGTGTATAATCCCCGCCCTCAGGAAGTCTTGTCTGGTGGGGGTGACGCCGAATGACGCCCGCCCAAAACGTAACAGAACTGCTGGTCGCCTGGGGAAATGGCGACGACTCAGCTCGTGACGAGTTGATGCCACTGGTCTATGGAGAATTGCATCGGCTGGCCCACCGGCACATGGGCCGTGAACGCATCGGCCACATGCTGCAAACCTCGGGGTTAGTCAACGAGGCCTATCTGCGGCTCGTTGATCAGAGTCAAGTGCATTGGCAGAATCGGGCCCACTTCTTTGCGGTCGCGGCCCGAATGATGCGCCGGATTCTGGTTGACTATGCGCGCAGTCGCCGCTATGCGAAACGAGGCGGAGGAGCGCCGGAGATATCGCTGGACGAGGCGTTGACTGTGTCTGACGAGCGCAGCGCTGAAGTTGTCGCCCTCGATGAAGCCCTTACCCGATTTGCCGGTGTCGATGAACGCAAGAGTCAAATTGTTGAGCTGCGATTCTTTGGCGGTTTGAGTATTGAAGAAACCGCCGCAGTCCTGGCGCTTTCGCCGGGCACCATAATGCGCGATTGGACGCTGGCGAAAGCCTGGCTGCGGCGAGAATTATCAAATAAGTGGGCTGAGCCTGAGATATTCGGCGGAGATTTGTCACGTTAATATTAAAGGACCGGTGTGTAAACGTCCGGATGCAAGGGAAACGCTCTTGCTTCATTTCATCGGCTTCCATCAACGAACATGACTCCCGTACGCTGGCAAAAAATCGACGAGTTATTTCACGCGGCCCTCGCCCGCGAGCCGACGCAACTTAATGAATTTCTCAACGAGGCATGCGCCGGCGACCAGTCACTACGCCGGGATCTGGAATCGCTGATTTCATCGCATCAGGAGGCTAACAGCTTCATTGAATCTCCGCCGGGACATCTCGCGGCTGAACTGCTTGGCATCAACGGAGACCAACTCAAACCAGGACAGCAAATCGGAAACTATAAAATCGTGCGTCAACTGGGCGCGGGTGGCATGGGCGAGGTATATCTCGCGGACGACACGAGGCTCAAGCGCCAGATCGCGCTCAAGGTGCTTCCACCGCATTTCACTATTAATCCCGATCGCGCCCGTCGTTTTGAGCGAGAGGCACGCTCAGCGTCAGCACTGAATCATCCCAACATTCTCACCATCTTCGAAATAGGGCAGTCGGATCACGCGCACTTCATCGCTGCCGAGTTTGTAGACGGGAAGACTTTGCGTCAATTGATGAATGAAAAGCCCTTCATGCTCAGCGAAGCGCTGAGTGTGGTGATTCAGGCTGCCGGGGCATTAACAGCGGCGCACGCAGCGGGGATTGTGCACCGCGACATCAAACCGGAGAACATCATGGTAAGGGCCGACGGTTACGTAAAGATTCTTGACTTCGGCCTGGCCAAGCTGACTGAGTCCGCAATTACCAATACCGAACTGGAGACACCGACTTTGGTCCCGTCCAGCCCGGGATTGGTAATGGGCACAGTGCAGTACATGTCCCCCGAACAAGCGCGCGCAAAGTGGGTCACCGTGCGCTCGGACATTTGGTCTCTGGGAATTGTCCTGTACGAATTGCTCGCCGGCCGCGTGCCTTTCTCGGGCGAGACGCCCAGTCATGTGATGGTCTCTTTAATGGAAGATGACCTGCCGCCTTTAGCGGGTTATGCCGACGTGCCTTCCGAACTGGCTTGCATTGTCACAAAGGCATTGCGCAAGAATCAGAAGGAGCGATATCAGACCGCCAGTCAATTGGCCGATGAGTTGAAAAGCCTCAAGCGAAAGTTACAACTTGAAGCGCGTTTCAAAGATTCTCTTGAGGCGGTACCGAGTAATAAAAAAAGAACCGCAAAGACCGGGGGCCAATCGGGAAGCCCGGCCCTCGTTTCCACGATCAGGTCCGTCAAGTCCGGGGCCGCCCACCCCACCGCAACCATTGAGCGCCTGGTTGCCGGGATCAACCGTCATAAGACTCTTCTGGTAGCTACATTAGTTTTGCTTGCGGGTGTGACGGTCTTCGTTTCCTGGTTTTTAGGGAATGAGCGGGACCAAAACAAGGAGATCAATTCGCTTGCCGTGATGCCCTTCATCAACGAAACCGGCAGTCCCGACGCGGAATATTTGTCGGATGGGATAACCGAAGCGCTGATTGGCAATTTAGCCCAATTACCTAAACTGAAAGTGACCGCCAGAAATTCGACGTTACAGTACAAGGGCAGGGAAATCGATGCGCGCGAAGCCGGACAATCGCTGGGCGTCGAAGCCATCTTTACGGGCCGCATCTCGCGGCGCGACGACAACTTCGTGATCAGCGTCGAGTTGATAAGTGCGCACGACGCGAGACCAATTTGGGGCGAGCGGTATAACCGCAGAGAGTCGGAATTGCCGGCCGCGCCGGCGCAGATTTCTCAGGCGATTTCCCAGGCGCTCCGCTTTCGTTGGACCGCCACCGAAGAGCGGCAACTCGCTAACCGCGAAACCGCCGACCCCAAGGCTTATGAACTGCTTCTCAAGAGTCGCTATCTGAGGAGAGAGGGAAGAACGGAGGACCGAAAGCACGCCGTCGAACTTCTTCGCGAAGCAATCGTCGCGGATCCCAAATATGCCCTGGCCTATGCCGATCTATCTGATTTGTACGGCAGCCTGGTCAACAGCAATGTCCTCGATCAAAAAGAATTCATACCCAGGAGCGAAGCCGCCGCCCTGAAAGCCCTGGAATTGAATAATGATCTGGCTGAAGCACATCTGGCGATGGCTAATGTCAAGACACATAATTGGGATTGGACTGCAGGCGAACGGGAATACAAACGCGCCATCGAGTTAAATCCAAGTCTCACTGGAGCGCACGATGCCTATGCGTCTTTTCTTATGATTCATGGCAGAGGGGAGCAGGCATTAATCGAAGCCAAGCGGGCCAAAGAGCTGGATCCGGTTTCAACCGGCTCAAATGTAGCCGTAGTGTATGCGCTCGTCCTGTCCCATCACCTCGATCAAGCTTTGGCTGATGTGAAGCGAATGGTCGAATTGAATCCGGGGAATGCCTGGGCTCAAAGCGTGCTCGCTCAGACCTTCGAAGAGAGCGGCCAGTACTGGGAATCCCTCGCAGCCTATCAGGCGTCAATCCGTTTGGGTGATCAAAGTCCAGATGCACAAATTGCCTTGGGAACGGCATACGCGAAGGTGGGCCAGCCTAAGAAGACCCGAGCAATTCTCAGACAATTCAGACGCGGAAAGGAATACGTCTCGCCTCTGGGTTTGGCAGTTCTTCATGTCGCGCTGCATGAGTACGAGCAAGCGCTTGCGTTGCTTGAGCAGGCGTACGCTGCTCACGATCAGCAAATGATTTGGATCGGGATTGAATCGACAGGTGAAGGGAACTTCGCGAAGGTGGCGGCGGATCCAAGGTTCGTTGACCTTATGCAGCGAATGAACCTTAACCCGCCAGCCTAATCACCTCTGCCTATGGCAGATCGCCTTCCGACAGGCAGTCGGTCGCTAGGCGGCCCGCTTTTGAGTGGTTTCTTTGAAGACGAAGCGCATCAGCCACGCGGGCATGGACCACGTGTGGCCGTCGAGGTCTCGCTTCACCATGACCCGGTTCTGGTCGTTCAGGCACGTTTCGACCACCGTGATAATCGCTAACCCGTCTTCATAAGAACGGCCGATGAGATCGGCGTTCGCATCCGTTTGCGGCTCCGCGCGTCTGGCTCGAAACGGCAGAGTAATCTGTCTTGCGCTCATGAAAACCTCTCTGGGCGATGACTGCGTCGCCATCAACTTAGATTACGACGTAGTCAAAGAAGTTGTTCAGATCGTACCGGACTGTCCGAACGATTATGAGAGCGCGAGGTTAAGAACACGTGAACGCCATGAAAATTTCACGTTAAGGTTTGCCGGCTATTTTCGCCAACTCGGATTAAGCAAACCTTTCGTGATAGAGCGTCACTTTTCATGATGATGTGCTGCAGCCGCCGCGACTGATTGCATGCCGGCCGCCAGACACACTCGGCCCAAGCGAGGCTTGCCAGGTTCACTGTTTGGGTCCGATGACGATGTCGGGGAAAGCCTTCCTTGTTCTGGCGGAGGCCAAGAGATAGCGAATCAGTTAAGAAAAACGCACGTTTCCGGGTCCGCAGCGGCGCTCGGTTGGCGTTCCAGCGGCAGTTAAGTTATTTTCAACCCGCCCAAAAACCTCTGAAAATTGGTTTAGAAGCAACCTCCGGACATAGAACTTTCATCTGTGCGTGTCCGGAAAGCGGAATTGTAATGGCAAAAAATCTCGTCATAGTCGAATCGCCGGCCAAGGCCAAAACGATCAATAAATATCTCGGCAAGGACTTCGTCGTGAAGGCCTCGATCGGGCATATCAAAGATCTGCCGTCGAAAGGCCTGGGCGTCGACGTGCAGAATAATTTCGAACCTGAATACGAGATCATTCCCGATTCAAAGAAACGTAACAACAAAAAGATCGTTGCGGATCTAAAGAAGACCGCGAAAGAGGTCGACGCGATCTATCTGGCCGCTGACCCCGATCGCGAAGGCGAAGCCATCTGCCAGCATCTGGCCGAAGAGATCGTTCCGAAAAAACCACCCAAGCCGGCGTTCCGCGTGATGTTCAATGAGATCACCAAGCGCGCGGTGCAGGAAGCATTCGAACATCCGAAACAGATCGACGAGAACCTGGTTGATGCGCAGCAGGCGCGGCGCGTGCTTGATCGTCTAGTCGGTTACAAAGTTTCGCCGCTGCTCTGCCGCACCATCGGTGGACGCCTGAGCGCCGGCCGGGTGCAATCAGTTGCACTCCGGATGGTCGTTGAGCGCGAGCGCGAGATCGAAGCATTCGTCAAAACGGAGTATTGGACCATTGGCGCAAATCTCTCCGCGAACCAACCGCCGCCGTTTGAAGCGCGTCTGCTCAAGGTAAGCGATCAAAACGTCAAGACCAGCGGGTTCGATCAGGATTTGAAGAAGACCGAAATCCTGATTGGGGCGGAAGCGCAGGCCAAAGAAATTGTCGATGAGGCGCAGCAACAGACCTTCATCGTCGATGAAGTCACCACCAAGGAACGCAAGCGCAATCCGGTTCCGCCTTTCATCACTTCGAAACTTCAGCAGGAAGCCTCGCGCAAACTGAGTTTCCCGGTTAAGCGCACGATGATGATCGCGCAGCACCTTTACGAAGGCGTCGAGATCGGCAGCGAAGGTTCGGTGGGTTTAATCACTTACATGCGCACCGACTCGACGCGGGTGAGTGAAACAGCTTTAGGCGAGCTGCGCGGGTTCATCAATCAGCAATACGGCGCGAATTATCTGCCGGAAAAAGCCGTTCATTACCGATCGAAGAAAGACGCGCAGGACGCCCACGAAGCCATCCGTCCGACCGACGTCGCGCGGACGCCTGATTCGCTGGCGAGGTATCTGAAGCCGGAAGAGCTGAAGCTGTATCGGTTGATTTGGCAAAGGTTCGTCGCCTCGCAGATGATGCCGGCGCTCTTCGATCAAACCACCATCGACATTAAAGCGGGCCGTTTCGTATTTCGCGCGACCGGATCAGTCCAGAAGTTCGACGGCTTCCTGAAGATCTACCAGGAAGGTCGCGACGAAAAGCCGGAAGACGAAGAGGACGAGCGCACGCTGCCGCTGGTGACGAAAGGCGAGACGCTGGTTCTGAACAAGATCGATCCCGAACAGCATTTTACCGAGCCGCCACCACGTTACACCGAAGCGACCCTGGTCAAGGCGCTGGAAGAAAAAGGCATCGGCCGCCCATCCACCTATGCCGCGATCATGACGGTGATTCAGGATCGCGAATACGTCGAGAAGAAAGAAGGACGCTTTTATCCGACGGCGTTGGGCAAGACTGTCAATGACGTTTTGATCGAAGGCGGCTTTGCCGATCTATTCAATGAGAGTTACACGGCGCGCATGGAAGAAGAGCTTGATGAAATCGAAGATGGCAAGCTCAAGTGGACCGACGCGCTGAAAGAGTTCTACGACAAATTCAAAGACGACTTAGTCAAATTTCAGAAATACGCGAAGGACATCAAGGAGAAAGAGACTCCGACCGACGAGGTCTGTCTGAAGTGCAACACCCCGGGCATGGTCCAGAAGCTGGGGCGCTTTGGGAAATATCTCAAGTGCAACAGCTGCAACGCGACGCGCGATGCTGAGCCGCCACCCGCAGTTGAAGCCTCGTCCGCGGCGGACGGTGAAGAAGAGATCGAGAACTGCGAACTGTGCGGCAAGCCGATGCAGTTGAAGCGTGGCCGCTTCGGCCCCTTCTACGGGTGCTCCGGCTATCCTGAATGCAAGAACATCCGCAAAATTTCGAAGAGCGGGAAACTCACCGCGCCACCGCAGCCGCTCGATGAGAAGTGTCCCCTCGATGACGCGCAACTGGTGAAACGCTGGGGCCGCTTCGGCGAATTCATCTCGTGTTCGAATTATCCGAAGTGTAAGTACATCAAGCAGGAAACCACGGGCGTGAAGTGTCCGCGCCCAGGCTGCGGCGGCGAACTGGTGGTGAAGAAATCACGGCGTGGCAAAGTGTTCTACGGCTGCGCGAATTATCCGAAATGCGACAGCGTCTTTTGGGACAAGCCCATCCAGGAAAAGTGTCCGCAATGCGGCAAGCCTTTCGTTTTAGAGAAGACGACCAGGAAGGGCACCACGAAGTACTGTTCTGACGCTGAAGGCTGCGGATACAAAAGCGAGTTGATGCCGATCAGTCCACCGCAGCAACCGCCCCAAGAGAAGCACGCCTAATCGTGTCAGAAGCCCGACCGTCAGGGAGGGCTACTCTCGCAACTGGCCCTCCCTAACGGTCGGGCTTCTGACACCGCGCTACCAACCGTCCCGCAGATACATCGCCGAGTACTCCACGTAGTTCTGCCAGAATCGATCAAGGCCCGCAACTTCTTCGTCGGTCAACGGACGCTTTACGCGTGCGGGCATGCCCATCACCAATGAACGCGGCGGAATAATCGTGCCGGGAGAAACCAGCGAGCCCGCGGCCACTAACGACTGCGCGCCGACCCGCACGTCATCAAGCACAATCGATCCAATTCCAATCAACGATTGCCGTTCGATGTAACAACCGTGCAGCGTCACGCTGTGACCGATGGTGACTTCCTCTTCCAGGATGGTCGGCTTCTCGCCGGTGCGCGTATGCAGCACGCAGTTGTCCTGCACGTTCGCGCGATCGCCGATGCGGATGTAGAACATGTCGCCGCGGACGACCGTGCCAAACCAGACGGATGCCTGTTCACCTATGTGAACATCGCCGATGATCTGCGCGCTATCGGCGACGAATGCGGTTTCGTGAATTTGCGGATGAACTCCGCGGAAAGGACGGATCATGTTACTCCTTCTGAAAAGTAATGATGATTGTGAGGTCGCCCACGCCTCTCTGCACCAGCCCGTGCGAACTGCCGCCGCGGGTCAGCACTGCATCGCCGGCATGCACAACGAATGACTTGCCGTTGATAGTCATTTCGCCTTGCCCGCCGGTGAAGTAATAAACCTCGTCGGTCTTCTGCAGGTGATAACCAATGGCCGCGCCTTTGTGCAACACGCGTTTGCGAAACGAGAACTTCAGGTTCGGCGCCTTGTCGAAAAAGACATAACCGGTTGAGGGACCGCCGCCGTTATGTGGACCGGGTTCGTTCTTCGCGACGTCAGCATCACACTCAAGAACATAACCGGCGGTCGATGTTTGCAGCGGGCTGATCGCGAACACCGTACTGAGACATAACATCGCCGGCAGCGCGAGCAGAGTCAACAATTTTCGGATCATCGGTATTCTCCAAACTGCGCCACTACTGATCAAAATAAAGATGGGCGAGCCTTGAACTCGCCCATCAACTGAGTGCACAAAACTGTCTGCCCGGATGGACTAGAAAGCAAAGCTGCCGTAGAACGCGCTGTTTTCGCCATCGCGCTCCCACGTGTCGCCGACTGCCTTACCCGAATAAACGGCCTTCAAGGTGTAGCCGACTTTGCGTCCCGACAGTTGGACCAGCGGACTGTACCAGACGAGATTCGGTTGCCGGCAGCAGAGATCGTTGGGCATCGCTTCGACGTTTATCGCGGCTTCGGCTGAAGCTACTTCGTAAGTCCTGCCTTCGTGCTTGAAAGTGATCGGCGCACTGCGAACCGAAACGATTTCGCCGAGCGTGGCCGCATACTTATTTTTCAGCGCCTCGATCATCGCCACTTTTTGATCGTGGTTCGCGGAATTATCAAGGATGATTTCCGAACGTCGCGGCGCATTCACGTTGTCCAGGTTGTCATCAGAACTGATGACGGCAACTGCCTTGAGTCCGCGGAGCTCGGCGCCGTTCCAGCGACCGGCAGCAAAGTTCCACGCCATGATGGCTTCGCGTCCCGTGGTCACGACCTCGCCGTTGAAGTGACACGCGCCGGTGAAAACACTGGCCGTGCGGACTTCGACGTAATCGCCTTTGATGGATGTATTTTCGGCCCGCGAGGTGAACGCAATTGCGGCCACGCAGGTAATCAAAACAGCAGCCAGGATGGAAACTCTCTTCATGACGTACCTCCAAATCAACCAGTCAATAGATGCCCGTCGCGACCGCTGCGGGCACTGACAGGCTTGCGCTTAGTCTACACCTCTAGAGTTCGAACGCGGAACTGTAGCAGGAACGTCCCGGCACGCAATGATCGGGCTGGGCCATGCCGCCGTCGGGACCGATGGCCTGCTGCGTCTCGCGACACCAGCAGTGATTACTGCCGTCGAGATAATCGGCCGCCTCGGTCGCCAGCGCCGCAGTCATAAAAAATTTCTTTGAGCGCAAAGAACCGCAGAAAGCGCTTTCGAGGTTGGTTGATTTGGAATCGGTAAATTCGCTAGCCATTTGTTTAATCATCCGGAATTATTCCCTCTCACTTGGTAGAGAGGGAGTTAGCCTGATTCAAGCCGTTACGCCGCCGACTTTTGCCAGCGCGCGCCGTACCAGCGTCTCCGTCAGCGGAATCTTGTAAGCATTCTTTGCCAACGGTTCGGCGCCTTGCAAAGCAGTCTTCGCGACCTCGGCCAGCAACTCTCTACTCATCGTCTTCCCAACCAACGCAGCTTCGGCTTTCGCTACGCGCCAGGGAATCGGGGCGACGCCGCCGAGGACTATGCGCGCTTCGCTGACAGTCTTGTTGGCGCCCATCGAGACCGCCGCCGCGACGGCACTCATCGCAAAGTCCATCGAGTCCCGTTCTTTGAATTTTAAATAGGTCGAGTTCGCGCCGAACTTCGAGGCCGGCACCAGGACTTCGGTGATCAGGTCGTCGTTCTTTAAAACATTTTCGCGCCGCAAGTTGCCGTCGGCAGGCAGCGTGAAAAATTTATCGAGCGGAATCGTGCGCTTGCCGTCACCGCCCGTGACGTTGACGCTGGCACCCAACGCCAGGAGCATCGGTGCGAGGTCTGATGGATGGACGATGTAAGATGGGCCGCCGCCGAAGATCGCGTGATATTTATTTTCTCCGGTCGCGGCAAAACACTCAGTGCCGCCCTTCTTCAAACAGACAACTTCTTCCAGCCGAAAATACCAACAGCGGGGACGCTGACACAGGTTGCCGCCGACGGTGCCGAGGTGGCGAATTTGCGGCGTGCCGACTGAGTGCGCCGCTTCCACCAAACCCGGAAAACTTTTGCGCACGTGCGGATCTTCGTCGAGTTGATTCAAAGTGACGAGCGCGCCAATGCGCAAACCACCTTTGCCGTCAGACTGAATCTTATCGAGCCCGCGAATGCTTTTGAGGTTTACCACCCGGGTGGGCCGAGTGATGTATTCCTTCATGGTCGTCAAAAGATCCTGGCCGCCGGCGATCGGTCGGGCCGAGTCGTCAACATCGTTTCCCGCGGGTCCGGACTTCAGCGCGTCCACAGCTTCCGCGACGCTGGTCGCGTTCATCCATTCGAAGGCTTTCATGCGCTCTGCCCTCCTTTCATCAGCGCCATCAGGACTTTGTCGGGTGTGATGGGCAACTCGCGAATGCGAGCGCCACTGGCATTGAAAACTGCATTCGCAATTGCGCCGATGGCGGGAATGATGGCAGCCTCGGCGATGCCGATGACCGCTTCGCGCTTATCGTCGTCGTCAATCAAGGGAATCATCTCCGGCATCTCGAGTGTGCCCGGCAGCTTGTAGTCGATGAAGCTCGAGTTGAGCTGCACGCCGAGGTCGGCATCCATCACGCGGGTCTCGAAGAGCGTCATCCCAAGCGCCTGAATCATGCCGCCGTTGATTTGGCTTTCCATGGTCAGGCGATTGAGCGGCAGTCCGCCGTCCTGCACTTGCAGCATCTTGATCGGCCGGACTTTTCCAGTCTCCACGTCGACTTCGACCTCGGCAAACACCACTCCATGCACGCCCCGCGATTGCAGATCCGCACGCCACACACCGTGGGCGACGATGCCCGCGGGCGGCAAGGCAGCGCAAGCTTGCTTCCACGAAATCGATTTACCGCCGGCACTCACGGTCCCGTTGGCAAACACGATCTCTTCCGGCTTGGCATTCCCGAGCAGGGGCGAAAACTTCTCAGCCGCGGCGATGCGCGCCTTGTAGGCCGCGTCTTTGACTGATGGCGACAACGAAGCCGCAGTCGTTGATCCGCCGGATGAATTGGCCCCGCCGAGTTTGGAATTTCCAATCTGCTCGACGACGTCCTTGATTCCCAGTCCCAGTTCTTCCGCTACGATGCCGCGGGTGAAGGTGCGCGTCCCGGTTCCCAAATCCTGGGTGCCGACTGCGACCACCACAGAACCATCACGACCAACCGTCACGTCAACTTTGCATTGATCGTTTCCGCCGCCGCCCCAGGTCCCGGCCGCGCAACCCATGCCGCGTTTCAGCGGACCCGCCCCGCCTCCGGGAGTCGGGTTGCGTTTCGACCAGCCGATTTCGCGCGCTCCGCGATCGAGTTGCCGGTGATAGAAATTACCGGCGTCCGGCATGTTCTTCTTGCGGAACTCAACCGGATCCATTCCGATCTTGTAAGCCAGTTCGTCCAGCAATGATTCCATCGCGAACGAAGCTTGCGGGTGACCCGGCGCGCGCATGGCTATCGCCGAGTCTTCGTTCGTATGGAGCGCGTAGATTTCGCGATAAAACTCGGCGGGTTTATAGATCGGGTAAGGCTGTTGCGCTTGCGACCCCTGTCCCACGCCGCCGATGCGATATTGGGTAGCTTGCACTGCCACCAGCGTTCCGTCTTTCTTCGCGCCGGCTTTGAATTTGGTCCAGGAGGCTGAGCGATTGCCGGCCATCAGAAACTCATCGGTGCGCGTGAGCATCAGCTTGACGGGCATCTTTGTTTCTTTCGACAAGCGACACGCGAGCAGCCCTTCGATGCCGATGCCGAATTTCGATCCGAAGCCACCGCCCATGTGTTGCACGGTCGCCGTGACCGCGCTCTCGGCCATGCCCAGCTCGTGCGCGGCGTCGGCGGGAATCGTGAAAGTGCCCTGGGTCGTCGCGTAGACCGTGGCCGTCTCGCCGCCGGAATAATCGACCACCATGCCGTGCGTCTCGAGACACGCATGATGCAAACGCGGCGTGCGATATTCGGCTTCAATCACCGCGTCGGCGTTGGCCAGCGCGGCGTCGACTTTTTGCTGATCACCACCCTTATTCTTCTGAGCGACGTTCGGTTCGCTGCCGCGCCCCTCCGCCGGAAGCACTTGTGGCGAGTCCGGTTTTAGCGCCAAATCAGGAATCACTACATGCGGCAGCTTTTCGTATTCGACGACGATCGCGCGCGCGGCGTCTTGCGCCAGTTCCGGAGTCGTGGCGGCGACGGCGGCGACCGGCGCGCCGGCGAAACGAACTTCGGTGATGGGCGACTGAATGACGGCCTTGACGCCCGGCATCTTTGACGCGGCGCTCGAATCAAAGCTCTTCACTTTGGCGTGCGCATGCGGGCAGCGCAGCACGCGGCCGTAAAGCATGTTGGGCAGGCGCACGTCGTAGGTGTATTTCGCCGCACCCGAAACCTTGAGTGGTCCATCGACACGCGTGTAGCGATGATTGAGGATCGTGTGCTTGTCATTTGGTCCCCACCCGGGACCGCTAACGTCATCGACTTCGATCTCGACCATCTGTTCGACGCCGTTGACGACGCGCGGGACGCGCACCTTCTTTTTTGGTACCGGCGTGGGACTCGCTTGTGGTTGTTGTGGCATTCGGCTCTCCATTATTACCGTGTCAGAAGCCCGACCGTCAGGGAGGGCAACTGGCGACACCAGGATGCATTTAATCAAAGCGGCCCTCCCTCACGGTCGGGCTGCTGACACTAAGTCCTGACTCCAGCTTTCGCGGCGGCCAACGCAGCTTCGAAAACTCTGGGATAGGTTCCGCAGCGGCAGAAATTTCCTTTGCATGCTTCCCGGACTTCGGCGAGCGTCGGATTCGGATTCTTTTTGAGATACGCCGAAATGGTTGTGACAAAGCCGGGCGTACAGAAGCCGCACATCATGCCGTCGTGTTCGACGAAGGCGCTCTGCACTGCGTTCATGTTGTCCGGCGTGCCGAGTCCTTCGACTGTCGTCAGCTTTTTCCCGGTCGCATCGACCGCGAGCACGAGACATGAATAGACGTTTTTGCCATCCATCAGTACGGTGCACGCGCCGCAGGTGCCCATGTCGCAAACCAGCTTCGGGCCGGTAACCGGCGGCTCGGCATGATTGCGCAGCGCGTTCAGCAGCGTCGTCCGCGGTTCGACCGTCACGTTCCGTTTCCCACCGTTGACGTCGAGCACGATGTTCACTGTGCCCGATAAGGTCTGAGGATTCGCGACGGCTGCGCCGGCCGCCACCTTCTTATCGGCATTGATGAAATGATCGGCGATGGCCGCTCCCGCGCCCGCCACGCCGACGCCTTTCAGAAATTTTCGCCGGCTGGGATTGTGCCTGGCCGGCTTTTTCGGATCGTGATCGTCTGACATTCGTTCCTCCTCCGGGACGAAACAAAGCGACAAGAATGTTCGTGAGTGCGGGGTAGTTTATTTTGAAACGGTGCGCGCGGCAAGCTGATGAGGCGTCATTTTCCGACGGCTTCCCGCAAACGTGCCAGCGCGTAGATCATCCACGCCTCGGACCAGCGCATGTAAGGTATGGGCACCGTGAAGAAGCGGCGTTGCTGATAATAGAAGAAGCCGCTTTTATCGCGCAGGTTTTCAATTGCCCAATTCGCAATTTGTGCGGCGAGCATCAGCGTGTTGGGCATACGGCCGCGCAATTCAACCAGGGCGATGATGGCCGAGGCCGCTGAGTGCACGTCGGCGGGATAAAGCCGCTCGGGAAAATACTTAGGCCAGCCGTTGGTTAGGAAAAATCGTTCAGTCCAGAATTCGTAGCCGCGTCGCAAGGCAGACTCAAAATCGGGAAGCGTCTTATCACCTCCTCTCAGGTCAGGAAGGGCCGCTGGCGCCCGCTCTTCCTCGGTGCGCGGAGACGGCGCGGGCAAGCCACCCTTACCAACCTGAGACGAGGCAATGATGCGTGTCAGACTCGTGAGGATGAAAGCCGTGTGGAAATTGTCAGACCATGACTGATGCGAATCAGCACCATAGGCCCATGAGCCGTCCTGTTGTTGTCTGCGCACGACGTAGAACGCAGTACGCTGTCCCCAATCAATTAAAGTTTGTTCGCCGAGCAGGCTACCGACGGTCGCCAGAGTTTCGCCCGCCAATAGACTCGCGTTGAAAACGCGCGTGCGATCGAGCGGCGAATAACTGAAGCACACTTCATCGCTGGTTTCTTCCGATCGGTTCAGATCGTTGAGGATGAAATCGCAAATCGTGCGTGCGAATGGCAGATACTCATCGCGTGACAGGACTTCGGCGGCTTCGCACAACGCACGCGCCGCAAACGCAGTCGGCACAATTGTCGGCGTCCCGCGCGGGAGAAAGAACGAACGCGATTGCCAATCGAAGTTATATTCCCAGCACGCGCCTTTGAAGCCTTTCAGGCCCATCCAAATCAGATCATCGAGCAGCTCGCGCGCTTCAGTTTCATTTTCCTTGGTTGGGCTGCGGCGAAAGTCTGCGAGTGCGGCCAGGGCGAAAAGGGCGATCGCTTTTGCGTTCCGTTCGCGTGGGACTCGGGTCAACGATCTGAAGTTAATCGGCGAGCGCTTGTGAAATTGAATCCAGGCCAGCCTGGCGGTGCGTGAATGTTTCAGCGGCGTCGCCTGAAACAGCCGGCTGTTCAAGCCATCAAAAGGATCGTAACCGGCGTAGCCCTGCGCGCGGCAGTATTTCCAGAGCTGCTGGTGGGTGGTTATGAGATCGACGGCCATTTGGAGTGCGCCGGCTTGACGGCGCTTTGTAACGTCGTGACTACCACAACCTAAACAAAAGCGGCGTCAAGCCGCCGCACTCCAAATTACGCGCTGATAGAGGCTTCGATTCGTTTCGGTGTCTCGACGAAGCTCTCGCGCCAAAGTTCGAACGACAGTAATGTCCACAGCAGCTTGCGATGATTCGCGATGCCACGTTCGTGCTCGTCCTGAAGTTTGGCGACGTACGTTGGATCGAACAGGCCGTTGCGACGCAGACGCTCAGGCGACAGAAGATCGTGGGCCAGCGGTTTCAGTTCCTGCTTCAGCCATTTCGCGAACGGTACGCCAAAACCTTTCTTCCCGCGACGCCAGACAAACGGCGGCACCAGACCTTTCGCGGCTTTCTTCAAAATGTATTTCGAAGTGTAGCCGTGCAGCTTATAACGCGGCGGCAGTGACGCGGCGAATTCGGCCACCCGCGGATCGAGATAGGGCGCGCGCACCTCGAGACTCACCGCCATGCTGGCGCGATCGACTTTCGTCAGAATGTCTTCGGCCAGATAAAACTGCGTGTCCAAACTCTGCATTCGTTCGACGATGTTCCGCGAATCGCATTCGGCAAACAGCCGCCGCGCGTTGGCATAAACGTCCCCATCGCTGGTCCGCTTCACCTCTTCAGTCAACAACTGATCCTGATCCTCTGGTGCGAAAGAGCCAAACAAAACGTGGTGCCGCGCGACTTCGTCGTAATGCGAGGCGGCAATGAAGCGGCGCGCGCGATAATCAAACGAGAGGTTCTTGGTCTTGACCGGCAGCCGCTCCACCAGCGGCTCGACCAATCCGCGACGCAGAAATCGCGGCATCGCCAGATAAGCGCGCGCCATGTAGTGTCCGAAATACATCGGATATCCGGCGAAGATTTCGTCGCCGCCGTCGCCGCCCAGCGCGACGGTCACATGTTTGCGCGTGAAGCGCGAAAGCAGATAGGTCGGCACCAAAGAAGGATCGCTAATCGGCTCGTCCATCCAGGCGCCGATTTCACCGACCAGATTCGCGGCCAGGCTCGCGCTGAATCTTTCTTCGTGATGATCGGTGCCGAGAAACTTGGCGACGGCGCGCGCGTATTGCGATTCGTCGAACGAGGCTTCGGCGAACCCGATTGAAAAGGTCTTTACGGTTTCGCTCGACGCCCGCACCGCGAGCGCGGCCACCACCGACGAGTCGATTCCCCCCGAGAGCAGAACGCCCAGCGGCACATCCGACACCAGCCGCATCTTTACCGAGTCAGCCAGCAGATCGCGCAACTGCCCGGCAGCTTCATCGACACTCGGAACCGGCTGCCGCGTTTGGTAACTCAGGCACCAGTAGCGTTCGACTTTGATTTGTTCATTCTCGAGCGTCAGCGTGTGGGCCGCGGGCAGCTTGTTGATGCCTTCATAAATCGAAAGCGGCGCCGGCACGTAATCGAAGGAGAGGTATTGCCGCAGCGCGTTCAGATTCAGATTAGGTTTGACTGACGGGTGAGCGAGCAGCACCTTCGGTTCAGAAGCAAACAGCAACTGCCGATCGAACACGCCCCAGTAGAGCGGCTTTTCGCCGAAACGGTCGCGCGCGATGAACAGCCGCTTGCGCTTTTCGTCCCACAGCGCAAACGCGAACATGCCGTTCAGATGCTGGACCATGTCGCGGCCATATTCGTCGTAAAGATGCGGCAGAACTTCGGTGTCTGATTCGGTGCGAAATCTGTGGCCGCGCTTTTCGAGATCGGCGCGGACTTCACGATAGTTATAGATTTCGCCGTTCAGCACCACGGCGACGCTGCGATCTGAATTGAAAGTCGGCTGATCGCCGGTGAGCAAATCGATGATGGCCAGCCGGCGCATGCCCAGCGCGACGCCTTCATCAACCAGGTAGCCTTCGGAATCAGGCCCGCGATGATGCATGCGATCGCACATCGCACGCAGGAGTTCCGCGCCACCCGCGGGCGGTGGCGTGCGTGGATCAAGGTTGGCCCAACCGGCAATGCCGCACATAGATCAATTAACCACAGAGGACACAGAGGAATACATATTAGACAGTTTAGACGACAAATCTCTTAATGCCATCTTTCAGGTGCAGACTGTGAAAGTTAATCAACAACCCGACCGGCTTATGAGCGAGTTTGAGATAGGAGATAATCTGTGCCTGATGTATCGGCGCGAGCGCTTCGACAGCTTTCAATTCAACCACGACCGTGTCTTCGACGAGGAGGTCGAGCTTGTATCCGGCTTCTAATTTAATTCCGTCGTAGGATACGGGGACTGGAACTTCTGACGCGACCCGTAGGCCTCGCTTTATTAACTCGTGACGCAGGCAAACGCAATAAGCGCTTTCTAACAGGCCTGGTCCAAGTGCGGAATGGACTTTCATTGCCGCGTCTACAATTTCGCCCGTTAATTCATTTCGCTCCAACGCTTCTCTCAATTATTTATTTGTATTCCTCGGTGTCCTCTGTGGTAAATCCGATCCTTTCCCGCACCGCGTAGATCGGCTTCGATTGCGATTCGTGATAGGTACGCACCAGCATCTCGGCCAGCAAACCCATGAAGAAGAACTGCACGCCGAGCACCAGCATCACCATCGTCAGGACCGGCAGCGGTGTCTGCACAAAATCAGCATGATGCGGCCAACCGGCGAATTTCATCAGCAACGCCAGCACGGCACAGAGAAACGAAATGACGAACGTCGTCAAGCCGGCGAAGCCGAACATGTAGAGCGGCTTGGTCTGATAAGACGCCATGAACTTGATGGTCATGAGGTCGAAGACGACTTTGATGGTGCGCGACAATCCGTATTTCGAGGTGCCCATCGTGCGCGCGTGATGCTCGACCGGAATTTCGGTGACGCGCGCGCCTGACCAGGAGGCATAGATGGGAATAAAGCGGTGCATTTCGCCGTAGAGTTGCACGTCTTCGAGCGACTCGCGACGATAAGCTTTGAGCGAACAGCCGTAATCATGAAGTGGCACGCCGCCGATTTTCGAAATCAACCAGTTCGCCATCTTCGAAGGAATCTTGCGCGTAATCAAAGTATCCTGCCGGTTTCTTCGCCAGCCGGAAACCACGTCATAACCTTCATCGAGTTTGTCGAGTAGCCTCACGATGTCCGCCGGATCGTTTTGCAGATCCGCATCCATCGGGATCAGCACCCGGCCGCGCGCGGCATGAATGCCGGCGGCCATCGCCGGCGTCTGTCCGTAATTGCGGCGGAACGCGATTACTCTCACGCGCGGATCGTTCCCGGCGATCTCGCGCAGCACATTCAGACTGCCGTCCGTCGACCCGTCATCGACGTAAATAATTTCCGCCGAACGGCCGAGCTGCGCGAGCGACGCATTCAACTTTTCATGCAGCGGCCTGAGGTTCGGTTCTTCGTTGTAGACGGGGAAAAACACTGAAATGTCAGGGACGGTGAGATCGGTCGCGCGGCGCGCCGGCGCCGCCACAGTTTCGTTTTGCTGATCGTAAACTTTCATCTACAGGCGGTGGGCATTAGCTTCGCGGCAGATCGCGGATCTCGCCATGGTGATGAGCACATTCGACGTCCATGATGATCCTGATCTGCTCCATCGACTGCTTGCTGAGATTCAATCTGTACGATAGCACGCAACGTTTCGGCCATGTTAGTCGCAGAATATATTTGCCGGGTCTGAGGCCGGCCAACGCAAAGCGAAAGTGCTTATCCGGATAGGTCGTTGCCAGCCGCTTGTTGGCGCCGCTAAGAATTTCAATCGGAAAAGTGCGCAGGTCCTCCGGCGTATTGTTCGTGAAGTAAATGATGCCGGCCGCTCGCCGCTGGCTCTGACCAAAAGCGATCATGCTGGTCGCACCAATGATGATCAGCGCGGTCGCAGAAACCCGAACGTAAGGGAGGATGCAAAGGAATTTGCCCATCTTAAACTTCATTCGGCACCCTCTCTAACGGTCGGGTTTCTGCTGCCTGAACCAATCAATAAAAAGTGCGATGCCGTCCTCAATCTGTGTCTGCGGGTTGTAATTCAGCAGCCGCCGCGCCTTGTCAATATCGGCAAAGGTTTGCGGCACATCGCCGGGCTGCGTGGGCTGACGATCGATTTGCGCTTTCCGGCCCAGCGCGCTTTCCAGAAGCGAAATCAGTTCCCGCAACTCGACCGTGCGGGACTCACCGAGGTTTATGACTTCATATTTACTTTGATCGTAATCGATGGCCGCGCGGACGCCGCCAATGATGTCATCGACGTAGGTGTAGTCACGGCGCGTCGTGCCGTCGCCAAACACGGGGATCGACTTGCCGGCATCGATCAGTTTCGCAAATTTATGAATGGCGAGGTCCGGTCTCTGGCGCGCACCGTACACCGTGAAGAACCGTAAACAAACAGTGCGCAAATCGTAGAGATGCGAGTAGGTGTGGCAGATCAATTCACCCGCCGCCTTGGTCGCCGCATAAGGCGAGATGGGATTGAAGATTGGATCGTCTTCACTGAACGGCACCTTTTTGTTTTCGCCGTAGACGGAAGACGACGATCCGAAAACGAATTGCTCCACATCGTGCCGGCGAGCCAGCTCCAAAAGATTAGTGCTGCCGTTGACATTCGTCTCGACGTACAGTCGCGGTTCGGTTAGCGACGGCCGCACGCCGGCTCGCGCGGCGAGATGCACCACACAGTCGAACCGGCCTTCGTGAAAGACCTCTTCGAGCGAAAAGAAATCGCGGATGTCGGCCTCGATCAGTTTGAAGTTTGAATTCGAAAAGTAAGGCTCGATGTTCGCGCGTTTGATCGCCGGGTCATAGAAATCGTTAAAGTCGTCGATGACGGTGATGCGCCAATCGCCTTCCGATAACAAGCGATTGACCAGGTGCGAGCCGATGAATCCAGCGCCGCCGGTGATGAGAATGTTCTTCATTTTGGAGTGCGCCGGTTCGACGGCGCTTTTCGTATTTAGTGTCAGAACCGCGAGCGGTAGCGACCGGATCAATTGATTCCGATCGTTTCCCTTGATCCGGTCGCTACCGCTTCCGGTTCTGACACGCTCACGGTGCGTGTACGAATTCTGCGGACCAACCACCCGGCGAGCAAGCCGAGCGTAATACCCGTAGATGGGGTAATCAGATCATGCCAGACAAAAAATTTAAGATAGATCACCTGCATCATTACCAGGCCAGCCGTCACCTTCGTCAGCCACGAACCGGGCCGGGCAATGGCGTACGTCAGAAATAAGGCGTGACCGGAGACAAACGGCACATCGCCAATCACTCGCATCATCGCCGTCCCCACCACCACACAGTCAATCAGCAACTCAATCACAGACGCGGCACGTCGCTGTTCCAGGCGATCGAAGACAAACGCGACGAAGGGCACAATGATCGGCAGCACATAGAAAAAATTGTTCGAGAGATCACCGCCAGGATGCCGCCATCGCATCCACGCGACGTAAATCGTTATCACGAGCGCGGCGCTCAGCAGCACAACGAGGAAGCGCAAACTACTTCGTCGCATAGATCCACAAGTGCCATCCCCAACGCGAGGCCAACGCCGACTCGACGGAACGCGGCAACAGATTACCAACGACCGGTATGAAGCGCTTGTTCAGGAAGTACGCGCGCAGTTCGACTTCACGAAAGTGTTTGAATAAATCACGTGCTTCGCGCCGCGAGTAGACAACGGCCAGCGGATTGCCCGCGCCGTCAGTGCTCTGGTTCAGCAGTTCCGCGGCCGAAAAATCTCCGTTGGCATTCCGCAACGAGGCCGCATGTTCGCGTAGTGAATCGATCGGTTCGCCGGTCAATCGGTGAACCAGCTTGATTCCGCTTTCGCTCTTCAACAAGCCGCCGCCCGCGCGACGCAACACGCGAATTCCAATCCGATAGTTATAACTGCCGCGATGATACAGCATCACGATTGCCCGGCCGCCGGGTTTCAGCACTCGATAAATCTCACTCACGGCGGCGTCGATGTCGGGCGTGTGATGAAGCACGCCGTGCGAGTAGACGACATCGAAACTCTCATCCGCGAAGTCCAGGTTCTCGGCATCGCTAACGCGAAAGTCACCTTTCAGTCCGGAGACAGCAAATCGCTTTCGGGCCAAATCGATCGCTGCTTCCGTCAGATCGATGCCGGTGTATTCCGCGCCGGCGCGGGCGAATTGCGCGCCGTCAGTGCCGAGGCCGCATCCGATCTCCAGCACCTTCAGCCCGCGCGTGCCGGCGAAATTGGCAGCCGACGGAATGTGCCACTCTTTTTCGTAGCGATGCTGCTCGACGCGCTCGAAAAACTCGCGCGAGCCCATTTCGGCATCGCTGAATTTCGTGCCGCACGGATGTTGCTGCCAGAATTGTCTGACCCGCTCTTTTAATTCTGCATTACCTGACATATCAACAGACGCGTCTGCGTTGAGCGACAATATTAACGAGCAACATGGCGCTGACCAAGAGCGCGGCGGGATTAAGCCGATAATGAGTTAAAATGCGCCCGCCGTGTGGAGGTGTCGAATGAGACGAACCATTTTCATTGTCATGCTGATGCCGGTGTTCGCTTTTGCGCAAACGCCAAAGCTCAACATTCGTCTGGCGCACGGTTACGTCGAGGAGATGAAAAAGAGACAACAGATCGAGCGGCTCGCGGAGCACTACGATCTGTCGAAATACACTATCACCCGTGACCTCGTCATCGAAGAGCGGGCGATCAATCACGCGGCGCCGGTGCTGACGCTGAATCTCTTGTTTCTCGACAATGACGATCGGGCATTGGGCGTCTACGTGCACGAGCAAGGGCATTGGGTTTTGATGACGCGGCATCGCAATCAAACCCGCGACATGTTCGAAGAGCTAACCAAGCTGTATCCCAACATCAGAATTGATCCGCCATATGGCGACGGCAATCGACGCACTTCTTATATGCATCTGCCGGTAATCATGTTGGAGTGGCAAGCGTTGGAAGATTTGCTGGGTGTCGCGCGGGCGCGGGCAGTAATGAAGCGCGCGAACAACTATACCGACCTGTTCGCGACGGTCATCGACCATCGGCCACAGATGGAAGATTTTCTCAAACGTTACGACGTGAAGTGGTGAAGTTATTTCCGCCCGCGCTCCTGCACCATGCGCAAGCGCTCGATGACTTTTTGGTCGCTGAATCTCTGCGCGCCGGCTTTAGTCAATTTCTTCAATTCGCTGAACAGTGTTTTGTCAACTTCTTTGAAGTTGAAGCACGCCATGCCCTGCATCCGCTTCTTTAGTTCGGGCGACATATCCTTCAACAAGTCAGGCAAAGCGTAGACGGACATCAAATGGAAGCTGACGTAACTCTTGCCCTTGCGCACCATGCCGAACGCGAGCGGCCGTTTGTTCCTCATGATGATGCGTGTATTCAAAAGGTAATAGTCGTCAGTATCCTGGACGACATCCATCTTCTTCGAGTACGGCTTGAAGATCGATTTGAGTTCCTCGAAGACTGTGTTGAATTGAGAGCTATCAGGCATATGAGATTCCTCCTCAGTCGGAAACCCGACCGTCAGGGAGGGTGCACGGACTTTACGATTTGCACCCTCCCTTACGGTCGGGTTTCTGCCTCAATGTTCCATTCCGGCGGCAGTAATCTTCTGCGTCCATCAGCCGCCAGCGTTATTCCCGGCTCATCGAGTTCTTTCCGGTCCCACAGCTTGCAGGTCACCTGGCGATGCGCTTGATCTAAAGCTTCGCAATAGTTCGTGTAAGTACAGCGGCGCACTTCCTCGCCGCGGCCGGCTTTCACTTTCCGAAACCAATCCGGGTCGGCCAGCGCCTGGCGGGCCATCCCGATAATGTCGGCATCGCCATCTTTCAAAATCTCTTCGGCTTGATTGAAGGTGGTGATGCCGCCGGTTGCGACAATCGGTGTGCTGAATCCGGCGGCGTTCACCGCGTTTTTGATCTGCCTGACCAGCGGCACACTGCGGCCAAACGGGCCCCGGGCATCTGACAACGTGGTCGGCATGCATTCGTAACCGCTCTGACCGGTGTAGGGATAGACGGCCTGGCCGACCTTCGGTTGTTCCGCGTCCTCGAACTTGCCGCCTTTGGAAATTGATAAGTAATCGAAACCGGCACGCGCAAATTCAATCGCGAAGTAAGTCGCGTCATTGATGCGATTGCCGCCGGCGATCACTTCATCACCAAGAAAGCGGACACCGACGATATAATCGGCGCCGGCGCGCTCACGCACCGCGCGATAAACCTCCAAAGGCAGACGCGCGCGATGCTCCTTTGGCCCGCCGTAACCATCATTGCGATCATTCAGCGCGCTGAGGAACCCGGCCATCGTATACGCGTGCGCGTAATGCAGTTCCACTCCATCGAAACCGCATTGTCGCGCTCGCTCAGCAGCATCTGCAAAGATCGAAGGCAGCACCTGCGGCAATTCTTTGATGTGCGGCAGATGCGTGTCCGTGACGCGTTCGCGATAACCGAATCGTAGCGCTTCGAGCTCGCGTTCGTTCAGAACATGCTCGAGGACCTCGTCCTCGGCACGCTGTAAGAACTCGCGCACGTTGGCTTGGTCGGCGTTAATCCAATTCGAATAGCCGGTGACTTCTGAGAGACGCTCGCGATGCTGATTAGTGATCTCGAGGAACCGCTGAAAATATTTTTGTGGATCGGGACGGCGCTTGACGGCGAGAAAATCGATGATCTGAATGAAGAGCTTCGTTTGACCGTCGCTCGCTTCGCGGACGGTTTCGACGAGTCGCTTCAATCCCGGAAGGAATCGATCATGACCGATGCGCAACAGAGGGCCGCTGGGAATATCTCGTATGCCGGTCGCTTCAACTACCAAAGCCGCGGGCCGGCCGGCGGCGAACCGGCGATACCAGTCGAGATTATCCTGCGTCACCAATCCATCTTCGGTGGCGCGCCAGGGGACCATCGCGGGGACCCAGGTGCGGCTCGTTAGAGTCAACACGCCGATGTTTATTGGTCGATAAAGCAGAGACCTGGAAGCTTCCGCCACGGTCGGCCATTGCGTCTCGGGAATCGTGTGCTTGATCGGATTGGCGAACTTCCACATGAACGAGAGACTTTAGCAGTGTCAGAACCGCGAGCGGTAGCGACCGGATCAGGTGAAATGCCGGATAGAAAGAGATCGCCGTCTGCTGCAACTGAGGGGGCACCATGATCCGGTCGCTACCGCTCCCGGTTCTGACACACACCACTCACGGTTCTGACACCAGCGTGATAAATTACCGTCCAGGTTTTCCATGACCGACGAGCTTCTCAAATACCGATCAGAATTTCCGATTCTCGAAAAAGCCGTCTACCTGATCTCGCACAGTCTCGGCGCGATGCCGCGCGCGACTTACGATCGCTTGCACGAGTATGCCGACGTTTGGGCGACGCGCGGTGTGCGCGCCTGGGCTGAAGGCTGGTGGGACAAGCCGGTCACGGTGGGCAACGAGATCGCGCAAATCATCGGTGCTGATGCCAACACCGTCGTCATGCATCAGAACGTTTCGATCTGCCAATCGCTCATTCTGTCTTGTCTGCTGCCGTTGCCCGCGAATTCACAGCGCACAAAGATCGTCTGCGAAGAATTGAATTTTCCTTCGGTGATGTACGTCTACGAGGCGCACGCGCGTGCGCACAACCTGCGGATTGAAACCGTGAAGTCCGACGATGGCATCACGATCCCGACCGAGCGAATGCTCGCGGCGATCGACGAAGAAACTCTGCTGGTCCCGATCTCGCATGTGTTGTTCAAGAGCGCGTACCTGCAGGATGCGAAGGCCATCACCGAACGCGCACACGAAGTCGGAGCCCTGGTGGTCCTCGATACTTATCAATCGGCCGGCACTGTGCCGTTCAGTGTGAAAGATTTGAACGTGGATTTTGCGACCGGCGGTTCAGTCAAGTGGCTGTGCGGCGGACCGGGCGCGGGATATCTGTACGTGCGGCCCGATTTGATCGATAAGCTGGAGCCGAAGACGACCGGTTGGATGGCCCATGAACATCCGTTCGCGTTTGAAATTGAAATGCACTACGCGCCGAACGTGACGCGGTTCCTGCATGGCTCGCCGGCGATCCCCGCTCTGTATGCGGCCGAGTCAGGATACAAAATCATCAATGCCATCGGCGTTGACGCGATTCGCGAAAAGAGCGTGCGGCAGACTCAATACTTAATCTCGCTGGCTGAAGAAGCGGGCTTTCGCGTGACCAGCCCGCAGGATCCGAATCGGCGCGGCGGCACCATTACGATTTGGGATGACAATGCGGCGGCGCTGACGAAAGAGTTGGTGCGCCGCGATTTTATCGTCGACTATCGGCCCGGCGCCGGCGTGCGCATCTCGCCGCACTTCTACACGAAAGACGAAGAGCTGGAATTGATCGTTGCGGAGATGACGAAGATTCGCGACACCGCTGCTTACGAAACGGCTGAGAAAGTCGGCGCAGCTTTCTGAATGGAGCACGGGCATCCCTGCCCGCATTGAGCGCGAAGCGCGAACTGTTTCTGGCGGAGTTTAAAAGGGCATTGAGCGTGCGGCGCACGCTTTGCGGGCAAGGATGCCCGCGCTCCGACATGGCGCGTGGTTTTGCACCGGGGACTGAACTTATGCCGAACGACTACGGTAAAGATTCTCCACTCTCTTACAACAAATATCTCCGCGTGGCGGAGCTGATTGATCTACAGACGTGTCTTTCTTCGCCCGCTCAGCACGACGAACTGCTCTTCATCACGGTCCATCAGGCTTACGAACTTTGGTTCAAACAAATTCTGCATGAGATTGACGCTGCCGCTACGCTGATGAAAGACGATCGCGATTTCGAAGCCACTCAGTCGTTGCGACGAATCGTGGAGATCGAAAAACTGCTGGTCGCGCAGATTCATATTCTCGAGACGATGTCACCGGTCAGGTTTCTCGGGTTTCGTGACGAGCTGAATCCGGCGAGCGGCTTTCAGTCGATGCAATTTCGCGAGATTGAATTCTCTTCGGGCTTGAAGAATGCGGAGATTCTGCGCGAGTTTGCCTCCGATGAGTTGGCCCACGCGCGACTGGCGGCGCGCATGAATGCCCCGTCGCTGTCCGAAGTCTTCTTCGCCCTATTGCGGCGGCGCGGGTTTGACACTCCCGCCGTCGATTCGCCGCGCGACGCCAAAGAGCGCCGCTCAAATTACGGCAAGCGCCAGCGCGCGATGGTCGAAGTCATGACGCACCCGGAAAAGTTTTACAAGGAATATCAGTTATCCGAAGCCCTGCTCGAGCACGATGAATACTTTTCGCTCTGGCGCTCGCACCACATCAAGATGGTCGAACGCATGGTGGGCGCGAAGAAGGGCACTGGTGGCTCGGAAGGCATCGGCTATTTGCAGACGACGCTCGACAAAAAATTCTTTCCCGAGTTGTGGGAAGCGCGGACGTATCTGAGTTCGAAGCATGACGCGGCGACGTGTCCGTTTGCGAAGACGTGATGCGGCACGATCGATGATCAAGTAACGTGGTAGAATGTCGACATTAAGGAGCAGTACACATGTCTAGTAACGTTCAGTACATTACCGACGCGAACGGAGAAAGAACCGCCGTAATACTTCCACTCGATGAGTATCAAGAGTTGCTTGAGGACATGCACCTGATTCGCGTCGCCGAAGAGAGCAAAGATGAACCGCGCATTCCCTGGGAACAAGTGAAGGCCGAGCTAGCAGACGAAGGTAAGCTCGATGCCGCCGAATGATCCTTACGTAGTAAGTTTAACCTCACGAGCCCGCCGAGAAACAGGAAGGCTTGACCGTCAGATTCTGGCCCGAACTGCCAAAGCTATTGATAGCCTAATCGAAAATCCACGCCCTCCGGGATGTCTGAAGGTGAAAGATCGGCAAAATCTTTGGCGCATTCGTATGGGTGATTGGCGAATCGGGCTCGGACCGTGACAATTATAACCGTCGCGCATCGGCGTGAATTCTACGATTGATTAAAGTAAGCGTCTTAAGCGTCATGTCAGACGAACCAATATCGACAACGCCAAAGCCATTAGTCTTTGTTTTGATGCCATTTGACTCAAGCTTTGACGACATCTACAAGTTCGGCATCAAAGGCGCTGCTGAAGATTCTGGCGCCTACGCTGAAAGAATTGATGAGCAGATATTTTCAGAAGGAATTCTTGACCGGGTCTTCAACCAAATAAATAAGGCGGACGTCATTGTCGCGGATATGACGGGCCGAAATCCGAATGTCTTTTATGAAGTTGGACCACCCTGGTGTTGCCGGCGGAATTAGGTCTATTTAGTTGGGTCTTCGGTTCTTAGAAGGCAATGAGTTTTTCAAAACCGGAAGACTTGTCACGCACTTTGCCCCACAACCCGGTCATGCCTGCGTGAGATGAACCGTCTCATAATCTGTATAACCCCTGGTCATCAAAAAAAACTCACGGTAGCGTAGCCGGGTTTCTCTCTGACCGAGCTCGCTACCGTGAGTCTGTCGCGTTAGTGGTAATCGCTTGAAGGTCAATCCACCGTAATCAACCTTGCCGCATCACCTAACGCCAGGTTGTGATGCTCATCAAACCTCACTTGCTGAAGACGGCCTGCACTGAGGTGCTTTGGTTAATACTTAGAGTGCAAGTCGACGAAGTGCCCGAACAGCCGCCACTCCAATTGATGAACTGTTTGCCGGGAGCCGGCGTCGCGGTAAGCGTGACGGTTGAGCCTTGAGTGAACTTTGCCGAACAGACGCTGCCGCAGCTGATCGTGCGATCGTTACCAGGGGTCGAGGTCACGGTTCCCGAATTACTCTTCCCGACCGACAAACTGAATTGCGACAGAAATGTCGCCGAGACGTTCATCGCATCGTTCACTAACACCGAGCACGTTGATTGGTTGCCGGTACAGGCGCCACCCCATCCGCCAAACACACTCCCCGATCCGGCACTGGCAGTCAGCGTCACGATCGAGTCCAGCGCATAAGTGGCGGCGCACTTGCTACCGCAACTGATTATTTTGTCTGCCGACGAGACGCCGCCGGGTCCTGACGTGGTGACCACGATCGAAGGAACGTTGACGTTCACTGCTCCCATCTGCGCGCCGATTGGATCTCCGAGTTCACCAGGTTGCGGGGTGCTGCACGTTCCATCTCCGGCGCACAGGGCTTCATGCGTAAGCGGATCATAGACACCCGTGTAGGAATAGAACTCGTAGCGGCGGATGACTGCATGTGAATTGCTGCCGAGTGATCCGGAATTGTCCAGCTTGCCCTTCTGCTTCCGCGAAGTCGGAGGGCTCGATTGAATCAGCTTCCAGGCGGTTTCGACTTGCGCCGGATCCTGTGGCACGACGGGATTGTCACTCATGAGCTCGTCCAGACCGACTTCTCGCAGAAGTTCCGTTTTGAAAACCTTGACCCATTGCGCGTCGCCGAATTGAGTTTCCGGATTCGCTGCTTCCGGCGCGACGATCTCAGCAACCACCACGGGCGCGGCGGCCGGTTGCGGCGGCGGCAGGATTACCCACGTTGGCTGTGGTATGGCGACGGGCGTTCCGTAAGGAGTCAGCAAACCTAATACGGATGGATCGGCTACGAGCCAACGATAAGTCGTCGCGACCGGATTGGCATTCAGCGTAACGCCGAAATGTTCACAGCCGGCCGTCGGATAGGTGGCCGCATTCCACATGTAACAGGTGCCGCCGAACGAAGCTCCCGAGGTGAACGGTATCGTCGACTCGGTAAACAGTTTGGTTGTCGGATCGGTCGGGCTTTGCCAACGAAGATAGACCCCCGTGGCGTAAGGAATCACATTCGGCTGACCGTAACGATTGGCGCTGAACGTGTAGTAGATATCTTTGGGCTGCAGTCCTTCGAGTTGAATCTCAAAACCGTTGACGTTCTGTCCGGTGTTGTTGACCGCGTCGAAGTTTGATAAGTAGCCCACGATTGTCGACTGTGCTTGCGACCTCGACGGCGCAGCCAGCAGTACGAACATAAACAGAACCAGGGAACACACGGAGCCTAAGAGCGTTCGTCGGCTGCGCGCAAACATTTCGTTTCTTTCTTTCGGGTTATTCATTTTCATCTCCTCCAAGTTAAATGGCTTTGCTTTTGGTTAACTGATCGAACCTGAACTCGCGCGCTCAAAGTCTGAAAGAATCTCGTTTCGGAAAATCGTTTGAGCTCGGCTCGCGGAATCGTCGATGGGCAAGGACCGTTCCACTTCGTTTTGACTTGGCAAAATCAATTCATGTCTGCGGTCTCTTAGGCGCGAAATGATTTGGGTTTGATGGGGATTTGGAAGATGACCAGGCTCGATCAAAAACGAACGGACAGCTGCGAATTGAGAGACCAAGGTTCAAGCTTCATTGATTATGAAAACTGCGAACGCGGTTCGCACTTTTTGATTCGATATAGGCGAAAAACGAATTCAGCCCCGCGATTAATACAAAAGCAGTAGGTGCGAACGGGGTTCTCACTGCGAACTGAGTATCACCTCTCAAACTCGTCTTCGATCCTCTCGCCAGGAAAAGTTAAAGCCAGACCAGCCCACCTTAGCGCGTTGTATTTCAACAGTTACCGGAAGCGAGTGACCCTTGCAACCATTGGATCAAGCGTTCGAAGAACATGCCGATCAGCCGGGAATCCGGTCGGCATAATGATTGCTCAAGAGAAAATCGCGCGGCGCGGGTTTTAGTACGTCGCATTGAAGTCCGCAGTGAGATCGAAGCGCTCCGCAAAAACGAAAAGTGTTCATGCCAACGTCGCCGGATCAAGATGAATAAGATGAATCGAAATGGGTACCGACGCATCATGCGTCACGCAGCGTTTCTATTGTTGGTGATGCTGGTTGCCGTAAGTGTTTCCGTCAACGGATTGGTCACCGCCGCCATGAGTTCCGGGCCCGCGACCACTCTTACCGCCAGCACCGGTGCAAATGCCCGGCACGGCAAAAAGATTTCTGACGACTTGCGCGAGCGCGCCAATGGCCCAACGGCAGACCAGGATCAGGTGAATGTGATTCTGCAATTCCGCGACAAGCCCAGCGGCGTTGCGGAAACAGTTCTGGGCCGTTGTGGAGCGAAGACCAAGGGCGACTACAAAAACTTCAACGCGCGCGCGGTGCAGATGCCGGCGAGCGCCGTCAACGATCTGGCGGCGCTGGATGAAGTGGTTTTCATTTCGCCCGATCGCGAAGTGCAATCGCTGGGTCACATCTCAGCCACCACCGGCGCAGATTTGGTGAGAGGCAGTTCGAGCGGAACAGGTTCGGCGTTGGATGGGTCCGGGATTGGCATCGCAGTGCTGGATTCCGGGGTCTACATGAATCACGCCTCGTTCCTCGACCGGACGGGAAAGCGACGCGTGATCGTGAATCAGACGTTCGCTGATGGAGGCGGCACCGGTGACGACTACGGTCATGGGACGCATGTTGCCTCGATCGCCGGCGGCAACGGGCGAGTGGCGAACGCGAGTTATCTCGGGATTGCGCCGAACGCGAATATCCTCAACCTGCGCGTGCTCAATGCAAGAGGATCGGGCACGGCCTCGAGTGTGCTCAGCGCGTTCGATTGGATCATGGCCAATCGATCCGGTTTCAACATTCGCGTGGTGAATCTGAGTTTCGGCATGCCGGCCGTGGACTCGTACTTGAACGATCCGATCTGCCGCGGGGTGCGCCGTCTGGTTGATGCCGGAATCGTCGTGGTGGTGGCAGCCGGTAACGCCGGCAAAGACGCTGCCGGGAACAAACTCTATGGCACGATTCAATCTCCGGGCAACGAGCCTTCGGCGATCACGGTAGGCGCAACCAATACGTTTGGCACCGACGATCGCTCAGACGACACGGTCGCGACTTACAGTTCTCGCGGTCCCACGCGCAGCTATGCGACCGACGCGGACGGCATCAGGCATCACGACAATTTGCTCAAGCCGGATCTGGTGGCGCCCGGAAATAAGATCATCGCGGCCGAAGCTGAATTCAATTACCTGGTCACACACAATCCGCAGCTGGATGCGCATGTCAGCATTGACGATTCGCGGATGATGATGTTGTTGAATGGGACGTCGATGGCCGCGCCCGCAGTTTCGGGAGCAGCCGCGTTGGTCCTGCAGGCGAATCCCAACCTGTCACCGAATCTCGTCAAAGCAATTCTTACTTATACGGCCCAACCGCTGGCCGGCTTCAATTCGTTCGAGCAGGGTGCGGGCGAGCTTAACATCGAGGGCGCCGTGCGGCTGGCGCGTCTGGTGAAATCGGGATTGAGCAGGAGCACCGCGGTGGGTACACCGATGCTGAGAGACATGCCGCCTGTACCATGGACCACCATCGCCGGCTCTTCATTTCCGTGGGCCCAGGGTGTGCCGATGGGAATGACCGTCGCCACCGGATCCGATCTGATTACGAAATATCAGCGCATCTATGACCAGGGAATATTGATCAGCGATGGCATTCTGATAAGCGACGGCATTCTCATCAGCGATAGCACGATGCTTTCCAGCGGCATCCTGATTAGCGACAACATTTTCATCAGCGATGGTCTGCCGATTGGCGGCGGTCTGGTTTACGTGCCCACCGGAATTCTGATCAGCGATGGAATTTTGATCAGTGACGGGATTCTGATTAGCGACGGCATCCTGATTAGCGATGTCGCGCTCCAGGCACAGGCGGCCGAACTCAGTGGTGACAGCAGTCCGGCAATGGCCATCACCACGGACTCAGGCAAGGACTTTTTGAATTATTAATTCGATGAACATGCCACTCACAAATTTCATGCGAGATTTCGCAACCACGGCCAGGAAGGTCCCTATGACTCCTTCAGTCCAAACGGGCTTGCTGACTTCTTCACCGCACACCTTGTTGCCCGGTAAGGTGAATTCGATCGTGAAGCTGAAGAACGCGAACGCGCAGGACGTCCTTTCGTTTCTCGACGAGCGTCCGAACGTTATCTTGCCAGGCCTGATTCACGATAACGGGTTGGAGAGCAAACTAAACCGCGGTGACTACTACGGCTACCGCGGCGCGCCGGGCACGCTCGAGGGAGTAGCTCTGATAGGTCATGCGACTTTGATTGAGACGAGTAGCGACGATGCGATGGTGGCGTTCGCTCGCCTCGCCAGTGAAACCTCAGGCGTCAAACTGGTATTGGGTGAACGCGATAAGATCGAAAAGTTCTGGGAGGGTTATTCGAGAAGTGCAAACGCTGCGCATCATCGCCGCAATGAACTCATGTTCGAGCAGCGTTGGGCGGCCGTTCCGGCCGGCGTGATGCCCGGCTTGCGGCGCGCCACGCTGGCAGATCTGAATCAGGTAGTCGCGGCCCACGCTTGCATGGCGGAAGAAGAACTGGGTGTGAATCCGTTATCGACGGACGCGCACGGATTTCAAATGCGCTGCGAGCGTCGCGTACGGCAGGGACGGGTGTGGGTCTTAATTAATGACGGGCGGCTGATATTCAAGGCTGATGTAGTCGCCGCCACTGCCGCGGCCAACTACCTCGAGGGCGTCTATGTTAATCCGCAGGAGCGAAACAAAGGATACGGAGTGCGTTGTCTGACGCAAGTCACGCGCGAACTGCTGGCGGAGACGCAGGCGGTCTGCTTACTGGTGAGCGAGCACAATCGCGTGGGCCAGGGACTAGCGCGCAAAGCCGGCTATGCGGTGGTGAGTTGCTACGAGACAATTTTCCTCAACCTCCAGCGTGGTAGCGGAGAAAAATCCACCCGCTGAGAAAAGATACGCACTGAGATTTCCGTTTAAGCCTCAGCAGGCTGAAATTTCCTCACAAAACTTAACCGAGAATTACCAAATTGGTTTGGTATGGACTTTGTAGTCGCACGGGGACTATTCCCCCCGCAGGAGTGTATTTGTCCCCGGCTTAAATCGCCGCCGGGCTCGTAAAAACCAAGAGGTTCTTGTGACACCGGAAGAGGCAAAGCCAGGTCAGTCAGTGGGCCCGAGCGATCAAAATCGCAGCCGCAACTTCATTTTGCGCGATGCGCCGAAAGACGAACTCGAAGAAATTCACAAACTGCTCGATCAGGGACTCTCAAGCAAAGTCGATACGCGCCTGCGGGCCCTCATTAAATCCGCGCGTTCCAACCCATCTTTAATTGCCAAAGCGCGATGCGCTCTTTCCAGGTCGCTGGAGATGCAGGGTCGCTATCGTGAATCGCTCGAGGCGGTCGCGATCTACGAAACCCCGGAATCACGGACCGGCTTGAACCTCGAAGCGGCTTCCTGCATTCGAGTTCAGATCGGCCTCGCCTACAACTACACCGGCGATCATCCCAAAGCCATTGCGCTGCTTAACTCGGCCTTACGTGAAGCGAACGACAACAGCTCGGATACTCAAGTCGGATGGGTTTACGCCGCCCTGGCTCGCGTGTACCGCAGTCTCAACGAATACACCATCGCGCGTGATCACGCGCAGAACGCGCTCGAACACTTCCGGCATACGGGTGACTGGCGCGGGTTGGCTGAAAGTTATTTCGGCATTGGCCTGGCCGAGTTATTTGAGGGCAACTATGAACAGTCGCTCGACCATTTACATCAAGCGCTTAATCTGATTGGCGAGCGCCCCGCGCCGTATTTGCAGGGAAAAATCTATACGAACCTGGCTGGTGCCTGCTGGTTTCTCAAACGCCCGCAAGAGGGTGTCAGCTATCTGGAAAAATCGATTGGCTATTACGAGCGCACCGAACACAAGGCCAACGCCACGGACGGATACAACAACCTCGGATCAACTCTCATCCTGGTAGGAGACTGGGACCGCGCGCAGAAAGCACTGGAACGCGCTCTCGCTCTGGCTTCGGAAATGGACGACCAGGGAGCGAAGATTCCCATGATCCTCGATTCGCTGGCTGAGCTACTGATGTTGCGTGGAGATCCAAACGGGGCCCGTAACTATCTCGATCGTGCGGTCAGGATTTCACAGGAACATGGTAACAAGTGGTATGCATGGCAGCCGGTGAGAACGCTGGCCCGCTATCACTTGATGATGAACGAAGCGAAGCTGGCGGTCGAGCAGGCGCAGCAAGCCCTCGACCTCGGTGAAGCGATCGGAGATCGACAGGCAATCTGTGAGTCACGCCTCTTACTGGCGGAAGCCAACCTCGCCTGCAATGACACAGCGGCTTGCGTTGCCCAATTGGAGTTGGTGACGGGAACCACTTCTGATCCAACTTCTAACCTGGCTGTTTCCGGTGATGCGCAGCGGCTCCGCGGAATGCTGGCGTTGGAGCAGGGTGATGGTACGCGGGCCGCGCATCATTTCGGACGGAGCATCTCGATCTTTGAAATGCTCGGCGACAGTTACCGCGGGGCTTTATCGCACTACTGGCTCGGCAGGGCTTATGCGCTCAATCAACCTGAGCGCGCGGCCGAACATCTTGAGTTGGCCTTGCGGGTTTTCCGAAAGCTGGGCGCTCACTTTGACATTGAACGCAGCGAGGCAGCTCTCACATCGATCGAAGAGGTAACCCCGGAACGTCAGCTGATCGTGGCGGGTGTGCTGCAACTCCTGACGATTCGCCTGGCCGAAGCCGTCGCTTCGCGCGAGTTATTGTTGCGTGAATTGGCCGCCGTTATTCGTGAGGAAACGAATGCGACAGCGGTGATGATTGTCGATCCAGGTTCTCACGACAAGCATGGCGTCCTGGTTGGATACGGCTGGACTGAAGCCGAGCGCGCTGAGATTGCTGCGGCATTGGCGGCCGTAAACACCGAAGCAGACCAGGATGATGTGATCGCCAAACGAGAGGCGTCGATAATGCGTTTGGTCCCGCCCAACGCTTTGCTGGCGACTCTCATTATCGCTCCGCGTGAAGAGATCAAATTGCCCTGCGGCCTATCGCTCGACTCGTTACTGCGAGTTGTCGAACTGGGTCTGGACAGTTGCGCTTTGCGCGAACGAGAGCGGCTGCACGAAGTCGCTGAGCGAACTCACACGGGCGGGCAAAGCCTTTTGCCTGGCTTTATTCATACCAGTTCCGCCATGACGCAACTGGTCCAGGAGATTCTCAAGATCCGCTCGTCTGACGTGACGGTGCTGGTGACCGGCGAATCCGGCACCGGCAAGGAATTAGTGGCCAGGGCAATTCACGCGAATTCTTCGCGCCGATCGAAAGCGTTCGTTCCTTTCAACTGCACCGCCGTGCCCAAAGAATTGTCTGACGCTTACCTGTTCGGATATAAGCGCGGCTCGTTCACCGGCGCAGTGGCCGATTCACCCGGCGTCATTCGCGCCGCTTCCGGAGGAACGTTATTTCTCGACGAGGTTGGCGATCTGCCGCTCGAGATACAACCAAAACTGCTGCGCTTCTTACAAGAGGGCGAAATCCAGCCGCTCGGCGATCAGCGTCCGATCAAGGTCGATGTGCGAATCATCGCGGCGACCAATGCCGATCCGGAAGAAATGGTGGCCGCCGGCAAGTTCCGCGAGGATCTTTACTATCGCCTGAATGTGATTAGGTTGCGGGTGCCGCCGTTAAGAGAACGGCGCTCAGAGATTCCGGCGATCGTCGATTACTACATCAGTTACTACTCGCAGAAATTCGGGCGCCGGAATTTACAGGTCAGCCCCCAGACGATGGACTTGTTGATGGTAAACGACTGGCCGGGAAATGTGCGCCAGCTCACAAATGAGATTCAGCGCATCCTCGCGCGCGCAGAAGACCATACGTTGATAACGCCCGATGATCTGTCTGCGGAGCTAAAGCACACTGCCGTGCCGCTGGCACCCTCAGTGTCCGCTCAGTTGAGCGCCAAAGGTACTGAAGCTTTCGCTTTTTGGGAAGATCTGACTCTGCCCGAAGCCGTGGACTTTCTTGAACGGCTGATGATCGCAGAAGCGTTGCGCAGACATAAAGGCAATGTCTCGCGCGCTGCTCGAGAATTGAACCTGACTCGCCGGGGTCTGCAACTAAAACTCGGACGTTATCGCATCCCGCCTTCGGAAGAGCGTCCCGCCGCTTAGTTCGAAGCTCTTTCTAACTCTATCCAGTTCAAAACGAGGTCATCGTGAATTGGAGAGTCTATTTGATAGGCACACAAAATTTAGGGGCGAATAACCAATTTAGATAGAGGCACTAAGCTGGGCATACCCTTGTGTTGGAAGCATCGTTCTCCAGCGACGTGCACGCGCCGGCGGCAGGGCGTGCCTTTCTGGGTACGCGCGCCGCAGATGTAAACCGCGTCGTCGGTGGTAGCGCTCAGGCTGGCATTGGCGCTCGTTCCGCCCGGCTGTTTCGACGGGCGCTGAGTGTCGTTTGGATTCACCGGCAAATCGGACAGCGGTGAATTCGCGGCGCGTTGAATCACGAGCGGCGGTGGCGAGGGTCGCATGTATCTGCCGGTGGCGAACGCGAACCCGGCAATCAGCGCGATGACTATTATTGACCGGGCAGAGGCGAAGGTGCCGAATCGCTGCGCGCAGGCGTCGCACAGATTGCCGCGGAGCCGCGCACGCCAACCCTTGCGCGCGAGCCGTTCGCCACATTCGACACAGAAGTTGGCCGCATGCATAGCGGGAGACCTTGCGAGGTGCGCGCATTATATTTCATCGTGCGGTTCTCGATCACCTCGTTGACAACGTCATCCCCGGATACTAAAGTTAACCCGTCATTTTTGCTGGATTGCAACAACAACCGTTTTCGTTTTTCCTTCATCTAAAAACCGCCTCGACCTAACCGCACGGAAGTTCATAAATGAAACGCAAAACCCTAGCGACAATCGTGATTACGATTCTGCTCCTGCTTATGATGGCCTGGAGTTTTGGATCGTCGGCAGCCAACAGCCCGAACCAGCGCGAGCAAAAGGCGGAGACCGGGCAGCAGTCCGGCAGCGTCTTTGCTGACGAAGACGAGAATGAGCCGGATGCCGACCTCGGCAAGTTCGGTTCGCGCATCAATCGCGAAGCTTATCTCGAGGCCCGCGACGAGTATGTTGCCCGCAAGCGCGGCATTGAACCCGGGCATTACTTCGACCCGACCATGCGCGGCCGCGCCATCGAACAAATGGACCGGCAGGAGAAGCACAGCCGGCTCGAATCAATCATCAATAGCGACATCTCGCCGGCGGCGGGCGGTGCCTGGGCGCCGATTGGTCCGCTGACCTTGCCGAATGGCGTGGGCTTTAATAGCGGTCCGACCAGCGGTCGCGTGACGGCCATCGCGGTCGATCCATCGAATGCGAACAAGGTTTATCTCGGCACGGCGCAGGGCGGTGTGTGGCGTTCGCTCGACGGTGGCACGACCTGGACTTCGATTTTTGATAGTGCGCAGACGATGGCGATTGGCGCCCTGGCGGTGGCGCCTTCCAGTCCGACAACTCTTTACGTCGGCACCGGCGAATTCAATTCGTGCGCCGATTGCTTCTTCGGCGTCGGTCTCTATCGCATCGACAATGCCGATGGCGCGGCGACGCTGAATGGTCCGATCAATCCAACCATCACGCTCAACGGGCTGACTTATCCGATTTTCCAGGGACGTTCGATTACGAAAATCCTGGTGCATCCAACCGATGCCGGAACCATTTGGGTATCAACGGCGCGCGGCGTCGGCGGCAGCGGCGCGAGCGCTTTGGGCAGCACATTTCCGCCCCTGGCGACCCGGGGCGTCTATCGATCGAGCAACGCGACTACCGGCAGTCCCACATTTCAAAAGCTGTTGGTGAACACCGATGCGAGCGTCGATTCGCCCGGCTCGGGTAATGCGGATATTTCGGACATGGTGATGGAGCCCGGCAATCCTGACAACATTCTGGTCGGGGTGATTGGACAAACGTCCGGGTTGGGCGGCGTCTATCGAACCATCAACGGCACCGCCGCGACGCCGACGTTCACTCAGGTTTACGCGGCGTCGACAAGTGGACCGCCGCCAGCGACTACGGGTGTCCGTATTCAATTGGCGATTAACAAAGTCGGATCAGTGGTAACGGCGTACGCTGCGACCAGCGAAACTCCGACTAACACCACGGGCTGCACGACGGCCAATTCGGGCGCGATTCATAAACAAGTCGATCCCTTCAACAGCAGTGCTACCTGGCCGGCGCAACTGACCGGCGGTGGCGGATTCTGTGCCGGACAATGTTTCTATGACATGCCGATCGCTGTGGATCCGGGTGACGCGAATGTCGTCTATATTGGCGGACAGTCGGGGGCCAGCCCAACGTTGGCGTGTGGGGGGACTGTTAGAAAATCGACGGACGGTGGAAATGCTTTCACCAACGACAGCAGTGGATTACATGCCGACGAGCACGCGCTGGTTTTTGACGGGGCAGGAAATATCCTGACCGGCAACGATGGCGGTATCTGGAAGAGGTCGGCTTCAGCCGCAGCAAACACCGCCTGGAGTAATCTGAACACATCGCCGCTCAACACCCTCCAATTCGAAAGCATCGCAGTACATCCGACTGATCAGTTTTTGATGATTGGCGGGACACAGGACAACGGGACTGAGGTCCAGCAGACTTCATCTGGAAATTGGCGACGCGCCGAAAGCGGTGACGGCGGTTACTCTTTAATCGATCAAAGCTCGACGAATACCACGGACGTGACGATGTATCACACGTTCTTTAATAACACTTCGCAGATCGGATTTGATCGCATTTTCAAAACTGCCTGCTTGCCAACCGCTGCCAACCCGACAGTTTTTGATTCGTGGCCGGTGCGCGGCAGAGGTTTTGGGCCGGCGGATCCAACGCCAGTGCCCTGCGACGGCAATACTCCGCTGGTGCAGGACAACGGCCTGGTGTTGCCGACCAGTTCCGGCAGCATTCTGTTCTATGCGCCGATGGCGCTCGGTCCCGGCTCGCCCAACACCGTGTATTTCGGAGCCGATCGTTTGTATCGTTCGAATGATCGCGGCGACACAATGGTAACCGTCAGTCAGTCCCCGCTGGTACCGACGGGTTGCGGAAACGGCGGAAGTTTTCCGTGTCCCATCAGCACGATCGCCATCTGGAAGGGCGGCGACAATCTTCGCATCGCGGGCATGCAGACCGGACAGGTGTTTGCTACTTCAACCGGCTCGTCTACGCTGGTCAATATTACGCCGCCGCTGCCGGCCAACCCTGCGGGTGGTATCAACAAGTTCATCGGCCGCGCGATGATCGATCCGAACAACAAGAACGTGGCCTATGTCACGCTCTCTTACTATGCGCCGGCCGGGCAGGGAATCTGGAAGATTACGAATCTCAACGCGGCGGCGGGCTCGTCGCCGGCAGTCGCCGTTTGGCAGGCGGCGGGCAGCGGCATTCCGAGCGTGCCCATCAATGCTTTCGCCATCGACCCGCTCAACTCGAACAATCTCTACGCCGGCACGGACATCGGCGTTTACTTCTCGGCCGATGCGGGTGCCACCTGGAGTCCATTTGGCAGTGGCCTCCCGCGAGTCGCGGTGTTTGATTTGCAGATTCAGCCGACCAGCCGCATCTTGCGCGCGGGCACCCACGGTCGCGGCATCTGGGAGACGGCATTGGCCAATCCCGCGGCGTCGACGATCCAGTTTCAGACCAGCTCAACTGCGATCACCGAAGGAACGGGCAGCCAAACAATCGACGCGGTTGTCACGGTCACGCGTTCCGGCGACACGACGTTTCCCGCAACTGTAAATTACGCGACGGCGGATTCCTCGGGAGCCAATGGTTGCAACATCACTAATGGCGCGGCCTCGTCACGATGCGATTACATCGCCACGTCAGGCACACTGAATTTCGCTGCGAACGAAGTCAGTAAGCCGATCACGATTCCAATTACTTATGACTCGTACGCGGAAGGGGGCGAGACCTTCACCGTGAACTTGAGTTCACCCACCGGGCTCAATGCTGCTTTGGGAGCAGTCACGACAAACACGATCACAATCAGTGACAGCGGATTCACGGGGCCGAACCAAATCGATAATGATGGGTTCTATGTCCGTCAGCATTACGTCGACTTTCTGAATCGCGAGCCGGACTCATCAGGCCTGGGATTCTGGACTGGGCAGATGACCAATTGCAGCTCACCGCCGCCGGCGGACTTGCTGGTGTGCAAAATCAACGTGAGCGGCGCGTTCTTCCTGTCGATTGAATTCCAGCAGACCGGATATTTGGTGGAGCGCATCTACAAGGCCGCGTTTGGCGATGCGAACGGCACTGCCGGTAGTCAAACGATCAGAGTGCCGGTGATCAGAATCAACCAGTTCCTGCCGGACACGCAACGCATCGGCCAGGGTGTGGTCGTCAATGTCGGCAACTGGCAACAGCAACTCGACGACAACAAGAATGCGTTCACCGAAGAGTTTGTCCAGCGTCCGGCATTTCTCACGGCGCTGCCGTTGTCGATGACATCCCTGGATTTTGTGAACAAGCTCAATGACAACGCCAGGGACGTAAATAATGCGCTGCCGCTATCCACCACTGAACGCGACAACCTGGTGACGGCGCTGAATAACGGCACGATGACGCGGGCGCAGGTCCTCCGGGCAGTAGCGGAAGATGCGGACCTGGCGAATTCCGAAAAGAACCGCGCCTTTGTGCTGATGCAGTACTTTGGATATCTGCGGCGAAATCCGAACGACCCGCCCGAGAGTGGGCTGGATTACGGTGGTTATAATTTCTGGTTGGGCAAGCTCAACAGCGCTAACGGAGATTTTATTGCGGCCGAAATGGTCAAAGCTTTCATTACTTCTCCTGAATATCGCCGCAGGTTTGGCGCAAACTAACCGTCGACTGAGCAACCGAGGGGCTTTTCCGTGAAACTAAGCGGAGAGGCCACTTGCGGTTGCGCGCAGGCAACGCTTACAATGTGCGCCCTGACTTTTAGTTAAAGATTTCGCGTTTCCTTAATATTTTTGGCCTAAACCCAGCAGGCCGGATCGCAATTAAGTCGAGCTTCGGTTTCTTAATGATCAGACTGGTAATCGCTTTTCTGTGCGCGGCCGCAGCGTGTATGCTCGTCGCCGGCGCGCTTTCCTCGTCGGCGCAAACTACTTCGACCACGGCGCCGGACGCTTTTTTCACCCAGGTCACGGATTCAAATCGTTCGTCGGCCACGACCCAGGTGGGATCGTTTGCGAGTGACATCTCGGCGAACGGCCGCTTTTTGGTAGTCGAGTCGAATGGCGACATCGCGACCGAAAAAACTGCGACCCGCAACAACCAGGACGGCAATCGAGAGATCTTTCTCTACGATTATGCGCAGCGCCGGGTGTTTCAGCTGACGAACACGCGCAGCGTGATGAAGCCTCCCGGCAGTGCCTCGCCTTCGCCCAGTCCGAGTCCGAGCCCGAGTCCGAGCCCCAGCGTTTCGCCGAGCCCGACACCGACCGCCAGTCCCACGCCGGCAGTCGACGAGCCGACGAATACGCAAATCGAAATCAGCAACAACCGGCCGATGATTAGTGTCGAGCCGCCGCTGGTGAGCGGCAACCGGACCTACACGATCGTGTTTAGTTCGAACGCTCCCGGGTCGCCGGCATCGTTTGACGGCACCGACCCGGGCGCGCCGACGAACACCGATATGAACCAGGAAATCTGGATCTATCAGTTCACCGTTGCCGATACGGTAGATCTTTCCGCGGGCGCGGATATCGGATCAATCGATCTGTCGAGCGGCACTTTTACGCGCATCACCAACACGCCGGCAAGTCGCGCCCCGTCACCGGGCGGCACCTTGAGTAACGGCATCAGGTTTCCACCGTTCATTGCAGACGATAATCGCGACGCAACCATCAGCGACAACGGCAGCGTCATCGCTTTTACGTCAACCCGTGATCTTGTTCCCGGTAGCAATCAAGATCCGACGGCGATCGATAAGCAGGGGAACCCCGAGATTTTCATCGCGAATATTGCCAGCCCGGCTTCGCCGAAGTTCACCCAGGTAACGAACACGGTCACCAGTTCATTCAACAATCCGATCTTCAGCTCGGATCCAAACATGTCAGGAGACGGCTCGGTCCTGAGCTTCATTTCGAATGCGAACCTGACGTCGAACAATGACGACGGTGGCGGCCTCAGTAACGGCGAGATTTATGTGGCGAATATCAACTCCGCCGCCGGAACTGTCAGCAACATGCGGCAGGTGACCAAGACCAGGAACGGTCTGCCGACGCCCTCGCCCAGCATCAATCCTGACCCGACGGCGTCGGCTAATTTCCTGACGTTCGGGCGGCGCATGAGTCGCGATGGCCGTTTCATCGGATTTGAATCTTTGGCGAGTGATCCGAAAGCCAACGGCGCCAACACCAACGCGTACGCGCCTTTTGTTTACGACCTCAGCACCGACACATTTACGCAACTTGGACCGCGCGCGGACACCACTCAGTTCGATCCAATTCTGCACGTGCCGGTCTTTACCGATTACGATGCGGCCTTGCACCCGGCTTCGGTCATGTGGTCGTCGGCGCTGAACTTCACCTCCAGCGGAACGCTGGTTAGTGATACGACCGGATTGAATCCGACGGCGACGACCCAGTTCTTCCTGACGTCGCTACCGGCGGCGGCGACGGGACCATTCATCAGGATTTCCAACTTCCCGTTCGCGGGCGGCGGGAGCGGCGCCATCGTCAGCAACACCAGACGGCGTTTCGCCTTTTCGCGCACCGCGGATCTGGGATTCAATAATACCGATCAGTCGAGCGAGGTCTTTTACGAATTATCGCCGGAGATTAAGAGTGAATCGACTACCGCGCTTTCTTTGTTCACCGGCGCGAGCGGGATGCCAGTGCCAATCGCCAGTCCCACCGCGACGCCAAGTCCCAGCGTAAGTCCGTCGCCCAGTCCCAGTCCCAGTCCCAGTCCGAGCCCGAGTCCGTCAGCGAGTCCGTCAGTTAGTCCGAATGCCTCACCCCAGGGTTTGGCGCCCGGTGAACTGGCCCAGGTTAAGGCGAGTTTCGGCGCGGTAACCAGCAGCACCGTCAGCAATGCAAACGCGTCTGAATCGAAGCGCGGGCCTTCGTTGCCGATTGAGCTGAACGGCGTCTCAGTGTCAATCAGCGGCGCGGCTTGCGGTCTTTATTCAGTTAGTTCGACGCAAATCAACTTTGTTCTGCCGCCAGGACTGACGGTGGGCGGGACCTTCCCGATCACGATTAATAATAATGGCGTGGTTTTCCGCGGCGCCTTGCTGACGGTTGCGGGGCAGCCGGATATCTTTACCAGCACCAACGGACCGGGCGGCCGGGCCGTGGTGTGCAATGCGACGAACCCGGCCGCATGCACCTTAGAGCCGTTTACCGTTACCACGAATGATGGCAGCGGCACACAGGTCGCTACCGTGTTGCGAGTCTCGTTGACGGGCGTGCGGACCGTTTTGCCCGGCTCAATTACCGCCACCATCGGCACCACCGTGGTAAATGCGACCAGCAACACAGTTTCTGATTTGCCGGGAACCGACCTGGTGACATTTACTTTGCCGGCGACGGTCGATCTCGGTGATCTGCCGATCGTTATCGTCGCGAACTCTAACTCCAGTCGGGATAAGACCACCGCGCCACATATTACGATTAATGCCGGCGGATCGGGATTACCTAATCCGGTCGATGGCTCGGCGTTCTTTGTGCGGCAGCAGTATCTCGATTTCCTGAATCGCGAACCGGACGCGCCGGGATTGCAGTTCTGGACCAACAACATCGATCAGTGCGGCACTGATCTAAATTGTGTGGCGGTCCAGCGCATTAACACGTCGGCGGCGTTCTTCATCTCGATTGAATCGCAGCAGACAGGATTTCTGGTTTATCGGACCTACCGCGTCGCCTATGGCAATCTCAACGGCGGCCAGGCGCCGGTGCCCGTCACGCGACAACAGTTCCTGCCCGATGCGCGCCAGATCAGTAACGGCGTGATTGTTAACCAGACGGGATGGCAGCAGGCGTTGGAAACCAACAAGCAGAATTTCTTTGCTGATTTTGTCGCCCGGTCCGATTTCCTTAGTAAGTACCCGGCCGGTCTGACGGCGCAACAGTTTGTCGATACGCTTTACGGCAATGCCGGCATCGCGACAAACTCGGCGCCGAATCGCGCGGCCGCGCTCAACGAACTAAACTCGGCTCCGGCTGACAACACCGCGCGCGCGCACGCGCTGCGTCTGGTTGCCGAAGACGCGATGCTCTATCAGCAGGAATTCAACAAGGCATTCGTGTTGATGCAGTACTTCGGTTATCTCCAGCGCAATCCTTACGATCCGCCTGAGAAGACTCTTGATTATTCGGGCTACAACTTCTGGCTCAAGAAACTCAACGACTTCAACGGCGACTACATCAAGGCCGAGATGGTCAAGGCCTTCCTCGCGTCCGACGAATATCGGCAACGCTTCGCGCAGTAGCTTTCTGTAGCCCAACTTGTTAATTTGCGGGGCGCAGGCTCACAGCCTGCGCTACCATGCGTGTCGGACTCGATGGCTATCCACTGTGCGAACCTCTCACCGGAGTCGGTCATTACACCCTCGAACTCAGTCGCGCTCTCGCGCTAAATAATCCTGCCGATCAATTTGAATTGATCGCGCCATTCGATTTTCATCCGGCGGTGGTTGCACAGCTCGCCCGCGAAAGTATTGACAACCTCACGCTCGTTCATCTCGGCTTAACGAATCCGCGCCGCCGTTGGTGGTCCTATCATCTGCCGCGATACCTGAAACGAAGCACGGTCGATCTTTTTCACGGCACCAATTACGAGCTGCCGCTTTGGCCCATGCGCCGCGCGGTCGTGACGGTCCATGACCTCTCATCGTTGCTCTATCCGGAATTGCATCGGCAACGGCTGGCGCGGCGGATGCGTCTGCGCTTGCCGCTGGCAGTGAAGATGGCGAAGGCGATTATTACGCCGACCGAAGCCGTCAAACGAGAGCTGTGCGCACGCCTCAAAGTAAGGCCGGCAAAGGTGACCGCGATTCACGAAGCGCCGCGCGAATCGTTTCACCCGGCCGGTCATGATGATTCGTTTCCGATCCGCCAGCGCCTCGGAATTGAAAATGACTTTCTGCTGTTTGTCGGAACGCTCGAGCCCCGCAAGAATTTGCTGACACTGGTGAAAGCATTCTCGCAAATTCTCCGGGAGACCACGCTGCGTCCGCAGTTGGTGGTAGCCGGTGGCCAGGGCTGGTTGATGGACGAAACTTTTTCGGCGATGTGCGATGAAGAGATTCGCGCGCATCTTTGTCTCACCGGTTACCTGAACGATGACGAACTGCGCGCGCTTTACTCTTCGTGTAGCGCCTTCATTTATCCTTCACTGTATGAGGGTTTCGGCCTGCCGCCGCTCGAGGCGATGGCTTGCGGCGCGCCGGTGATTGCCAGCCGCATCCCGGCGCTGCAAGAGACTTTGGCCGACGCCGCGTTCCTGGTACTTGCGACAGACCCGGCGGCACTGGCCGCCGTGATCGTCGAGCTTCTTACAAAGACGGAGCAACAAGCTCGGCTGCGCGCGTCAGGTTTGCAGCACGCGGCGATGTTTTCGTGGAAAAAGGCGGCGGAAGTGACGCGTGAAGTCTACGAAAACGTCTTAAGATGACAGCTGTGAAAGTCCAGATCGGGCGAATCTCAACATGGTTTGGAAGGATCTGAATCGAGATCGCCGGGCTTTGCACAGAGAATACTGGGGGCAGACGAGCGTCTGAATAATCTCTCAGGTTGGGAAGGGCGGTTTACCCCCGCTTTTCTCTTTCCTTCAGCACAGCTGCGATAACCTGGCGCGGGGGCAAGCCACCCTTCCCGACCTGAGAGATAACTCCTGATCCAATTTCCCCTCCATCGACTTTTTTGTGCAGCGAGATCGGGGCGAGCGTAACTATGAGCGCAGGCCGGCAAACTACGATTTCCCATATCGCAAGCGGCACATCCTCAGCAGCGTCTTTAAATAGGCCCAACCGAACTTGACCAGCTTCGCGTGAGATTTCCCCGATTGCCGCACCTGGTAATGGAATGGGACTTCACTGATACGCCCGCCGTTGATGTGAATCTTGACGAGTATCTCTTCCAACACGTCAAAGTCGCGCGCCCGTAGATCGAGTTTCTCAATCTGGTTTCGACCGTACAGGCGAAAGCCACTGGAGAGATCCTTCAATTTGAGGCCGAGCAAAACGCCGTAGGTGCGATTCAGGATCGCACTCAGGATACGGCGGCCCATCGCCATGTCAGCTTTGCCGCCGGTGACGTAACGCGACGCAATCAGCACGTCGGCGGACGCCCGGTGACGCCAAAAATCCTTTAGAAAAATTGGCGGGTGCGAAAGGTCCGCGTCCATCGTGGCCACGTACGGCGCGCCCGCAGACGCAAAGCCGGCGAGCAACGCGCCGCCATAACCGCGTTCGGTCTGCCGGATGAAGCGGGCGTTGAGTGCTGCGACGACCGCTTTCGTATCGTCAACCGATCCACCGTCGACCACGATGATCTCGGCTTTGATGCCCAGGTTCCCGATGACCTGTTGAATCAGCGGCAGCAGTGCTTTGAGATTTTCAGCTTCGTTGAGTGCGGGAATAACCACCGAAAGATCGGGTTCGCCAATTTCCGGGGGCTGATGTGAAGAAGCAGGCATGCGCGCGTTTGTTTTCGAGTGACGGCAAGTATAAAAGGTTCAGAGTCAAAAATCGCAGTGACTAGCGCCGAGTGTTTCAGAAACCCGACCGTTAGGGAGGGTGCCGACCAGAGACGCGAATCGTCAAACAAGCTCGGAATCTGAGCACCCTCCCTGACGGTCGGGTTTCTGTCGACAGAAAAAGGCCAGCGGGAAGCCGCTGGCCTCTTCAGATTTACTTAACTCAGAGCGCGTTAGAACCGGTTCAGGTATTCAGGCGAAGTGATAAAGGCCTTGACCATTTCGGCGGAGATGAAGTTTCCGTTGGCTGCAGACAATTTTCCGAGCCAGAAATCGTAACCGGTGTAGTCGGTGTCACCATTACCATTGTTCGGATCGCGACGCAGATAACCGAAGTACTGCATCAGCACAAAGGCGCGATTCTTTTCCTGGGTCGCCAGACTCGCGTTCTCGGCGACATCGCGGAACGCTTTGGCTCGATTCGTCACATTGCTGATATCGGCCCCCCCCTGAAATTCGCCAATCGCCGTATTTCGTTCGCTGCTCGTCGGAGTTACTCCGTTCTTCAGGAACAAAGCATCGACAAAAGCGGCCGGCGTGGTTGAATTCGGATACGCAGTTGTGAACCGCGTTCGCTGCACAAACGCCTGGCTGAACGAAACCTTGTTGGCTTCCAACTGCGCTTGCCAGTTGCCCTGATTGACGATCACGCCATTGCCGATCTGTTTCACATCGGGAAGGAATTCGCCGTAGGTAACAATCGGCGCGGTAATATTGTGGTTGCCGCCGAGTGCCGAGTTTCCAGTCGCATCTCCATACGCCGTCTTATACATGCGCTCAACGAGGTAACCTGTATCCTGGAATTCGATCGAGAGAAAGAAGGCACCCGAATCGTTGATGCGCGTGACATCGATGCAGGACTGGTTGCCGTTGCAACTGTTAATCTGGCCCAGCCAGAAATTAAACCCGGCCGGGTCAGGCATACGCGTCAGAAAATCGATGTACTGCTGCTGCACAAAAAAGTCGTTGTCGGCGATGGTAATGAATTGCGGCGGATTGGTGCCGGGCCGCACGCGCAGCGGCTTCACCTTGACGTTGCCGTAGAAAAGATCAGACGGCAGGCCCGGCGTTTCCGTGACGATCCTCAGCGTCGGCGGACTCTGCGCGTATCCGACTCCGATTGCACAGGCAATGATGATGGTGGCTATCGTTAGTTTCATCGGTGCTCCTGATCCGAATGATCTCCGAGTGAAATCGCCAGAAAACGGGGCCGGCTCCTGGTTGGTGTGCCGTGACACCTTGAGGGTTTTCGAGTGTAGCCCTCGGGTTTGGGGGCTGTCAATAAATTATTAAACCCCGCGGAAATAGACGATCCGCGAGTGGATTTGGCCGACTTTTATTGCGCAAAACGCTGGTTGTCGTGCGTGTCAGTACCGGGAGCGTTAGCGACCGGATCATGAAGCGCTTGGGAATTACTTTGATCCCTCGCGACGACTCGAGGTACTGAGACAAACTCATTGGCGAAACGCTGATTGTATTCAGACGCGGAGAGAAACGCCTTAACCATTTCGGCGGCGATGTAGTCGCCGTTCGTGCCGTTGAGCTTGCCCAACCAGAAATCATAACCACCATAGTCCAGCCCACTCTCTGGTGGGTCGTTCGGATTTCGCCGCAGGTAACCAAAGTACTGCATCAGAACAAAAGCCCGGTTCTTTTCGGAATTGGCCAGGTCGGGATCTTCCGCCACCGCCCTGAGGACCTGAGCGCGCGTCATCGTACCGTTGTTCAGCGCCGCAACCAGGTTGTCGCGTTCAGTAGCAGACAGCGGCATCACACCGTTACTGTCCCTGGCATTATCATTCAGCTTGTTCACGAAGTCCGTGGCGGTCATCGACAACGGCAGAGCCGTCAGGAACTCCGGACGCTGCACGAACTCTTCAGTGAACGCGTTCTTGTTGTCGTCCAGTTGCGGCCGCCAGTTGCCGACGTTGACCACCACGCCCTGACCGATGCGCTGCGTGTCCGGCAGGAACTGATTGAGCCTGACGAACGGGACCTTGATTGATTGACCGCCCGCCGTGCCATTCGCGTCGCCAAACGCAGCCTTGTAGATTCGCTCGACGAGATAACCGGTTTCCTGGAATTCAATCGACAGGAAAAACGCTCCGCTTACATTGATGCGACACACCAAAAGATCCGACGACCCGCAGTTCGTCGTTTGATTGGTCCAGAACGCGAGGCCTGACGAATCGGGCTCGCGACTGAGAAAATCCAGATACTGCTGGCGTACGAAGAATGAATTGTCGCTCAGCGGATTCGACCCACTCGAGCTTTCATTATCGGTGATGGTCACGGTTGCGTTTATTTGCGCCCCGATATTAGTTCCCTGACCGTTGCTGATCGCGACTGCGAAAGTCTCGCTGCCCTCGGCAAACGCGTCGTCGACCAACGGAATGGTGACTGTCTTTGAAGCCTCGCCGGCGCCAAACTGCGCAATCCCAAAGGTGGCGACATAATCGCAACGCGACGAAGCCTTGCCGTTTACGGTTCCGCATGTCTGGGTCCCCGCGCTATCGCTGGTGGTAAAGCTAACCGTCGAGGGGCTGGTGAGATCGCCGGACCTCATCAAGGTGATGTCAGCGTGTCCCGCGCCTTCGCTGACCGTGTAACCAGCGGCAGTCAATTGCACTACCGTGCGCGGCGCAAACGTCGCGCTCTGGGCGTTGGTCAAAGTCTTCGGACTGAGTTCCGAAGTCAATTGATCGATGACGTAAGGATCGGCCTCACCGCCTGAGATCCCCACGACCGGCTGCAGGTTCGTATTGCCCGATCCGTAACGGGTGATGATGCTGCCGTCGGAACGCAACTCGATTTCAAAATTGATTTGATCTCCCGTGGTGCCGTCGCCGAATTGCACGCCCTGCCAACGAAAGATGATGCGGCCGGCGCCCGGCTGTACGACGTATACGTCAGCGTCAGCGCGACGGCTGGCGCGCAGATCGAGATCGTCCCACATGCCCGCGATCATTTTGTTCAGCGAGAGATCGGCAGTCGAACCAGGGACATCGTCGGCGTCGCCATTGTTGCGTTTCGGCGGCGTCGAAAAGTAAAGATTGCCATTCGTAGAAATAGTGACGGTGTTGTAGAGCTGGCCGAAGAATGAAAACGAAAACGGCAGCGCAAAATTTTCCAGATAACGATCGTCGAAGGTTAATCCCAGAGGGGTTCCGCCGGTCGAGAGCGCCGGTGAATTTCCCGAACTGAGCGTGGTCGTATACGGATCGGCAAAGTTGGCCGGCACCGTGACGCTGGTCGTGGCCGGCGTCCCTTCGTTACCGACATTGTCGAATGCCCGCACCCGGATGGTACCGGCCGTGTGACGGTAGGGAATGTTAACCGTGACATTCTGGCTGTTACCGGACGCGAGGGGCGCGACGCTCGTCAATGGCACCACCGCGTTCGTATTCTGGTCGACGAAACTCACATCGTAGAGCGAAGCCTGACCGGCGGCGCCGTCATCACCCGAAGCGGTCCATAACACCTTAACCTTGCGGCCTTTCTGCGAACCCGCCTGCAGGTTGATCACGGTGCCCGGCGGGGTCGTGTCATTTTCTCCAGTTGCTTGCAGCGACTTGAAAACGTTAAGCCGCCGGCCCGTCAAAGATCTTCCCTGCAGTCCCGCGATCGCATCGCCATTGAAGGCCAACAGCGCGCGCAATTGATTAACGGAGAGATTGGAATTCGCCGCGCACAGCAAAGCCGCGGCGCCCGCCACCTGCGGACTCGCCATCGAGGTGCCGCTCAAGTTGCCGTAATTGTTGTTTGGCAAGGTGCTGAGAATGCTCGAGCCAGGCGCGCCCATCAACACTGAATGCGTACCGAAATTCGAAAAGCTCGCCAGACTGTCAGCACTCGTAGTGGCGGCGACGGAAATTACGTTCGGCAATGAATAGCCTGACGGATAATGCGGATGCACGTCGCTGTCCGAAGTTTCGTTGCCGGCGGCGGCGACAAAGAGCACTCCCGCCTGGCCCATGGCATTGATGGCGTCTGACTCGGCCTGAGAATAACCACCGCCGCCGTAGCTGGCATTGACGACGCGAATGTTTGCGCCTTTCGCATGACCTGAACTCGCCCAAAGGTCCTTCATCTGCTTCACGTAGTTGTAAGCCTTGAGCGCGTCGGCCGAGGTGCCTGAGCCGGCCGCGTCTGAAATGAAGCGCAGCGACATCAGACTGACGCGCCAATTAACGCCGACCACGCCCTGGTTGTTGTCGCCGACAGCGCCGACGGTCCCGGCCACGTGCGTCGCGTGCGGTTCGGCGATGATGTCTCCGGTGTTGTCCCGGAAATCGTAGCCGTTCACGTCACCGCTGATGCCCGTGATCGATCCGGGGCTCGGGTTGGTCCAAATATTTGCTTGCAGATCGGGATGAGTCCGATCGATGCCTTCATCGATCACCGCCACGACGATGTTCCGGTCGCCTTGCGTGGTGTCCCACGCCTGTGGCGCGCCGATTAGATTCATCGCATAAAGGCTGTTGTTTTGGCATGGCGGCGTGGGACCGTTGAGAGGAAAACAGGGATCGTTCGGCAGCAATTCGAGGTGACGAAGATAGTTAGGTTCGGCATAGAGCACATCATCGCGAGATGCCAGCGCGGCGACGCTCTGCAAAGTGTCGTCCGGCGCCATGCGCGCGATGCGCAGACCGTCGACCAAATCGGATCCGGCGAATCGATCAATTTCCACAGGGACTTCCTGGGCGGAACGATCGTCGGTTGCGGTGGCAGACAGCTCCTTGCGACCGATCGTCAGATTTATTCGGCCTTCAAAAGCGCGGCCAGGCTTGAATCGCACCAGGGCCTGACCCGGCACAAACTCAGGATGTTGTCGCTTTGCGAGACCAGTTTGGGAAGTCGTTGGGATGGCGCTCGATCGCCACGGCCAAATCAACGCTCCAGTGATCAGCAACCCGAGCGACAAAAATAGGAGCGTGCGCGTCCCGGAATTTTGGCCCTTTGGCATTTGGAAATTGTGTCTGGGAATTAGCACTTCGGAAAAGATCTTTGGATGCGCGTGATTGTCGGGCGCTGCCTCAGCGGCGAACTAATATAACGCACCGGTGTGGGCGGGGCACAGTAGCCCTGACGCCGCCCCAATTTTGCACGACTATTTCCGGGCCGGCGTGCTAAGATTACGCCCACAAATCGCCGCACCGCGCGGCGAGCAGTTTCAGTGACACCGCCTCCGCTCGCTGCAAGTTCGCGAGCTGCAACAGAAACAGCCGACCCCGACCCGGCATGGAAACGGATGACTGGGAGAAGACTCAGTGCCATCCTCGCGTTGCTTGCGCTTTTCGCCGCGCAGGCGCCGCTACGTGCGTACACGATTCAGTACGCGTCGGGCTCAGGTCTTTCCCCGCGGCGCTGGTTAACCCAACCGATAATCATTTCGCTTTCGACTTCGCTGGCTTCGCCGCCGCCGAACATAAAGGCCGGCAGCGATGTCATTGGCGCCGTGCGGCGGGCGCTGCGTCACTGGTCGAGTGTCTCGAACGTGCAGTTCTTTGAGACGAGTTCCGCCGCGCAGGCAATCAGCCCCGCGACCGCCGGCGATCATCTCAACCTGATCACCGTTGCGGCTGACAACGCCGCCGCGTTTCATTCCGAGGACAATCCCGGCCGCACGCGCGTGTTCTCTGATGCCAGCGGCGCCATCACCGAAGCTGACATTGCTTTGAATCCGGACGTGCTCTTCTCGAGCGACGGCACGGTCGGTACATACGATCTGGAATCGACGTTCACGCACGAGGTGGGCCATCTGCTTGGGCTCGAGCACTCCGCGATCATCGGCGCGACCATGCAGCCGCGACAGGCGATGAACGGATTGTTTGGTCTGCCCGCATTCACGCAAAGAAGCTTGTCATACGACGATGTCGCGGGCGCGCGTGCGTTGTATGGATCGCGTGCGGGAACCGGATCACTTTTTGGGCGGCTGGTAACCAATTCCTACGGCGGCCAATCGCAGCCGGTGTTCGGCGCGCATGTGTTCGCCGAGGAAACTTCAACCGGGCGAATCATCGCCGGCAGCATCACTCTGCGCTCAGGCGATTATCGAATTGACGGCTTGCCCCCGGGAGGCTACCGCGTGATTGGCCAGGGTCTCGATGGCCCAATCGAACCGGAAGAGATCGCCACCGCGCGCGGGTCTTACGCTGGATTGGTTGATACCACGCCGCCGTTTCGCACCTACATCGCGACGAAGGCTGCGTCGCAAATCATTCCGGTGGCGACTGATAAAGCCACGTCGCTGGGGTTCTTTGTTTCGTCGAACCTGCCGCAACTCGTGCCGCGTCTTTTGGGTATGAACGGTGAACTGTCGACGGTGGCTTTGCCTTTGACTGCCGGCAAGAAAGTTCGCGTATACATTGCGGGCGAGGGGCTGGATGACTTGCCGCCCTCCGGCATCTCTTCAACGTCGCCATTCATCAGCATCGACGCCGAGACCGTCATTGAAGAGCACTTCGATACCCCTTACCCGGCGATCAGTTTTGAAATCACCGTGGCGCGCAATACCCCCACGGGTGAATACAGCATCGTGCTGCAAACGTCCGAGGGCGAGATTGCTTACCTGGTCGGGGCCATTACGATAGACAATGCAGCAGAATGAATTGCCGAGCATAGACCTGGATGGGCCGCGAATCCCCTTGCCTTAATCCACCCCGGGCGTTAACATGCAGCCGTCCAAAACAGTTTGATTTATAGCGCAGCGGCTTTATCTTAACTTTCATTCGGAAGACTGAAGCGGAAGCCGGAGGTTCATCATGGTTGACTTTCTGCTGTCAATTGTAGGTTTGGTCTCCCTGCTTGGAGGAATTTACATATTCTTCTTCAGGTTCATTGGCCAAAACAAACCTTGGATGTGGGAAGGCATCACGTCGGTCGCGCTCGCAGTAATTTTTTGCGCCTGTGCGCTGCTGCTGTTCCTGCGCCATGTGAATAAGGAAGAGGAGATTCACATTACTCAGTAGCTATGGGTTGCAAGGATCGCTGCCCCCGACGGATGATTGCTTGCGATGGAACTGTGATAAAGATTTTTGCCGGTGCGGTCGGCCCGTCACGACCGCCAGCGGAAATTTGATCGAGCGACGCCGTTTGCGCTTGCGGTGATCGAGCTTGCGTAAACGGCCGTTTTGTATTTAGCGTGTCAGTGCGGTGAGCGTGGGCGAACGGATCAGATGGCGCTTGCAATTGTCTGCGATCCGATTAAGACTTCATCGAATTTTTAAGAAGACCTTGATCCGGTAGCTGCCGCTCCCGAAACTGACACAACGAAGGAGTAATCATTGATGCTTCCCCAAGCGATTTTGTTGGCGCTGCAAACGGGAGTTACGGCGAAGCAGCCTGCGTACTTCGCGGTGGTGCTGGTTGGTTCGCTAATCGTCGGCGGGCTCGGATGGCTGATCGCGTCGGTGCTGGGTTTCGCCCGCGCGCGTGCCTTTGGCGCCCCGACGCGCTGGTTCAGCTTCGCGGCCGTCTGTCTGTTGATCTATCACATTCAATTCCTGTTGCTGGGATTTGTGGCCGTGATGGGCGCGCAGCAAAATGATTTTGATTCAGTGCTGGCGTTCGGAGCATTCTTTAATGTGTTTGTCGTATTGGGGGCCATTTGCGCGATCATGGGATTTGTGCGATTGACGAACCCGCCGCGCTAAAAGCGTCCACGCGCGTCACGCGTGCCGCACGCCGGCAGCGGGCGCACGGAAAGTTCATGTCGAGGAAACCTTTGCTGTTGGCCGCGTTCGCGTTAATTGCGGGCGCGGCAGTTTTATTAGCGACTTCCAGCTGGCGCGACCGCGGCCGGCCAGGATTCGTGCAGGCGCGCAACGGCCAATTCGTAATCGACGGCAAACCCTTTCGTTTCGTGGGCGCCAACGTCGCGGTGATGTATCGCGACGAGGATCGCGCGCAGATGCCTGAGACGCTGCGGCAGGCCGCGCAACATGGAATCAAAGTCGTGCGCGTCTGGGCCTCCGGCGAAGGTGGGCCGAACGATGTGAAACCCATCGGCGCTGATTTCAAAGATTGGCCGCGCACGCATTCATTTCGCAACCAGCCGGACGAATGGAACGAAGCTGAATTCGTATTCCTCGATCAGGTCCTCGCCGAAGCTGCGAAGAATAATCTGCGCGTGCAACTTTGTCTGGTGAACTGGTGGCGCGATACGGGCGGTGTCAGTCAGTACCTGCGCTGGGCCGGCGTCAACGGCGCTGATGATGACGCTTATGCTTACGGGCTAAATGATGAAAAGGCGATGCTGTTCTATTCGAACGAAACGGCGCGCCGTCTCTATCGGGGGCACCTCGAAAAGATCGCCACCCGCCGCAACACAGTTACTGGGGTGCTTTATAAAGACGACCCGGCTATCTTTGGTTACGAATTGATCAATGAAGGTAAATGCCTGACGGGGCGATGGGAAGAACGCCGCGCATGGATCGCTGAGATGAGCAGCTATCTGCGTTCCCTCGATCCGGATCACATGATCGCGCCGGGAGTATGGGGCTATCGCCTGGCGTCCGAGCGCCGCGAGTGGCTGGCCGATCACGCTCTGCCGAACATCGACTACTGCGACGTGCACAATTATCCGAAAGACGACAAGGACGTCGCCGTCGATTCGCCGCAAGTGCTGCATGAATTCATCGAGAATCGGGTGGCGGCCGCGTACGCGCTCAAGAAGCCTCTGGTCTTCGGCGAATTCGGCATCGGCCCGGAAGGTTACAACGGGACGAGCGAACTCGATTGGTATCGTGCTTATTTTGATCACACCGCCAGAGACGGCGCGGGTGGCGCCATGTTTTGGATCATCACACCCGATCCGCAACGCGGCTACGGAGTGACCTATTCAACGCCGCGCGATGCGCAATTGCTGAATGAGATACAAGGTGCGTCGCACGTATTTGCTTCGCTGGTTAACGCTTCACCGCCGCCGCAATTGACTGAGCCCGGCAAGAATTTGATCCCGCGTCAGCTGGCTTTCGAAAGATCTCCGGGTGAATCAGCGGCGAAACCTAAAATCGTCTTTCACGACGAAGATGCGAAGAACAAATCGATTCTCTATCGCTTCACGCCGAACAATGTGGTGAACGGCCGGTTCGAAAAGCTGGGCGGCGGCGACGGTTACATCTGGGGCGCCGGAGCGGGCTTCTTCGAATACGTCGTGCCGGAACGCGCCGACCGCCGCAAGGTCGGAACGATCACCGTACGCGCGCACATTCAACCGGTCCTGCCGACCGATGCAAAAAAGGAATGGGTGCGAACCCGCGTGACGCTACTGGTCGACGGCAAGTTCATGGGGTCGCGTCTCGTTCCCTGGGAAGATTCGAAATCGCCTCTGATTCAGGAATGGAAGATCGATTCGTGGAATGTTCGTCTGCGCGCCGCCCGTGGATACCCGCTGACAATCCGCTTTGCCGTCACGCCTGATTCAGACTGGCTCTACGGCATCAACATTTCAAACTGGCCGGAAGGTTACGAGTCGCATGATGCGACGCCGGTGGAAGTGACGATCAATTAAGTGTCAGAAGCCCGACCGTAAGGGAGGGCAAGCAGCGCCCCTCTACCCCTCCGATAGCAGTCGAGTCTATTTCACCGATGGTTTCTTCAGGGGGCACCCTCGCTCACGCTCGGGTTTCTGACACGGCATTAAAACCCATAAAGCCTCGCCGCGGTGTCATGCAGCACCATGCGCGCCAACTCCATCGCTCGCGGGCGATCGATTTCGCCATCGTTCATCATCCCGGTCAAGGCCAGCGCCAAAGCCTGGCGCGCCGTCGTATTCGACAGCCAGGCGACTTCGCCCCAGTCGACCGCTGGGCCGAACGAGAAGGCGTCAGTGCCGAAAAGAATTTTATCGGGATATGACTCGAGCCAGTTGCGCAGGATTTCGCTGAGTTCGCGCGGATAGGTGAAGAATGTCTGCGCTGAAAAGTCTGCGTAAACGTTTGGTTTGCTCATCAGCGCGCCCATCTCTTTCGTGAACGGATAGCCGCCATGGACCACGACGAAGTTTGTCTTGCGCAGACTTGGATCGTTGAATGCGGTCTCGAGCAACAGAGGGTTGCTGCCCGTCTGCCGGTAGAAACCGCCGGCGCCTGAGATGCAGTGAATATGAACGGCGAGGCCGAGCCGGCCGCATTCGCGCGCGATGTAGAAGAAAAGAAAATCCTGCAGCGCCTTGTAATCGTTCGCCGCCGGCTCGCCGCCGCGCAGGTAACGCGCGTACGTCAGCCTCGCCTTTGCTCCATCAGGATTATCGAAATCAAGTTTGCGAAGATACGCAGCTTCGTACTTGATCGCGACCGCGCCGTTTCGCTTCTGCCGTTCGAGGGTGGGCGTCACCACTTGTTTCAGGTAAGCATCGAGCGTCGCCGGCAAAGCGCGCACGTTCAAGTCACCGAGGTAACGCTTCAGCAATTTCTCTTCGGCGGGATAGAAACCTTTGTAGTCCTGATTGAATCGCTTCTGCGCTTCGTTGCTCAAAGGAAAGATGAGCGCGTCATCGAAGGACACCCAGCGAAATCGCGGCGCCGTCAACCCCCGGCCCATCGCCACGCGGTTCGCAAACATTGTCTCGATGTTCAACTGATCGAGAATCCAGGCCGGCGTGGCCTCACCTTTCTGCCTGGCGATGGCCTGCTTGGCGTTCATCAATTCGCGGACGTGCGCTTCGCTCATGTCACTGTGTTTATAGCTGTAGAGATCGCGCCACGCCCGAATGAATTCCGGATTGGCAGGATTCAAACGAACCGGCAGAGGAAATGCGGCGATTGCATCCAGGGGCAACGCATCGAACTCGGTGTCGGCTGGTTCACCTTCGGCCACGAACTTCACCGGATGCGCGTGATTGTCGATCGCTTTAATTTTCATGACCTCAGAGAGCAGATCGCGATCGACGCCGGCCTGGCCGGCGACCGGCGTCGCGATGAATTGCAGCGCCCCCAGCACGCATACGGTTACGGCCACCGCGGTGGCTTTACTTATTTGTGAGCTTCGAAAGGTCATGTGGTCATCTCGTCCTTTGCGGTCAGCATCAAAGCGGGTATAAAAATCGTTCGGGATTATACTGAAGATGCGTTACGGGGCTAGTGCCCCGGGCTGATCGTTAAGACTCACAACACACATCACCAAAGACTCATGGCCTTAAACGAAACCATCTTTGTTACCGGCTTCCCGGGTTTTCTCGCGACGCGTCTGGTCAAACGGCTGGCGGTTGAAGGCGCGCGGTTCATGCTCCTGACGCAGCCGGCGTTTGTGCCGGCGGCGTGTGAAGCGAGTCTGCAAATCGCGCGCGAGACGGGCGCGTCGCTGGAACACTTCGAAATCGTCGACGGCGACATCACCAAGCCAGACCTCGGCATGACCTCGGCCGGGTTGGAGAAAGCGCGCCAGGAGACTTCGACGATCTTTCATCTCGCCGCGATTTACGATCTGGCAGTGGCCCAGGACGTGGCCGCCACGGTCAACGTCGAAGGCACGATGAATATGAATCAGTTCGCCAAATCGGTGAACGACCTGCGTCGCTATCACTATGTCTCGACGTGTTACGTCGCGGGCAAGCGTCAGGGAGTAATCAAAGAATCCGAGCTGCATCATGAAGCTGGCTTCCGCAATCATTATGAACAGACCAAGTACCTCGCCGAGATATCAGTCGATGCTTTGAAGACGGATCTGCCGGTGACCATCCATCGGCCCGCGGTTGTCTGTGGCGACTCAAAAACTGGTGAGACCGCGAAGTACGACGGCATCTATTATCTGATTCACTACCTGAGGAAATGGCCGGTCGGCCTGACGCTGCTGAACATCGGCAATCCGGGAGTGAGTCTGAACCTCGTTCCGGTTGATTTTGTGATCGAAGCGATGGTGGCGTTGGCCAAAGACGAGCGCGCGGTCGGCGCTACGGTGCAACTGGCCGATCCGTCGCCGCTGACGACGCAGGAATTATTTGACTCGATCTCGAAGGCCATTCGCGGACGCGATTCTCTGGCGACGGTGCCGTCAGGAATCGTCTATCCGGTGTTGATGCTGCCGTTGGCGCCGAGAATTACCGGCTTGCCGCACTCGGCGGTGCCGTATTTCTTCTTAGAGCAGACCTACGACACGACGCGCGCGCACGAGCTGCTGGAGCCTCACGGCATTCGCTGCCCGGCTTTTCCTGATTATGTGGAAGCGCTGGTGAACTTCGTGGCGGAACACGCGGAGTTGTGATGTGAATACCGCTAACGCGCGAATTACCTTGAGCCCGTGGCCCAGGCGGAACACGGCTTCGGCAAATCCGATGAAGTCTGCAAGGCGACGAAGGCGCGCTTACGGATTTCCGTCTGCCGTGATTCGGCCGTGGCCCGCGCCTGACGCGCCGATTCGAGCACCGCTGATTGGGACGAACCCGAAACCACGCCCATGGTGGCCGCGTGCACCATCCGCTCCTCGTCCGACTTCTTCACGTACTCTCTCTGCGCTCTTTGAATCAAAAGCAACTGCTGACGCCAGTACCGAACGCCGGCCGAAGTCGTCGCTCTGGTCGGCATTTGTGCCTGAGGGATCTCGGTCGGATGCTGGTCCACCCGATTGATGTTGTCGGTGATCATCATGCGCGCGTCATGTTCGGCATGCTCGACCTCTGACTTCAACCACATCAGCTCACGAAAGTCGGCTTCCGTTATCTTCATTCCGGCGACCGCCTGCGTCGCCTTCGGGTTCTTCAAAATCGTCCCCAGATTTTCGCTGGTGCGCGGGCTGACGCAATCATCAAAGCCGAGTTGCACCGCCCGACTGAGAGCAGCGATGGCGTTGTCGGTCTGATTCAGCGCGGCGTACAGCTCGGCGATCTCGTACTCGCATCCCGCCTTGAGCCATCCAGGCGTACCCGGCAGCGACTCCAGTTTTCGGTAACCGTCAATCGCTTCGCGATACTGTTTACTGCTGCTCAGCTCGCTCAGCTTTATCAGTTCGTCAGTGTAGTCCTGCTGCGCCGACTGCACGGTTGCAGCGGCCACGAGCGAAAACAAAAAGATTGAGATCAGTGCAGCTCGAAACATCGCATCTCCCTTTTGTCTGAAAGCCAATCGCTACCGGCGGGATTTGAGACAGCTGGCATCGCGCCAGGGTCGCGAAAAGCCCACTACCAAATAGCATCAGCAAGTCGTTGAAACAGTCCTTAGCATCGTTCGGGCCATTTCTACGCCCGAATCAATCGGCGGTTAGTTAACGCGATGTGGTTTTTTCAAGTGAGGTAGGATTACGAGGAACAAAAAGAGTTGCCAACAGACTTGACTCAGCCGGCGCGCAACTTGAACGCTGAAAGGGTTCGCCAATTACAGCCAAGGGCAACGCCCTGGGAATTTTGTGACGAAGATTTCTGAACTCTGAAAGAGTTCGCAAGCTCCTGCCGCCAATTACGGGGCATCAATCACTTGCTCAAGAACCTTTCAGGGTTCGGAGGAATCACATCACCGTTTCCCCAGGGTAGCGCACTTGATGCGCGCAACCCTGGGCTGGAATTTATGAACACCTTCGGCGTTCGTGGTTCGAGTAAGAGCGGTCTGAGTCGAGTGTGTCAGTTCCCAGATTAAGCCGCCATCTGACCTTCAGCATTCTTTACAGCCGCCGCAAACCATCGAACGATTGCGATCGCGCCAATCGAGTATCCGAGAAAATGAAACAGCAAACGCACGACCTGAAGCGTAGGTGAGTTCACCCCCAAGCCGAATAACGCTGACGAAGCTGCGGCCACGATGGCGCACGTCAGCGCCAAACGTTCGATCGGGTCACGCCGTTGCCACCACAGAATTGCGGCGAAACAAATCACGAGGAATCGCAGCAGTATTTGAAATGCGGAGAGCGGCGGCCGCGGCGCTAATCCAAATCGCAGCGACCAACAAGCGGTCCAGATGGCACCTGCCACACAAAACACCAGCAAGATCGCCAGGCCGGCTCCTACAATTTGCTTCTTGCTCACCATCAATTGTCAGGCAATAAAGCGAGAACATTGGGCCGATTAGTTCAATTTCCTTTTGACTTGAGAGTGCAGCGCGCTTTCATTGTTTCTTCCAGCACCGCGCTTACATGCTTCAAGTCGGTGGGCAATTTATCGACGGTGTTGTCGTACCACTGAACCGTCGTGACTTCATTCAGACCTGGACCGTTGTGGAATTTGAGCTGGTAGCCGAAGGCGTCGGGCGCGGCGACATTCAAACCGGGAATGTTCCATCCCTTCGGATCGAGTTTCGACACTGCTTCGCTAACTGCACGCAACTGACTCGCAGTTAAGACTCCGGAGTTACCGTCGACTGGCTGGCCGCGATTGTTACTTGAGCAGGCGAATTTGCCTTCACTGTCAACTGAAAGGCTGCCTTTGCCGCCGCCGGCAAAGCCGCCCGAGGTCTGGTAATCAAGCGACCAGGTCTTCCCAACTGGCGGTGAAGCCGGCGGTGTCGTCATCGAGCATGAACCAGCCAGCAGCAGCAAGCACATCGATATTGAAATCAGAAAAGCATTCATGGGCCAGACTATACTCTCAGTGCACAGGGAGAGTGAAGATCGCGGCGACGAGGCGCGAAGCCGTGAGCGAATAGTCCCAGGGCATGAGCCCGGAGAGCGTTGCCTTACGCGAAGTTCGCGCGAAAAGCCAATCGATCCTGGTGCTGGTTAAGGCTGACGAAGTCAGATAGAATTCGCGAGACGTTGGTCCTTCACTCTAATTTTTCATTGGCATAGATGGCCCTGGAAGCCGGCATAAAACTCGGCCGTTACGAAATTCGCTCAAAGCTCGGCGCCGGCGGAATGGGTGAAGTTTATCTGGCGCAGGACATGGAACTGGATCGGACCGTGGCGATCAAGATTCTGCCTGAGCGTCTGGCCGCGGATCCGCAACGCTTGCAGCGCTTCATCCAGGAAGCCAAAGCTGCCTCGGCTCTCAATCATCCCCACATTCTGACCATTCACGAGATTGGTAATTATCAAACGTCGAAATTCATCGCCATGGAGTTCATCGACGGCGACACGCTGGGCCAGCGGATGCGAGCCGGCATGAAGCTGCTGCAAGTGCTCGAGGTGGCGAGCGAAGTGGCCAGCGCGCTCGTGGCGGCGCATGCGGCCGGCATCGTGCATCGCGACATCAAGCCCGACAACGTGATGGTTCGACGTGATGGTTATGTAAAGGTCCTGGATTTTGGCCTGGCGAAACTGACTGAGCGGCAATCGACGCCGAGCGAGCCGGAAGCATCGACGCGCGCGCTGGTCAACACTGACGCGGGCACCGTAATGGGCACCGCAAATTACATGTCGCCCGAACAAGCGAAGGGCGTGCAGGTCGATGCGCGCAGCGATCTCTGGAGTCTGGGCGCGGTGATTTATGAAATGGTGACCGGCCAGTTGCCGTTCCAGGGTGAAACGCCGACCGAAACCATTTCGCTGATTCTGCAAAAGGAACCGCCGCCGTTGAAGCGATTCGTTCCGGACTTGCCTGAAGAACTTGATCGCATCGTTACCAAAACGCTCGAGAAGGATCGCGAAGAGCGCTACCAGACCGCGAAGGACCTCTTGCTCGATCTGCGTCATTTGAAACGTAAGATCGAGGTCGATGCCGAAATCGATCGCACCTTGACACCCGAAGCAAGGGCCGCCGCCACCCAGACTCATGATGGCCCATCGACCGCAGCAGCCGGGGCTGCTACCTGGTTGAGCACGCCGCGTTCTCCGGGGACTGCGAGTGGTTCAGTTCACGAACGGAGATCTAGCTGGAAAATTCCGGCGGTCGTCGTCGGCGCCATCGTACTGGCTATCGCCGCGTTGGCGGTTTGGAACATCGCGCGCAGAAAGCCTTCGCTCAACGCGAAAGACACAGTCCTGATCGCAGATTTCACGAACACCACGAGTGAGACGGTGTTCGACGGCACCTTGAAGCAGGCACTCGCCGTGCAATTGGGCCAATCGCCTTATCTCAACATCTATCCCGAAGAAAGAGTTAACACCACGCTGCGCTTCATGGGTCGCGCGCCGAACGAGCGAATTACGCGCGACATCGCCAAAGAAATCTGCGAGCGCGAAGCCATCAAGGCGATGATTGTCGGCTCGATTACCAAGCTTGGCAGTCATTATGTATTGACGCTCGAGGCCATCAACGCGCACGAAGGCGAATCGATTGCGCGCGAGCAAAGCGAAGCCGAGAGTAAAGAGCAGGTGCTGAAAGCGCTGGGGGTGGCGGCGTCGCAACTACGCGAGAAGCTCGGAGAATCGCTGACTTCGATTAAGAAATTCGATGCGCCGATCGAGCAGGCGACGACGTCTTCTCTCGAGGCGCTCAAGGCTTTTTCGCAAGGGACCGAGCTGCGCAATCAGGGAAAGCAAGTCGACTCGCTTTCTTTTTACCAGCACGCGATTGAGTTGGATCCGAATTTTGCGCTGGCTTATGCCAGGCTCGCGGTTATTAACAGCAACCTGGTCCAGCCGGAATTAGCCGCGCAAAATGCGCAGAAGGCATACGATCTTCGCGACCGCGTCAGTGAACGCGAGCGATTTTATATCTCTGAGAAATACACTTCGTATGTCAGCGGCGATCGAGAAGAGGCCATCAGGATTTTGCAGCAATGGTCCCAGAACTATCCTCAGGATTATGTCCCTCACAACAATCTCGCCAACAACTATGCGCTCATCGGACGGCATGAGGACGCGTTAAAAGAAGCGCGCGAAGCAGTGAACCTGTACCCCACCAGTCAGGTCAACCTGACCAACTACATCGGTTCGTTCATGAGGTTGAATCGGTTTGATGAGGCGCGCGAGACGCTGGAAAAATATATGCCTCCCGATCGTCCGCTTTATCATCTCTACAATTTGCAGCTGGCGGTGATTCGTCATGACAAGGAAAGCGAGCAGAAGCATCTTGAATGGGGATTGAAGCAGACAAACGATCCCGACATCCTGGATGGTGGCGCGGAAATATTTTCGTATTACGGCCAATGGCGCAAAGCGCAGGAACTGGAGCACCGAGCTGTCGAACTGTTGGTCGCCCAAAACCGGAAAGAAACGGCCGGGCAGTTCCAGGCGATGATGTCTTTTTACGCCGCGCAGTTTGGTTTTTGCGATCAAGCCAAACAAGCGATGGCCCAGAGTTTGTCGGTGGCGAGAGGACGTTTGAATCTCGGCTCGATCACGTTGGCCTCGGCCGCGTGCGGCGATGCCGCGCAGGCGGGGACACTCAGCGATGAATTGAAGAAGCGGTTTCCACAGGACACCGGCAACAACTACGTGGTGCAGCCGCTGACGCGCGCCTTGCTGGAACTGAATCGGGGAAACACGACGCAGGCGATCGAGGCCACGCAACCGATGATGCGTTTCGAATACGGGCTGCTTCCGGGAGTCTGGCTGCCTTACGCGCGCGGTCAAATCTTTCTGAAGGCGAAATCAGGCAACGAAGCGGCGACTGAGTTTCAGAAGATCATCGACCATCCGGGCCTTGAGCCATTCTCGCCTTTCAATGCGCTGGCCCATCTGGGTCTGGCAAGGGCTTCCGTTCTGACGGGAGATACAGTAAAAGCGCGCAAGGAATATCAGGACTTTCTGGCGGCCTGGAAAGACGCGGATAGCGATCTACCGATTCTGGTCGCGGCGAAGAAAGAATACGAGCAGGTCAAATGATTGTCGGAAGGCTGAACGAGAGAGACGGGGGGGTACGTCGTGCGGTGAGTGACTGGGAGTTGGCACCCTCACTGACGGTCGGGTTTCTGATTGATTGACGCGGGAACAAAACTTGGTCGCTATGAGGTCCGCTCGAAAGTCGGCGCGGGCGGAATGGGCGAGGTCTATCTCGCGCATGACGAGGCGCTCGATCGCGGGGTCGCGTTGAAAATCCTGCCGGCCGATTTGGCTGCGAAGAAAGATCGAATGGAGCGATTTGTCCGGGAAGCGAAAGCCGCGGCTGCGCTCAATCATCCAAACATCGCGCACATCTACGAGATCGGTGAGAGCGAAGGAATTAATTTCATCGCCATGGAGTTTGTCGATGGCGACACGCTGCGCCAGTTGATTCATGGCAAGTCGACTGACCTCAAGAAGCTTTTGCGTTACCTGCAACACACCGCCGAAGCCCTGGCCAAAGCGCACGCGGCCGGCATCGTGCATCGCGATCTGAAACCCGACAACATTATGGTCACGCGTGAGGGACACGCGAAGCTGCTCGATTTCGGCTTGGCGAAATTGATCGAGCCGCAACTGGCTGATCCGGCGAAGGCCGGCCGCGAAGAACAGATCACGGCGATCATGCAACAGCATTCGACGCCGGGCGTGGTGATGGGCACTCTCGGTTACATGTCGCCTGAGCAGGCGCGCGGCGACGTGCGGGACATCGATCATCGCTCAGACATTTTTTCATTCGGCTGCATCTTGTTTGAAGCTGCGACCAAGCATAAGCCGTTCATGGGCGACTCGATGGTCAAGTCCTTGCACAAGATCATCTATGAGCCTGCGCCGCCGGTGGCGGAATTCAATCCCACGGCTCCCGTCGATTTGCAGCGCATCGTGCGCCGTTGTTTGGCGAAGGACCCTGACGAGCGATATCAAACGATCAAAGACGTCGCGATCGAATTGAAAGAGTTGCGTCGTGACCTCGAGCGCGGCAGCGTGCCGGCCCAATCTCTGCCGGTTTCGGCGAGTGGCGCGTCGGGGCCGATGGTTACCCAGCCGATCACCGGGGAATCATCTTCATTGGAAATGCAGACTGCAATGCTGCCGGGCGCGCAATCGACTGATAGCCTGCGCGCATCGCAGACGGCGTTGAGCAGCGGTGCGATTGCTCACGCCAGCATCCGCGGCCGCTTCTTCATGTTTGTGGCGATGGCGCTGATTGGCATAGTTGGCTTGTCGGTAGCATTTTTTATGTGGTGGCGCTCGAATCGCACTCCGCCGTTCGCTCGCGTGAAGGTCACGCGCATCACCGCGAATGGCAAAGCCTCGAACGCGGCCATCTCGCCTGACGGACGATATATCGTGCATGTCGTCAGTGATGCCGGATTGCAAAGTCTCGAATTGCGGCAGGTGGCGACGAATACCAATCTACAGATTCTGGCTCCGGCCGAAGTCTATTATTCCAGTCTCGCTTTTTCGCCTGATGGCACCTACCTCTACTACGTCGTGTTCGATAAAAACCGTCCGACTTCGGGTCTGTATCGCAAGCCGGTGCTGGGCGGCGAAGCCGCGAGAATTGTCGCCAACATCGCCAGTCGCCCTTCGCTGTCTCCCGACGGCAACAGTCTCGCGTTTCTCCGGGGTAACTCAGCTGAACTGGAAAGCGCGGTAATGATCATCAATACAGATGGCTCTGGTGAACGGAAAATCGCTTCGTGCCGGCTGCCGGAGCTTTACCGCGAATTGGCCTGGTCGCCGCGGGGTGATGTGATTGCTCTCACAGCCATTAACCTTTCCGGCGCGCGTCACGGACGAGTCGCTACAATTCCGATTAGTGGCGGAGAGGCGAAGACGCTTAGCTCGCGGACCTGGGTGGGAGTGGATCAGTTAGCCTGGACCGGGGACGGTGGCGGCTTGATAGTTTCGGCGGTCGAACAATCGTTTGGCCCACGGCAACTCTTTTACGTTGCTTACCCGAATGGCGACGTACGTCCGGTGACGAGCGATCTCAACGATTACACCGTCGTCTCCGTCGCGGCTGATGCAAACTCCCTCGTCACCGTCGAACGCGATGTGGCCACGACTGTCTGGACCGCGCCGGTTAACCCCAGCGCCCTGTCCGCGCCCGCGGTTGGTGGTCCGGCCATCGATCGCAGCCGCGCGCGGCAGATCACTCAAGGTGGGCGCAAGCTTGATGGTTATAACGGCGTCGCGTGGACAAACGACGGACGCATCACCTATACGTCCACCGCCGGCGGGACTCACGACATTTGGATCATGGAGGCGGACGGCACGGGCCAAAAACAATTGACCGGCGGGACTGAGGGCAAAACTAATCAAAATCAGCTTTATCAATCAGTCTCGCCGGACGGCCGCTACATTTTGTTCACCTCCGATCGAATATCGGGCGTGCCGCACATTTGGCGGATGGATAGCAATGGCGGGAATCTGAAGCAATTGACGAACGGCGCGGGCGAAGGTTTGCAGCAAGTGACTCCCGATGCGCGATCGGTTGTCTACTTCGAAACTACGAGCAAGTCCTTGTCAAAGGTTTCGATTGACGGCGGCGAACCAACCCGGATTACCGATAATGTTGATAGCCGGCCTTTTGTTTCCCCCGACGGCAAGCTAATCGCATTCGTGCGCATACCTCCCGACACGAGCACCAGCACAAAGATCGTAATCGTATCGAGCGAAGGCGGAGCGATAGTTAAGAGCCTTGAGGCGCCTCCGAATGGAGACTCGCGTCAGATGAACTGGACTCCGGACGGCCGGACGCTGATTTATATCGACACGCGCGGCGGCATCTCAAATCTCTGGACCCTGCCTGTCGACGGCGGTCCGCCGGCGCCACTCACCGACTTCAGGGCCGATCGCATTTACGCCTTCGACTTTTCGCGCGACGGCAAGTGGGTCGTGATGTCCCGCGGCAACGCGAGCAACGATGTCGTGCTATTCAGCGACGTGAAGTGAGTTTGGAGTGCGGCGGCTTGACGCCGCTTCCTATCCCGATTCACTTCAGCATGCCAACCTAAAGCGGCGTCAAGCCGCCGCACTCCAAATTGACCGTCATCAATGCGAAGTGGGCCACGCGCCGGCGTTAACGAATGGATTTAGTGGTTAGAACCTGACGTGTTCCTCAGGCACATTCTGCTTGCACAGCGGACAGTCCGTGCCAGACGCATAAAACTTTTCGTCGTAGTCCACCAGCGATTTGATCTCCACGCCGGCAACGGATTTGGGGGCCGCGTTGAATCGGACGATGGCGCCGCAACCGATGATCGGCGCGCCCAGGTCCCTGACTAACTCAACCGTCTCTTCGATGGCATTGCCACTGCGGATGATGTCGTCGACGATGATGCAGGGATTAATCTCGCCCTGGTTGACGTATTGGCGGAACAATCGTTTGCCGTTCTCTTGCTCGGCCCAATAAATCTGTTCGGCGCTGAGCGCGTCGCGAATGCCGAACGCGACGGGAATTCCACCCGAGCTGGGACTGATGATGGCGATCTTCGGCAACTGGCTGGCGATGTCACGGTCCACGCGGAACTTGCGGCTCAGGGCCACGGCCAGCACGCGTGCGGTATCGTAGTATCGAAACGCCAGCGGCATCTGAAAATAGTGGGCCGTATGTTTGCCGTTTGGATAGACGAAGTGACCTTCGCGAAACGCGCCAGTGCGTTTCAGAATGTTCATGATCTCTTCAGGGGACGGAATTAGTTGGACGCCTGTTGCTGCCATAGGTCTCCTTAGATGGTGATGGGTGATAGGTAAAAGGTGATGAGAAACCCATTGCTTCCCATCACCGTTGACCTATCACCTGTTACCTGTCACCTATCACCTGTTGGGGGCGTAGCATAACATCATTATTGGCACTTTTCATTCAGGGCTATTGCGCGCGCGACCAGTCTTCGCTGATCTTCGGAAAGTTCTGCCGGCAGATCGTCGACGGGGAACCATTGCGCTTGTTTGATTTCAAAGCTTGATGGTTTCGGTTCCCCGATCACCCGCGCGCGATAATAAAACTCCACCTGTTTCAGCTTGCCAAGATTTCTGGCAAACAGGAGTTTCACGTCATCGATCTCGATGTCTACTTCTTCGCGCAACTCACGACGCAGCGCTTGCTCAGGCTGTTCGCCTTTGTTGATGAAGCCGCCCGGCACGCCCCAGCCTCTGTCGGCCCGGAACACGTGCTCGAGCAGCAGGATGTGGCCTTCATCGTCGAACAACATAGCGGCGACCGAAGCCGTGAACCTCACTTGGCCGAATCTCGAGACGCGCAAGCGCACCACCATCGGCAAGCGCCGCCAAATCTTCCCGAGAATGTCCGTAAGCATCGCGTCAGAGAATATCACGCTGAGCCTGGTGACGTTTGCAGATTCATCCATGAATCTGTAGTTGAACTCTCAGCCGTTCATCGCTATATTCGCTGCGGCCTGAAACGATGTCTGCCAACGTCACATCGCCGAAAGATGCAACGGCACCTCCAGTTGCATCGCCGCCGGTTCCGAAGCGCATCACCAACGCGCAGACTGTCTGCAACGAACGAAACGAAAAGAACAAACTCTGCAACGGTCATCTCAAGCAATTGAAGACGGCCGGGGAAGCCGCGGAAGTTCATCTGCGCGGCGACGACGTGTTGTCCAAGTGTCATGCGTGCGGGGCACTCTACATGGGGCCACCGATGGGCCATGTGCGCGATCCTGACAAGCAGAAGAGATTTGTCGAAGCCGAACTATCGGCATTGTTGCAGGCCGCGGGTGGCACGCTTCCGGTCATCAAGAAAAATGACAAAGGCGTTTATGTCATCGTCGAGGCTGCCGGCACCGAGCCTCCGCACGGCGTGCCGCCGGCGGCTGCGGTAGCCAAGCCAGCGACGCCGGCGGTGGTCGCGAAAGAGCCGTCCGCGCCGGCTGCCCAAGCGACTGCGGTAGCCGAGAAATCGATGGCCCCGCCGCCGAAAGCCGCGGCTGAACCGAATCGTCAACTCAATCGCCGCTCGACCTACGCCGGAGTGGTCGATACCGGTCCGATTGCCGGTGAAACGAAAGAACAGAAGATTGCCCGATTGCAGAAGGTGGTTGCGGGCGCGAAACAACGCGCCGAGGCAGGCGGCGGTCCAGAGCACGCGAAGGTGGTAGATTCATCGCCGAGTGCCGACGCGCATCGGCCTGCCGCTGAAGCCCAGGCTGAAACCGGAGCAGCTTCGGCTGCGCCTCTGAGTGGCGCCGCCGCGACTGCGTCACCGGTGGCCGGCGCCGAGACGCCTGACGAACTTGCGCCCGATAAAGTCGAGGCAGCCACCACGCCGACGCCGACAACCTCGCCCGGCGGTTCCGGGCCTGACCGAACATTGTTCAAGCGATCGACCTACGCCGGCGTGACCGATACGGGCCCGGTTCCCGGCGAAACGCACGAACAAAAGATTGCGCGACTGACCGCGGTGGTTGCCGGAGCTAAGCAACGCGCGGAGTCCGGTTAATGATTCGCATGGCAGAGAAATTGTGGCAGCAGTTGAATCGAGATCTTCGTATGCGGCGGGAAAGCCGCACTTTTTTTGTCCGGGCAGCGCTGTCGCTTTTTATCGTGCTCGGACTCGCGGGTTGTAACGCGAGCGTGCGCCGCAGTGGAATTCCCGCCGGCGCGCAGGCCGCTTTGCAAACCGCGATTGATGATATCGACGCCGGCCGTTACGATAAACTTTACCAGGAAGCGTCCGACGAATGGCGGAGCCAGTCATCGTCAGAAACGTCCCACGCGACTCTGCAAAAAATGCAAGACAAGCTCGGGCACGCGCGCACGCGCACGCAACAGACCGCGCGCGAAGAGCAGACGTCGACCGCGCCGGTTGCCGGTCATTCGGTGAGCGTGATCTACCAAACAACTTTCGATCGCGGCGAAGGCATTGAGACCTTTACGCTGATCGAACACGGCGGCCGTTGGGCCCTGGCGAAGTATTACGTGAGTTCGAGCGGGGCGAGATAGTTTTGAGTTTTCAGTTTTCAGTAGGGCCGGAAACTCAAAACTGAAAACTGAAAACTCAGAACTGAAATATGATTGATCGTTACACTCTGCCCGAAATGGGCGCGCTTTGGTCTGAAGAGACCAAGTTCCAGAAATGGCTGGACGTGGAGATCGCCGTCTGCGAAGTGCACGCGGACATGGGCACGATTCCGCGCGACGCGCTGGAACAGATCAAAAGCCGCGCGAAGTTTTCCGTCGCACGCATCAACGAGATCGAGAAGACGACGGACCACGACGTGATTGCCTTTACCACCAATCTCGCCGAAGCGATCGGCGAAGCGTCGCGGTTCGTCCATTATGGCCTGACCTCGTCTGACGTCGTCGACACCGCGAACGCGCTGTTGTTGCGCGATGCGTGCGACATCCTGTCGAAGAAAATCGATGCCTTGCTTGAAGTCTTGAAGCGGCGCGCATTTGAATTCAAGCACACACCGCAGATTGGACGGACGCACGGGATTCATGCCGAACCGACATCTTTCGGTTTGACCTTCGCCCTTTGGTACGACGAGATGCGTCGAAATCGAGAGCGGCTGACGAAGGCCCGCGACACGGTGGCGGTCGGAAAGATCAGCGGGGCGGTCGGCGCCTTCGCTCATCTCGATCCCGAAGTTGAAGAGAAAGTCTGCGCCCGTCTGGGCTTGAAAGCAGCGCCGGTTTCCACGCAGATCATTCAACGCGACAATTACGCTGAGTATCTCTGCACGCTGGCTATCATCGCCGCTTCGCTGGAAAAGTTTGCTTTGCAGATTCGCCACTGGCAACGGACCGAAGTGCGCGAAGCGCAGGAAAAATTTAAAGCCGGCCAGAAAGGATCGAGCGCCATGCCGCACAAGCGCAATCCGATTCTTTCCGAGCGCGTCTGCGGCATGGCGCGCGTGGTGCGCGCTAACAGCATCGTCGGTCTGGAGAACGTCGCGCTCTGGCACGAGCGTGACATCTCGCACTCATCCGCGGAACGCGTGGTGTTGCCCGACTCGAGCATTGCGACCGACTACATCCTGCAAAAGATGGCTTCGCTCGTCGACGGCCTGGTAGTCTATCCGAAACGGATGTTGGAAAACCTGAATCTCACGCGCGGATCAATCTTCAGCGGGCAGTTACTGTTGGCCCTGACGCAAGCGGGAGCTTCGCGCGAGCAAGCTTACGAATGGGTACAGCGGAACGCGCTCAAAGCCTGGGATGAAGGGAAAGATTTAAAGTCCCTGGTGTTTTCCGACGACGAGATTACCTCGCGCCTCTCCGCAGACGCTATCGAGCGAGTATTTTCACTCGACACCTACCTGAGGAACATAGATAAAGTCTTCGCTCGAGTGTTCGCGTGAGGTGGGCGAGCGTAGTAATAGCGACCAGCCGATCTCGCAATCGAGCTGGCCGCTATCACATGGCAATGGTCCGGTTTTTTTAAGCGGGCGTGATTACTTCGTCCACTTCTCTGCCATGTTACCGACAATCGGGAGCTTATATTCGACGCCGCCGTAGGCCTTCACCGCAGCCAGAATCAACATGATCAGCCACCCGAAAAAAACGACGAGCCACAGCAGCCATACGAGCATGCCGATGATGCCAATACCAGCGCCGGCGGATGAACTCGCTGCGCTGGCGGCCATCCCAAGCATTCCGATGATTACTCCGAGGATCATCAACGCAATGATCACAACGATATAAACCGCGTCCCACAGCAGCGCTTGCAACGCGTGAAACTTTACGAACCGATTCTCTTTTTCCATCACGAGGCAAATGATCGCGATGATGCCGATGGGGTAGCCGAGGGCGGCTGCGATATTTCCGTCAAGGCCAAGTGCAGACTTGCCTGTATCCATTTACAAGTTCCTCCTGTCAGGGTGTAAAGATTTAATTGTTAACAGTTTTCCAGGCGAATTCGCCGATGATTGGCAGTTTGTACCATTGGCCGCCGTAGGCCTTGATGCCGGCAATGATCCAAAACACGATGAAGATCGCAAAGAGCAGGAACCGCAATCCGAGGATCAGAATCCACGCCAGAAACTCCATGTCGATCATGTGGAGCGCCAGCGACAGGACGATACCGAGCAGTCCCACCAGGATTCCTACGACGATTTGCAGGCCGGTGAGAAAAAGAGATTGCACCGCGTGAAACTTTACGAAGCGGTTCTCTTTTTCAGTAATGGCGAAAATTATGGACAGCACTAGTCCGAGACAGCAAACAAAATTCAGGATGTAACAGAGCATCGCCGCGACGTTCGAGTCGAGAGTCATGAAGCTGGTCTTGCCGCCGGGCGCGCCTGATGGAGGTGCTGGTTCCGAATATGGAGAAGACATTTATCGTGCTCTTTTGGAAAGGCTCCTTACAACGGCGGAAATAGTATGATATCGGCTACTGGTTACGCAATGTTTTATCGTAATATCTTCGGTTCCGGACCAGTCACCACCATGAAAGCTAAAGTCTACGTCACCTTAAAGCCCAGTGTTCTGGACCCGCAGGGCAAGGCGATCAAACATTCAGTCCAGTTGCTGGGCTTTGAAAGTGTGAGCGATATTCGGCAGGGAAAGTACTTCGAGATAGCTTTGAGCAGCGGAGTGACTGAAGAGAACGCGCGGGCTGAGGCGACCCGTCTGGCGCATGAAGTTCTCTCGAATCCGATCATCGAAGACTTTCGCGTGGAGATTGAAGAATAGTTTGAGTGCGGTGGCTTGACGCCGCTTTCCTGTCGTGCGGTTGTGATCCGGCGATTACAACAACAAAGCGCCGTCATGCCGGCGCACTCCAAATGAAGTTATGAAATTCGGCGTCATAGTCTTCCCGGGTTCCAATTGCGATCACGACGCGTATCACGTGATCTCAAAACACGTGGGCCAGCCGGTCAATTTTATCTGGCATCGCGAAACGGACCTGTCCACCTACGACGCGGTAATTATTCCCGGTGGCTTTTCTTACGGCGACTATTTGCGGGCGGGCGCCCTGGCGCGTTTCTCGCCGGTGATGAATTCGGTCAAAGAATTCGCGGCCAAAGGTAACCTGGTGCTGGGAATCTGCAACGGCTTTCAGATATTGTGCGAGGCCGGTCTTTTGCCGGGCGCGCTGATTCGCAATCGCGATCTTCATTTCATTTGTGATTACGTGCACGTACGCGTTGAGAACACGGACACGCCGTTCACGCACGAGATGAAAGCGGGCAGCGTCCTGCGCATGCCCATCGCGCATGCGGAAGGGAATTACGTTTGTGACGATGTCACGTTCGCGGAATTGCAAGGCGACGGGCGAATCATATTTCGCTATTGTAATGCAGACGGCGAGACCACTGATGCGGCGAACCCCAACGGCTCGCGCGACCACATCGCCGGCATTTGCAATCATGAGCGCAACGTCATGGGATTGATGCCGCATCCGGAACGAGCTTGCGAAGACTTGCTGGGATCGAGCGACGGCCGTGAAGTATTTCGCTCGTTAGCGGGCACGCTGGCTGCGGTGGCTTGAGTCGTTACTCTTAATTTATGAAACGCTTTCTACCTTTTGCCATCATCATTATCGTACTGGTCGGCGCGGTGGCCGCCGGCTGGGCTGTGTTGCGTTCATCCCGTCAAGCGAACAACCCGGCGACGCCAACGCCCGATCCGGCCACTGAAGTTAAAGGGGCTGAGCCGGCGCACGTGCGTGGCAATCCTAATGCGCCGGTGACGCTCGAGGAATTTGGTGATTTTCAGTGTCCCACCTGCGGTTCGTTTCACCCGGAAGTCAAGAAGATCGAGAGTGAGTTTGGCGATAAACTGAAAGTTATCTTTCGCGAATTGCCGCTGCTGCCGATGCACGAACATGCACTGATGGCCGCCCAGGCTGCGGAAGCGGCAGGCTTGCAGGGCAAATTCTGGGAGATGCACGACCTGCTCTATGAGAACCAGGCGAAGTGGGTCCCGGAAAAGGATTTGGTGCCGGTGTTTGCCGACTATGCAAAGCAGATCGGCATTAACCCGGATCAATTCATGAAGGACTTGAGTGGTGAAACAGTCGCGCAACGCATCTTTCAGGATGGCAAGCGCGCGCACTCGTTTGGTCTAAAGGGCACGCCCAGTTTCTTTGTCAACGGGACAGAGGCAACGGGGGACAAATGGAAACCGGAAGGTTTGCGGCAAATGATTCGCGACGCGATTGCCGCCTCGGGTAAGTAAAAAAATAAACCACAGAGAACACAGAGGAAGCATTACGACTGTGCCGGAGCACTCGCTGTAGTTTCCTCTCTGTGTCCTCTGTGGTTAATCCGTCCGCAGGCCAGAACTACTCAAACAGGTTCGTTCGACACAACTTCCCCGTTCGGTTCGATAATCAGTTTTCGATCGGCGGTGATGTGTTCACCTTCGATCGTGACTTCTTCTCCGCTCGGCATTTCAACCGGCAGGTGATCGAGAAAACGTTCCGCATCAATTGCCGACATACATCCGGTTCCCGCCGCCGTTACCGCCTGTCGATAGACCGAGTCCTGCACGTCACCGCACGCAAACACGCCCGGGATATTCGTGGCCGTGGAATGGCCGTTGGTCTTTAGATAGCCGACGGCATCCATGTCAATCTGTCCTTTGAACAGTTCCGTATTCGGTTTGTGACCGATGGCGATGAAGACTCCTTCGCAATCGAAATTCTTCTCGGCGCCTGAGTTCGTGTCGCGCAGCCGCACACCGGTGACGCCCTGTTCGTGAGTCCCGAGAATCTCTGCAAGTTCGGTATTCCAAAGAAATTCAATTTTCTCGTTCCGGAATGCTTTCTCTTGCATGATCTTCGAAGCCCGCAGTTTGTCGCGGCGATGGGCCAGGTATACGCGCGACGCATAACGAGTCAGAAACGTCGCTTCTTCCATCGCGGTGTCCCCGCCGCCCACGACCACCAGCCGCTTATTGCGAAATGCCGGCAACGGTCCGTCGCAAGTGGCGCAGGCAGAGACTCCATTCCCGCCGAAGCCTTTCGGTGTTTTCGCCTCGCCCGGAATGCCAAGCCATTTCGCCGATGCGCCCGACGCGATGATCAGCGTGTCCGCCTTAACGATGCGATTTTCCGTGTGCAGAGTGAACGGTCGCGATCCCAATTCGACTTTGGTAATCCATTCCTCGAGAAACTCAGTGCCGAACCGCTCGGCCTGTTTGCGGAACTCCATCATCAATTCAGGGCCTTCGATGCCCTTCGAGAACCCAGGATAATTCTCAACGTCGGTGGTAATCATCAATTGCCCGCCGGGCGTCGTCTGCCGGTCGGTGTCGGCCGGCGCGTCAATCAGCAGGGGGGTCAGATTCGCCCGCGCGGTGTAGATCGCCGCAGTTAAGCCCGCGGGGCCCGATCCGATGATCACGACCTGTCGGCGGAGTTCTTCGTTGGCCAAGTTGTTGTGCTCCTCTTCGTTTTTGCAGTGCGCCGGCCTGACGGCGCTGTGTAAGTTCCTTACGTCCGCTTCGCCAGGTGAAAGCGGCGTCAAGCCGCCGCACTCCCAAATTGTTGGCTGTAACTCGGTTAAAGGAAATCAGTTGGCGTTTTCAGTTGCGCGTATAGTATAAATAACAGTGTACAAGTTAGTCGAACCAGGCAGGCCCCTGACCTGAGCGCGTTCCACCAGACTGTTCGATTAGCTTTCTAATTAGTGAACGCACACTCGGACGAAAAAGAGATGGCTGTCGCGCAACCCCCGGTTCACACGATTGGTGTGCTCGGGGCCGGCACGATGGGCCACGGCATCGCCCAGGTGGCCGCCGCCGCAGGTTTCCGCGTTGTATTACGCGACATTAACCAGACTGCGGTCGATCGCGGCAGGCAATCGATAGAGCGGAATCTGGCAAAAGGCATCGAGCGCGGCAAAGTTACCGAAGCTCAGCGCGATGAGACGCTCGCGCGCATCGCGATTACTACCGAATTGAAAGATCTCAGTGCGGCCGATTTGATTATCGAAGCAGCGCCTGAGCACCTCGAACTAAAGCAGAATCTGTTGCGCGACTGCGAAGCGACAACCGGTTCGCACTGCGTCTGGGCCACCAACACTTCTTCATTATCGATCACAGAGATTGCCGGCGGCGCGGCGCGGCCTGAAAAAGTAATCGGCATGCACTTTTTCAACCCGGTGCATATCATGAAGTTGGTCGAGATCGTCGTGGGACGGCAAACGGGCGACGACACGACCCGCCTGGTGCGGCAGGTTGGTTTGCAGATGAAGAAAGAGCCAATCGTGGTGCGCGACGTTCCGGGGTTTGCCTCCAGCCGTTTGGGCGTGACGTTGGGCCTTGAAGCCATGCGGATGGTCGAGCAGGGCGTGGCGAGCGCGCGCGACATCGACACTGCGATGGAACTCGGCTATAACCATCCGATGGGTCCACTGCGTTTGACGGATCTCGTCGGTCTCGATGTGCGGCTCAATATTGCTGAGTACTTGCACGGCAAGCTCGGTTCAGAAACTTTTCGCCCACCCGACATCCTGCGGCGAATGGTTAGCGAAGGAAAACTGGGCAAGAAGACCGGCCAGGGTTTCTATGACTGGACCGATGGCGAAAGGACGCAATCGGCGCGCAGCAGTTAACGAGAATCCGGAGGAACAGTAGAGCGGGTGGCGACTGTTATGAGCACTCCTTACCAGAATGAAGAAAGACGATTTGCGCTGCGCATGGCGCTGCGGCTGCCCATCGTGGTGTCGGGCCGCTCAGATGATGGCGCGGCGTGGAGCGAACCGACCGAAACCGACGACATCTCGACCTCCGGGGCGCTGTTCCATCTGAATCAGAAAGTCAGCGTCGGCGAAAAGCTTTACATTCGCGCGCACAAACCCGACGGCTCACCCACCGAAGCGACGGCCACCGTGGTTCGTCTATCGCCCGCAATTTACGGCACGGCGCGCGTCGGCGTGCAAATCGCCGAACCTTCCGAAAACTGGACGCGGCTCTTTGTGTCCTGGGTAGCGGACGAACAAGCAGCCACGCCGAGCGATTCTTAGACTTCAGCAACCAATCCAAAAAACTTTTTACTATTTGTCATTGGACATTTGTCATTTGTTCATTTGTCGACTGACCGCATCCAGACCGCGCCATCAATTCAACAAAATGAGAACTGGCCAATGGAAAATGGCAAATAGATATGATTTACTTTCCCAAACAAATTAGGAGCAACTAACTTGAGTACCTACGAGACCATTCTGGTCGAGCGTCGCGATCGCGTTGCTATTATCACCATCAATCGGCCCGAGAAGCGTAACGCTCTCAACATTCAAACTCGCGCCGAAGGCGCAGCCGTGCTTGACGAGTTGCGGGCCGATGATTCGGTGCGCGTCGTGGTATTAACCGGAGCCGGCGATAAGGCTTTCATCGCGGGCGCGGATATTGCTGAGTTCGCCGAGCGCAGCGCGCTTCAGCAACGCGAAGTGATGCTGGATCGTTCGCTCTTTAATGCGATCGACGGCTTCCCCAAACCGATCATCGCCATGGTGAATGGTTTCTGTCTCGGTGGTGGTTGCGAAGTCGCGCTGGCTTGCGACCTGCGCGTGGCCAGCGACAAAGCGTCGTTCGGTCAGCCGGAAATTAATCTCGGAATCATTCCGGGCGGCGGCGGCACGCAGCGGCTGACGCGTTTGGTCGGCGAAGGCAAAGCCATGGAGATGATCCTCACTGGCGAAATCATCAACGCTGACACCGCGTTGGGAATCGGCCTGGTGAACCACGTCGTGCCGTCCGATCAGCTTGAGACTAAGACAATGGAAATCGCGAACCGCATGGCTGAGAAGAGTCCGATTGCGCTGCGACTGGCGAAAGAGTCGGTGAGGCTCGCGTCGCGATCGAATCTTGATGAAGGCCTGCGCCGTGAAGTCGATCTGTTCGCGCTCTGCTTTTCGAGCGAGGACAAGAATGAAGGCGTGAACGCTTTCCTCGAAAAACGAAAACCGGAATTCAAAGGCCGCTAACGGAGCGCGGGCAACCCTGCCCACAGTTGGTTCGATGACGAGTGACCTGGAACAACCATGCTGGTCGGTGCTAAGCGATCGCGGCTGCGAAGCCAACGGATTGACCCATGAAGAGGCGCGGCGCCTGGTGCACCGACTCGGCGGGGAAGGCCGTCACGGCCTGTGCATTGTCACCGACGAAGCGGCCGACCGGATGTGCGTGAACAACCAGAAGTCGGAAAGCGCGGTTAAGCGGTAACGGCGTCGCCCACGCAGGCAGTAGCGGCTTTGCCTAAGCAAGCAGTAGCGGCTTTGCCGCAGCACCAGTGCGGAAAGGCTTTGCCTTTCCGGCTCATGCCTTTAAACGACCGAGGCTACGCCTCGACAACTGAGGCGTAGCCTCATAAACCTTGCAAGACGTGGCCGGTGAGGCAAGCCTCACCGCACTGGTGCTGCGGCGAAGCCGCAATTCCTCGGCCCGTCACTCAATCAATCATCAGAACCACTTTTCCAAAAGTCTCGTTTGATTCGATCCGTTCATGCGCGGCGCGCACTTCTTCCAATTTGAAAACAGTGTCGATGACTGGTCGCACTTGACCGCTCGCCAATAGCGGCACGACTTGTTCGGCGAACAAGCGCGTCGCCGTCGCTTTATGTTCGGCCGGACGCGTGCGCAGTGAGGTACCCATGATCTGCAAGCGCTTGCTCATCACAATTCCGTAATCGATCTCGGCCTTCGATCCGCTGGTCGTCCCTACAAAGATCAGCCGGCCTTTAATCGCCAACGATTGCAGATTCGCCTGCAAGTAAGCCGAGCCGACCAGATCGAGCACCACATTGACACCGCCGCCTCCGGTCCATTCGTTGGCTGCGACAGCAAAGGCGGCTGGATCGCCGTCGAGGACAATCGACGAATTCAATCCGAACTCTTTGGCGCGTTCGAGTTTATCTGAGGTCCGTGAGGTGCCGTGCGCGAACGCGCCCGCAGCTCGGACCAACTGAATTGCCGCGGTCCCCACACCTGAACCAGCCGCGTGAATCAAGACGTGCTCGCCGATAGTGACGACGCACTGGGTGAACAGCGCATCGTGCGCCGTCATGAAAACCTCCGGCACCGCGGCGGCCTGAGCCCAGTCCAGATTATCCGGGATACGCGCGAGATGATTTGCCGGCACGGTCACATATTCAGCCTGGCCGCCACCGCCGATGATGCCGAAGACGCGAGCGCCGATCTTCCACTCGCGAACGTCTTCGCCGATCGATTCGACTTCGCCGGCGAATTCAATTCCGGGAATGTCCTGCGGATAACCCGGCGGCGCGGGATAGCGTCCCAGCCGCTGCAAAATGTCTGCGCGATTCAGCCCCGCGGCGCGCACTCGCACGCGCACGCGATCGAGGGTCGCGGGTGGGGCATCAGCGCCATCGCGAATTTCCAAAACGTCAACGCCGCCGGAGGAAGTGATGGTTACAGCTTTCATTCTTGTGCCCGCTTCTTCCAGTAACCAGGTTTTCGACTCCAATGCGCCACAGCGAGAACAAAGATTCGTTGATTTTCGATGCGGTAGACTACTGCATAAGGGAATTGACGAAGCAAGCGACGTCGAATGTCGTTTACCACGATTGTTCCGGCAAAAGGTTGAGTGATTATGTCGTCAAAAGTCTGCCTGAGACGCCGAAGAAAGCTCAGACCAAGATCGCGTTCTCGCTCTTCATAGAAAGTTGCAGCAGCCTTAAGTTCGTTCTCGGCATCTTCATGGATTTCTATTTCAAGCATCGCAGGAGATCGCGTGCCTCACGAATTACCTGATCGGCAGACTTCATTTTCGCCGCGCCCGCCCGAACTTCAGCGTCGCGTCGGAGAATCTCACTGATCCAAAGTCCTTCGACGTCTCCATCGGTGGTTTCATCGAGACTTGCGACGAGGCTCTGCGCTAACTCGGCTCTGGACTCCGGTGGAAGAGTCAACAGATCAGCTTTTAGTTGGTCGAGTTCGCTCGCCATAATCGTGAAGTCTATAACAATGCCCGTGCGCGAGTCACCACATTCTCGACATTGAATCCAAGGTTCTTCAACGCCACTTCACCAGGCGCTGAGGCGCCAAAGCGATCGAGGCAAATGACATCGCCCTGCGGGCCAACGTAGCGATCCCAACCCTGGCGCACGCCGGCTTCGATGGCCAGACGCGCGGTTACTGACGGCGGCAGGACATCGTTTTTGTATTCTGCCGATTGCTCTTCAAACAGTTCGACGCATGGCATTGAGACTACGCGGGTGGGGATGCCGGCAGCCTGAAGTTGCTCGCGGGCATCGAGCGCGAGCGAAAGCTCTGAGCCGGTGGCGATCAAGATGAGTTGTGGATCGATCCGGTTGGAGGCACCCTCCCTGACGGTCGGGTCTCCGCTGTCGGCTTCGGCGAGTATGTAGCCGCCTTTGCGCAGACCTTCACCCGATGCGAACTTGTTTCGATCAATCAGCGCTACTTTCTGTCGCGTTAGGGCCAGTGCGGTTGGAGCTTCGCGCCGCAGGATCGCCAGCCGCCAGGCCTCGCGCACTTCGTGAACATCGCCGGGCCGAATCACGAAAAGATGTGGAATCGCGCGGAGTGCGGCGAGATGCTCGATCGGTTGATGCGTCGGCCCATCTTCACCCAGGCCGACAGAGTCGTGAGTGAAAACGTAAATGACCTGAACTTCTGAAAGACAAGCCAGCCGAATCGACGGCCGCATGTAATCAGAAAATGTCATGAACGTGCCGCCGTAAGGAATCAACCCGCCGTTCAGCGCCATCCCCGTCATGGTCGCGCCCATCGCGTGTTCGCGCACGCCGAAGTGAATGATGCGTGCGTCGTAATGCGCGGCTTCAAAGTCGCCACCGTCCTTAATGTCCGTGTTGTTCGAGACGCCAAGATCGGCAGAGCCGCCAATCAACATCGGCAGGTGCGGCGCGAGCGCGTTGATGACTTTGCCGCTGGCGACGCGGGTGGCCATGGCTTCCGCGTCATCGAAATCCGGCAAATGCGTTTCCCAATCCTCCGGCAGCTCGCCGCTGATTGCTTGTTGCCATTGCTGGCCGAGATCGGCGTGCTTTTCTTTGTATTGCGAAACCAGATCGTTCCATTCGTTCTCAGATTTCGCGCCGCGATCGATTGCTTCACGAAAATGCGCCAGTGCTTCATCCGGGATATAGAACTGTTTGTCTTCCGGCCAGCCGAGATGCCGCTTGGTTTCGCGGACAGCTTCTTCGCCGGGTGCGTCGCTGTGCGCCTTGCGGGTGCCGGCAGTCGGCATGCCGTAGCCGATGACTGACTTGATTGAAATCAAAGACGGCCGATCGCCGACTGACTGGGCATCTCGAATGGCAGCTTCGATGGCCGCGAGATCGTTTCCGTCTGCCACGGTCGAGGTGTGCCAACCGTAGGCATCAAATCGTTTCGGCACATTTTCCGAAAAGGCCAGATCGGTGAAACCTTCGATGGTCACGCGATTATCGTCATAGAGATAAATTAGTTTGCCGAGTTTAAGATGACCCGCCAGCGATGCTGCCTCTGAAGCGACACCCTCCATCAGATCGCCGTCGGAAACAATCGCGTAGATGTAATGATCGATGAGCGGAAAATCTTTCTGGTTGAATCGTGACGCGAGGTGGGCCGCACCCATGGCCATGCCCACGCCGTTCGCGAACCCCTGACCGAGCGGGCCGGTCGTGATTTCGACTCCGGCGGTCAGCACATTCTCAGGGTGACCGGGTGTCTTCGATCCCCATTGCCGAAAATTCTTGATCTCATCGAGCGACAAGTCGTAGCCCGTCAAATGCAACAGCGAGTAAAGCAACATGCACCCGTGACCGGCGGATAACAGAAAGCGATCGCGATTTTCCCACCGAGGGTTGCGCGGGTTGTATTGCATGAACTTTGTCCACAGCACATAAGCCATCGGCGCGGCGCCGAGCGGCAAGCCGGGGTGGCCCGACTTGGCCTTTTGCACGGCATCGATAGTCAGCGTGCGGATCGTGTTGATGCAAAGTTGATCGAGTTCGGGTGTGCTGTTCGTGTCCTGCTGCATGCGTGCGCTCATGGAGTTAGTTTCGGGTGTCAAGTTTAAAGTTTCAAGTCCCAGCGCGAGCTGTTAACTTGGGTCGACTGGCAAATCAGCAATTTGCGCGTACTTCGCGCACCCGCGAACGAAACGTTTACGCGTAGACGCAAAGTTGTGAAAGAAATGATGACTACGGAAGTGAAGCGAGAGCATCGCACAGCAGTTATTAATTCGTCCAGCGAATTTCTGTAGATAACCAGCGGCTCGAATGGTAGATTTGGAGTGCGCCGGCTTGACGGCGCTTTGGATTGGTTTCGAGATCGCCAACCAATCCTGCAACGCGAAAGCGAAACCAAAGCGCCGTCAAGCCGGCGCACTCCAAATTGTCTATGCCGGTCCAAACCCTCAATTGTCCGAACTGCGGCGCGGCGATTTCATCCGACGCGCCACAATGTCAATACTGCGAATCGAAGCTCGCCACGATCGCCTGTGCGTCGTGCTTCGGCATGCTGTTCATTGGCAACAAGCATTGCCCTCATTGCGGCGCGGCCGCGGTCAGCGCTACGCCCGCTCCTTTGCCGGTCTTGAAATGTCCGCGCTGCGCTATCGACATGAAGTCGGTCACGATCGGCAACGCGCCCGTGCGTGAGTGCGATCGGTGTGGAGGACTTTGGCTTGAGGCGCACGTCTTCAAAATGATCTGCGCCGACCGCGAACATCAATCGGTGATCCTGGGTGATGCCTTCGCGAAAGAACCCAAGCCGTCGCTGCCTCACGAAACGCAGATTCGTTATATCCCGTGCCCGCACTGCCGGCAGTTGATGAATCGAATCAATTTTGCCAAGTGCTCGGATGTCATCGTCGATGTTTGCAAAGGACACGGCACCTGGTTCGATAAGGACGAGCTGCGCCAGATAGTCGAGTACATTCGCGGCGGCGGCATGGAGCGGTCGCGGGAAAAGCTGCGTCACGAGATCGAGTTTCAGCAGGAGAAGGTTCGCAATGAACAGCTGCGCGGTGAATCCCAAAATGTGACACTGCGGATAACTTCAGTGACCGGGTATTCTTCAGATGGTGAGTTGCTCGGCGATTTATCATCGGCGGGCGGCCTCTTAAAATTCCTGCTCGAGTAACGCAAATCCGCGCGCGCAATGTTTCTAACCCATCGCCCGACGTCTTCTGAAATCGAGAATTTCCTCAGCCACTCGCGCGAACTCCCGCTGTCTTACGATCCAGTCGGGATTGCCAGGAATGGCGGCGCCGGATTCCGCTTCGATACTGCGAGCGCCGTGATTGGCAAAGGCAATGCGGCCTTCGGGCTCGCCCAAAGAGCGCTGCACGAGTGGCGACAATTCGAACTGGGCTGGGTCGAATTATTTCCCCATCATGCGCCGACGGATGCCGGCACCGTGGTGGCGGTCCTGGTCCATCATCTCGGATTGTGGTCGCTTAACGGCTGCCGGATTGTTTATAGTGTCGGCGATGAACGATCGTCGTTTGGTTTCGCTTACGGAACTCTCACGAATCACGCTGAGATGGGCGAGGAGATCTTCGAAGTTTCGATCACGGAATCAGACGACGTGATTTATAGAATCAGCGCCGCTTCGAAGCCGCGCGCGCTGTTAGCTCGCATCGGGTACCCGTACACGCGATTCTGCCAGTCGCGCTTTCGCCGCGATTCACTTGCCGCCATGAAGCACGCCATCGATAGTCACTGAGACCGCGGATGACGACCTCTGACCCGATTAAGCGCGCGCTCCTTCGGTATTTTCCTTTCGCGCCGGCGATTTTGCTGGCGGCGCTCCTGCCCATGTACTGGGTCGACGTGCCGCAGTACGACGAGTGGGATTCAGTGATGCTCTTTGAGCATCTGTCGCAGGGCACGCTCACCGCCGAACTGTTGTTCCGGCAAGTCAATGAGTACCGTCAATTTTTCCCCAACATAATTTTTGTGGCGCTGGGCAAGCTCACGCATTGGGACCTGCGTTATGAAATGATTTTGATCTTCATCGCGGTGTGTCTGATCTCTTTGAACGTGAGACGACTGGCGGCGCTGACTGCTGAAGTAAACGAAATTCAATTCGCTGTTTTGTTCTTTGTCGCCAACCTCGTCATCTTTTCATTAACGCAGTATGAAAACTGGTGGCAGGCGCAACAACTGGTTTACTACCTGCCGATACTTTGCGTCACGACCTGCATTACGGTGAACACGCTGAGGCTGCGTACGACTGCGAAGTTCGCTGTTTGCGCGGTGCTTTCGTTCGTCAGCATGTTCTCATCGGCGAACGGCGTGGTGTGTTGGATCGTCGTGTTGCCGTTGCTGGCCTTCAGCGAATGGCCAAAGCATCGCCGCCTGGTAATTTGGTTAAGCGGCGGCTGGATTCTTGCGGCCGGCCTGTGCGTGGCGCTTTATCTTGACGGTTACCATAAGCCCTGGTGGACGCCGAGCCCGGCTACCGGGCTCCATCATCCCTGGCATGCGTTTGTTTATTTTCTCGGTTTCATTGGCGGACCGCTCGGTCTGGAACGCGCGGGGCTCTCGGTCGCGGCCGGCGCGGTAATGATGATTGGCTTCACCGCGGCGGGTGCCTACCTGCTTAAGCATCGCAGAGATCGAGTGTTGATGGAGCGCGCGTTTGGTTGGTTGGTAATCGGCGCGTATTCGCTGGTCACCGGCGCGATGACTACCGTCGGACGCGAAGGTTTACCAACGGGACCAGCAAAGGTCCCACGTTATCTTGGCTTCTCGGTTTATTATCTGCTCGCATTAGTTTTTCTCAGTCACATCGTTGGTCAAGACATCATGCGACGGCGCGGCCAGGTTTCCGCGCGACGATTGAATCCGTTTGCGTGGGCGACGGTAGCCGTGCTGATCCTGTATCAACCATTCATGTTTGCGTTGTCGTACCGCCAGATGGATGCTTGGCAGACGCGCCTGTTGCAAGCCAAGGCCAGCATTCTGCTCATCAATCAATTGCCGGATACTCGTCTGACGAAGATTCTGTATCCGAATCTCCAGTTCCTGATTGAGAAGGCGAATGTGCTCGATCAGCTCAAACTGCTGCGCCCATCGCTGGTGCGGACCAGGCACTTGAATGAATTAAGTGGGCCGAGTAGCGCCGCATACTACGGCGAGTTGCAGCGAATAGAGACGACGCCGGAAGGATTCACTGCTTGGGGCTATTGCGGATCGTTCGAACGGCGCGTGCCGGATGCCATCATCCTGGCGTACGACACCGGCAACAGAGATCCGATTGCTTTCGCGATGACCCATCCGGTGAAGCAGCCGGTGTCACTGTTTGACCTCGCCAGGACCGCCGGGTGGACCATTCGCTTCGCTCCCGAACAGCTACCGAAGTCGCCGGTGACCATTACGGCGTGGGCCTTCGATGCTACGACGGGCCACATAACTCCTTTGACCGGAGCCCAGACGATTACGCCCTAAGCGCGTGGTTTCTCGCCGATACAAATCGCGGAGAGACCGAAAGGGAAGCCAATCGTCTTGAGAGCCAGCGCCTCGATTTTGAGCGGGACTGTCAGCAGTCCGTTCATCCATGCGAACCCTTTGGACCAGGGTTTCACTTCCGATTCTGAATCGCCGAAACCCAGGCGCGAAAGCACCAGGCGTTTGCCTACGGCGACGGGAAACAAAAGCGTGTTCGCATAGGTGGCGCGCCGAATCTGAAAACCTGCGCGCCGCATTTCTTCCGTTAATTCTTTGAGGCTGAAGCGTCGTTTCACGTCGAGCGCGTCATCGTGCGCACTGCGCATCCATTGATAAGCCGAGACCCGCAGGAAGGTGACGCCGCCCGGCTTCAGGACGCGATAGATTTCGTTCACGGCGCGAGTATTCTCGTCGACAGGAACGTGCTGTAAGACATCAAAGCTGGTCACCAAATCAAAACTGGCATCCGCAAAAGGTAACTGGGTCAGCGAGGCGCGAGACACGTTGCGATGGGCCCGGCGCGAGAACTCCAGAGCGTCTGGCGACAAATCAATACCCGCGACCTGGCCATCGTTCGCATAGCGCGCCAGCCACGACATCATCCCGCCCGTGCCACAGCCGGCATCGAGCACGCGTCTGTCAACGCCACGAGACAGGATAGGATCGAGCAGCGTAGTGGTGATCGCGCGCATGCCGGCAAACCACCAGAAACTCTCTTCCAGTTCGTAGAGGTAAGCGTAATCCTGTGGCTGCATCGCGGAAAAAGTAGTGGGCGATTAGAGCAACGAAAGACCGATTACGCAACAGCGCTAAGGTTTGTCGTCATCGTCATCATCGTCGTCCGAGTCCTTTTTGGCGTTCGGATCGATTCGTTTATAAATTTCGTAGTTGGTCAGAGATTCGACCTGTTCAAAATCCGCTTCGAGCGCCGACGTGATCTGTTCCTTCTCTTGATCGACGGCGTCTTCTTCATTCTGCAGATCCTGTTTGACGATGAGCCACTGAATGTTTCGTTCACGGCAGAGGGCGCGAATCTGTTCCGGCGAATAAGGATTGACCGTGTGATCGAAAAGCAGCACCGGAAACTGCGGCCGGCGACCGGTGGCATAATAGAACGCGTCTTCGCCGGGCAGCAGCAGGATGCCCGCATCGGGAGCGATCGTCCCGTTCACCTCGTGCACTAATTCTTCGAAGCTGGGAATCCAGTCGCCCCGCGTCGATAGGCCCTTCAAACTCGGCAAGGTCGACCGGCGCAGCTCACCCTCGTCGAGGTTCGCATAGGTCAACCGTTCGTGCGAACGCACATAAAACACGCCGGCGATGAACAACGAGAGCGAGACAGCAACCGTGAGGGACAACGTTAGCAAACCATCCGATCGTTTAGCGGGCGGACTTGTCTGCCCATCGAATCGCGGCACAAGTGCCGCAGCTAAACGATCCAGCCTCGAGATGTCGCGCAGCGTCATCGCGAAGAGAATTACGAACAGCGGCCAGATCGCGTAGGTCGATCCCCAAAGCTGCTGTGACATGAAACAGCCCTGAATCGCGGCGATGATTATGAATGGAAGAATTTTGCCGATCCCTCTGCGGCGATGAATTGTAACGGCGGCGATAATGAACGACGCGATTAGCAGCACGGGCCAGACATTGATTAAGCGCTCGGCGCGTTCCGATGGATCTGAATCTCGCAGCAGGTAGATCGCAGGCCAGACAAAGGGAAAGGCAAACAAAACTGCCGACAACATCAGCAACCAGCGATGGCGGGCTCGATTGAACCAGCTCACCGCGATGGCTCCAGCGATCATCGCCAGCCAGACGAAATTCATTTTCGCTGTGTAGATTTCCAGCATCTCTCCACGCGCAGGGGTCCTCCGCTCAGCGGCGAAGCGAATCGTCCAGTGCCAATAATTCCCCAGCCCGGCGATGCGGTGTATCAACAGGATTGCCAGCGCGAGAGTCACCAGCGCTGAGGCCATCGTGATCGCATAATGGCGGACGCGCTCGTGCTTGATCCGTTGCCAAATCGTCAGCGCGCCCAGCAGGCCGAGCGAACTCAAAAGGAACAGTAGCCCCGTGTTTTGCTTGACGAACAAAGGAACCACGAGCGTGATACCGGTCAACAACGGCAAAGCAAAGGAAGCTGGCCGGGCGTCGAGGTGCCAAAGGAAAAGCAGACTGATCAAAATTGCGAGCGTGCAATCGGGATCGTAAAACGGGTGCGGAAAGATACAGTAAATCCCCAAGAACACGAGCGGCAGCGTGAGCCACAGCGCGAGCGTCCTGGCGTAAGGCAGTGCGAACAGAATCTGCCGCATGATTCGCCAGGTCAAAATCGTTGCGACGGCGCTGACGATGGCGCCGTAAGCCGTCGTGTGCCAGTAGACTCGCCCCGTCAGTTTGATAATCGCAGCCTGAATCAAAAATGTGAGCGGCGGATGGACAAACGGAAAGTCACGATATGGAACGTCGCCGAGCGTGATGCGATAGGAATGCTCGAGTGTGTAGCTGAGGTCCCACAAGACCGCGACGTGCGCGTTTTGCCAGATAACGATCGCGCCCGTCGCGATCGCCAACGCCGACGCAGTAGACCACTCGATGGTCGTGGCGAAGAGTTGGTTCTCAAAGTTCGAAGCGGAATAGGACGCTGATGTTGAGGCTGACTTCACAATCGTTATTGGGCGCAATCGGAAAACGAAGAGTCATCTGCAGATTACGCAAAAACCAGTTCACGACCTGTGTAGTCTGCGAAATCTGACTTACCTGTGGACAAATCTTTCGCGCTTGCGCTCCTACCAGGCCGAAGGGTGAATTAGACACGCGCCCAGGGATGAAGTCTACTGCTCTCGTTAAGGTCGCGGGTGTGTTCCTGGTTAACCACGCGGCGATAGGTATCGAGCATCAGCGGGGTCACCACGGTCGGTGAAAAGAGTTCGAGGTATCTGTTTCTCGCGGCGGCGCCCATCTGCTGTCGCAATTTGCCATCGCGAGCCAACCGCAACATAGCCGCCGCAAGTTCATTCGCATCTCCGGCAGGTATCAGCAGGCCGGCATCGTCTCCGATCATGTCGGGAATGCCGCCGACGGCAGAGGCAATTACCGGCTTGCCGCAGGCCATGGCTTCGACCACGCTGTTTGGTGTGCCTTCAGTGAAGGAAGGCATGACAAATACATCGAGGCTTTCCATAAAGGCGCAGCATTCCTCGGGGTGAGTGTAAACGCCGTGATAGCGATAGTGGCCGGCTACGCCCCGGACCTTGGCCAGCGCCGCGATCTTCTGTCGCTGCGATCCATCGCCGGCCACCTTAACCAGGATGTTTGCGTCCTCGCGGCAAGCGATGCCCAGCGCTTCAATCAGCACGAGCGGTCCCTTTAGCTTTTCAATTCGGGCTGCATAGCCAAAGGTCACCTTTCCATCGGCCGGCCTCGCAGCGTGTCCGTTACCGTTGCCAAATCCCTGAGACATGATAGGTAAGACCGATAACGATTTGCAGGTAGTAAGCTTGTCGCTGCAATCAGCAAACAATCTCGGCGACAGCGCCGCCACCTCCGCGCACAGAGGCAAAACGGCAGTGAACTCTTCATAATAATCAAAGCCGGGTGGATGATAGGGAATGCCGAGTTCCTGATACATGACGCAGATACCGGCATCGTGCGCGGCGCGAATCATGACCGTCGCGCCGGCGTTAGGCGTCATAACGTGGACCACGTCCGGCTTTTCTTTTTGCAGGAAATTTCGGCACTCCTGGTAATAGCGGTTGGCCACGGCCGTCAACATCGGCTGAGTCTTGCGCCGAATTAAATCCCGGGACCCGGGAAAAGTGAGGAACACGCGGTTCGCAACTCTGCGGCCGGCATTCATTGAAGTGCGCGTCACGTTGGAAGCTATCCACGAAACGCGGACGTTAGATTCCAGCAGCCGCTGATAGTACTGGTCCTCTTCAGCGTGCAAATACATCAGCAGGACCGAAACGTCGGCCCCCGCCTTTTGTAGTTGCGACGCATAAGTGACCAGCGTTTCATCGGCGCCACTAATTGGCCCATCGAGGTGGCTTTTGCAGAGAACAATTTTCATTTGTCGCCTAGGTTCGAGCCATGTGCTTGAACTTTGATTTAGCATTCTCCAGATCGCCGCGCATGAGGCCCCTGGTTAGCGTGTTGATGGTTGAAAAGCGCATCCATCGACGCGGCACGCGCAGGACGGCGTCCGGATGCAGACGCAAGAGCGTACGAGTACTCGCGAAAGCCCGTCCGAGTTTGTGATCGCAGAGACCGCGAAAGGCCTCCCACGCAAGGTGCTCGGCAAAGTTGAGCGAAAAAGCCCGCCATGCTTGTTGGCGTTCACGGCGAGAGGCCTGCGCGACGCGCGGCATTCGCAGGCAGTCGTGGCGAAAGTGCGTGGTCGCGAGCGCGATCAACTCAACGGTATTGGAGCTGCCTTGGGCCGAGGTCGGAGTTGGCTGGCGCCAGATCACCACCGGTTTGCTGAGACCGACAACCGGGAAGATTTCGGCAATCCGCAGCCAAAGGTCCCAATCGTCAATTCTGTTTCGGTGTTGGGCGAGCAAACCCACGCGTCCGATGCATGAACGACGAAATACGACGCTGGCACACGGAATAAAGTTCTGCGCCAGCAACTCCCAAAATATGTCGCCCTGCGGACAGTGTTCTGGAAAAGGCGTCTGTCGTTTGCCGCCCGCGTCTTCAGGGATTGCCTGCGCATAGCAAAGCATCGCTGCGGGCGCGTGCGACAGTGCTTCAATTTGTTCGTCGAGCGAGTTTGGCAGGCGCAAGTCGTCATCATCCAGAAAGCTTATGAACTCACCGCGACTGGCTACTAAACCAATGTTGCGCGCGCCGGCCACACCCTGATTTCGTTCGACGCGGACGTACCTGATGCCTTTAATCGAGGCGCAAAGATCAGCCGTTTCATCTGTCGAGGCATCGTCGACGACAATGACTTCGACATCCTGGCCGGCACTCTGGGCGCTGGCGATAGCTGCCGGCAATCGATCCGGCCGCTGGTGAGTGGTGATGATGATGCTGACTGAAGCCATTACTACTCGCAATGCTGCGTTACGCTAGATCGTCCGGCGCCTAATGACTCCGGTCCTGAGAATCAGATGCTTGATTAACTTTTCATAGCCTTGCGGCCGGATGAGACCAAACGGATCAATACGCAGGGCCGTCCAGAAATTCCGTAGCGCGGGTTTGAATTGAAACTTCGGAATGAAGCGCCTGGTGGCCGTCCAAACCAAATTCTCAGAAATGCGTCGAATCATTCTGCTGCGGGCCTGTTTACGGCGGACCGGAGATGCAGTTGCAGCGCGCGGTAGTCTAAACAGGTTCAATTGATGCCGGGTGACGCGTTCGAGCTGAGCAGCCCGGGCGGACGAACCCTGGCCTGACTGTGGCGTGGGTTGACGGTAGATTCCGACTGGCTCCGGCGTCACCAGCACTGAATATAGTTCTGCGATTCTGGTAAAGATGTCCCAGTCGTCGATCGTGCTAATCCGCGGATTCAACAGTCCTACCCGGAGAAAACATTCCTTGCGAATCAAAGCGCACAAAGGCATGACCGGAAATTCCAATTCCAGCAATTTCCAAAAAGCGTCTGCTCCCGGATCCTTTGCGCAGACTACTTCGCCCGTCGGTTCATAATCCTGGTTGGCCATGATCATTGCGCCGCAGACAAAGCCGGCGCCGGGATGCCGGTCGAGAAGGTCCGCTTGCATGTCGAGCGATCCGGGCAGGCGCAGATCGTCATCATCCAGGAAGGCCACGTATTCCGCCGTGCTCATCAAGATGCCGATGTTGCGTGCGCCGGCGACGCCCTGGTTTCGCTCCACCCGCACGTACTTGATTCCGTTCAGCTCCTGACAAGCTGCAGCCGTGCCGTCGATTGAAGCATCGTCCACGACAATTACTTCGATGTCAGCGCCGGCGGCTTGCGCGCTTTCCACGGCCCGGCGCAGAAGCAGCGGACGCTCATAGGTCGGAATGATCACACTGACTCTAGGCATCTTTTCCGATCTGATTCAGGTAACCGCCGACTACCGCTGCCGCTTTACCTTCCTGAAGAATCCGGCCCGATTGAATGTGCAGCACTCGATCGCAAAGCTGTTCGATCGAAGTTAGTTTGTGACTCACGAAGAGCACGGTGGTGCCGGCCCGACTGGCGTCCCTGATTTTTTGTAAACACTTTTTTTGAAAAGGAGCGTCGGCGATCGTCAGCACTTCGTCCAGTAAAAGAATTTCGGGTTCCAGGTGCGCGGCAATCGCAAATCCGAGACGCAGGTACATGCCGCTCGAGTATCGTTTGGCCGGCGTATCCAGAAAGTCCTCGACCTCTGCAAACGCGACAATCTCATCGAACTTACGGACGATCTCGTGCCGGTTCATACCGAGAATTGCGCCATTCAAAAAAATGTTCTCACGTCCGGTAAGATCCGGATGAAAACCGGTTCCGACACCCAGCAGGCTTCCGGCGCGACCGAACAGATCGGCCTGGCCGACAGTGGGTCGGGTGATGCGCGCCAGGATCCTGAGCAGGGTTGATTTTCCGGCGCCATTGTGGCCAATGATCCCAATCACTTCGCCCGGATAAACTTCGAAACTGACGCGTTCAAGGGCCCACACTATCGGCAATCTTCGCCGCCATCCAGCGTGATGCGCGATGGTTAGTTTAATAGCTTCGCGCACCGTGGGTGCGACGGTTTCGCGGGCCCCCAGGTAGTATTTCTTTCCCAGTCCTTCCGCTTTGATGATTGGCTTCATAATCGCAAATGAACGCCGGCTCAAACGTTGTCCGCAAATCCGTTTTCCATCTGTCCAAATAAGTGAACCGCCAGCAGCAGCAACCCTAATGTGACTGCGGCTGAGATCGCCACGCTGGTCCACTCAAACGGCAGATTAAATAAAGCCGCACGCGATCCTTCCACGATTCCCACCAGCGGATTCAAAGCGTACCAGTTGCGCATGCGTGCGGGTACCAGTGACGAAGCGTAAGCAATCGGCGAGGCGAACATCCACGCCTGCAGCAGGATCGGCAACATGGTTCCGACATCGCGGTAATGAACGTTGAGCGCGGCCGCCAGAATACCAATCGCCGCGGCCAGCACCCCAAGGTGAATTATGAAAACAGGAAACATCAACGCCTGCCAGCCGAGCGGCACACGGTAATAGATGATCATTGCGATCAGCACGGCCGAGGCGATCATCAGATCCACCAGGCGTACTCCAATCGCGGCCGCCGGAATCATGATGCGCGGAAAGTAAACTCTGGTGATGATCTGAGAGTTGACGACCAGACTATAGCTGCTGCTAAGAATGCTATTTGAGATGAACGTCCAGAGCAGCAGGGCCGCATAGGCAAAGACCGGGTAAGGGATGCCGTCCGAGGGTACCTTGATCAATCTTCCCAGAAAGACTGCGAAAACCGCGGTGATTAGAATCGGCTGCACAATCACCCAGGCTGCTCCTATAATCGTCTGCTTGTAACGGACTTTGAGATCGCGCCAAATCAGAAAATAGAGGACCTCGCGATGATGCCAAAGCTCTGCGAAGTCGATATTCTCCCAGAATCGAGAGGGCCTGATTCGGATTACGGGGACCGGCGGCAGTTGGCGAATTGCAGCGTCCGATCGATCTACAATGACTTGGTCGTTCTCGCTGATGGAAGCGCTCATGGACGTAACAATGGCGAGAGTTACTGGCCAGGGTTGTTAGGGCAACGCGAGTCTATAGACAATCAATAAAGCTCGTCAAGGAGCTTGTTTCCGCCGCTAAGTTAAGAGCACTCTTGAAGATCGCCTACTTCACTCACCAGTATTTCCCGCTACACGTCGGCGGCACTGAGGTCTATACGCACGGCCTGGCCGCGCGCGCGAGCAAGGCCGGCCACGCGGTGCGGGTGATTACACACGTGGAAACGTCTTCGCTGGATGTAGCCGATTACCGGGCGGTACACACGCAACATGACGGAGTGCCGTTGGTCGAGCTGCACCACAATCTTAGTCGCGCAGCTCACCCTGCTCGCGCCGAGTTTGACAACTGTGAAGTGGCGCAGCTGCTAAAGCACGAACTCGAAGCAGACAAGCCTGATCTGGTCCATGCCGTCCATGCCATGAAGTTGTCGGGAGCCGCGCTGAGCTTATGCTTTGACCTGAAGATCCCGGTGGTTCTGACGCTGGCCGATTACTGGTTTATTTGTCCGCGCCACACTTTACTACGATGGAATGAGAAGCTGTGCGCCGGACCCGCCCACGACCTGGATTGCGCGACCTGTCTCAACCGGCTGCATGGATTTGCGCCGGGAGCGGAATTTGTTCCGGCGGGCTGGTTGCGCCTCGGCTCACGTGCCGCTGCGCGCATCTTTGGTCAGCAGCAAACGCGTTTCTGGCGCGACCTCGAAGCGATTAGAAATCGGCAGCCGTATCTGAAGCGGATTTTCGAGCAGGCAGATCGCGTCATCGCTCTTTCCGATTTTCAAAAACAGATGTTTGTGACGAACGGCTTTTCGGAAGATAAGATCCAGGTGTTGCATCACGGGCTGGACGTCCAGGGACTGAGACCGGCGACCGGGCAGCAGAGGCACTCCGTCAAAATCATCTATGTCGGCAGTTTGGTTTATCACAAGGGGCCGCACATTTTGCTCCAGGCGCTGGCGCGAAATCCTGATTTGAAAGTCTCTCTGGACCTGTACGGTGATGCGACCTCGACTGATTCATACGTGGATTCGCTCAAGCAGTTGGCCGCCGCCGACCAACGCGTGCGGCTCATGGGGACTTTCGCGCCCAGTGAGATGGGCCAGGTGCTTGAGTCTGCAGACGCGCTGGCAATGCCCGCCCTGTGGTATGAGAATGAGCCGCTGGTGGTGAAGGCCGCGCGCTACGTTGGGCTGCCGGTTTTGGCCAGCGACATCGGCTCTTTGTCGGACTCAATCCCCAACGGCGAGCATGGCCGGCTGCTGAAGCCCGGCGATGTCAACGCCTGGGCTGAGGCGCTCAAGTCCTTTCGGCCTGGCGTGCTCCCGCCGGATTTATCGGTCAAGACAATTGATGATAACGCCCGTGAGTTGTTCGCAATTTATGAGGAAATATATTCGAACAAATGCGCCGCACAGAATATCTGATTGATCGGCTCGGCAGTGCGGCCATCGAAGCCGCGGCTGACAATTGCGTTGATGTTGAGCGGATGATCATCGATCGCCAGGTCGAGACCGCGATTTTTCAGCACCCGCCCGCAAAAATTACCTTTCCATCGCTGGAGGTCGGCGCGAGCGCCAGGCTCATTCTGGCGTGCGGTATTAAAGAAGTCGCCTGGCCGCTCCTGAAAACGGCTGTGAGATTTATCGTCACGGCCGCAGTGGCGGGCCGGCAGACAACGCTACTCGATACGAAGTTAGATCCTCGACGACGCGCAGCCGATCGTGGCTGGCAGCAGCACGAATTGGATCTGTCGCAGTTCGCAGTTCAGTCGATACAATTCATTTTTCAGACTCTGGTCGGCTGGCGGCGATCGACGGAATACGCATGGTCCGGCTGGGCCAATCCGCGTATTGATCACGAAGTCAAAACTGCATCCGTACCGATACGTCGCGATCAGCATTCGCATATTTTTTTGCTGACTGCCGACGCTTTACCCGCGAGCTATCTCGGATGTTACGGGCATGCAGAGGTCAAGACACCCAGTCTCGATCAGCTTGCTGCAGAAGGCATACTCTTTGAGCAGGCGTGGTCGCAATCATGTACCACCCTCGGTTCGTATGTCTCGATCTTGACCGGCCTGCACTCCCATGAACACGGCGTCAGCCGCGAGTGGCAATCGTTTCCTTTGGCGCGCCCGAGTTTGGCCAAAGCCCTCGAGGCGCAGGGATTCCACACGGCCTTCATCGCCAGTTCGGGTGAACTGGCGGGCCGCCGGAATTATCTCGAGCGCGTCTTCAATGAAATCATTCCCACGTTTGCAAATCCGATGCAGGACGGCGCCGTCACGAATCGGCAGTTTTTTCGCTGGTTTGACCGCCGGCCCGACCAGCCGACCTTTTCCTGGATTCACTACTTTGATGTGCACCCACCGTCGATGCCGCCGGCGCCCTTCAATGAGATGTATTACGCAGGCGACCCGACTGATGTGCGCCGCGAATATGCCGCTGCTGACGTGTTGCGGATTCGCGCCGTCGAATCACTTCTCCTGCTGCGCGCATCGATGCCCCTCCTGGACAGAGGTTTGCCGGTGGCCGAAGTAGTTGACGTGCTGACCGATACTGCTGCGGTGCTGCGGGGCGAAAGTAACCAGCAACCGGATTTAGCCGAGCACATTCTTAACCTGGGCGAACGGGCGACCAGAGGAATGCTGCGCGCGGAGTTCGGCAACTGGCTGGCAAAGCAAGCAGAGGATCTTGCCGCCGGCCATGGTTCACCGGAATTGGTGCAATGGTTGCGCGAGTTGATGTCACTACTGGAGCACACCGAGAGTGACATTATGTCCTGGCTGCGAGGTGTAGTTGACTTTCGCTACGCGGTGGCCATTTACCAAAGCGCGGTGAGCTATTTCGATTATCATATCCAGACTTTCGTTAATAGTCTCAAAGAGCGCGACCTTTACGATCAAAGCTTGATCATTGTGACGGCGCCTCACGGCGAGATAATCGAAAGCCGTTCGCTGCCTTATCACCATTTCGCACTCACGCCTGAGACTTTGCACGTGCCTTTGATTATGAAGCTGCCGCTGCACGTCGAGCACCGTCGGGGTGCGCGTATCGGCGGAGTCGTGGATCTGATTGATTTGTTCCCGACCATAATGGATGTCCAGGGTTTGCAGCACTCGCTCGAACTCTCCGGACTTTCGCGCTGGGAACAAATCAAAGCCGGACGAGATCTTCCTGGGCATTACAGCTTTGCGTCGGGGTTACATCAGTTGGCTCAATCGGTTTGCCGTCCACCTTATCTTTTTGTTCGCGAAAAACCCGACCTCAACATGCAAGGTCTTCACACGGTGTTGGCGGGGACCAACGAGATTGTTTATGACACTCGTTCGAGTGCCGTGTGCGAGACTACTGCTGAGATTCGCGATGAGTTACGCAAGGTTTTGACTGAGCACACCGCCACGAAGTCAGTCGACACCGCTAGCGCCGGTTGAATTCATAAGGCTGATTAACCAGATACTGAAACAATAACTCGGCGGCCAGACTGTTTCCTGCGTCGTTCCAATGCGTAGTGCGCCAGCCGTAAAGATCGTGCTGCGCTTCCGCCTCACGAAAACGATCCGACATATCGAGAAAGGGAATGTCTTTGGCTGTAAGAAACGATTTCAAAAGATTCTGTGGCAGGTCGAGATCATAGTCCTCTCGAGTCAGGTTAAATTTGGTTGCCACTGAATCGAAGAGCTGTCGATTAACCTGTAGTTCATCGGGAAATATCGCGACCATAAACTTGATACCGCTCGTTTTAAGCAGCTGGTCCATTTCCGAAAGGCTGTCAAAAATGTATTTGATATTGGCCGCAAATTCCTGTGCCGAAGTTTTTCGGTTAAAGAAGCGGAGCCGCATCTGCTGAGCATGCCAAAAGTTCGTCTCCGATAAATTTCCGAACGGCACGGGCTGACCGGTTGTCTTTGCCCACGCCTCACCTTCGCGCCTGGCAGCGCTCGCCTCGCGATAGAGTTGATACTTCGCCTCCAACAAAACCAGCGTTCGCAAATTCGCAACCATTGGATAACCGAATAGACGGTGCTCGTGGCGTTTGTCGATATTGACTGGACAACCGTTCAGCACGATCAGTTTGCGGTTCGGATCTGCATCGAGAAAGTCATTACCGGCGAAGAATCCCAGGACTACGAGATCAGGATGGTATTGCAATCCAAACTTCTTGAGCATGACGAGCTGTTCACCCGTGTGAGTAGCTGAATAGCCGGCATTAATGACATCGACATTGTGGCCACCGTCGCGCTGTTCGAACATTCTTTCCAGCCGCGCCGTGTAGTTGCCGTCGAGTCCTCCGGCCCAGCTGAACGAGTCGCCGATAAAGAGGATTCTCTGGGTGCCGTTTGATTTTTGCAGCGGATAGTCGCGATCGTTGAAGCCAAACTGATTGGTGAGGGTGCCGTCCTCGCCGTCGCCCGTGCGGCCAAACGGGCTGGGAAAGTAGGCGCGTCCGCGAAATCCCATATCAGGATCGTATTCAAATCGGCTACGAAAGAGATATGGATCAAGAACGATCAGAAGCGATTCAAGCAAGAGCAGAGACGACAGCACGATGACGGTCACCCTAATTGAGGTTCGGAGTGTTCTTCTTAACTGCGGCAAGACCATCTTTTCTCAACGCTCGATTGAATGTCATTGCGCTACCGCAATGACGTGTGCCCTCGTGCGGATAGCTCTGCGCCAAACTAACGCGACTGAACAGCTACACATCTAGCGACTTGCCTCACGATAAACTGAGGCGTTCAATTTCCTCGCTTGCTCCAGAGCCGGCGAGAGCGAAGCGTTCGCCGGATAAACTGAAGGGCAGTATCCATCGCCGGCGTTTTGGTAATAGGCGCGGACACAATTTAAGCCCGCTACGCGCACCTCGCGCTGGGTCTGATAAATCGAAAAATCGTTCCACTTGTGCCAAAAGACAACCATGCACAGCAACCAAAGCAAGCCTAACGCGGTAATCTGAAGAGTTCGGCGCTTGGGCAAAAGCATGATCCAACTAACGACTGCCAGCATGATCAAAGGCAGACCGATTTCCGCGTACTCTGAAATCTTTGAATTAACAATACCGAAGCCGGCGCGGCCCATTGTCACGGCGCATTGATTGATTAGCAGCGACAGGACAGCCGCCGTCAATGCCCATTGCCGCGCAGACAACCTGGCACGATGTTGATAGGCGAGGCCGGCGAGGGGGACGAGGACGATCGCGAGACATACGAGCCCGGCCGCCGTGGAAATTCGCTGGATGCCGAATCCGTTGGCTACGAGATTCGCATAGAAGATCCAAAAGGCGCGCTGGTAAGGCCAAACCAGCGGCGGATGATGACCAGGCTTGCGAAAGTGATAAAGCCAACCGGCGAAGGCAACGCCGCTCATCGTTATTGAGACCAGGAGTTGTGACAGTTCGCGCTTGCGGTTGAAGCCGGCTGACCTGACGCGAAGGCACTTGAACGCGCAGAAAGCTAACACCAGCACCAGACCCGTGACGAAACCCGCAGCCCAGGAATAAATGGACAACACACACAGCATCCATCCGGTCAGCAGCCGCGGCCAGCTTTGCGCTTCGGCAAACACGAGATAAGTCGCGAGGAAAAAGCAAAGCAACCAGAAGTGAACCGAAACGGTATACGCCATGAAAAGGTTGAACCAAACCAATGGCGTCAGGAAGAAAGGAATGAACCACCACACTGCCCAGTTGTCTGTAACTGTTCGGATCCACGTCCGGCTGACGGCAGCGATCGTGCCGACCAGCAGGCCGTAGATCAGAAATGCCAACGCCAGGTGAGTTCTTATATTCCATCCATTGAGTTGAAACTGTGCCCAAATAAATAACTTGGTGGTGGCCATTCGGTGTTCGTTGTGTTGGGCCAACAGCCATGACCAGTCGACTGAAGCGGGATGGTTATCGCCCGCGAACGCAGCCCAATCGTCGAAAAACGGCAGGTTTACCGAGCTCTTCCAAATTATGGACAGGTGGAAAGCAAAGATCGCGAGCGAAATCGCGACGGGAACGATAATTAGCCAGATTCTTCTCGGCATCGGGACGACGGCCAGAGCTGGGTCAAACGCAAACGTCGCGAGTCAGCTTCCGGTACTGGCGCGAATTCATAGAAACCGTGGTGAGTTTTACGTAATGGTGGAGCCGAGGGGGATCGAACCCCTGACCTCATGACTGCCAGTCATGCGCTCTCCCAGCTGAGCTACGGCCCCAAAAATTTATTGGCCTGGAAATCGGCCAGTGACGTGCGAGCAATGATAGAGGAGAACCTGAGCGGATTCAAACGTTCCATCAGAAACCCGACCGTGAGGGAGGGTGCCTCGATAACTAGCCCACCTCAGGCTGCCTACGAAAACTTTCTGCCACAAAAAATAGATCTGCAACGTTCTGCTTCTGAGGATCACTAACCTGGCAGTTCCGCAGTCCGGGCCGATCACATTTCAAAACCTGGGAGGAGCTTATGAAATCACTCCGTTTTTTCCTGCTTGTCTTAACCATCGTCGCCTGCGCAGTCGCAACTGCAGCTCAGGACAAATCTGATAAGAAGTCCGGCAGCTCGCTGCAATGCCGCGATTCAAACAATTATGATCGCGGTTATGGTCACTGCGAGATCAAGGAGCAGCCGGTGCCTGCCGGCGGCCTCATTACCGTCGACGGCAGACAGAACGGCGGCATTACGATCAAGGGTTGGGACCGCAATGACCTTTTGGTCCGCGCCAAAGTTGAAACGCGCGCGCCGACGCAGGCCGAAGCTGACTCGCTCGCGCAACAAGTGCGCATCGAAACCGCCGGGCTAAATATTCATCCTGAAGGTCCGGAGACGCGCAATGATTATCAATGGTACGTGAGCTTCGAGATCTTCGTTCCCCGCCGCTCCGATCTGTCCTTGACTGCCAACAACGGCGGCATCTCGATCAGCGAAGTGGCTGGCAAGATCAATTTCAAAACGATGAATGGCGGCGTGTCACTGCGCCGGATTGGGGGCGCGGTCGAAGGTAGCACGACTAACGGCGGTCTCCACATCGAACTCAACGGCGCGAGTTGGCAGGGTGAAATGCTCAACGTAACCACCACCAATGGCGGCGTTAACCTGGTGATGCCGGAAAATTATTCGGCGCACATAGAAACGCGCACGGTGAACGGCAACGTGGCTTCGGATTTTCCGCTCAACGTGCCGATGACGGATCGCGGCCGGCTGCCGAAAGAGATCAATGTCGACCTTGGTTCAGGTGGACCAACTATTCGCGCCGTCACCACCAACGGCGGGGTGCATCTGGGTCGAGCTTCGGCGATGTAAGATTGGAACTTGCGTTGCGGCTGGCCGCTTCCCAGTGCGGTAAGGCTCGCCTTACCGGATGGGTCTCAATCTTTTCCA
>Ga0207511_100001_pt1 | contig 148667 bp, 123 predicted proteins | sample NitcycUWRSCHO22C_FD_188265 | JGI IMG/M metagenome (GOLD analysis project Ga0207511, IMG submission 188265) | Soil microbial communities from Arlington Agricultural Research Station in Wisconsin, USA - Nitrogen cycling UWRJ-SCHO22-C (SPAdes) | ecosystem: Environmental > Terrestrial > Soil >... | reverse complement strand
ACGGAACGACTCAAACAGAATTCCGTGATCCTTGACGCCGCTCAGAGGGACTGCGTTGTGGCGGCGGCCCAGGAGACTTGTCAGATTCGTAAATGGCTCCTTCATGCAGTGAACGCCCGGACGAATCATGTTCACCTGGTGGCGGCTGTCGGCAACAAGAAACCGGAGATTGCATTGAACGCCTTTAAGGCAAACGCCACGCGCATGATGAGACTCAGAGGGTGTTGGAAACAGTCAGCAAGCCCTTGGGCTGACAAGGGCAGCACGCGGTATTTGTGGAGTGAAAAGAGCGTTGCCCGGGCAACCGATTATGTTCTATATGGGCAAGGCGACGAGTTACCTGATTTAGACGATTGAAACGCGACGTTAACGGCCCGCTACCGCAGGCCGTTCTGACTCCATGGCCATCGAACGCAAATACAAATGGCGCCGCGCTGATTATCAGGAAAACACGCGCGGCCTTTTCATCGTCCACACCGGAAATGGCAAGGGCAAGACAACTTGTGCGCTGGGATTAATGATGCGCGCCGCGGGGCAGGGTCTGAGCTGCTGCATGATTCAGTTCATGAAGTCGCGCAACGACCGTTACGGTGAACACATTTCCGCTGAGAAGCTGGGCATCGAAGTGCACACGATGGGCGATGGCTTCACCTGGGACACCAAAAATCCCGAACAGGATCGGCAGACGGCGCGGGCGACGTGGGACGTCTGCGTCGAGAAATTGAGAAGTGGCGATTACGACCTGCTCGTGTTCGATGAACTGGTTTACGTGTTGAGTTACGACATGTTGCCCACGCATGAAGTAGTCAGTGAGATTCGCGCCGCGCGCGAACGGCAGCCGTCTCTGCACATCGTCGTCACCGGTCGCGACGCGCCGAAAGAACTGATTGAGGCTGCCGACCTGGTGACGGAAATGACCGAGATCAAGCATCCGTTTCAGGCCGGAATTAAGGCCCAACGCGGAATCGAGTTCTAATAGATTATCAACGGCCTCAGCTTCTGTGCTACGCTGTGCCCCTCCGTAGAAAACGCTGATTTCTGAGTGTTGCTTTCTATGCCCTGGTTCCGCAAGAAGAAAGGCAAGATCGAGCCGGTGCGCGATAAAGATCGCGTCGTGCGTACTGAGAATGTCTTTGTCCGGTGCGAAGAATGCGCGGCGCATCTTTACAAGAAAGAGCTGGAAGAAGCCCAACAGGTCTGCGTGCATTGCGGTTACCATTTTCGCCTGGGCGCGTACGAAAGGCTCGAACAACTCTTTGACGATGCTCACTGTGAAGAGCTGGATGCGGAAGTCGTCTCGGCTGACCCGCTCGGATTTGTCGACAGCAAGCCTTATTCGAAGCGTATCTCGCAGGCCCAAAGCGCTACCGGGCTGCCCGAGGCGGTCATTACCGCGCGCGGCAAAGTCGGCGGGCATCGCGTGTTTGCCGGGGCGATGGACATGAACTTCATCGGCGGCTCGATGGGTTCGGCGGTCGGCGAAAAGATCACGCGACTGATCGAACGCGCGATCAACGAAAGCGGCGCGGTGATCATTTTCGCGGCGTCCGGCGGCGCGCGCATGCAGGAAGGCACGCTGTCGCTGATGCAGATGGCGAAGATCTCTGCGGCACTCGCGGCCCTGGAAGAACGACACCTGCCATTCATCTCGGTGTTAACCGATCCGACTACGGGCGGGGTTACCGCGAGCTTCGCAATGCTGGGTGACTTGATCATTGCCGAGCCGAAAGCATTGATTGGCTTTGCGGGCCCGCGCGTCATCGAGCAGACGATCAGGCAGAAACTGCCCAAAGGCTTTCAGCGTTCCGAGTTTCTGCTGGACCACGGGATGATTGACGCGGTCATTGACCGCCGCGAGATGCGACCTTTTCTGATTAAATCGCTCGGCTTCATGATGAACCCCAGCATCAGCGAGAGGTCTCAAGTTTCAAGTTTCAGGTTTGAGGTTGCCGGCCCACAGACTTGAAACCTGAAACCTTGAAACATGCAGTTCGACGAAGCACTCGCTTATCTCCTCAGTCTCGGCCACGAAACTCTCACCATCAAACTCGGCCTTCGGAACACGGAAACGCTTTTAGCCGCGCTGGGAAATCCGGAACGCAGCTATCGCTCAGTTCAGATCGCCGGGACCAACGGCAAAGGATCGACTGCGGCGTTTCTCGCTTCAGTCTGCCGCGCCGCGGGAATTCATACAGGCCTTTTCACTTCACCGCATTTGGTCTCAATCACGGAAAGAATCAATGTTGCTGGAGCGCCGGTTACCGAGAGTCAATTCGCACGACTGACAGACGAGGTCAAGACAGTCGCCGAAGAATTGGTCGCGCGCGGCGAATTGCAGACGCTGCCGACCTTCTTCGAACAGGTGACGGCGATCGCATTGCTGGCTTTCGCACGTGACCGGGTCGAACTTGCAATTCTGGAAACCGGTCTCGGAGGCCGGCTTGATTCGACGACCGCCGCGCACGCCAGCGTGGTCGCGATCACTTCTATCGACATGGACCACCAGGAGTACCTGGGTCACTCGTTGGCAGAGATCGCAGCGGAAAAGGCGGCCATCATTCAGCCGGGAGTCATTGCGATTGTTGCGCCGCAGAAAAAAGAAGCCTTCGAGGTAATAAAGCGCAGATGTGAAGCAGTCGGCGTGCAGCCACGGCTCGTAGGGCCGCGCGGTGAATTACCGACCGTTTGCTCCGGCGAGCTTTTGCGAACCACGGCGGACGGCCGGGCTGTGGTTTCGTTCACGACCGGCTCGGCGAAATACGATGAGGTGACGCTGGCGTTACGCGGTCTTCATCAGACGGATAATGCGGCGGTCGCAATCGCTGCGGCTGAAGCGTTGCAGGAACACGGACTCGGTATCTCGCGCGCCGCAATCATCCACGGAATCGAAACGGCAACTCATCCCGGACGGTTGGAGCTGTGGCCCGGCGCGCCGCGATTTCTTTTCGATGGTGCACATAATCCCGCCGCGGCCAAAGCACTGCGCGAATATCTTGACGAATTCATTGACGAGCCGGTGGTGATGATCTTCGGCGCGATGCGCGATAAAGCGCTCGGCGAAATGATGGCGACGTTGTTTCCGTCCGCGGCCAGAGTGATCCTGACGACGCTCGATAATCCACGCGCCGCTTCGATCGATGAGTTGGTGACGGCGCTGCCGGAGGGACTTTCGGATTCGGAAATCGTGCGAACATCAAACGTATCTGAAGCTTTACGACGCGCAAACGAAATTACCATCGCAAAGGGCGTCGTCTGTGTGACGGGATCGTTGCATCTCGTCGGCGAGGCGCACAGGCTCTTGCAGAAACCCGACCGTGAGGGAGGGTGCCTTCCTGCCGGGTAGTCTCGCAGCCTCCCTGACGGTCGGGTTTCCGAATGCATTGCTTTCCCATTAAACTGAGGCCCTCATGACCGATCCGCAAAGTCCTGAATTCATCGACTCAAAAAAAGTATTCAGCGGCCGCGTCTTTGACGTCACCGTCGACACGGTGCGCGAAGCTGACCGCACCTACATTCGCGAAGTCGTCCACCATCCGGGCAGCGCTGTCATCCTGCCGGCGTTCGACGACGACACGGTTGGTTTCGTGCGGCAGTACCGGCATCCTGCGGTCAAGTATCTTTTGGAATTGCCTGCGGGGACGCTTAACGATCGTGAACGTCCGGAAGCGGGCGCGGCCCGTGAACTTGAAGAAGAGTTGGGAATGGTCGCCGGCCGCCTGGAGAAGCTCGCGGAGTTTTTCGTCTCACCCGGTTTCTGCGAAGAAAAGATGTGGATATATCTCGCCACTGATTTAGTGCCCACCGCCCAAAAGCTCGAGGATGATGAATTGATCGAGATTGTCAGACTGCCGATCGAGCGCGCGCTGCAAATGATCAGCGACGGCGAAATTGAAGACGCCAAGACGATCATCGGTTTGCTGCTGGCGGCACCGCGACTCGGCGCGTCAACCCTCGAACCATTCTATCCCGCCGTTTGAATAACTCCGCGTCCTAATGTCGACGTTGTGTTGCAGATAGTGTGTTGGTCTGATTTGCTCTGCAGCGGTAACGCTTGATAAACATCATTACTTGACCAACCTGTTAGGATCGCTCATAGCACAATTGCAAACTCCAATTGAGGACTCTATGATGCCAATGAAATCAGTTATCACCGTGAGTCAACCTGTTCTCAAATGGACTGACCAGAGATTCGATCTAACACCTTTCTTGAGAGATGTCGAAAGCCTCCCCCGTCCTTTTTATAGGACATCACTAGGAGCCTTGTATTCCACAGATTGCATGTCGGCATTGCCTCTTATCAAGGATGGAGTAGTGGACACTGTCTTTGCCGATCCACCTTTTAATCTTGGTAAGCAATATGGCGAAAACACCGACGACAACCTGACGGCGAAAGAATATCTCGATTGGTGTCAAGAGTGGCTTGCAGAGTGCATCCGAATAATAAGACCCGGCGGCTCGCTCTTCCTGTATAACCTACCAAAATGGAATATCCCCCTTGGGGCTTTCCTTGGTCAGGAAGGATTGCAGTTCAGGCACTGGATAGCGATAGAGATCAGCTCTGGTCTGCCAATCGCAGGGCGCCTTCACCCAAGTCACTACAGCTTGCTTTACTACAGCAAAGGCAAGCCTAATACCTTCCACAGAATCCGAACGCCCATTCTTACTTGTAGGCATTGTGGCGGAGAGATCAAAGATTATGGCGGTCACCGCGGAGCAATGAACCCCAACGGTGTGACGCTCAAGGATGTATGGACCGATATCCCTCCGGTGCGGCACTGGAAATTCAAATCAAGGAATAGACGCGCGAATGCGTTATCAACAAAGCTTCTTGATCGCGTGATCGAAATGTCCACTAATCCCGGCGATTTGGTGGTCGATCCGTTCGGAGGGAGCGGAACTACCTATGCGGTTTGTGAGTTGAAACACCGGCACTGGATTGGAACTGAGATTGATTTCGCCGAGGATATCAAGACCCGGTTGGAAACTACTGACATTGGGATACACAAAAATGGGGATTTCGTTGAGCGGAAAGAAGAGGTCTAGCCAAGGGCGCGGCCGGCGGTCATCTTTGGAATGCGCGGGACGTCGGTACTAGTTGCGTCGTGTTCAATCGCTACGATCTCAAGAACGCCCTGCTTACAGCGTACTGAGCGCCACAAATCAAGGTATGGCTCCAATTCTTCCATGCTCCCAATACGATCAGTTAGATATCTGTAAAGGCTTCGGGATGGAACGACAAGGATTCCACAAACAAGAACTCCCTTCATTAAGCCTAACGACATCTTGTTCAAGGCTCGGTGACTAGAAGAAATGTTGCCAGTTTCCCACTCCAGCGCGACAACTCCGTAATCGGTTTTGAGAACCGCATCAAGCTTCCCGATTCCTTTAACGTCAAGCCGAACTTCCCGCGTCCAGCCCTGTCGCACCAATTCTTCCATTAGGCCATTTTTGATTGGCACCACACCATTGCCCTGTCCCCGCTTCTTTCCTGACTCTGGGTAAATAGTGAATGAGCCAGAACCTGGGGGCCACTCAACTTCACGGATGGCTTTGTGGAGACTCTTGCGTGTGCGTCTCCATTCCTTGGAACTCGCATATTTCCCACACGAAATCAGCGTTTCCTCGCGCACGATTTGCATTAGGCCGATTGTACGTGACTGTCAAAACAATCAACAACACACAACTACTCACTAGTCCAAACGCGAGGGACTTGTTCAAAGCCAGCGCGTGCGATATCTTGACCGCGCCAAACTCAGTTCGCCGTCCTGAAAACCATGAAAAGACTAGTCCTGATTGTCATCGTGATCGCGATTCCCCTTTGCCCCGGTGTGCGTGCACAGTCGTCAGTCGATGCGGTGATCGACCGCGAAATCGCGCAACTCGTCACCACTTACAAGATGTTGCACGCAGCGCCCGAACTCTCGCATTACGAAGAGAAGACTTCGACATTCCTCGCCGCGCAGCTTCGTTCGTTGGGCTACACCGTGACCGAGCGCGTGGGCAAGTATGACCGGCCCCAGTTCACCGGTTACGGCGTCGTCGCGATTATGAAAAACGGCGCCGGGCCAACCGTGCTCGTGCGCGCCGACATCGACGCGTTGCCGGTGGAAGAAAGGAACGACGTACCCTACGCGAGCAAGGTCAAGGCCAAAAACGATTCGGGCCAGGAAGTGAGCGTGATGCACGCCTGCGGGCACGACGTACATATTACGAGCCTGATCGGCACGGCGAAGGTCCTGGCGGCGCTGAAAGATCAATGGCACGGCACGCTGGTGCTAATCGGACAGCCCGCGGAAGAGACGGTCGACGGCGCGAGGGCCATGCTGGCCGATGGTTTGTACACACGATTTCCCAAACCGGATTTCGTCGTGGGGTTACATGACAGTGCCGACTTTGAAGCAGGACAGATCTCTTACGTTCCCGGCTATGCGATGGCCAGCTCCACGTCGGTTGATCTAACGATCCGTGGCTTAGGCGGGCACGGCTCAAAGCCTGAGGCAACGAAGGACCCGGTGGTCATGGCCGCACAGACAGTGCTGGCGCTGCAGACGATCATCAGCCGCGAGAATTCGCCACTCGATCCCGCGGTGGTGACGGTGGGATCAATTCACGGCGGCGCCAAGCGCAACATTATTCCCGATGAAGTGCTGCTGCAACTAACAATCAGGACCTACAAGGAAGAGGTGCGACAAAAGATCCTTGCGTCGATCGAACGCATCGCGAAGGGCGTGGCTGCGGCTGCCGGCCTGCCGGACGATCGCGCGCCGATCATGAAAGTCATCGAAAGCGAGAACGCGCCATCGCTATACAACGATCCGCAGCTCTCGGAAAGACTCGCGAACGCTATTGGCAAAGCGATTGGGCCGGCGAACGTAATTAAATCAAACCCGTTGATGGCCAGCGAAGACTTCGGCGTGCTGAATCTCGATCATCAGATTCCATCGTTTTACTTCTGGCTGGGCGCAATGGCTCCGGAGAAGATCGCCGCCAGCCGGAAATCGGGAAAGCCACTGCCTTCATTGCATTCAAGTTTGTTTGAGCCTTTACCGGAACCAACCCTGCGCACCGGCGTCAAAGCTATGACTACCGCGGTGCTGGAACTGATGAAGAAGTGAGCTATGGCCGCGCCGCTTAATCAACCGCCAGCGCCGAAACAAACAAACTACCTGCCGTGGGTATTGGGAGGCTGCGCAGTTGCGCTCGTATTGGGAATCATCGTGGTGGGCGCGGCGGGCGTCATCTTCTACGCCATGACGCCGGCCAATAAGAACGGACGCGGCGGTGGATTGGGCGGCACCGGACTCGGTCCGGGTTCCGGAGGAGTGCACACGGTCGACACGCATGGCCTTGAGACCGTCGCGAAGAACTGGAGTAGTTGCACGGCGTTCGCGCCGGCCGACTGGACCATCGTCGGCAACGAACAACGAGTTGGGATTGGCACTGACCTGACCGCGCCGGATCAAAGCATGAGCAGTTCGTACGGCATCTTCGCGCTCCAGGACACTTCAGGTTACGGCGGAGATTATTACGGCACGGCCACGCCTGAGCGCGCGATTCAAACAATTATAGAGTCGGGCGCCGGCGCCAGCGGCTTTAATCTCGAGGACGACAGTCAAACGGTCGGCAGTTATACGCTCAGGTTCTGGCGCGCGTATATGCGCGGCCGGCCGTTTCGTGGCTTCGTCCTTTATCAAACTTTTGATACCGGAGATCCGAGTAATTACATCATGGCGTATCGAATCGGCTCGACGGAACTTGATAAGTGGGACCAGTACAAAAACCTGGTCTATGACGTGGCCGCTTCCATTCGTTGCACGAAGCATTTGTTTCCCGCGCAGGAGACCCGGTCGCGTGAGCCGAAAGGCACCTCGAAGGATGCCATCGAACGTGAGTTGTCGATCAAACGGCAGGAAGCGACGATGGGTTTTCAGAACGTTTATTCGCCGTCCACCGGTCAACACTGGGAAGCTTCGTACAGTGATTACAATGCCACCGGCCCGGATGGACCTGGTTACTATCGGCGTGTGGGAAATTCGTACGAGAAGCTGAACGAGGGGTTTCCGCCGAACTGATGGCTGCGATGGACGAACAGATGCCGAGCGACGCGCACGTTCAGAAAAACCGATCGCCCCGGACGCCGCACTTCGCGTTGGGCGCGCGCGGCGAAGCCCTGGCGATCCAGCATCTTGAACAGCGTGGCTATCGAATCGTGGCGGCCAATTTCAGCCTGCCCATCGGCCGCAACACCCGCGACGCGATCGTCAACGCCGAGATTGACGTGGTCGCTTACGACGGCGCCACCCTTTGTTTTATCGAGGTGAAAACGCGCGCGTCCGACGAAATTGCCACACCGGAAACCAACGTCGACCGGCGCAAACGGCGGCAGATTGCGCGCGCCGCGCGTGGTTATCGACGCATGTTCGGATTAATGGACTCGCCCTTTCGCTACGATGTTGTTAGTGTAGTCGCGAAACCCGACGATACGCGGCCGCGTATTGAACTTCACAAAGCATTTTGGACCGATGAGCAATTGCGAAAGAAGACATGGCGCGAGCCCTTCTGGGATTAGCTAAGTACCAACCGTTTAGATGCGGACTGGTCCGGCTGATTCCAACACGGCGCCAGTGCCGCATCTAAACGAGATCATTTTTATCGATGACCCCACTCGAAACATACGTCGGCGAAATCCTCGACGATAAGTATCGGCTCGAACGGCTGCTCGGTAAGGGCGGCATGGGCGCGGTTTATCTGGCGACGCACCTCGGCACAGATCGATACGTCGCCTTGAAGTTGATCGCGCCGCAGTTCATGCGCAACGAGGAGTTCGTCGAGCGCTTCAAACGCGAAGCGCGCGCCGCCGGACGATTGCGCCATCCCAACGTGGTCGATGTCACCGACTTCGGGTTCTCAAGCAGTGGCCCGAACCGCGTCGCTTACCTGGTCATGGAGTATCTGGACGGCTGCACCCTCAGCGACGTGCTGCAGGAAGAAGACCGCCTGCCGGTCTATTGGGTCGTCGACATCCTCGAGCAGGTTTGCTCTGCCGTTCATGAGGCGCACCAACAGGGCGTCGTGCATCGCGATCTGAAGCCTGACAACATCTGGCTTGAGCCAAACGGACTCGGCGGGTACCGCGTCAAAGTCCTCGACTTTGGCATCGCCAAGCTCGGTGAAGCAGCTCCGCTCGATTTGGAATTCATTCCGCCGGCCCGCGTTGATGAAGATGCGGTGACGCAAATTCCGCTGCATCGATCAATCCCCTCAACCGTGGCGGCAGGTGTGGCCCAATCTGAAGCGCAGGAGTCGCCGGCGCCGGCGCGCGAGGTGCTCGAAGCTGCCACGCTGATTAACCCCGTACTTGCGAATGACGAGCCCGAATCACAAGGCGGTGATCAAGCGACCAGAATGTTTTCACGGGCGCGCAGTACCGTCGCTGATGGGCGGCTGACGGCGATGCCGGTATCTGACGCGGTGAGCGACACCGGACTCACTCGAGTCGGCGCCATTCTCGGCACGCCCCTCTACATGTCGCCCGAGCAATGTCGCGGTGAACATCTGGACGCGCGCTCGGACATCTACAGCATCGGCGTCATCGCATACCAGATGCTGACCGGCTCGACCCCGTTCAATGGCGAAACGACTACGATCATCAACGCGCACAAAGAAAGCCAGCCGTTGCCCGCGCGCGAACTGAACAAAAAGTTGCCGAAGCGCGTTTCCCGCGCGGTGATGAGCGCGCTGGAAAAGGACCGCGCCGCGCGGCCCCAAACAGCGGCGGCCTTTGCCAACGCCATGCGCGCGAATGCCGATGGCCTGGGAACTCTTTATCGTCGCGCTTTCTCACTCTACAGCGAATATTTTCCGAAGTTTTTGCGGCTGTCCTTCTTCGCGCACATTCCGGTAATCGTGTTGACCCTGGCCATGGCGGTAGTCGTGTTTTTTCAATCGCGCGGCCACAAGATTTTGTTCGGTGTCGGCATTGCCGTAATCGGGTTGTTGCAAATACCCGCGACCCTCTTCGCGGCCTGGATGATCTCAGCGGTCACCTCGGTCATCGTTTCGCAATTGGCAGTGGCGCCGCTGAAGCCCGTCGAGTTGCGCATCGGATTCGACGTGTTGCGTCAACGATTGCGTCCCTTTGTGCGGACCGGACTGCGCGTCTTTTTCAAGATACTGCTGGGCTGGATTCTGTTCTTAATTCCCGGCATCGTCCTGACCATTCGCTACATGCTCTGGGCGCCGGTCGTCTTACTGGAAGGGCTGCAAGGGAAGCCGGCTTTGAAGCGCGCGCGGCAATTGGCCTCCCGCTCATGGCTGACCGTGATTATCGTGTGCGTGATCCAGTTTCTGACCCCGTCGATCGTCAATCTGATTATGGTGCGCCTGATTGGCATCACGCGCGGGGTGCAGGTCAGTCCGCGCGTCAGAGTCACCAGTCAACTGACATCGCTGAGCACGATCTTCATCATGCCGCTGATGTCGATCGTGCCGGCGCTGCTTTATTTGAAGATGAGGCAGTTGGGCGGCGAAACGCTGGCTGGTGTCATGGACCAGATCAACCAGGTGGAAGGCGTGCACAGCCACTGGCAACAACGCATGCGCACGCGCCTCACCGTCACCCCGCAAACCCGCACGCCGACGTTTTAGAACTATCTGCAACCTTCTTCCGTCTGGCGCCACTTACCGATGGCGGAATTAATTCATGAAATCAAACTGTGCTTGCAGGTTACGCTTACTCCTCTTTCTGATTTGCTCCGGTGTCTTCATGTCGTCGACTGGTTATGCACAGACGGCCAGCTTGTCTTCGGTCAACGTCCGACTGGTTACCGATGAGGCCGAAGCCGTGCTGGCGATTCTCGCAAAACGGAAAACAAACGCTCCCATAACCGAGGCCGACTGGCAAAAGGTTTTTTTGAGTGAAGGTTATGTCCGATTGAAAAAACGCGAAGCAGCTATGAAACGCGCATTTGAGGATGCCGATTTCAAGGCTTTCGTGCTGGCCGATCAAACTGCGGAGAGAGCGCCGGCGCTCACAGACACTTTAGCGAAGTGGAAACACGCAGATGTTAGTGCAGCTGCTCGCCTGGCGTTGGCCTATCTGCCCAAGGAGGCACACATCACCGCCAAGATCTATCCGGTCATCAAGCCGCGCCCGAACAGTTTCGTTTTCGAGGTGACGACCGATCCAGCTATCTTTCTTTATCTGGATCCCGCGGTGACGCGGGAACAATTTGAAAACACGCTGGCCCACGAACTCCATCACATCGGCTACGGCAGCAGTTGTCCGGCGACAGCCACCCGAGCCGAAATTGCCAAGCTGCCCAAAGACACTCAGACAGTAATTGAAATAATCGGCGCATTTGGGGAAGGGTTCGCCATGCTGGCGGCGGCCGGAGGTCCCGACGTACATCCCCACGCCGTGAGCAATCCGGAGGATCGGGCCCGCTGGGACCGGGACGTAGCGAACTTCAATGACGACTTAAAGAAGGTCGAGCAATTCTTTCTGGATGTAGGCGCCGGTCGTTTGACGGACACGCAGATTCAAGAAAAGGCCGGGTCGTTTTTCGGCATCCAGGGACCGTGGTACACGGTCGGCTGGAAAATGTCGGTGGTGATCGAAAAGACGTTCGGACGAGCCCGGCTGATCGAATGTTTTTGCGACCAAAGAAAGCTTCTTCCCACTTACAACAGCGCGGTCGCGATCTACAATCAAAAAAACGGCGAACACCTCGCGACCTGGTCACCAGCCCTGCTCGAGGCTATTTCATCGCGACCTTGAGCGAATTCAGGTTACTGACTATTAGTAAACGCAAAAAACTTTAATTCGCATTCGTGGTTTGACTGTCCCGCGGCGGCGCGTTCTTCACGTACTTGTCGAACCAGTTGATGCGCTCGGCCAGCACGTGCAGCAACGTCTCGCGGGCGGCGTAACCGTGCGCTTCAAACGGCAGCGTGATGTAGCGAACCGTCGCCCCGTGGCCCTTCAAGGCCATGTAGAAGCGCTCGGACTGAATCGGGAAGGTGCCTGAGTTATCGTCCGCCTCTCCGTGCATCAAGAGGATGGGATCCTTCACATCCTTCGCGTACCAGAACGGCGACATCCTGGCGTAGAGATCGGGCACTTCCCAGAATGTGCGACGCTCACTCTGAAAACCAAATGGCGTGAGCGAACGGTTGTAAGCGCCGCTCTCGGCAAACCCCGCGCGGAACAGACGCGAGTGCGCGAGCAGATTTGCGGTCATAAACGCGCCATAGCTGTGGCCGCCGACGCCGATCCGATCGCGATCTCCGACGCCCATCTCGACCACCTTGTCGATGGCCGCCTGCGCGTCCGAAACTAATTGGTCGACGTAGGTGTCGTTCGCGGTTTCGCCCGGGCCGATGATCGGCATCGTCGGGTTGTCGAAGATCGCATAGCCGGACAGCAGCAGGAAGAGATGCGAATAGCCGCTGACGGTCGTGAAGCGGTTCGGCGACCCGGTGATTTGGCTGGCTGAATCGGCATCGCCGAACTCGCGCGGATACGCCCACATGATCACCGGCAGACGCGTGCCCGGCTTGTAACCCGGCGGCAGGTAAAGCGTCGCGCTCAACTTCACCCCGTCCTTCCGCTGATAGGTAACGAACTGGTGCGTGATGTTGCGCAGCTGCGGCTGTGGATCTTTAAAGTCCGTCACCGCTTTGCGCGTGTTCGCCATGAGATCGCGAATGTAATAATTCGGCGCATCGGCCTGCGTCTCGTAGCGCGTGAGAATTGTCTTGCCTTCTTCATCCAACGGCGCGACGACAGTTTCATAAGCCTTCGCGTCGCTGCGGAAAAGACGCGTCGTTTCGAACGTCTTGAGATTCAAGCGATCGATGAATGGACGGTCGCCTTCGGGCGAAGAGCCCTGGCCCGTCAGGAAAATGAAATCGCCGTTCTGCATGATGGCGCCGGCAGCGCCACCGCCGCCGAAGCCACCGCCACCCCCGCCGCCGAATCCACCCGCGCCGCTGTCGCGACGAATGACCGGCGTGCCAGGATTTTCGTAGGCCCTATCCTGGATGCGGTCCCAAAGCTGGCGCGGTTCGGAAGCGATCACCCACGTGCGAATGTGACGCGACGCGCGATCAGATTCAGTCAGTAAGGCCACGCCTTTTTCAGTGAACGAAACATTAGAGTAACGCCATTCGGTTTTCGCAAACTCATTCGCTTCGCCGCCAAAAGGCGCAGACCAGGTCATTACTTTGTCGCGGAAAGGGACCTTATTCTTCAGGTCACCCTTGTCCAGGGCTTCTACCCAGAGCACCGTCGCCGGCTGGTCCGGCCGCCAGCGAATTCCGCGCGGTCCGGTCTGTACGCCGGTAAGCGACACGCCTTCGCGTGAAGGCACTTCGGCCAGCTTCCGCGCCAGTTGGCCGGCGCGCGACCATACTTCGATGTCCTGCGGAAATCCATTCATCGGAATCAGGTGCGAGAACGGCCGCTTGATTTTGGTAACGAGAAGGAAGTCGCCGCTCGGCGAAGGAGTGACGGCGTCGAAGATCGCCGGCTTGCCGATCAAGGTCTTCCGTCCGGTGGCCGCATCGACCGAAGCGATCTGGCTGGTGAAGAAGTATTCAAACAAGTCCTCGTCGTGCGCCGTCTTGATCATGTCTTCGTAGGTCGCGGCGGGCGCGGCTTTCCCGCTCGTCTCCTGAACGTTCGGTCCCATCGGCACGGTTAGTTCTGCCGGCGCCGGTCCGCGACCGACCGGCACGAACTGGCAAATCAAAGTCTTGCTGTCTCGCAACCAGTCGCAGGGATCACCGGTCGTCGCATTCAAACGATCGGTGCCGCTAATCAATCGCGACTTACCCGTGGCGGCCTCGGCAATCCACAACTCCAGTCGATCGTCCTTGCGATTGATGAACGACAGCTGCGTCCCGTCCGGCGAAAAATGAAGGTTCGAGATGTTGGCGCCCGGCGGCAGCGTTACTTTGGTCTCACTTCCGTCAGAAATCTTCCGCAGGGTAATTCCATAGACCTCCTGCGCGCGCTGCGGTCCATAATTCCTGGGATTGACCCGCGCGCCGGCGATGCGCAGGATCGGCTGCGACAATTCGGCGATCGTCGGATACGGATGCCGGTAAGTCAGCGCAAACATCTGCTTCGTCGGACTGAGTATCGCTGCCGGCAATGGCTGCGCATCGAACGCGTCCACCACCTCTTTCGGCGGCAACTGATATCGCGGCGCGTCAGCGCTTTGGGCCTGAACGAACGCGGTCGCTGACAGAAGTAGAATCGCTGCGAAAGCAAACTTGATTCTTCGCATTGGGGAAACCTCCTGAAGAAGAAATTTGATTCGGTCCGACGGGAAGGCGGATTCTACCAGAAGACCGAGAACGCCGCTAACTGTTCAGCCGGCGACTCCGGGTGTGCCGATGCCAACTTTGGCTGTGCGGACGCCAACTTGGCTGTACGGACGCCAACTTCGGCTGTACGGACGCCAACTTTGGCTGTTCCGACGCCAACTTTGGCTGTTCCGACGCCAACTTCGGCTGTTCCGACGACAACTTCGGCTGTTCCGACGACAACTTCGGCTGTTCCGACGACAACTTCGGCTGTTCCGACGACAACCTTGGCTGTTCCGACGCCAACTTTGGCTGTTCCGACGGCAACTTTCGCTGTACCGACGCCAACTTCGGCTGTACGGACGACAACTTTGGCTGTACCGACGCGGAAATGCTGAAGAAAATCGGAAACTCAGCTTAATATGTCGCCATGACTGAAACTCCAGTTCAAGTCCGGCCAGCCGGGGTAAACGATATACCGATTCTGACCAGGTTCGGCCTGGCGCTCGCGGATGTTCACATGAGTTTTGACGCACAACGCTTCGTCGTGCCGGACGAAAACACCTTCCGCCGCTTCTTCGATGCTGAGCTTGCGCGAGAGGACACGGTGCTATTGATTGCGGAGATCGAGGCAGCGCCGGTCGCGTATGCATTCGTGCGCCTTGAACCCGCAAGCATCGAAGAACTGCGCGCTACGGCGGCGTGGTTGCATGACATTTACATTGTTCCCGAAGCACGCGCGCGCGGTGTTGGCCGGCGACTGGTCCAGGCAGCGTTTGATGCCGCTCGCACGCTCGGCTCGAAGAGCTTGATGCTGGGCGTGTCACCGCAGAACGCGAGTGGTCGAGCTCTGTTCGGACGCATGGGTTTCCGGCCGACGATGATCGAGATGTGCGCGGAGGTGAAGTTGCAGAATAAAGATGACCTGTAAAGTCGAGATAGGTCAGAGTGGTCGTGGCGGCACAATAATCTATTTCGAAGCTGCAGGCTCGCTCTCTTTCGATTGGGAGTTCGCGACAAACGGTGTCGACATGTTTGTCGCGACTCCTGAACAATGGGACGCCAACTGCCGGAGCCGTAACGCGAGTTGGGCCGAAGGCAGACCTCAGGAAATCCTGGAACGTGTGGCGGAAGAGGTCTGCAAACAAAAGGCTACGTCTTCGGTCGTGACCATCGACGATAACTGGGTGCACTTTGCTTTCTAAAACTATCTATCTAAAGCAGCCGGCGCGAAGTGACGCCAGCGAACTGATCGCGCTCAATCGCGCCAGCGTCAAACTACATCGCGGACTGGTATCGCCGCCAATCTCCGAGGATCAATTCAGATTGCTGCTCAAACGATCTCGTCAACCCGAGTTTGCATATTTCCTGATTCATCGAGTCGTCGATAAAAAGATCGTCGGGGCAATTAACCTGAGTCAGATTTTTCTTGGTGCGTTTCGCAGCGCCTACCTCGGTTATTATATTGGCGCCGCGCATGCGCGCCAGGGTCACATGACTGAAAGCTTGCAGTTAATACTGAAGTACGCGTTCGAGCAACTCAAGCTGCACCGGATCGAGGCGAACGTGCAGCCGCACAACACTAGTTCAATCGCGCTGATTAAGCGGGCTGGATTTGTACACGAAGGTTTCTCGCGGCGCTATCTGAAAATCGGTGGGAGATGGCGCGATCACGAGCGCTGGGCAATTCTTTGTGAAGACTGGAAGCGGCGGGTCTTACCAAACCGGGTCGGCCATCTGACCTACAAGCCTGTTGCATCTGTAAAGCTGGGGCCCGACCCCCAGGATTAATTGCTCTGTAAAAAGACGTCCCATGCCCAGCGGCCTAGCTGCGCATCATGCGTATCTTTAACCTTGGCCCGATAACGGAACTGATTACCATACTGGTCCGTTTTCTTTGACTCTTTGTAGTTAAGATCAATTGATTTGAGCCCAAGTTCGGACAACGTGTGTAGTTCGGAAGACTCAGAAATCCCGTTGTGGTTCGTGTCTTGCCATAGTCGTAGATTGGCGAAAACCGCATCCCTATTGTCAATTACACCATCAGCGTTACCACCTTTTTCAGGTTTGTCATACTCAGCAAGCGCAAGAAATCCGTTTCGCCCATCAGGAGGTGGTTGCGCCTGTGCAGTGTAGTTGCCAAACATCTCTCGGCCGCTATCAATAGCCCCATTGCCGTTGCGGTCCAAGACGAGCCACGCATCGTCGGAGCCCGCTTGCGTCCAAGATACTTGCTCCTTCAACTGGTTCGAATTACCGTCGATATCAAAGTCAACGCCGTTGGCTGCATCGGTCATTTGAAATCCGTTACCAACGACATCGATCAAAATCGGAGATGGGCCACAACCTTGCACATCTACCGGACAATTGGTTTCAGGCAGCATGTCGTCACACCCGTATACCGGCGGTGGGTCTTGGCAGCATAACCTCGTTGTGCGGCTTCGTTATTTCGCTGGTTTGATGTGCTTACGCAAAACTTCTGCACCTTTAGTTTCGTAGACGTGGCGCTCTTGACGTTTGAAAATCCTTACGCCTTGCGCTTCGATTGGGTCTGTAATTCCTAACTCTGAAGGCACGTCATCGTTGCTTAATAAATCCGCAATAGACTCTATCGATTGATTCTTGTCATACTTCTTTTCAAGCCATTCAATGTACTTGCGTGCCCCTGAGCGTTGAGCATTTATTTGTTCAGACCCACCCCTATCTGGGCCGGTTTTTGTCTTGTCGGAAAATTCAATATAGTCGAGTAAGGCAACAATACCTTTAATTGGATGATCAAGCTCTGTGGCTATATTTCGAAGTGGGTACTCGGCTCCCGGAGTGACAAGTCCACTGGGATGGTCCACAAGAAAATCTGGCTGCAAGAGACTGTCAAAACTTAAAAGGGTCGGTTGGGAGGTGGTCTTACCGTTGTCATCCAGCAAATAAACAATGGTCAAGGCACCAGCAACAATAGGTTTTGAGGAGTTATTCTTGATGTAGCATGTTATGTCTTCTGTTTCGTTCGGTGTTGATAGGATGGCATCTTCACACCTAAGAATAATTCGGTCCTGAAAGCGAGTAGGTAGCTGATGTACTTGAATGTGAAGACGCTGGTTCGAGTCCTGTGCTGATTGAGAGGCAGACGACCCGAGTAACGAAAACCATATGGCCCCAAACAGGGCTCCGCCCAGTAGCTTCGCGGAGGCCGAAAGCATTGATTTAAGCATCTTATTCACCTCGATGGTGGGAACTCTATGGAAACAGTGCTACCGGTGGCATCTGATGATGGGCGGTAGAGAACAAGTCTATGGCCGCAAACTATATGCCCCCAATTCAGGAGAGTCAAAGTTCTCTGTATACAGTGGAAGCCTCGACGCTAATCAGCCGTTCCTGCCGGCTTTGCCCGCGCGTTCGAATGAGATACGCTAACGACGATTTCTAAATGACGAACTCGGAGAAAATTTAAGATGCGTAAGAATATCAATCTAGTATGCGGTCTGGGTCTGTTGCTGGCTGTGGTTCTGGCGTGCGGCGCGACGACCGCAAACATCAGCAGTCTGAAGATGAGTAGTGACGAGGATGGAAAGAACGAGGTCAAGACCTTCAAGCCCGGCGATAAGGTCTACACAGTCGCGCAGATTGCCAACAACGGCGGCAAAGTCGACGTGAAGTGGCGCATTCTTTACGACGAGGGCGACAAAGCCGGGCAGCCGGTGCCAGGCGCTGAGAAGACGCTCGAGGTCGAAGGCAATCGTCCCGCGGTATTCTGGATTACGCTGCCGCCCGCCGGCTTCAAAGACGGCCGCTACAAGAGCGAGGTCAGCATGATCTACAGCGGCGAACAGAAAGATCAGAAGACGGCCACGTTCGACGTTAGTGGCTACTAAGTAGATCTTCAGAGTAGAGCGCAAAGCTTCGCGCGGGCAGACGCTTGCGCGGTATCTATTTGACTTTGAGGCGGGGCAGCCCGCCTCTTAACGCGTCGGGTTACTTCGTCTTCGGCTAGCTTTGACCACGCTCCGCTCCGCGCTTCATTTCTCCCTCGCCAGTGCCACACAATTACCTCACTTTGAAACGCACACCCATCGCGGAACACTGTCATTTTTGACAGTTAAGGCGACCGCCGGCGAGAGATAAGCTGGCCGCTACAGTCCGGGAGGCTGTGATCGTTTTACGAGCAGCCTGTACTACAGACGAAAGCACGTCGCCGGAAGGACCAACCCGATGACCGCGATTGCCCAACCGATAGCTGAACCCGAACGCCGCTCGCCTTCGCCCTTATGGGACACACTGGTTCGTGTGGCTTTGATCGGCGGATTGGCGTGGCTGTGTTTTCAGGCGTTCTCGCCATTTCTGAAGATGATGGTTTGGTCGATTATTCTGGCGGTCACACTTTATCCGGCTCATCAATGGATGGCGCGCAGGCTCGGCGGCCGGCAGGGGCTGACCTCGATCATCCTGGTGGTGCTGGCGGTGACGCTTATCGTGGTGCCGACCTGGTTGCTGATGAATTCATTCGCTGATTCCATTCATCGTCTGGTGGGCGCCGTGCAGCACAACGGGGCGCAAATTCCACCGCCGCGCGAGAGCGTAAAGAGCTGGCCCATCGTGGGCAACAAAATCTACGAGAGCTGGTCCAATGCGGTTAACGATGTGCCCGGCTTCGTGCACAGGATGCAGCCGAAGCTCGGCGAATTGGCGCGCCAGGCCGTCTCGATGGTTGCGAGCGTCGGCGTCACCATGTTGCTGTTCTTAGCGTCTTTCGTGGTCGCCACAATTCTGATGGCGAAAGGCGAATCAGCGGCCGGCACCGGTAAGTCCTTCTTTGCCCGGGTCGCCGGCCCAACCAGAGGCGAAGCGCTGGCGAAACTTTCAATCGCCACCATCCGCGCGGTCGCTCTGGGCGTCGTCGGCGTGGCGGCCATTCAAGCGCTGCTCGTCGGACTGGCTTTGCTCATTGCCGGCATCCCGATTGCCGGGGTGCTCGCGATCGTCGCACTTGTTTTAGGAATTGCACAGGTGCCGGCGCTGGTCATCACGCTTCCGTGCATCGTTTACATCTGGGCCAGCGGCCACTACAGCACCGGCGCCGCGGTCGCGTACACGATCCTCCTGCTGTTGACCGGCATGGCTGATAATGTTCTCAAGCCGATGATGCTCGGCCGCGGCGTCGACGTACCGATGCCGGTGATCCTCCTGGGCGCGCTGGGTGGCATGGCCACCGGCGGGATCCTCGGAATGTTTGTGGGAGCGACGGCGCTGGCGCTCGGCTACGAGATTTTCATGAAATGGATTGTTACCGAACCGGCATCCGATCCCGCACCACCGAACGATGCGCAACTCCACGAACGCGTCACGATCTAGGCGACTCCTTCACGTCATCTCACGCGCGCTAGTCTACGCGACCAATTACCCGGCAATGCTGCAAGCCGGCAAATAAAAAGTGCCTTTGGCGAGAGCTCCGGCCCGCCGACGCTTGATTCTTTCGGCCATGCCTGATTGAATGCCGCGTCGAAAATTACGTTAACGAGGAGGACCATCATGTCCACGCCAGCCATCAATCCAAACCAGGCGCTCTGGGAAAAGGGCGACTTCACGCGCATCGCCGCGACCATGCGCGAAAGCGGTGCAGACCTGGTTAAGCGAATCGGAATCACGAAGGAACTCAAAGTTCTCGATCTTGGTTGTGGCGATGGTACGACGGCGCTGCCGTCGGCGCAGACGGGCGCGCAGGTTCTCGGTGTCGATATTGCTCGCAACCTCGTCGAGGCTGGAAACCGACGCGCCGCTGAGCACGGCTTAACGAACCTGAAGTTTCAGCAAGGTGACGTGACGAATCTCGCTTCGATCGCCGACGGAGAATTTGACCTCGCCATGAGCATCTTTGGCGCGATGTTCGCTCCCAGGCCGTTCGATGTGGCGAAAGAGATGGTCCGCGTGACCAAACCCGGCGGCCGCGTCGTGATGGGAAACTGGATTCCGAACGACCCAACATTGGTGGCGCAGATTCTCAAGATTAGCTCGGCTTACACCCCGCCGCCGCCGGAAGGCTTCATCAGTCCGATGACCTGGGGCGTCGAGGGCCAGGTCATCGAAAGGTTTGGCGCTGCCGGAATTCCGGCGGAGAACATCTCCTTCGACCGCGACACTTTCATCTTCCGTTTCGATGGCTCGCCCGCGGCTTACGTAAATGAATTCAGGGATTACTATGGGCCAACGATGAACGCTTTCGACGCGGCCGAAAAGAATGGACGCACCGCCGACCTGCAACGTCAGCTGGAAGAACTGTTCGCCGAGAAGAATACCAGCACGGAAGGGACGACAATTCCCGCCACCTTCTTGCGAGTTACCGTGAACCGCTGAACCACGTCTCGATGGTGAAAGCAGTCATTGACCATCGAATTTGAGGAATGCTTGCTCGGTGCGTTAGCGGGCTAGCTGAATCCAGGCAATTAATGTCGCAATCATCAATGAAACTTGTTTGGCCGGCAGCTCAATACCTCTCCGGGTACATCGACGCGCTGAAGCAAGGTTGGTCACCCGATAATCGGCGGCCTGAGGCGGCCCAGGAGGAACTGTTGAGCATCGCGGAAGACCCGGCGCGCTTTATCGCCGAACAAATCGATCGCGAGGCAAAAGGACCGAAAGTGATTCTGCCGGACGGCCGCGCGGTTCCCCGTCTGCCCGGCTACAAGCAGTGGATGTGGGACGGCGAGTTTTGTGGCTTAATCAACTTTCGCTGGCAGCCCGGCACTACCGAACTCCCGCCTTACTGTTTGGGTCACATCGGATATGCCGTTGTTCCGTGGAAACGCCGGCGCGGATATGCAACGCTGGCGCTGAAGTTAATCCTCTCCCAGGCCAACAAAGAGGGACTGCCCTTTGTCGAGATTGTGGTGGATGCTGACAACGTCGCTTCGCGCAAAGTAGTTGAAGCAAACGGAGGCGAGGTAATCGCGCACTTCCGGAAACCTGAGGACCACGAAGGCTCAGAGAGTCTGCGCTATCGAGTTTTTCCAGGGCCAGATGGGAAAATATAAGAGCAGAGTAACCACATGCCAACGCTGGAACAACAAGAGATTGCTCAACTGCAAGCACGCGTTAGTCGATTGGAAGCGCGACTCGAGTTTCTTTATCGACATCTTGGCGTCACCTTCATCGAAGATGTGCACGCCGGAGACAATCCGCAAGTGATTGCAGCCTTGAAGGCGAACAACGTGATCGAGGCGATCAAACTCTATCGCATGGCGACCAACGCGAGTTTGGAACAAGCGAAATTTGCAATCGAGGAAATGAGGAGCAGGTTGGGAATTTGATCGACCACTGCCGTCGGATTTCCCATGGCAATGAATAGATCTTAATCACTTCCTGAAGCTGACCCTCATCCTTTTACGAACTCATAAATAATGTGCAGCGTGATGCCGGAAGGTGTTACTTCCGGGCGGACTTCTTTGGCTCGCAATTGCAACGCGCCGCCGGCCGGTTGAATTTCCAGTCGCGTCGAGAGTTTTTCCAGCGTGAAGACTTCAACCGGATTGTAGCGACGATCGATCGCGGTCTGGACCATCGACAAGAGCGGGCCGTTGAGCATGGCTGGCGCGTTGTTCAAGTGAATCGCGCGCACGTAAAAGCGAGCGAGCACTGCCTGGCGCCTCGCGTCGTATTCGAGGTTCACGTCGGTGTCCGCCGAACCCGTGAATTCGATGCAGCCCATCAAGCCGGCATTGTAGGCGCCGGCGAAGGCCAGCGTCCCGGCAATCTTACCGTTCTCCAGACGCACCGCGGTGCGGGTGCCGTTAACTTCGCGCTTCAACCGAATCTCGCTGGCACAATTCGCCGCTGATTGCGCACCGCCCATTGTCAAAGGCATCGACGGCTCTTTGAGATTGTCGAACATGGCGGTGAGAAACGCGTTCAGGAATTGTTCGTTGATGGTGATCGTGGCTTCGGCAGTCGGGCCATTGGTGGCGGCGCGGCGCTCGCGCGTGGCGTTTGATTCCTGAGCGAAAGCTGCTGCCGAGAGTACCAGCAGCATTACGATCGCGAGCAAGACTTTATCTTTCATGCGTAATTCCTCAAGTCAAAAATCTGGAGTGCGCCGGCCGAGCGAAACTGGCGACGGCTGCAAAAAATCACAAACCGCTGCGGACGATGTCATGAAGCCGAATCAAGCCGACGCAACGGCGGTCATCATCGACGACCGGCAGAACGCTGATCTGCGATGGACGATCTTCCATCAGGCGCAAGGCGTCGAACGCGAGCATTTCGGGGTTGGTGACGGTGGGATTGTGCGTCATCAGATCGTCACACTTAAGATTTGCGAAACCAAAATCGCGCGCGCCTAACTTTTGCAGTGTCCGCCGCAAGTCACCGTCGGTGATTATGCCGGCCAACCGGCCGTCTTTGTCCAGAACGTTCACCGCGCCCAGCCCGTACTGACTGATCGTCGAGACCACTTCCATCCAGGAAGCATTGCCGGTCACTATCGGATTTTCAGCGCCGCTGTGCATCAAATCGGCGACGCGCAAGGTCAGGCGCTTGCCGAGTTGGCCGGCCGGATGATTGGACGCAAAGTCGCTTTCCGTTAATCCCTTCGCGCGCATGAGCGTCATGGCCAGCGCGTCGCCCAGCGCCAACGCGACCGTCGTGCTGGTCGTCGGCGCCAGGTTAAGCGGGCACGCTTCGTGATCGACTGACGCGTCCAGAACTGCGTCTGCCCGTTTGCCAATGGTTGACTTGAGGTTTCCGACGATGGCGATCAGCGGCACTTCCCGCCGCTTAAGAAAAGGCAGCAGCTCGATCAACTCATCCGTTTCGCCGCTGTTGCTCAACATCATCACCACGTCATCCGGCGTCACAATTCCCAGACCGCCGTGCAGAGCATCTGATGGGTGAAGGTAGATGGCGGCGGTGCCGCTGCTGGTCATCGTGGCCGCAATTTTCTGCGCGATGATTCCTGACTTGCCGACGCCCAGCACGACGACTTTGCCTCGGCAACGATTCAGGATCGATAGCACTTCGTCGACTTGCGCGGCCTGCAAGCGTTCGGCGGCCTTGGCGATGGCGGCGGATTCGACGCGCAGCAATTCGACGACATGCGCATGGTCGGTTGATTCAGTCATTCGGATTGTTGATATACGAGTAACGCAGGTAATTGCAAGGCGCGAGTCGGCTTTCGCGGCGTCAAGTGTTGGGGTGTAGGGGTTAGGGTGTTGGGTGTAGGTAGCTGCAAACTAGCTAATCGCTGCCGGTTTACTGTCACGGTCGTGATGGGCGGAGCCGCTCCCGGCGCTAACCGAATAATTCCGTGGTCACCAGAAGTTAACTCCATCGCATCACCAAACAAATCTCGATCAGAATTTGACAGGTGCGAACTTATTCAGATGCGCACCGGGCACATACGCTCATAACCTCGCCGTATTGGAATACTCATTTGAAGCCGAAAACGGTTTGACCCTACACCCAACACCCTAAACCCAACACCCTATCCCACTTCGCTCTTTGTAACATGAACTTAAGATCGTGCGCATAGACTTATCCGCGGCCTTCGACTATAGTGCGGGCCTTTGCAGCTTTCACAAACTTCGGCCCATTCGCAGGAGTCAATAATGGCTTTCGGAAAGTTACTGCCGCGCGAGGAACAATATTTCACGCTGTTCGCGCAGATGACTTCTTACATCAACGACGCCGCGCGGACGCTGGTGGAAATGCTGGCGCACCATGACGGCGATTACCAGGAGTACGTGCAACGGATCAAGAGCATCGAACACGCATGCGACGATCTTACGCACAATGTCTCGACGCGGCTCAATCAATCGTTTATTACGCCGTTCGATCGCGAAGATATCTACATGATGTCCAAAGCGCTGGACGATGTGGTCGACCTGATCGACGGCGCCGCGCGCGCAGTCGTGATGTACGACATTCACGAAGCCACTGAACCCGCGAAACAGCTCGCCGGTGTCATTCAACGCATGGCCCTGCAACTGAATGAAGTCGTTTCGATTCTTTCCAAGCCGAAGGGAGTAACCGAGCGGTTGGTTGAACTTCATCGTCTCGAGAACGAGGGGGACGACATTTATCACCGCGCCGTGGCCGCACTGTTTCATGAGCGGGGCGATCCGCTGGAAGTTCTCAAGTGGAAAGACGTGTACGAAAAACTCGAAGCCGCCATCGATCGCTGCGAGAACGTCGCCAATATCATCGAAGGCGTAATCATTAAACATTCGTGACAAGTAAGGGGTTCCAGCCTCTTAAAATCCACCCTGGACCGTACCCCCCTTCACCCTTTCCGGCGCGCTGTGCTATCGTCTTTACACCCCCAACGCCCGCGTAGCTCAGTGGATTAGAGCGTTCGCCTCCGGAGCGAAAGGTCGCAGGTTCGACCCCTGCCGCGGGTACCAAATCTTGCCCAAATCCTCGATGGTCTTATGGAAGCTGGTGTATCAATTCGTCGTGGTGAGGGCTCGCCTACAATTCTGCTCGTCGAAGACTTCGACGACACGCGGCTCATGATGAAGATGTGGCTGAGCAGGATCGGCTATCGCGTGCTCGAAGCTGAAACCGGACAGGAAGGCGTGGAAATGGCGCAAAAGGAGCGTCCCGACTTAATCATCATGGATATGATGATGCCGGGGATGAATGGACTTGACGCGACGCAACTCATACGACAGGATCGCGCTCTGCGCCGCACCCCGATCGTCGCGGTGTCAGCCTACGGGGCTGATGAGTACCGGAGCATTGCCCTTGAAGCCGGCTGCAACGAATATGTTTCGACCCCGTTTGAGCCGCACACGCTGGCAGACTTGATTGAGAGTTTACTAATCCGCGAAGACCAAACTTATGCCGCTGAGACTGATCGCGAACACTAAACTTCTTTTCTCGCTCGTCTCATTAATTCTTTGTACTTGCCTGGTTGCCAAACCACAAACCCCGACGTGTACGCTCAAAGCTAACGAGCTCAAACCTGCGGAAGATTTCTACGGCCTGCATCTTGGCATGACCAGCGAGGAGGTCAGGAAGGTCCTGCCGTTGGTGCAGTTCGGCCGCCCCGATCGACTCGGCGTAATGAGAACGAGTTTTAATCCGCACTTCGATCAGCGTGTCGAGCAGACTGCCTACCCCGACGTGCGCACGATCTCTCTGGACTTTCTTGATGACAAGCTGGTCACCATTTGGATCGGCTATGAGAACACCTTCAAATGGCCGAAGCTGGATGTGTTTGTCGCGAACTTCAGTAAGTCGCTGGGCGTTTCTCCCGAGTGGCAGGCGGCGCGAAATAATGGCCGCGCCTTAGTGTGTGACGGATTTTCGGTGTTTGCGCAAATGATCGCCGGCGGCCCCAGCCTTCGTCTCAACGACGAGGTCGCCCAGACGGTGATCACGGCGCGACTGGCCGAAGCGATTGATGCCGACGAACAACAGGTGATTGGCGATAGCCGCACGAAGAGCTATTATCCGTCAGACTGTTCAGGGAAAGACTCTGTACCCGCAGTCCGCCGAACCGTTTTCAAGAACAAAGAGCAAGCCGAAAAGGCCGGTTACACGCTGTCCAAAGATTGTCAGTAGTCTGCCGGTGATTTACGTTTGGCCATCAAAACCGAAAGTCTTGACGCGAAGGAGACACCCTCATGCTTAAAGAATTTAAGGAATTCGTCGCTCGCGCAAACGTGATTGACCTGGCGATCGCCGTCGTGATCGGCGTGGCATTCGGTAAGATTGTCACGTCGCTGGTCGAAGGCATCATCATGCCGCCGATCGGTTTGCTCATCGGCAAGATTGATTTCGCCAGCCTCTTCTATGTGCTCGATCATTCGAAAGGCCAACCGGTCTCGTTGGCTGACGCGAAAGCGAAAGGCATCCCGGTAATTGCGTATGGCGCTTTTCTCAATGACATCGTCAACTTCATCATCATTGCTTTCGTGATCTTTCTGATCATCAAGGCCGTCAACCGCATGCGAAAAGCGGAAGACCCGGCCAAGAAGGATTGCCCGCAATGCTTAAGCGCGATTCCCATCGCCGCGACGCGCTGCGCCGCATGCTGCGCCGACCTGCAAGCGGCCTGATGTCGGCTTGTTTTTGGCGTGCTTGACGCTCACGTTGCGCGGTTCTTAGAATGAACTTCTACCCCTTCGCAATCGTACTGCTTTGTGCTGATCAAAGGAGAGAATTATGAGCACACCATATCAACCGCCGACCGAGCATCCCGAAAACAGAGACGAATTATTAATAAACGAGCATGAAGGCGATGCGGCAGACGAACGCTCATCCGCAGGATCTTCGGTGCGCGACATGGCCGCGCGGATTCCCGAGCAACTGTCAGCCATCGGCCGCGATATCAGTCGTACGATCGAACGCGCGATCTCGGCCAAGGACGATTACATGCTGGCCGTGAAAGTTTCGCAGGACGCGCAAATCAGGTTGGGCCAATTGGTCCAGGCCGGCGTCTTTGGCACTCGCGCCGAAGCCGCGGCCTTCCTGATCGATGAAGGGATCAAATCACAAGGTCCTTTGTTCGAGCGCGTTGAGCAGAAGCTGGCCGAAATCGAAAGGTTGCGCGCCGAGCTACGCGGTTTGGTGGGCCAATCGAAAGCATCTTCCTGACAACGCACAGAATTGAAACAAAGCGCTCCATTGCCGAGCCGTGGCGATGGAGCGTCTTTGTTTATGATCCAATTACGCGTTAGAATCTTCTCTTCCTAATCCCCCGGACGATCTTCAATCAACCGCCTGCGCGCGGATCGAAGCGAGCCAGCTTGTGCCGAAAACTTTTGACGTTCCGCATACAGCAATTGAACAATTCACTTTAGCCAACGGACTGCGGGTCGTCCTTAACGAAGACCATTCCGTGCCAGTCGTGTCCGTCGCCGTCTACTACGACGTTGGTTCGCGCAACGAGCGTGAAGGCCGCACGGGTTTTGCTCATCTGTTCGAACACATGATGTTTCAAGGCTCTGAGAATGTGCCGAAGGCCGCGCATTTCCAATACATTTCAAATGCCGGCGGCACCATGAACGGCACCACGTCGAGCGAGCGCACTAACTATTTCGAGACGCTGCCCGCGAGCCAATTGCCGCTGGCGCTCTGGTTGGAGAGCGATCGCATGCGATCGCTGGCAGTGACGCAGGAGAATCTCGACAACCAACGCGAAGCCGTCAAGGAAGAGAAGCGGCTCAGATATGATAATCAGCCTTACGTGAACGGTTTCCTGCGACTGTTCGAAATGAGCTTTAAGAATCCGGCGAACGCGCACTCGACGATCGGCTCGATGGAAGATCTCGACGCCGCTACGGTCGACGACATCCGCGAGTTCTTCCGCATTTACTATGCGCCCAACAACGCGGTGCTCTCGATAGCCGGCGACTTCGACGACCAGGAAGCGCGGGCGCTGGTCAATAAATATTTCGCCACGATTGCCAACCAGCCCGCGTCGCCGCCGGTCGATGTCGATGAACCGACGGCAGTCGCAGTCAATCGTGATACCTTTTTTGACAAATTAGCTCCCGTACCCGCATTCGCCCTGGGCTGGAAGGTTCCGCCGCGCCGAACTGCCGAGTTCTATGCGTTGTCGCTGGCGAGCCATCTGCTTTTTGAAGGTGAGAGCGCGCGCCTCTATCAGAAACTGGTTAAAGGCGAAGAATCGGTGGTGCAGATTCAAGGTGGCATCGATGAGCGTCGCGGTCCCTCAGGTTTGTTCATCGTGGTCATTCCCAAACCCGATCACGATGGCAATCAGATTCGCGAGGGAATTTTCGCCGAGATTCACCAGTTGGCCACCGATGGACCAAGCGATGAAGAGATGGAAAAGCTGCGCAACAATCTCTTCAACGCCGCCGTGCGCAGCCGGCAATCATCTCTGTTTCGCGCCCAGCAAATCGCCGAATATACCCTCTATGACAACGACCCGGAGTTGTTCAATACCGATTTGCAGAATTACCTGGACGTGACTGCCGATCGCATTCGCGACGCGGTCGCGCGATTCCTCGATAACGATAATCGCGTACTGCTGGATATTGTGCCCGGCGCCGATGAAGCCGCGCCGGCCGAGCCACAGGAACCGGGCGCCGCGGACCAGCCGACTGCGCCGCTGCCACAAGTTCCCCCAAGCTCGGATGAATCTCCGGCCGCGGCCCCGGTCTCTTCGCTGCAGGAGCAGCGACCCGAATCAAATTAATCTGACGTCTCTCTGCGACTAATGAACGGAAATCTTCAAGCTGAAAACTTTCGCCGGAATATGCCGCCGCCGCTCGCGCCGCGGGCGCTTAATATTCCTGATGCGGTGCAAACGAGACTGGCGAACGGCCTTGAACTCGTGATGATCGAGGACAAGCGACTGCCGATCATAAGTTTCCGGGTCGCCTTTCGTTCGGGTGATGCGCACGATCCTTCGCACCTCCCGGGCCTGACCGACATGATGACGCATCTGGTCTCTGAGGGAACCGACACGCGGACCAGCCGGCAGATCGCCGAAGAAATCGAGCGGTTGGGCGCGACGCTGTCAATCGGATCGGCGTCGGATTTTACGACGGTAGCAACCTCTTCACTTTCGATTTACGCCGGTGAAATCCTTCAACTGATCGCCGACGTTACGTTGCGGTCAACTTTCCCGCAGAACGAAGTGGACCTGGCGCGTGAAAATACGAAGCAACTGTTGATTCAACAGCGCGCGCAGCCGGGTTTTCTCGCGTCTGAGCGCATGGCGAAGGTGATGTTCGGCAAGCATCCTTACTCCGTTATCTCGCCCACCGAAGAGATGCTCGACGCCTTGACGCGCGACGATTTGCTGTCGTTCCGTCGTTCGATGTTTATTCCGAACAATGGAGTGCTGCTGGTCGTCGGGGACTTTGATAGCGAGTCGCTGACCGCGCAGATCGAAGACTTGTTCGCGCAATGGCCGCAGGGGCCGATTCCGCAACTGAGTTCGCCGGCGCTGCCGCAACGAAGCGAACGCACGATCTATCTCGTCGATCGTCCCGGGTCCGCGCAGTCCAACATCGTCATCGTCAATGAAGCGATCACTCGCACCAGCCCTGACTATTTTCCGTTGCTGTTGATGCACACGATCCTCGGCGCCAACGCCTCGTCCCGATTGTTCATGAACCTGCGCGAGCACAAGGGTTATACCTACGGCGCTTATTCAAACCTCGACGCGCGCAAATTGGCCGGCACGTTTCGCGCGACGGCCGAAGTGCGCACGGCAGTGACCGGAGCATCACTGCACGAATTCTTCTATGAACTTGATCGGATCAGGAATGAAGCCGTCTCGCAGGAAGAGATTACCAACGCCAAATCATATCTCACCGGCGTATTTCCCATCCGCATTGAAACGCAGGACGGTCTGATCGATCAATTAGTGAACAATAAGATGTTCGGTCTGCCTGACGATTATCTGCGCACCTATCGCGAGCGCGTGAGCGCCGTTACGACCGACGAGATTCTGGCGGTCGCCGAAAAATACGTCACTCCCGACAGCGCCGCGATCGTGATTGTTGGTGACGCCGCAGAAATTAACGAGCAAATAAAACCTTATTCCGAAAAGATTGAGGTTTACGACACGGATGGCGCCAGGAAGCTTTAGGCGGAACGCCCAGGGCGGGCGGTGTCTTTAACTTCGTACTGAGGTCTGTCTGCTGATTGTTAAGCCGCGCCTTGCAGACGCTCAACGTCCAGCACGCCCGACACACTCTTCACCGAACTCATCACTTTATCGAGGTGCTTCACATCGAACACTTCCACGGTCACTTCGATTCGGCCTTTTTGATCCGGCCCAATTGAAGCACGCGCATCGCGAATACCGGTTTTCATGTCAGAGATAGCGCCGGTAATTCCGGCAATCATGCCCGTGCGATTCTCGGTCACGGCCAGCAGCTTTACCGCATAGGCAGTCTTCTCAGGTTTCGAAGCCCACTCAACCGAGACGATGCGTTCCGGATTGATCATCAACTGCTTGACGTTCTTGCACTGCGCCGTATGGACGGCGACGCCCTTCCCGCGCGTGATGTAGCCGATGATGGGCTCGCCATGCAGCGGGTTGCAGCAACGCGCCCGGTTGACCATGAGGTCTTCAACGCCGCGCACGACGATCGCATCGTCGCCGGTGATGAATCGCTTGACCGCGCGCACGCCGCTGCGCAGACGCGATTCCTTCTGATTATCGAGCGCTTCAAATTTTTCGGGACCCAGGTATTTCGCAATCACATTGCGCGGCACCGTCTTGCCATAGCCGATGGCCGCGAGCAAATCATCAGTGCGGCCATAACCGTATTCGTTGGCGATCTTTTTCAGATCTCCATTGCTGTCCGCCAGCATCTTCTTGACCGAAAGCTGGAAGCGGCCCGCTTCTTTCTCCAGCAACTTGCGTCCAATCTCGATCGACTCGGCGCGTTGTTGTTCGGCCACCCAGTGCCGTACGCGATTTCGCGCGCGGGAAGTAACTACGAAGTTAAGCCAGTCACGCGATGGATGCGCATTCTGGCTGCGAATGATTTCCACCACGTCGCCGTTTTGAATCATGGTCCGCAAAGGCACCATCCGGCCGTTGAGGCGCGCGCCGGTGCAGGTGTTGCCGACCTCAGAGTGAATCATGAAGGCGAAGTCGACCGGCGTAGCGCCGCGCGGCAGCTGAATGACCTTGCCCATCGGCGTGAAGGCGTAGACGTCTTTCGGATAAAGGTCCAGTTTCAGCGCGTCGATGAACTCGCGCGAATCTTTCACTTCCTGCGTCCATTCAACCAGCGAGCGCAGGACCTTCAGAGCTTCGTCATCGTCGTGCGCGCCCCGCTTGCCTTCCTTGTATTTCCAGTGCGCGGCCACGCCCTCTTCGGCGACCAGGTGCATTTGTTCGGTGCGAATTTGGACCTCGAAGGGCTGACCCTTCGGACCAATCACGGAGGTGTGCAACGATTGATAGAGATTATCGCGCGGCGTCGCAATCCAATCCTTGAATCGGCCGGGAACGGGTTTCCAGCCGTTATGAATCACGCCCAGCGCCGCGTAACAATGCCGAATCTCGTTCGGAGTAATCACCCGCGCGGCCACCAGATCGTAAACTTGATCGATATCGATCTCCTGGGCGTTTAGTTTTTTCCAGATAGAATAGATTCGCTTGACGCGGCCTTCAACTCGCACAAACGGCACGTCGGCCTCGCGCATCTTCTCTTCAACCGTCGCCGTGATCTCGTTGAGAAAAGCTTCGTTCGCGGCGCGCCGCTTTTCCAGTTGCGTGGTTATTTCGCGATAGTCATCAGGATGGAGATTCTTGAACGCCAGATCTTCCAGCTCGCCGCGCAATTTACCCATGCCCAGTCGATGCGCAATCGGGGCGTAGATGTCCATCGTCTCCTGCGAGATGCGGCGGCGCTTGTCGGCATTGAGGAACTCCAGCGTGCGCATGTTGTGCAGGCGATCAGCCAGCTTGACCAGCACCACCCGCACGTCATCAACCATGGCGAGCAGCATCTTGCGGACATTTTCGGCCTGCTGTTCTTCACGGCTGAGCTTGCTGATGTGGGCGATCTTGGTGAGGCCTTCAACCAGGTGCGCAACTTCTTCCCCGAAATAATCGCGAATGGTGTTGGTATCGGCGAGCGTGTCCTCGACCACATCGTGGAGCAGGCCGGTCGATACTGAGACCGCGTCCAGACGCATGTCCGCCAGAATATTCGCTACCTCGAGGGGATGAACCAGATATGATTCGCCGGAAGCGCGCTTTTGTCCGCGATGCTCACGCGCCGAAAAAAGATAAGCGCGACGCAGCAGATTGAGATCCGCCTGCGGATGATTCCGCCGGACCTTATCGCAAATTTCTTCAATGCGAATCATAGGAAAGCAGAGGTCAGAGATTAGAGATCAGAGGTTAGAAAAACCGATACCACCGTCTAACTGTAACCTCTGCCATTATAGCAATAGGTGGCGTAGGGCCTGAACGAGTCTGGGTTAGCGCTTTGAAGATGATGGGGGCAGAGCGATTTGATGTTTAGGAACTTGGGAATAAACACAAAGGCCAGAAGTTAGCAAAGAACTAACTTCTGACCTCTAATCTCTGGACTCTAATCTCCAGCTAGGGCGTCGGCGTGCCGGCGGCGGCTTCAGCGGCCTCCTCTTTCTTGCGGCGCTCTTCGGACAACTTGCCGGCCCGTTCCTGTGCGGTCTTTGCCTGTTTCTCGTAGGTCGTCTTCTGATCGGCCTTGCCGTCCATCTCGGCCTGTTTCGCCGCCTCCAGCAGGAGGTTAGCCTTGTAGGACCAGCCGGATTCAGTATTAGGATCAAACTTGATCGACGTCTCGGCTTCCTCAAGTCCCTGGACGACACATTTTTGAATTCGGTCGAATTCCTTTTGTTCAGGCTTCTTGTAGGTGACCTTCGCCGTGCCACCCTCGGTCGAGGTGCTCTTGTAGTCAGGCAGCTCAGTCACCTTATAGGAGCAATCCCAGTCCTTACCGGCCAGAATCGCGTAGGCCTCAGCGCGCTTTTCAGGCGGCTGACTGCCATCGCCGGCCCGCTTCATAATCCAATCGCGCAAATTCTTCTCGTCCTTGATCGCCGCATACAGCACCGAGATGGCCTTGTAGGCCTCTTCGTTATTTGGATCTTTTTGCAGGACGCGCTGGTACGCATCGATCGCGTCGCGCGCGCGTTGAATGTTGTCCGGCTGATCTACGCCGGGCTTATATTGTTGGTGAATGACGCGGGCGATGAAAATCGGCGCCGTGGGATTTGATGGATCCAGAGCCAAGGCTTTCTTGGCGTGCTGTTCGGCATCTTCGAAGCGCCCTTCTTTATAAGACTTGGCAGTTTCGTTCAGTTCGTTCTTGGCTCTGATCTTGTTGGCCAACGTACAGCCCGCAGAGGCGGCGACAAACAAACCCAGAATCGCTGTCGCGCCGATCCGGGACCAGGAGAATTTCATTCTATTAGCTCCGTTAATAAAGGATAGGCCCGGCGTGCCGTCACAGGCAGGTTTGCGTTTCAAAGGAACCGCCGGGCGAAAAATCGTCAGAAGTCTTACTACGGCAGATCGTCGACCTGCAAACCAACCGGATTCGCGCCGGCTCCCTTGATGGCGTCAATCACTTTTACGACGTCGCCATAGTGCAAAGCCCGCGGCGCTTTGACGAATACGGTCTTCTCAATCCGCTGATCTTCCGGAAGATTCGTGGCGCCTTCCATTCCGTATTTGTAAGCGTGCTGTTCCTTGCGCTGTTGAAATGTCTGTTGCAGTTTTGCCGCCAGCGCGCTGGGATCGTTGACCGAGCCCATCACTTCGGTATTCAGTTTCAACTGGAGGTCCGTCGAAATCGAAACCACCAAGGTCAGCGGGTTCGGCTTCAGCTTGCTGACATCTTCGTTTGGATCTCGCTGCGTCGGAATGTCCGCCTTAAAACGGCTCGGACGCAGAGGGGTCACCACCATGAAGATGATCAGCAACACCAGCAGCACGTCGATCAGTGGTGTAACGTTGATATAAGGAACGGCGCGATTGGCGCTACCACCCATTGCCATAAGATTACCCTCGCTCTATTACCGACCCGCCATCGCGGGAGGCTTCTGTTTTTCTAGGACGCCGGAGCGGCCGCCGGAGCGGCTGCCGCAGCCTTGCCCTTCTTCTTATCGGCGACCAAACCTATCTTGTCCACGCCCTTTTCCCGGACCGCGTTAATGACCCTGACCACCTCACCATAGCTGACATCGATGCCGCTCTTGATATAGACGATCTTGTCTTCTTCCTTCTTTGTCGACAGCGCCTTCTCGACGGCAGACTTCAGGTCTTCAATATTGACCTTCTTCTTGCCGAGATAGTACTCACTGTCTTTCGGAACCGAGATGATGACTGCGCTTTCCTTGTTGATGTTCTGGTCTTCGTCCGGATTGCGGAGGTCGCGCGGGATTGCGACCGTGATACCTTGCTGCAAAAACGGCGTGACCACCATAAAGATGATCAGCAGCACCAGCATGATATCGACCATCGGCGTGACGTTAATTTCAGATTGCAGCCCGCCACCACCGCCAGCTTGCATTCCCATGATTAAAACTCCTTCTGATCGTGACGCCGGCCGGAGATCGAGGCTCCGGCCGAACAAGGTACGACGTAGTTACGGATTCAACTGCTTGGTGCGGTTCTTGATGAAGTAGTCGACGAGTTCTGACGCCGAGTTATCCATCTCAACCACGAAACCATCCACCTTGCCGGTGAAGTAGTTGAACAACCACACCGCCGGAACCGCGACGACCAGACCGAGGGCGGTCGTAAACAGTGCTTCCGAAATACCGCCGGCCACGGCCGCGATACCAGCGGTCTCAGCGTTCTTCATGCCGCGGAACGCGTTGATGATGCCGAACACCGTACCAAACAAGCCTACGAACGGAGCGGTCGAGCCAATCGTCGCCAGGCCCGACAAACCGCGCCGGAACTCGGCGGTCTTGATAGCGATCGCTCGTTGCAAGGCGCGCTTGGACGCTTCGATTTCGTCGCCGGAAATATCGGTCGACTGTTCATGCGCGCGGAATTCCTGAAGACCGCTGTTGACGACCATCGCCAGGTGCGACTTGCGGTGCTTGTCGCTGATATTAATCGCTTCTTCGATGCGATTGTTTTTCAAAGCCTGCGCGACGCGCGGCGCGAATTCGCGGGACTGCTTCTTGGCCGCGGTGTAGGTCAAATAACGCTCGACCATGATCGCGATCGAATAGACGGACATGATCAAAAGAATGATCACGACCGTGATAGCGACGGCGCCCATGTTCTTGACCATTTCAGTAATCGTAAATTCGTTGCCCGTCGTAGAACCGGCGGCCGGACTCGGCGAAGCTTGCAAGAGAAACAGAAGAAAGCCCATCGCTTTCGTTCCGAGGATGGTTGTCAGAATAGTCACGGTAACTCCTCCAAAAGTTTTTGATTACGTTGATTTCTACCGGCTCTAAGACTTTGACGCCGGCCACTCCGAAAAGAGCTGGCCGGCGCCGAATGCTTATTGCGCTACAAAGTTGTAGATGATTACGCCGTTGACCTTGACCGGCTGGCCGGAAAGTTTCGTCGGCGAGAACTTGGACGACATGGCTGCGGACTGCGCCGCGGCACGCAACAAAGGATGACCTGAGGTTGGGGTCGCCGAGATCACGTTGCCGTTCTCGTCGATCAGCACCTGCACCGTCACCTGACCCGCTGCGTGCGCACTGCGCGCAATCGCCGGATAAGGCGGCGTCACCAGATGGATTGCCTTGCCGTTCAGCACGCCGCCGGAAATGGGCGCGTGTGGTGTCGGCTTGGGCGTCGGCACGGGAGCCGGCGGCTCATCCTTCATCTCGACTCTTTCGGGCGCGGTGGTAATCGCACCCGCTCCGGCGCCTGGAGCGGCCGGAGCAATTGCATTCGAGTTGCCGCACGTGGGGCAAATCACGGTCTGCACATTCGATCGCACCGGCGGGATATCGCTGGCCTTGGCTGAGATTTCCTTCGGCACCAAATCGGCGCGCGAGACGTCGGCAATCGCCTGTTGACGAACGTCCACGTTCTTCGCCAGCTCCTGCTTCTCAGGCTTGGCTTCCTGTTTTTGCTGCTGTTGTTGCTGCACGGGTACCGGCGCAACCAGCGCAGTCAGCTCGAGTGCCTGTTGATCGATGTAGGCCGGAGCCAACAAAATTCCGGCAATCAAAGTGGCAAAGATCAGCACCAGGTACAGGATGGCAAATCCCGCGAGAAACGATCCTTTTCGTTTGAGATCCTCGGAGTGCGATCCTGATTCAACTAAATGTTCGAACATCTTCTAGTTCCTCCCAAATCGGCGCCAATTGGGTCAAGGGTAATGAAACGGATGAACCGCTCAAGCGGTTACGCGTTTTCGTGACCGACCCCGCAAACTTCATCAACCAGAAGGTAAAGCGGAAGGGCTTGCGTGTTCACGTCGAGCCAGCCACCCTGCGAGACACAAAATAAACTGGCCGCAACGTTACAAACGTCCCTGCCTTCCCCTCTTTCGGTGAAGCAAGGGCTCCATATACGAGCTATTTAATTGGCCAGCAACGCGCGCAGTCTATGCCGCCAGCAGCGGCAAAGTCAAGGACAACCCACGATGAAAACCGGGTCGTCACAACGAAACTGCAAACATCAGAGACCAATGAAACGCGATCGGTTAGACGCGCTGTTATGATTTTTGTTCCCGGGCCAATGCGGCGCGGGACGGCTTGCCAGTATTGCTGCGCTGCGAATTTCGCGCGCCCGCTCCCGGGGCTTTCGCCAGGGTGGCGCGTTCCGATGACGCCAAACGTTTTTCCCACCAAACCATGATTGGGCCGGCGATCGCAATCGTGTCGTAAGTACCGAACAGAATGCCCATTAACAGGGCTAAAGAAAATGGCCGCAGCGTTTGGCCGCCCAGCAAAACCAGCGATACGACCGATAAAAACACCAGCCCCGAAGTGATTACCGTGCGCGACAGAGTCTGATTAATTGACAGGTTGGTCACGTCATAGAGACTCATGCGGCGGTAAAGCCGGCGGTTCTCGCGAATGCGATCAAAGATCACGATCGAGTCGTTAACATCGAAACCAACCAGGGTCAGCAGTGCGGCAATTACCGTCAAATTGATCTCAATTTGAAATATGGAAAACAGGCCCAGGGTCACCAGCACTGTGTGGAAGACCGCGATGACCGCGCTGGCTCCGTACGTCCATTCGAACCGGAAAGCGATGAACAGCAACATGCCGATCAGCGCCGCGACGGTTACCGCGATCGCTTGCGTGCGCAACTGGGAACTTGCGATCGCACTAACCGCGTCGGTTCCCAGGATTTCGGCATTACCGTCGCCGAAGGTTTTCATCGCCTGGCCAAGCTTGGCCCGCGCCGGATCCACGCCCACCTGTGTCTGCGCGGGTGTCTGAGGAGTTTCGGGCTGCGCCGCCGCCGGGCCCTGCTGCGGCACCTTAATCAAAAATTCCCCTTGACGGTCCAGCACCGGTTGAATTACCGCGTCGCTGACGCCGGCTGTCTCGATGGCGGCTCGCAACGCTTCGACGGATGGCGGCTGCTTGAATCGCGCCGTCACGACGGTGCCGCCTTTGAAGTCAACGCCGAGATTAAATGCGTCGGTCCCGTTTGGATGAAACCGGTGGCGATACAATGCCGTGCCCATACCCGCCAGCATGAGCAAAATCGAAAGACCAATGAAGAACCGGCGCTTGCCGAGCCAATCGATGTTTACCTCGTGAAATAATCGAAACATGAAGAAACTCTTAAATGCTTAGAGACTCTGCCCGTCGGCCCTTGCGGCCCAACAACCAGATGAAGATCGTGCGCGAAACATAAACTGCCGAGAACAGATTAACCACCAGACCGAGGGCGAGCGTTACCGCAAATCCACGGATCATCGGCGCCCCGCTGGAGAAGAAATAAAGAAACACTGACGAGACGATCGTGGTGACGTGCGTATCGATAATCGTCACGAACGCGTGCGCGAATCCCTGTTCGACAGATGACGGGATGGTCTTCCCGGAACGCATCTCTTCACGAATGCGCTCAAAAATAAGCACATTGGAATCGACCGCCATACCGATCGTCAGAATGATGCCGGCGATGCCGGGCAAGGTCAGGGTGGCGCCAAACATAATCAAGCCCGCCAGCATCAGCACCATGTTCAGCAACAAGGCGATGATCGCGTTGATGCCCGAACCGCGGTAATAAACCAACATGAACAGCACCACCAGCGCCAGCCCGAGCACCGAAGCCCGCACGCCGGAACGAATCGAGTCAGCGCCGAGACTTGGACCAACTGTGCGTTCTTCCGAATATTCAATCGGCGCAGGCAGCGCACCTGAACGCAACGTCAGCGCCAGGTCGTCACCCTGCTCTTTGGTGAAATTGCCGGAGATTTCGCCCTGATCAAAAATCTGCGACTTGATAAAGGCAATCGACTTAACCTGGTCGTTCAGCGACACGCCCATGTATTCGTTGACGTTCGCCCCCGTCCAGGTGCCGAACTTATCAGCGCCATTCTTCTTCAGCGAAAAACTGATTTGATATTTGTCGCTGCCCGCGCGATCCTGCACCGCCTGCGCGGTCCGCAAATCGATGCCGTCGATGATCGCGGGCGATTCAACAACCACCCATTTTTGCGGCTTTGGCGCATTCGCGCTTTGCTCAGGAGTCGTGGTCAGGTCCTCTCGTTCGGTGTACGGCAACACACGGCGATTGGCAGGAGTGTTACCGCCGCTATTTAGCGAGGCCATAGCCTCTTCCCTGCTCATGTAGGTTTGTACCGGCTGCGGACTCGGCGGGCTGATTACATGGACCAACTCCAGATGCGACTGCTCTCCAAGCAATTTCTTGACGTGCTCAGGATCCGAAATGCCCGGCATCTGCAAAAGAATTTCGTTGGAATTCTGGCCGCCCCGGCGCTGGAGGGTCGGTTCGGCGACCCCAATTGAATTTATGCGGCTGTCAATAATCTTCAGCGCTTGCACCGTGGCTGAATCGGCCATCAGTTTTTGCGCGGCCCCGGTCAGGCTCCAGTTCAAAGTTGCCCCCGAAGCAGAAAACGACCAGCCCGCGTTGTCACTCAGCTCGACTTTCTTCTGAACGGCGTCACGCGCGTCATTGACCTTTGCGGCATCGCCCACGGTCATTATCACGCGGTAATTTCCACTGGCTGTCTCAGCGTGCGCCTCTTTCACGTCGACGCCTGCGTCCTTTGCCGCGTTCTGCGCCGCCACGGCATTGTCTGCAGTGAGGCGCTTCAGGTACTCGTCCACCTTCACGCGCATCACCAGGTGCGATCCACCTTTAAGATCCAGGCCGAGATGAATATTGTTGGCGAGATTCGCTTTGACGCCGGACCATTTGAAGTCCGCCGCATGCGGCCGGCGGCCATGCGGGCCGAGCACGATATAGCTGCCAACCACCGCAACGACGGCGATAATGATTGCCCGCTGAAGCAGATTTCGTTTCTTCATAAAGTTTCAGCGTTACCAAGTTTCATCGTTTAGACGCCGCACTTATGCGGCGGAAATACGGGCGGCACAAGCGCCGCAGCTAAACGGCTACGCCCGGGGAGCTATTTCGCTTCTTCTGCGTCGACGCCGGCGACCGCAGTGCGCGCGATTTCCAGAATGGTTTTGTCGGCGCTGCGAATCAGGAAGCTCGTGTCACGCACCTCGGTAATCTTGCCGACGATACCGCCGGTGGTGATCACTCGATCGCCCGCTTTCAGTTGCGCGATGGTGGATTGCAGCTCTTTCTGCTTTCGCTGTTGTGGCCGGATCAGCAGCAGATAGAAGACACCGAATACGAGAATCATCGGGAGGAGGAACCCGAATCCACCCGCGCCGCCCTGGAACAAAAATAGATGCACAGTCAATTAGGTTATCTCTACTGTCCGTAAGACATTGGCCAGACGCGGAACAGACTTTAGTCTGCGATTTAACTGCAATCAAACACAGACTAAAGTCCGTGCTACCTATTCCAATCCACGCTGCAGTTGCTCAGTGAACTCTCGCCGAAATTCTGCGAATTGGCCAGAACGGATAGCTTGCCTTACGCATTTCATAGTGTCAAGGAAGAACGCCAGATTGTGGTGGGTCAAAAGGATGCTGGCCAGCATCTCGCCGGACAGATACAAATGGCGGATGAAGGCGCGTGTGTGACGCCCGCAAACGGCGCAATCACAAGACTCGTCGAGCGGCTTCTGATCGAGTGCATATCGAGCGTTTTTGACGTTCAGCTTGCCGCGCGAAGTAAACGCCTGGCCGTTGCGCCCGTTTCGTGTGGGCAGCACACAATCGAACATGTCGACGCCCCGCGCCACCGCTTCAATCAAGTCTTCGGGGGTGCCCACGCCCATCAGATAGCGCGGCTTGTCCGCGGGCATCCGTGGCGCGATCTCTTCGATGACGTCCAGCATGACGTGCTTCTCTTCGCCGACGCTGAGCCCGCCGATCGCATATCCATCGAATCCGATTTCGACTGTACGATCTAAACTCTCGCGCCGCAGATCGAGATGTCCCGCTCCCTGCACGATGCCGAATAGCGCCTGCCTCTGCCCTCCTCCTTTCGGGAGACGGAGAAAATCATCTCGCAGTCTTTCAAACGCTTCCTTAGATCTTTTCGCCCAACGCAACGTCAGTTCCATGCTTCGGCGTGCTTCGTCTGGCGTCGCTTCACCCGGCGCGCATTCGTCGAAAGCCATCGCGATCTCTGCGCCGAGTGCCGCCTGCACCTCCATCGACACCTCCGGCGAAAGAAAACATAACGAGCCGTCGACATGCGATCGAAATTCAGTTCCCTCTTCCGTGATCTTCCGCAACGCGCCCAAACTCCAAACTTGAAACCCGCCTGAGTCCGTGAGCATGGCCCGATCCCATCCGATGAACTTATGAAGCCCCCCGCAGGCCCTGATCGTTTCAATCCCCGGCCGCAACCACAGGTGATACGTATTACCTAAAATGATCCGTGCGTCGAGGTCCGGCGATTCGAGTTCCTCAAAACGGACTCCCTTCACGGTGCCCGCAGTGCCCACCGGCATGAAGACGGGAGTCTCGATGATGCCGCGGCGGGTGCGCAGCATGGTCGCGCGCGCTTCACCTTCGCGAGCTATCGTCTCAAATTCAAAAGGTGTTTCCATTAATCCAGGAGCGCACAGGAAGATGAGGACTGACAGCGGCGCAGAGAAATATGACCTTTGCAGATTATCTCTGGGTGCTCGGCGGTTAATTCATTAGCCTCGCCTGCGGGCCCTCGACTTGTGTCTTTCAATTATCCTGATCGGCGTGGCGAAGAAATCAAACTCGGACCGCAGGCGATTCTCCAGGTGCCGCAAAAATGAGAAATGCAAACCGGCTTTGCCGCCGGACGTAAACACCACAAACGTCGGCGGACGGACGCCGGTCTGCGTGATGTACTGCACGTGCAGACGCGATCCTTTGTGCGTCTTGGCGGGTGTAATGCCGCTGCGCTGCTTCACCTCACGTTCGAAGAATTCATTCAGCCGCGAAGTCGCAATGCGATTGCGCCGTACCAGGTTCGCCCGAATGGCCAGAGGCAGAAGTTTCTGTGTGCGCTGACCGGTTAGCGCCGAGATGGTGACCACCTCGCCCCAGCTCAAGAATTTCATCTGGTCGCGCAGCCGCCGCTCGAATGCCGACGCGGTTCCCGTCTCTTTATTCTCCAGGGCGTCCCATTTATTGATCGCTAAAATAATCGAGCAACCCGCCTCGACTGCATAGCCGGCGATCGCTGCATCGAGCGCCGCGATGCCCTGCTCCGCATCGATCACGACGATGGCGACGTCCGCGCGCTCGAGGGCCTTGCGCGCCATCAGCACCGACATTTTCTCAGCCATCTCAGTCGGCTTTCCCTTGCGACGAATGCCGGCGGTGTCGATGATGCGAAATCTGTGACCCTCAGTTTCTAAAAGCGTATCGACCGAGTCGCGAGTGGTGCCGGCGACCGGCGAAACAATCGCGCGCTCCTCACCCAGCAGGCGATTCAAGAGTGACGACTTGCCTACATTCGGCCGCCCGACGATCGCCAAATGGAGCGTACGTATACCTGTCCCGAGTTGTCCGGATTCAATAGCAGCTTCGCCGGGCGTCTGCGTTTCACGAGCCTTGGCGATTTCGCCGACCAAAGCATCCAGCATCTCGCCGATGCCATTCCCGTGCTCGGCCGAAATCGCGAACACTTCAGCGAATCCAAACGCATGAAACTCTCCCGCATCGCTCTCCCAATGCGCCGCATCCGCTTTGTTGGCCGCCACGATCACACGTTTGCCGGTCCCGCGCAGCAGGCGCGCCAGTTCTTGATCCAGCGGCGTCACTCCCTTGCGCGCATCGACCACCCAAATCAAAGCTTCGGCATCGTCGATCGCAAACGACGCCTGCTTCAGGATGTTCGCCGGAATTACCGCTTCGTCGTCGGGCACGATGCCGCCCGTATCGACCAGCGCAAATCGCAAGTCATTCCATTCCGCTTCGCCGTAGATGCGATCGCGCGTGATGCCCGGCTCGTCACCGACAATCGACCGCCTTTCGCCGATGAGCCGATTGAACAGCGTCGACTTGCCCACGTTGGGCCGGCCAACAATGGCAACGAGGGGCAGAGATGATTGCTTCGGCATACCGTTGAGGCAAGTTCGTAAATTGATAATACCCTGAGCGCCGGCAATCCGTGCAAAGCTTGCGGCAGACACAGGCGCCTTAACTCCAGATCTAGTATTGACAACTGCGTCAGCGAATAATAGTCTGTGCCGACCCGTACCACCATTGACGTGAGGTACACGTCAGCGTTCGTCTTGCTAGACAGAACCAGGCTTCGATTGGCCACGCGGTAAGCCGCGGCTAATCCTCAACCGCGAAAGGACTCTCCACCATGTCGACTGTTCGAATCACCGTGACGGAACTGACTTTTCCGCAGCAGTTGGAAGACGCATTCTGCAGATTCCGGCCACTCATTAGTTTGAGCTACATAAATTCGAGCGGCCAACCCGTTATCGCTCGAGCTGCGCTCCCGGGCATCGGCGAACGAGATTTCTGGGACTGCGAACTAAAACACAAGAAGGATTTGGAGGTCTATGTTCGTGACGACAACGCTCCAAAGGTCGACATGAAAAAGCTCAACGTCAAGAAACGGCAAGTGATGTTTGAGAACCTTGACGTCAGGAGCTTCGAGCGGATCGATGTTGAGGTCTTTGATATCGACACCATCCCGGGCTGGAGAAAAACACTCGAAGTTGTTCTGCAAAATCTTCCGAAGGAAGCATTGCTCGCCTTGCAGCCTGAAGTTCCCGCGGCCCTGATGATCGTGAAGGCTGCCGTTGAGAAACAGTCAGGGAAAAAACTTCTCGACCTGGAAGGCGACTTGCTCGACAAATTGATCGGCAAGAAGGATAAGGTGGCCCGCTCGATCTGGCTTTCTACTGGGCAGGACCTCAGCAATCCGCCGGAAGCGACGGTGAGGCTCACCGGGGCAGGCAGGAAAGGTGAATACGCGCTCAGTATGAAGATCGAGATTTTCTAATCGTCACGACCAGTTGGTCTGTCTAACCGGCAGAATATGATTACTTCGATTGGTTTCCAAGTGCATACATCTTGAGCGCGCCCGACCGGTGGCCCCCACGACGCAGCCACCACCACTTTGATGTCAATCGTTCATCGCGTATGGACGTTACCAAATTAACATCTCTGATCTTCGCGATAGCGGCGTTAATAGGCGCCGTGACCAGCCTCATAGGGGCCCTGCGGCCCCCAGGTGAATCGCCCGCGCCCGTCAACAGTCCGCCAGCCACCAGCGAAAAATCACAACTGGCAACGAACAGCGAACGCCCGGACACCAGGTCGCGACCCGGGGTCAACACATTCGATAATAATGGCGATGAGCCCATTCGCCGCGCGCGCAGAATCAGGGCAATACTCTTCACAATCGCAGGCGTTTGTCTGGTAGCCTCAGTAACTCTTTTCGCTTTCTTTTTGATTCGGCCGGAACCTTTCAAGGTCGCAATTACCAACCCACCTAATGGCCCTGTGGACGTTACCACTGCCGTAAGTTCGGAAACCGGCAAGAACACGGGCGATGGAACGATTCCGCTAGCAGGAACCTATTCCGGCGCGTTGACTCAGAACAATCTACAGATTTTTCTCGCTGCTCGCGTAGCTGGCAAACCGGAGGGCCACTGGTACGTTGAAGTGGATCGGGCAAACATCACGCGAGAAACTGCATGGTTCCGGCCCGGGACCTGGTCGCTAAAAGAAAAGTACTTGGGCAGGGGTGAGCCCGATCATCCGATTCAACCTGGCGAGCAGTGGGAACTGCAGGCCTTAATCGCTCCCGGCTCGCAACCGCCAGGGATCGAAACCACAGATCAACTTCGGGATGTGAAAGCAAAATCAGAAGTGATCACAATCCGAATCAATTCGGTTCTGCCTCATCAAGATCGCGCCAACTGAAGTCTGACTCGCTACGAATATTCCGAAACGCGCTAGAAGGTTCACGAAAAACTGGATTATTCTATGGCTGAAAGGAAAACTCCATGATTGAAGAGCGCAAGAACACTACTTTTGAAATTCGTGTCTCGGCCGGAAAGGCCGGCACTGATCCTGAATCGCCCGACTGGGAGGTTGCGGAACTCGAGAACGGCATGGTCGTCGACAACTCGGACATCTACGACAATCTGACCTACGCCGAAGCGCAGCAGATCGCCGGCATGTGGACCAAGAAAAAAGAAGAAGCCGAAGCCGCAACTGAGTAAGTTTCGTTTGCGTGGCTTCGCGCCTTGGCGGCCTGGCGCGAACCGCGCATCGTTCAGGTCACCGGCCGCCCACGCGCACAGATCGCAAGTGTCTCGCCATGACGGATCAACCTTCTGCACTTACCAAAGCCAACGTCGATTCCAATCCATTTCGCCAATTCGAACAATGGTCGCAGGATGCGCGCGCGGCCGGCGTTTCTGAACAAGATACGATCTCGATGACGCTCGCCACCGCCACCAGGTTCGGCGCGCCATGTGCGCGCATCGTTTTGCTCAAGAGCTTTGACGAGCGCGGGTTTGTCTTCTACACGAACTACAACAGCCGTAAAGGAAATGAGTTGGAAGCAAATGCGCAGGCCTGCCTGTTGTTTTATTGGCCGCAACTTTGGCGACAGGTACGAATTGAAGGAACGGTCGAGCGGGTCTCAGCCGCAGAATCGGATGAGTACTTTCATTCGCGGCCGCTCGGCAGCAGGATCGGCGCGTGGGCGTCGGAGCAAAGCTCAGCCATCGACAGTCGCGCAGCTCTGGACCAGCGATTTCAGGAATTCAGTTCGAAGTTCGGCGACAACGTGCCGCGGCCTGCGCATTGGGGCGGCTACCGCGTCAAGCCCAACGTGATCGAATTCTGGCAGGGCCAGGAAAATCGCCTGCATGATCGCCTGCGATTCACCTCACAGGACGATGGTAAATGGTCGATTGAAAGACTGGCGCCGTAGCCGAAGGCAGCCCGGAGAGCTGCGAGAAAGTAGCCGGTGGTCGAAGCGCAGCGGAGACCGCCGGAAAGCATGATCAAAATTCGCACCCTCAAGGGATGCAAGCTTCTTCGACCAAGTTCTTGCACCCGTTCAGGGTGCAATTCTTTTAACGCTTGTTACCGGTGGTTTTCGCTACGCTCGACCACCGGCTACTTTCTTCCCCCTTCGGGTTGGCTTAATCAAACGACTCTCGTCTTCCACTTTCCTCTTCTAAAAAAGATCGCACTAACGATCGCCAAAGACGAGAAGGCAATCATGATTGCCAGGAACACGCCGCGCGGACCAAACCTAAAAGTCACTGCAAGCACATAAGCGAGCGGCAGTTCCCACAACCAAAACACAAACAGGTTGATGATCGTCGGTGTCCAGGTGTCGCCGGCGCCATTGAATGATTGAGTCAAAACCATGCCGTACGCATAAAACAGAAAGCCGCAAGCAATGATGCGCAGACAGTCGACGCCATAAGGAGCCACGGCCGGGTCGGATGTGAACAGGCGAATGATTTGCGGGGCGAACCCGACAAATAGTAGTCCGACCGTCCCGAGTACGCACATATTGTAAAGGCCGGCCAGCCAGACTGATCGCTCGGCTCGATCAGGTTTGTGCGCGCCGAGCGCCTGACCCACCATCGTCGCCGCCGCATTGGACATCCCCCACGACGGCAGCAGCGCAAACAAAATGACGCGCACGCCGACGACATAACCGGCCAAAGCGTCGGTACCGAAAGTCGAGATGATGCGGACTTGCCCGATCCAACTGGCCATGCCGATGAAAACCTGAAACGTGCCGACGGCCGACAGCCGCAGCAGCCGCCCCATCACTTGCGGCTCAATCCGAAAATGCTCTCGCCTGATTTCAAAACGGCCGCCCTTGCGAATGAGCCGGGTGAAAGCATAAATCGCTCCGGTCCCGCGCCCAATGTTCGTCGCGACCGCAGCTCCGGCGATGCCCAGCTTGGGAAATGGGCCCAGGCCGAAGATAAAGCAGGGGCCCAGCACAATGTTCAGCGCGTTCGCCAACCACAACACGCGCATAGCGATCGCGGCGTCGCCGGCGCCACGAAAGATCGCATTGATCATAAACAGCATCACGACCGTTACGTTGCACCCGAGCATGATGCGCGTGAACCAGACGCCGCGCTCGATGACTGACGGCTGGGCACCCATCGCCGCCAACAGTCTGGGCGCGAGCGGCGCGCCAATCAGCGCCAGCATGGTCGCGACCAGCAAACCGACAAAGACAGATTGGATGGCCGCGCGGGCCGCGCCATCCGGATTGTGCTCGCCGATGCGTCGCGCCACCATCGCGGTGGCGCCGATGCTCAATCCGATCGCCAAAGCATAGATGATCGTCAACATCGACTCAGTGAGTCCGACAGTCGCCATCGCGTCGGGTCCGAGATACGAGACCCACTTGATATCAACCACCGCAAAGACGCTCTCCATGCACATCTCGAGCACCATCGGAATCGCCAGCAGAATGATCGAGCGGCCAATCGGCCCGACCGTGTAGTCCTTATGACTGCCACGCAAGGCTTCGCCGATGGCTGACCAAAAACTGGCGGTGTCCGGCGATTGGTTGATGATTTTTTCCGTGGCTTCGGACATCGCCGTGCAGCATACCACGGGATAAGGTTCATCAATTTCCGGGATCTCTTATTTGATTGTTCGTGGTCATGACGCGTGAGAAGTGATCGGGCTGCGCGTCCTTCAGGCGGGTCAATCGGAGTCTTCTTCCGGTGCCGTTGCGGCCAGTTCGCCTACCGGTATCGTCAGCAGCGGGGCCACCCCATAACTCAGGACGCGCTCGCTGTGACTGCCGCGCAGTGAATCGAGAAATTCATTGCGACCGTCAGTCGCCATCACGATCAGATCAGCGCTCGATTCCCTGGCCGCGCCGATAATGTTTTGGATCACGTCGCCGCTGCGAGACTCCCTCGACCAGGTCCAACCTGCGACTGGCGGACAATTAACCGCGGGCATGCTGCTGTTATCGCCCACGTGCATCAGGCAAAATTCGCCCTCGGGACATTTCATCTGCTGGACTAATCGCGCCGCTGCCTGAATGGCGGGCTGCGCATGCGGACTTTTCGCAAGCGGGATCAAAATTCGTTTGAGGTTCACCGTCCCGTCTTCGGGCGACACAAATCCATGGCTATTTGCCGGAATGAAAAGAGTCATTTGCCAGGCGGTCCGCGCAATCGGCTGCGACACAGATTTGCCGAGCCAGCGAATGCGCCCACGATGCTCGCTCGTCGCCAGCACAATCAGATCAACCCGCTGACGGTGCAGAAAACCGAGCACGGTTTTCACCGGATCGTCACGGCCGGCGATGATCTTCTCGACGCGTAGGCCGAGTTGCGCGACCGCCGATCGCGGACTTCCCTCGGGCAGCAGTCCCCAACGTTCAAGAGTCCCGCGCACCGCCGGAAAATCGTCGATCTGCGAGTCACCGTTCGGTGAAACGTTCAGCAGCGTGAGCCGTGACTTCGCCAGCAAAGCTGCCCTCAGCGCATGATAGAAAGCAACCAGGCTGCCTTGCGAAAAGTCAGTGGGATGCAAGACGGTATCGATGATTCCGGTTGAATCAGGTTGCGTCATGATGTTCGATTTCTGCGCGGAGGTCGACGAACGAACACGCCCATTGCCGACTTTAGTGGGCCAATGCACGGCGCGGGAACTGTCAGAATTGACAGGCCGGAGCGCACGCGTAATGCGTGCGGGTCGCGAGTCCCGATATATCGGGACTCGCATTATCGAAAGAAGTACCGGCAGGGATGGTGGTCGACCGCAGGCAGGATGCGTGCGTTCCTAATCATTGAATCGGTTTGAGCACGACCTTGCGATTTCTGTTTCCGAGTTTCAACGTGATCGGATTATTCACTTGAATCGGATGCTCTTCGCCATCAATGCTGATGATGAAGTTCACCGGTGCAGGTTTTTCGACGACCGCCTCAGGCGGATTGGGCGCAACTAAATCCGGCTTGGCGATGTCGACGGTGCGGGTCATGAGATTTGTGGCCACGACTCGCCATTGCGTAGGCGTGCAACGCACGCGCAAACCGGGCGTGTCGACTTCAGCAGACTCCTGCGGCGCGAGCGCATCGAGCTTGAAAACTCCTTCGCCGCAACGCGTGGCGTTCGCGTCATAAAAGGTCGCCCAGCCGCTGACGTAGCTGTAGAAGTTCGGAGTGATGTTCTTGATCGCGATTTTCACGTTCGTCACGGGTGAGTCGTCCGATCCGTTCAGCACCTGGGTTAGCAGACGCGCTTCGAGAGCCGGCGCAGATTTCGCGTCCATCGCTATCGCAGTGGCAGCGAGTGTCACCCGCTCTTCGTTTGGCTGTTGGCCGAAAACTGCCAAGCAACACCCAATCATGATCGTCGCCATCGCAACCAGTCGTTTCATCACCACACCTCCGATTTGCGCTATATCCTCTTCAAGATTTTCTGAGCAAGCGTTTTCGATTTGTTGAGCTTCGCCTTTTGATCGCCGGCGCCGCCGACACTGACACGAAAGATTAGATCGCTTTTCAGAACATAGAGCGCGCCGCCGATTGGACTTCCAACCCAGAATGCCTCGTCGCCGAGGTCCTTCACGGGTTCGGGCGGTGATGCCTCTTTTTCTTCACCTTCTGCTTCGCGTTCGCGCGGCTCTTTGGCTTTGTCCGGCTCACGTTCGCGCTTTTTTTCCTTGTCGCGATCTACTTTGCCTTCGCGCTCTTCATCGTCGTACTTGCTGAAAGTCTGTTCCCAAAACGTTTTCGCGCTGCGCGCGGCCGTGTCATCCTTCGCCGTCGTCACGCTCACAACCATGGAATTAACCGTCGTCGGCAACGCATAGTAACACTGAGCCACGATAAATTCGCCGTCGAGCCGGTCGGATCGCTGGGCTTCCTTGTAGGCCTCACCCTGCACCTCCTTTAGATCGTCACTCGTCAGCAGGTTGCAAACATCGACTTTTGATTTGACCGTCGCCGTCGTGCCGACAGGTGAAGAGGTAACGACCGGCTTCGTCGCCGGTCCAACCGAGCGACAACCTGTTAGGGCCATAGCAAACAGGAGAAATATGACGGCTGCGAATTTCATCGAGCGAATTGTCACGCACTAACTCTCTTTGCTGCGAGGCCGCATGCGGAGCACCTCGGTCGTCGCCGCTGGGCGATGAGCGCAGACCTGATTGCGTCCGTTTCGCTTGGCCCGGTAGAGCGCCGAGTCGGCCATCTCGACGAGTTGCAGCGGGTCGCGGCCGTCCTCGGGGTAAGACGCCACGCCAATGCTGATCGTGATGCGATGGGTCTTGATCGGCTCAGCGCCATCACGCCGCACCGCGGGAAAATCATGTTTCTCGATCGCCGCGCGCACACGTTCCGCGGCAATCATCGCCTGCCCGTAATCAGCATCGAGCAGAAATGCGGCGAACTCTTCGCCGCCAAATCGCGCGCCCACATCGCCCGCGCGCAGCGATTTTCTGATCACCGCGCCAACCTCTTCGAGCGTCTCGCTGCCCACCAGGTGTCCGTACGTGTCGTTGACTTCTTTGAAGTGATCGATGTCCATCATCAACACGCAGAACGGCATGTCCTCAGCCTCGGCCCGCGCGGCTTCGCGACGCAGCTCAGAAAAGAACGACTTACTGGTCAGAAGCCCCGTCAGTTCATCGTGCACCAGCAGGCGATGAATCTGTTGTTGGAACTCGCGGTCGATTTCGTCGAGCATCTCGAAACGAATCAACTGCTCGCCAATCTCGAACTTGTCGCCGTCTTCGAGGAAACCGGTCTCGACGCGCTTGCCGTTGAGCAAAGTGCCGTTGGTCGAGTCGAGATCGCTCAGACGGTATCGCGTCTCGCCGGTTTCTTCATTCCGCTCGCAGTTGATGCGGGCATGCAATCGCGACGCGCGCGGATCGTTGACCCGAATGTCGGCGTCGAGCGCCCGGCCGAGCGTCACCTGTTCACGATCGAGCGGAATCTGCACAGCCAACAACTCGCCACGCAAAAAGACCAACGCCGGCCGCAGATCCGCTCGGCGCTGGTAATCTCCCGAGAACGTGTCGATCTCGCTCGACTTATTACCCAGCGAGGTGTCGTCAGATTTATCTGCCATGCGTGCGCAGGGGGACCGTCAACTCAGGTGAAAGCCTTTGACAACGCCGTATCTTAGCTGTGAATTGAAGTTGCGGCAATAGTTCCGTCACGCGGTGGTGGCTTGTGATAGCCATAACCGTGCACCTATAATCAATGGCAACTGGTTAATCAACGGCTTGGGGATTGCGCAACAGGCGCCGCTGGTAAGAGGGTTTCCGATGGGCTGCACTGCCAACAAAGTTCTTGTCGAAAAGTATGTTTGTCCGAATTCACCCAGCACTCTTTCCATCGAACGAGTAGCTGAAGCGAAACTGCCGACCGAATGGGGCGACTTTACCATCGCCGGTTATCGATCGCTGACCAGCACCGAAGAGTTCGTCGTGCTTTACAAAGGTGAGTTGCGGCCCGACGTGCCGACGCTGGTACGAATTCATTCGCAGTGTCTGACTGGTGATGCCTTCGGATCGATGAAGTGCGATTGTGGGCCACAATTACATCGAACCATGGAAATGATCGAGGCGGAAGGACGCGGCGCGGTCGTCTACCAACAGCAGGAAGGACGCGGGATCGGTATTCTCAACAAGATTCGCGCGTACGCGCTGCAGGACCGGGGCGCCGACACGGTCGAAGCAAATGAACGTCTCGACCTGCCCGTCGATTCACGCGATTACCGCCAGTGCGCCGAGGTGCTGTTCGATCTCGGACTGTGCAAGGTGAAAGTCATTTCGAACAATCCGGGAAAACTGAAAGCGCTCGAGGAAGCCGGGATGGAGATTGTCGAGAGAGTCTCGATCGAAGTGGAGTCTTTCGAACCTGCGGCGCGCTACCTGAGAACGAAAAAAGAGAAGATGGGCCATCTGCTCGAACTGAACCCTCACTGAGGCGGCCAGTCCAACTTCTCCAACTTACGTCCTGCCTTATTTAATTGCTTTGGGAATCTCAATCCACTGCGTCGCATTCCCGAGGCGGCCACTGTTCACGTCGCGTACGCCGATTCGCACTTGATAAAGGCCGGGCGGCAGCCACGCGCGAAAACCATAGATCGCGGCGTGTCGCTTTTCCGGAGCGTCAGCGGGAACTGGAAAGACTCGTAAACGACCGACGAAGCTGTCGATCGGTTTGCCTTTGTCGTTATAAAAAATGCCGCCGATATCCAGGTCGGCAGCTCGTTTACCATCTTTATCGTCGAACGAAAGAGATTCCCGATTGATTTCGATCGCGGCTGCGACTTGCGTGCCCACACCGGGCACCAGCGCCACGTGCACATCGAGTTTCGTGGGAATGGCTGACTGCGTCACCGGTGCGTCAATCACCAAACGCATGTCGTCGTCGCGGGCTTTTTCGGGATCCTTTTCATTCTTCTTTTTGGTGGTGAGGATCGGTAACGGCGCTGATTTAAAGTACGACGCTCGCAGACGCACGGTCAGATCGGGGCGACCGACGATGCTGCCTTCAATGTGATTGAACTTGCCCTTTTTCTGTTCGTCGGTTTCGGGCCGCCACGCGAGCAAGTAATAATTCGCCGTCTCATCCAACATCTTTCCGACCCACTCAGCCATCGGAGCATTGGTGTTGCGAAAGGCGCGACCGCCGGTGTCGCCCGCGAGGGCGTTCAGTCCATCTTGCGAAGCAGCAATATGTTCGCTGGAAAGACCGAGGGTAAACCCGCCGCCATCCATGGGACGATCATTATTAGCATCACGAAACTCGCCCATCAGCCCGCGCGCGTCCAGCGTGTAAATCACCACCCCCGCGCGACCGGCGGCCTCGGTGACCTTGTGAATCTTCTCGCGCGAAGCCATCGAGCGCTCGCTCAAATAAAATCCGTCGGATACCACAAACACCAGCTTGCGTCCGGGAAGCTGCGCGGCCGTGCGCATCAATCCTTCCAGCAAGGCCAGCGTGTTAACCGTGTCCGGCGCGCTCTGCGTCGTGATCATCTGGGCGCGTTCCACCACCAGATGGCGCATTGCCTGCGGCGACACGCGGCAGTCGAGGCCGGCCGGCGTTTTCACACACTCCTGTTTCATCATTTCCGAAACGTACATGCTGATGGTCGCTTCATCGCCTTCACGAATCTTCAACGCGATGTATTCCGACATCGGCGGCTGGTACAGGTCGGTCTTACCGGGACCGGATCGATAGTTCAGGCGCGCAACGGCGGAACGCAGGGCAAACCTGTCCGTGGTGAACTGCTGCAGGAAACCAATCTGGCCGCTGGATGAGGTGATTGCTACTTGATCGTTATCGGCCATGCCGCGATCGATAAAATCGAGCAGGGACTTGCGCGTTCGCTCAACACTGGCCGGCGACAGATGTAGATCGTCGACAAAAAAGATGATGACCCTTCCTCGTACAATCGTAGAGGTCAAACCAGTTGCGGCAGCAGACGAGTCGGCGCTGGCAGCTGATGCTGGATTTGGTAAAGTCGCCGGCCGGCCCGACATCACGCGTTCAAAAAACGAAACGGGCGTCGGCTTGCCGTTGACCTTCAGTTCGAACTGGTCGGCCTTTAAGCCGTCGACAAAGTGGCCGTCCTTATCAAACACCATGACGTCGGTCTGCACCAGGTCGGTGTTAACGCGAATGACATCAGCGTCAGGCTCGGCAGGTTTTTGCGGCTTGGTTTGCGCAAAGGTCGCCGGCAGGCAGGCGCAGCAGAAAACAAGAAGAAAGCCGCAGCTAATCGCGTACTTTGTTGAGCGAGGTCGCATGAACCGCCTCCTACTGTTTTCTCAAATCGGCGATGGTCTTCTTCGTCTTGTCGGCGTCAGCCGCTTTGGGATCGAGCTTCAGATATTTTTCCAACTCGTCGGCTGCTTCTTTGTTCTTCTTTGTTCCCATGTAGACGCCGCCGAGCATCTTGTGAGCCAAGGCCATGTTGTCGCCGCTGTCTTTGATTGCTGCTTCCAGCTCTTTCTGAGCGTCGTCGTAAGCTTTGAATTTGATCGCGATCAATCCGATGTAGTAATGCGGCACCGGAGCGGGGCTCTTCAGCTTAATCGATTCTCGCATAGCGGCCTCGCATTCATTGAACAACTTCTCAGCCTCTTCGTATTTTTTCTGAGCCATGAGTTCATCGCCCAGATGATAAAGCGCAATGCCCAGACTCGTGTGCGCGGCCGGATCTTTTGGCGTCGCTTTCACCAGCTCGGCAAAAGTTTCCGCAGCCTTGCTCCATTGGAATTGTTTTTCGTACAGCGTTCCGAGATCGTTGAGGGCCATTGCGAAATCAGGCTTGGCCGCCAAAGCCTCGGTCAAAAATTGCATCGCAGCTTTGGAATCATTCTTTTGCGCCGCCGCCACTGCTTTCTGATAAGCCTCGAGCGCGGCTTTAGGCACACCGGCGAACGCTGCATTGTTGGCGTCGATCCGCGGCCGCAGAATAATATTCACCTGCGAAACCCGGCTACCGCCGATTGGTTCAATGGTGACGGTTTCCCGACTGTTCTCATATTCCTTTCCACCTTCGACGACCACCGTGTACGTTCCCGGAGGCAGGCCGTTGAAGCGAAAGACGCCGTCCTGATCGGTAACTGCGCTGTTGTTGCTAATCGCGAGGTTGCTTTCCAGGTGCAGCTTGACCGCTTTCCCTTTCTGCTCGTTGGCGGGGAAAAAGATCTTCCCTTGAATTGTGTTACTGCCCTCGCCGCCGACCGGTCCCCGATTAGCGCCCACCGCTTGCGCCGTCGCTGCCGACGCGAGCGCGAGTATTACCAGGCATGAACAAAATAGAGTTCTTAGTGAAAACCGCTTGATAGAGATAGCCATAAAACCTTTCAAATCCTTTCCAAAATAATTTAACCCGAAGCAGAGTTTTGCGAAAGCGCGCCAGTCACTACTTCGCGCGCAGTTGTTTGATTGTGCCACGCACGCGTTCAGCGTCCGGTGCATCGGGCGTTAGGTGCAGGTAAGTTTCCAACTCGTCGGCGGCTCGATGATAATCGGACAATTTCCAATAGAGACCGCCAAGATAATAATGCGCAATGCTGAGTTGATTGCCGCTGCTGTCGATGGCGGCCTTTAATTCTTTTTCAGCTTCCGCGTTGTTGTGCAGATAATACAACGTCAATCCCAGATACATATGAGTCGCCGGCGTCGCCGCGATGCGCGATGCGGCGCGCAGTTGCGTTTCGGCCTCGTCATACTTTTTCGTATCGAGCAGCGCGATTCCCAGGTTGAGTTTCGGGGTCGCAGCATCGGGACTGAGCAACGTCGCCGTCCGTAACGGTTCCAAAGCATTGTTCGGCTGGCCGAGCTTAAGATACTGCACTCCGAGCTCATTCAAAGCCAAAGGAAATTTTGGAAACAGGCCCAGGGCTGATTTCAGGCTTTCGATCGCTTTGACCGGGTCGCCGGCTTTGGCAAACTCCAGGCCTTTTTCATAAAGCGTTCGCGCTTCCGGAGTCACCTCTGCCAGCGCCGCGTTCACCACCGAGGCCTTGGGGTGGTTATTGGCTTTGGTTTGCAGCGTTACCATGACCGTGTAGCGTCTCGTACCGGGATTAAGCGTGACCCCCGAGCGAGATAGATTCAGATCGCTGTCAATCGTCACCGCTTCACGGGCGATTTCATAATCATCACCGGCATTGATGACAACTGTGTAGTTTCCCGGGGACAGCGAAGTAAAAGAGAAAGCCCCGCTGGCATCGGCAATCGTTGACATCTCGCCGGCGCCAAAGCTTTGCAGCTTCACTTGAATCGTGCCTTCTGCGCGCCGCCCTGACGGAAAGAAGATCTTGCCGGCGATGATGTGATTGCCTCCCGTGCCGGTCGAGTCGCGGCCACTGCCCTGAGCGAAAACTGCCGCCGGCGCCAGCCAGAGCGCGATCACTACTAATGAAATTTGCAGATGGCGTGGAATACGCTGCGCGGGACGAGAACGCATAAAAGAACCCCTTTCGCAGGTCAATAACGGTTCCTGGGTTGAGAACGCGGAGGAATAGCTTACGACAAGAGAGTGCAAAAATAAATTGGGGAGAGACGCTCATGCGCCTCTCCCCGTTAGCATCAACTATCGCGCTCTAGCGAGCGGACATTGAAGTATTAGAAGGTGAACTTGGCGCCAAACCGGAAAGCGGAAGGTGCCTGCACCAGCAAGGCTGCACCGTAGAACGGATTCAGCACTGGGGCGACGCCGCTGGAGCCACTATTAATTGAAAAGGTCTGGTCCAGAGTCACTGCACGTTGTTGGTTGAAGACGTTGAACCAGTCTCCAGTCAAGCGCAGTTCCTTCTTTTCACCGATCTTAATCGGATAGTAAACCCCGAGGTCCAGATTCATCGTCGACGGCGTGCGGTTTGAACCGATGCTGTCAACGACGTTCGGGAACCCAGTCTGCGTGGCGCTCACCGTCGGCACGATGGCCGTACCGCGCTGCACGAAGAAGCCTTCGTTGTTGCCATAGACCGGGTGCGGAACCAGTTGGTTGAACGGCGTACCCGACTGCCAGTAGAAGTTACCGCTCAACATGAGACGGAACGGGAACTGGTAGCTGCCGTTAAACTTGAACTGATGCGGCCGATCGTTCGGCAGACGTCCGTAGGTGTTATCGAGCAGGCTCTGAAGATCGAACAACGAAGTGATGTTCGGATCAGACTGACCGTTGTCGTTACGGAACAAGCCTTCATAGTTACCAGTCAGGCTGGAGTACACGTAAGACGTGATCATCTGCCAGTGATTGGTGAAGCGCTTGGTCGCGGTAACTTCAAACGCGCGATAGAAACGCTGTGCGCGTCCGAAGCAACGCGCCGCACGGCCGCTAGCGGGGTCGCCTTCGCAGGCGGCGCGCTCGGTCGTGCCAGGCTCGTTGCGGCCCGGATTGAAGATGAAGTAGGTGTTGCCGTCATCGAACGAACCGTCTTCGACGACGTTCCGTTCGTGGCGATACACACCGCGGAAGCCCAGCGCCAGATCCTTGGCAACTTCATACTCGAGACCCATGGTGTATTCACCAATGCTGGGCGGCTTGAGACCTGGATCGAGCGGCGTAGCTTCGGCACCGAGGTTCACAGGCGTGAAACCGGTGGCGATCGTCGCACTCCCCGGCGCATTTAACGCGCTGACGTTGAAGTTCTTGTCGGTCTGGCTGTTACCACCAGCGGCGCGAACGTTGACGTCGAGCGGAATCGGGGATTCAACGAAAGTAGCGTAGTTGGCGAACAGCTTACCTTTGCCCTTATGGGTGAAATCCCAGACGAGGCCGAGGCGCGGAGCCAAGTTGTCCCAGAAGTTGTTGAACTTGATGTAGGTGCCACCATCAGCGTTATAAGCCTGCTCATAGTCCCAGCGAACACCAATGTTGAATTGAAAATCGCGCGCGAACTTGTAGTCGTCCTGAATGTAGAACGCTTCCGCATTCGTGTAGGTATTGGCGTGAAGTTGGAAATCGCGAACACGCGTGGTGCTCCTGACGAGGAACGGATTGCTATTGAATTCCGCCGCCGTAATCGAATTGAACTGCACGGCTGTAAGGCCGATGCCGGCAAACCGATTTGTGGCTACGGTAGTACCCGCCGTCGGGAAATCAGCCGTCGTAAGGCCGGTCAGGCGCGCCGCGGCGGTTGTGTTCGGGCATACGATGGTCGTCGTCCGAACCGTGCAGACGAGGAAATTGTTGGTGATACGAACGCCGTTCGTGGCAACCGCGCCTTGCGGCAGGTTCACGTTCGTCACGCCAAGCGGGTTGGCATAGGTCACCGCAGGACCACTGGACTGAGTGTCGATGTTGTATTTCACTCTGAACCACTCGAAGCCCCACTTGACGGCATGCTTACCTACGATGTTCTGCATGTGAGCATTGACCTCGTAGCGATCACGATCCTGGAACGAGAACAGGCCAAAGCCCGGTCCGCGCAGGTAGCTGCGATTCAGCGCGCCGCCACGACCATCTACGTAATCCAGATTGCCGGTGTTGGTGCTGCCTGACGTCAGTCCTGACTGGACGACCGGAAGCGTTACTCCACCCCTCACTACCGCAAAGTTATCGGTGATGAGCGGCTGATCGACCGCCACCGGAATGGTGTTCGCTCTCTGGAAGTGTATACCGCCGGTGATTTCCGCGATGAAGTTGTTCTTGATCGTGGAGTTCAGGCGGACGGTGTAGTTGTGACCACCAGTTTCCTGGGTGCCCTGGAAGGCGTTGATGTCCGAGCCAAAACCCGAAGCATTCGACAACGCGCCGGTTGCCAGAAAGCCTTCGATCTTGGTGAAGTCACCAAAGGTCGAAGCCGTCAGCGTGTTTTTGCCGTTGAGCGCCCAAGTGATCTTGCCGGCATAGAACGGAATCGTCACCTTATTTTCGGCAGGATTGTGGAAAGTCTGCGTCAGATAGAAGTTCTTGCGGCGTTGCGGATTGAACGCACCAAAGAACCACAGTTTGTCCTTGGCGATCGGACCACCGATGTCACCACCGAGGTCGGTCTCCGAGAAACCATTTGCGGCCGCGCCGGTGAACGGGAAGTTCTTCACTTCACGAACCAGGCCTTTGGTGGTGCCGTATCCGAACAGGTCGCCGTGGAATTCATTACCACCGCTCTTGGTGACCACGTTGAAGATACCGCCGGTGGCTTTTCCGTATTCAGCGCCGTAGGCACCGGTCTTGATTTCAACTTCCTGCACAAACTCGAACGGCAGGTTCGCGCCCGATCCGCCGAACGCGGGGTCGGTCGTGTTCACACCGTCGAGAATGTAGTTGTTTTCAGGTCCCGAGGAACCGGCAACCGAGGGATCGCGATCGCGACCGGCTGCGTCTCTCAAACCTGAACGCGTCACGGTCGGGGCAATCGTGTAAAGACTCTGCACCGTTCGCTGCGTCGGGAAGTTCGAGAACTGATCGGTCGAAACGTTCGAACCGGTCGTGTTCTGGGCCGCATCAACCACGGCGCCGCCGGTAACCTGCACGGTGGCGGTTGCTGAGGCTAACTGAAGCGACGCGTCAGCAGTTGAAGTTCTGCCGAGGTTCACGTCGAACTCAGACGTTGTGAACTTCGCAAAGCCACCCGCGTCGACGCTTATTTTGTACTTGCCCGGAGGCAAATTCGAAATCTGATAGCGACCGTCATCCTTTGTGGTCGCGCTCTGTGCTGAGATCAAATTCGGACTGGTCGCCGTAACGGTAGCGCCTTTAACTGAGGCGCCGTTCGGGTCCGTGACCGTGCCTTCAATTGATCCTGTTGTCGTGGTCTGAGCAAACGCGCTCGTAGCTACCAGCGCCAGGCTCAGGGCCACAACGAACATGAAAAATTTTTTCATCATCTCTGTCCTTTCTTAGATAGCGCTTGTCGAAGCGCTTAATGTTTCTGCATTCAATCTAAAGGCCAACCACTCCGACCTTCCTGGGGCAGTTGGCCATTCATTATTCCGAAATCTAGCGGCTTTTTGCGGCAGATTTGACTGCCAATTTGAATCGTCTCATTCCGTGCGCCGCGTCTACGACTCGAATTCTGGGGTGGGAAGTAGCAATGCCGATGCCAAAGGGAAACCGCGAAACGATGCGGCAAAATACGTCGCTTTGGAATCAACCCGCCAGCCGGATATCCGAAAATTCGGTTTTAGTCCGAAATTCCGTAAAGGAAGGTTTTCACGCGCGGGGTCACAAACGAGCCTTGAGTGTCCTTTTGCAGCGACGACAAAATGCATCTTCAAATCGTGTGATAGACTGCCCTGCAAACTCAACTCAGGTCGACAAGTGACGCAAAGAATTTACCGCGATCCGGTTCACAACATCATCGCTCTGCGTGACGACACCGCCGAGGAACAGTTGATGATCCGTCTGATCGACGCGGCTGAGTTTCAGCGTCTGCGCCGCATCAAGCAACTGGGCCTGGGGCTGTATACCTATCAAGGCGCTGAGCACTCGCGCTTTACTCACAGTCTCGGCGCGTTGCACTTGATGACGCGCATTCTTGATCGCCTCGCCAACCCCAACCTGTCAACGGAGGATCGCGCGGCCGCGCGCGCCGCAGCCTTGCTTCACGATGTCGGACATGGACCCTTTTCGCATGCGATGGAGAAAGTGCTCGGGGTCCATCACGAGCAGATGACGATGCTGGCAGTCAGTTCGCCTGACACTGAATTGAATGCGACGTTGAAATCGTTTTCGGCCGAACTGCCCGAACGCATCGCCGCGATTATCGACGGGACTTTCAAGCCAGCGGCGCTGGCCCAACTGGTTTCGTCGCAACTCGACGTCGATCGCATGGACTATCTGCTGCGTGACTCGTTGATGACGGGAGCAAAGTATGGCTTGTACGATCTTGAGTGGATCATCAACGCGCTGCAAGTCGATCCGGTTGCCGATCGCATTTATGTCACCGCGCGCGGTCTGCATGCCGTCGAAGAATATCTCCAGGCGCGCTATTACATGTTCCGCCAGGTTTACTTTCATCGCACCCTGCGTTCGGCCGAGGCGGTGCTCCGCTCGGCGCTGCGGCGCGCCTTGACTTTGGTCAGCGAAGGAAAAGAAGTCTGGCGCCTGGCGGGATCTGCATTTGAAAAGTTGCTGAGACGACAACCGCTGACAATCACCGAGCATTTGAGCATGGACGATTCAGATGTGATCTTTTATATGAAGCAGTGGCAGGATTCGCCGGATGCGATGCTCAGCGATCTGAGCCGGCGCTTCGTCAACCGCCGCCTCTTCAAAGCGATCGATTTGGATATGCCGCCGGACGAACGCGCCGATTTTCTCCACGACGCGAAAACTGTGGTGGAACGCGCGGGCTTCGCGCCGGAATATTATTTCATCGAAGATCGTGCCAGCGATGTTCCTTACTATGATTACTACACCGCCGCTGGCGTCGAACCGCGCATTTATGTCGAGGACGGTTACGCGCGTCCGGTCGTCCGCGAAATCAGCGAAGTCAGCGAAGTGGTGCGCGGACTGGGTCGCGGCTACGAACTGCATCGCATCTGTTTCCCCGCCGAAGTGAAAGATGAAGTTTACCGTCTCTACCATGCGATGCCTTCGGCCAAATCTTCTGCCAATGCCTCGCGGTAATTCGTTGTTAAAGATCAAACGCCTCTCCTCGTTGGGAACGCGGACGCCCGCGTCCGCATCCTTTCATCATCCGAACAATTGCGGACGAGGGCGTCCGCGTTCCCAGCTAGTGGCGACGCTCTTCGTGTGGACGTGTCTATCTACATTCTCTATCTCCGCCCAAACCTCAACGCGAGTGACTGTTGCCGTACTTGATTTTGGAGATAGCTCGACCGGATTGCGCGTGGCCGCGGCGACTCGAAAAAGTCTGCGAGAGGATTCAAACCTGGTCACGATCGATCAAAACCTCGCAGCGGCCGCGGCCCGTGGCAATGGTTACGAGGGATCGCTGAATCTCACGACTCAGGAAGCACGTGACCTCGGCGCGGCCATCGGTTGCGATTTCTTCATCATTGGCGACGCGCGGACCGTCGCCCGTTCGCCCTCGAACAACGCCAACTATTTCGAATCGTACGCCGCGATTTTCATCGTGAGCGCGCGCACCGGGCGGCTCGTCCTCTGGGAACGTCTGGCGGAAAAACGAGATAACGGCGACGATGCTGAAAAGACTCTGCTGCAAACGCTGACGAATGCGGCCGCGCCCCGTTATCAAATCGCGATTCTGCGCGCCGCCGAGGATGAGGCGAAAGAACGGACCGCCAACGTCGAAGCTCCACCCGCCACCATCGAAGTCATGTCAGACGATGACAATGGCAAAGGCGACACCCGCGAACCTCGCCCTTATCGCCGCGTCAAGCCTGCCTATGCCGGCGCCGCGGCCCAAGCTGAAATAGAAGCCACCGTCGATGTGCTGGTTGATGTCGACGCGCGTGGAGAGATTAGCCACCTGGAAATTGCCCGCTGGGCCGGATACGGCCTCGACCAATCAGTAGTCGACACCGTGAAGCAGATGCATTTCTTCCCCGCGATGCGTGATGGCGCTGCGATCCCGATGCGTGTGCTGCTGCGATATAACTTCAAGCAAAAACCTCTGGAGAAGCCGCCGACCAAACCGCTCAAGCTGCCGGTTCGACCAAGTCGGGCGCCGTTTTAGGGAATTCAGGTGGTAGTTTTGACGAGGCAGGTGGGGATTCAGCCGAGTCAGGTGGTATTTCAGCCGAGTCAGGTGGTATTTCAGCCGAGTCAGGTGGCGTTTCAGCCGCGGCAGGCGGCGGCTCAGTTGAGTCAGGTGGCGATTCAGCCAAGTCAGGTTGCGTTTCAGGCCGCGTCTGTTGCCTGTCCCCGCAGGGGGACAAATTAAATAGCCGGTGACAACGTCACCGGAGCCAAGTCGCACCCGAATTGTCTCGACCCTGAAAGGGTCGAATTCAATTTTCAAAAGAAAACTGTTAATCACTTCGGACGAACAATCGCGGTCAATTCGACCCTTTCAGGGTCAGATACTTTGCTCGGATTGCATTCCGTGGGCGTTGCCCACGGCTATTGAATTGCACGCTTTCAGCGTGGTCTGTAGGGGCGGGGCTTGTCCCCGCCCGCGCATCGCCAAATGCGGTCCTGTTCCCGCATTGTTCGGCTACGCGTGGCGGATTTGGGAAAGGGCGGGCAGGGACGAGCCCTGCCCCTACAACGGCAAGGGGTTTCTTACTTCTGCGGCCTCTTAAAAGACAATCCCGCGACGTCCTTATAAATTTGGCTGTCCCGTCCGAAGGCGGCCAGCACATAATTCTTTCCCAGCGACGCCGTATTCACAATCGAGGCCTCGCCCGTGTAGAGCAACTCATCGCGTTTGCCGCGCGCCTGGCTCACCGGCGCCGCAGCAGCACTCACGGCATTGTTCTTCGTCTGCAAGGCGTCACGCAAAGTTTGCAAGGCAGTCAGTTTCAAATCCGCTTCATTCGGATTGTAACCGGCGACGTTTTGCAACACCGCCAGGTACCCGTCGAGGTGCCCAATCTGATTCTCATAACTGGTCTGGGCCGATGAACGGGTCTTCGCCGGCGGGTTGGCGCCCGCCTCAGGTTTCGCCTCACCCGCCGCCGCATCGGGTTTCGCCTTTTTCGATTTGCCGCCGCCGACCATCTTGCGCTTGAAACTATTCAAGTCCTCGATGACGCTCGCCGGCGCCCCCGAAGCTTTGACCGCATTGTGCACGCGCGTGAGCAGCGGCCGCACATCTTCGAACCCCGTCTCGCGTTCAGTCACCACCAGCTTACTCGCGCCGAGATGCGTCGCCAGCTCCTGCACCGCGGTCATCCCCGCGTTGTACTGGGCCTCCATCGCCGTGGGCTTCAACGCGGCATTGCTCGGCTTGTAATTCGGATCGTTCTTCACCCGATCAATCAACTTCCGAAAGTTGCCCAGCAACTTCATGTCTCCAGTTTCGTTTGCCATGTTTGAGGTCTCCTTTGTGAGTTGGAATTCCATGCGCTGATGCGAATGAACTAAGGGCCTGGGTCAAAAACTAGTCGCGGCGAGTCTTTGGTCCGCGGTCCGCCGATTTCGCAGCGGCTGCTACTTCAAAAGTAACTGGATTCGATTCGACCCAATCGCCGTTCCGTGTAAATCGCTTCTTAACAATCAATTGGTAGCGTCCGGGTTTCAGCGGCGAGTCATACCAATCTTCGATCCTTACATCAGTCCAGAAGCATTCTTTGCCGGGGGTGATCGTGCTTATGCCCATACTGCCCGAGAAAGTCTCTTTCTCAGGCAATTCAACATTCTTTTGAGCTTTCTCTGAATAAGGCACAGGATCGCCGTCACGAATCAATTCAGGGCGGTAGTTAGTATACGGCCACGACGATTCTGTAAAGGTAATATCCTCAGAGGAATTCTGCGTGAGAAAGAGTTCGAAATGGACGCGCTCATCAGCGGAATAGGGAGACGGTGTCGTCGACGGCTCCTCTTTGACGCCATCACGTCTTTGCGAAGCAAGTCGCAATAAGATAAAAGTTGGATGTTGCAGTAACTCGCCTATCCGTTTGTTCTTAGCGAGTTGTTCTTCGGTTGGATGAAAGTTCCCATACTTGTCGATTGTGCCCTGACTGGCTAGGGGAGCCGCGATCATCAACATGCAACCAACAACGAATATGGCTTTCTTGCACATTCGGTTTTTCCTAATTCTTAGTAGCTGAGTCTAGGGCGTCGTCGGCTTCTTTCGCCACCTGTTTGCTTAATCGTTTCATCTCTGAAGCTTGACGTGCGTGCCGCTCTTGTGGTGTAAGCGTCGAGCTATCGGAGTCACGATCTACATCCGCCGTCGTCGCTACATATACTGTATATTTTCCCCGGCGGAAAATGATATTGGCTCCGTCGTCTCCCCAACTATAAGCCTCATCTCCGAAACCGTGCAATAGTTCAACGCCGCCCTCTTCTCGCGCAAATTGAGACAATCGTTCGCGCGCGTCCTCGACTGAGCTGCGTTGAATAATCGACACCTTTACTATTCGATTTGGCAGTGACCAAAGCTCGACGATCACGTCTTTGCTTCCTTGAATCAATGCCCCATGACGGTGTTGCCATCCGGCCATTTTAGTTTCCATTTTTTGCGTCATTTTGTCGCGAGTCTGATCCAAATCAGACTGCTGCGGTTGCGCGACCACCGCGCTAATGGATGTTAGTAAGATAGACGCCAGCAATGCGATTTTCTTCATAATAGTTACCTCACGGTGGCCCCAGTCCGTTGCCCAACCGATTTCTATAATCATCGGACAATTGGAACGCGTCGATCGTGTGGCGATAGTTATTCTCATCCACACCGCTATTAAGGCCGTTTGTCCAAAAATCCCAGCCATCTCTATCAACTTGGGTGAGACCAGGATCTCTCTGGAGATATTTCTTGTAGCACCAATAAACGAACCTTCGATTGTAGACCGCAGGATTAAAGCCCGGGGTGCCAGGCGGATTTGCCATCTCCGGATCTCTGTCGATGAATTCTCCTGAATAGAAGAACGCTAATCCAATATGGATTCGCTCATCGTGGATGCAACCGCTATCAAATCCGCAGTCTGAAATCTCGCTCGTCCAGAAATCAAATCCTGGATCATCTGGTTCACGTCCGAGAAAATCTAAATAATGGCGTCGCACGAATGCCCGACTACTATCGATCTTATAGTTTGTTAAGGCAGGCGCATCTGGACAGCTCTTCTCGACAATAGGCTTGATGTTTCCGGTCATCGTAACCATTGAAGTGGTGGGTACGCCTTGAGTGTAACCGGTCGTCGTGTGATGCAAGTCTAGGATGCCTTGGTTAAGTGAAGGAATCCACTCAAATGTAATCGTCGCACCAAAACTCCATTTCAGTTGTCCGATTGGTCTTTGCACTAAAGGATGGCCGGGGTCGGAGCCGACGAAGTAAACGACATACATGATGAACTGATCATCAAGAAAAGCGTTATCGCGAAACTCCCACGCCTCCGCGCCAGTTAATGGCTGCCTTGGTGCGTCGACCGTTGGCATGGTTAGATCATTGCCTTCATTGAACCTGTGAACCGGATAATCGCGAATGAGATAAGGATCGCTAGTGTCCAATTGCCAACCGTCCTCGACTTGCCCTCTCGTTGGTCGCTGAGTAACACATCTGAAACCACGTTGGGTGTATTCTTCGAACACACTGATGGCCTGCACGTATTTAATTCCACTCTGTGAGGGCTCAGAAATGAAGTCCTGAGCATGCACTTTGGACTCAAAATGCATGCCGGGGCTCACGGTGCCACATCCAAGCCGATAGAACCACCACGGCGGTTCGAACTCAGGTGACGCGCAAAGATTTGGCCTGGTCACCAGATCCGGCCCTTGCGTAGCGGTAAAGCTAACCAAGTTGGGCAAAATCGAATTGATAGTGATTTTCGCCGTTACCGGTATGTCATGAACCTTGTACGTCACCGTTGCGGTGATTGGCCCACTATGATCCGAAGTGTCGGTCGAGTGTATTGTCGTGGATGCGCCAGATGATTGCCCGCCGGCAACAGGGCCGGAATAGGTCCAAGTATAAGTTCCACCAGAAATCGATCCACTGGCGGTGAGCGAAACATCAGCACCAAGCAAAGCATTCTTCGTCATGCCATCGATGTTCCCGGTCGTTCGTGAACTGGTGAGTGTTACGCCAAGCTCTGGGGAAAACGAGAAATCATCGTAGTAAACAGGATAGCGAAAAATGCAGTCGGTTGAGCAGTTGTCAACGAAACGGATGCGGATCGATGTGACGTGTTGTATTGCGCTAAGATTTATAATCAACGGAGCCAGAACCTGACCAGGGAAACCGATGCCACTAAAGAAGTTCGTCGATCCGTAGTATGCATTGTTTGAAAAAATATCGATTATTCCACTAGCCCCGCCCGACTGAGATCCCAGAATTCGAAAAGTCAGCCCGTTAACAGGCACCGCAAAGTTCACGTACAGATCAGCATTCGGCCAGTACGTTGAACCAACACCTGAGGTTGCGATTATTCCGTTAGGGCATGAACCTAGATAGCTACAGTCGAGCGCCGTTGAAACAGTCCCGCCGGGATAGCTAGAGAAGGTCGCCTGTGGATACTGATTGGTAACCGCCATATTGGTTGGCAGGTTATCGAAATTAATAATCGTGTGGCTTGCTGATCCCTCTACTGTTATAAAGGAGCCATCCTTTGAAGCGTTATCAGAGGTATCAATCATAGTTCCGCTACCACTAGCGTCCCCGTTATTGTTGAAGGAGAGGTTAGTCTGCGAACTGCCGTCGACGTTCATCATCCATATCTGTGGCGTCGGATCGCAGCAGTCACGATCGCGGTCGCTGCGGAACATAATATTCAATCCTAGTGACGACCACGACGGCGAATCGTCGTTCGCCGGATCGTTAGTGAGCCGCGTCTGGCCCGATCCATCGGCATTCATAACATAGACTTCTTTGTTGGTATGAAGCCTCGATCTATTGATGACATTCCCGTCGTCATCGGTTTCCTGCCAAGTCTCAGTCGTGCTATCCCGCGTACTGACAAAAGCGATCTTGGTCCCATCCGGCGACCACGCCGGCTGGGTGTCCTCTGTATTAGTCGCTGGGCTCGTCAACGCATGCTGATTGCTTCCATCGGCGTTCATCACATAGATGCTGTTTAGTCCCGCGTGATCTCTATCGCTTGCAAAGACCACCTTGCTTCCATCCGGCGAAAACGAAGGTGTCCCCTCGCTCGACGAGTTGTTGCTGAGATTTGCTTGATTCGAGCCGTCCGCGTTCATCACGTAAACCTGATAGTTCGTGCCATTACGCATGCTTTGAAAGACGATCTTAGTTCCTTCCGCCGACCACGCAGCCATGCTGTTGTCGTTAGCGTCAGTGGTTAGTCGGATCACCCCACTACCGTCCGCGTTCATCACGTAAATGTCCATATAACCTGTGTCGGGATGATCGCGGTCGCTTTGAAACAAAATCTTCGTGCCGTTTGGAGACCAGCGCGGCAAGTCATCGTTCGCGTTTGAATTCGTCAATCGCACCACGCCGCTCCCGTCACCGTTCATCACATAAATCTGGTAGGAGCCTTCGCGGTTGCTGCTGAATACAATTTTTGAAGTTCCGGTCTGGGGGACAGACGGAGAGAAGAGCTTCAATGAGATGGATGCCAGAATGAGGAACAGGCGCAGGAAACACCGCCTTTCGGGAAAACGGTTGAGGTGGAAGGCTAGCGGCGCGAGTTGCGAGTGGCTCGTGGGTTAGCCATGACTTTCAAACGACGCGCGCACAATACGCCCAACTACTCCCCCAGTCAACACTTTTCTGGCGCCTAGCAATCATCCACGCGGCTGTTGAGAGGGAAGCTTTGCGATTGGCGGAGCGAGGGCGCAGCGAGTCACTGCCGCGCGCGGATCGGATATCCAAACGCGGCAGCCCGGAGCCAAGCGGTGTAGACCGCGAGCAGAGTCAGGGACCACTATTCGCCGTGTCATCCGAAATCGAGTCAGCTTCAAAACGGACTGGAGAGAAAGTCAGACTCGTCACCATACATACGGCGATCCGCCCGTCCCGCTCGCCGCCGATTCTGAGACACGTCGCGACACTGTCTTCGACGTAGTCAATTAGAACCCTCTGACCGTCCGGTAAGTAAGCTAATCGGCCTGATAGGTCTTCCATGCAGACGATTCTAACAGCCTGAACAAGCCCAAGTTTTTGTCAACGACTGGTCTGAGAAGATCGAATCGTGGCCAATGTCTTCATCGGCTTTAATGTAGGGGTAGGGCTCGTCCCTGCCCGGATCTTTGAAAAGGGCGGGGAAAAGACCGGGCGGGCGTCCTTGGAAGGAACGGTCGGGGACAAGCCCCGCCCCTACAAGACCTGATCGTTAACGGCGCGCGCCGGGCTTGTAACGATCAGTCAGCAGGTCCTGCCGACTCTTCTCTTTGATCTCCCGCCCTTTGATGAAGACGTGTTCGACCTGGGTGGAGAACTCGAACGGGTCGCCGCTCCACACGACGACGTTCGCATCGCGTCCGGCTTGCAGTGAACCTATGTGATCGCTCAAGCCGAAAAGTTCCGCCGGCGTCAAAGTCACCGCGCGCAAAGCATCGTCGTAAGACATGCCGTAAGCGACTGCGCTGCCCGCTTCGTACTTAATGTTGCGCGCGTTGAACTGCGCCTCGTCACCATCGCCGTTGCCGACCAGCGCGACTTTCACGCCGGCCTTGCGCAGCAGCGCGGCATTCTCCTGTCGTTGATTGAGCGTGGCAAATTTGTCGGGGATGTTATTCATCGCGCCGGTCAGCACCGGAACGTTCGCCGCCGCGATCCGATCGGCAGTCAGCCACGCCTCGGCGCCGCCCGAAATAATGATCTTCAATTTGTAATCGCGCGCGAGCGCCAGCGCTGAGTCAATCTCAGCCATACTGTCAGCGTCGATGATCAAAGTCATTCGTCCGTCAACGACGGGAATCAAGGCTTCGAGATCGGCAAACGTGGCGCCCAGGGTTTTCGTCTGGGCGCGATCGTAATCGCCGCGATGCGACATGTAGTACTTCACATCGTCAAACAGCGCCCGCAGTTTGCCAATCAATTCACCACGCGCGGTCGTCCCCGCCCCGGCAGCGCTGCTCACCTGGGCCATCATCGCCACCGGCCCGCGCCGCAAAACGTCCGCTGCATGACCAGTGCCTAAATCAATCGCCGCCGCCTGGCCGGAAATCAATCCGCCGCGCGGCACGACAATCACCGTCGTAACACCCTCGTTGCGCGTCGGCGCGAAGAGCGCCGAAGTCGGATTCAATCCATCCCAGACTCTGAATGACGCAGCAATGTTGTTCGTGCCTTTCGCGGTTGCGTCGTTGGTGTCGCGCACTTGCCCGATCTCGATAATGCCGATGGCCGTCAATGAATTAATCAAACCGGGGGTCACAATTTTTCCGTTGGCATCGATGGTCTGCGCGCCGGGAGGAACGGTTACGTTCTCACCGACAGAGGCGATCAAGCCGTCCTTGAGGACAATCGTTCCCTTGGCGATCGGGGGACCGCTGACGGGATAAATCTTCGCGTTGGTGATGGCGACAGTCTGCGCAAACACGGAAACCGTCGTCGTAATTAAGAAGAGCAGCACCAGAATTAATCGCATGTTAGTTGCCCTCCTTCACGTTGCCGAGCTCGAAATCAGTGCGCCATTTTTGCGTCGCATCGGAACGATCGAAGAGCATCGCGCCGTCAAGCCAAACCTTCTCGGCCTTGCTGTAGACGCTGAACGGATTCCCGGACCACAGCACGACGTCGGCGTTCTTGCCAACTTCAATCGACCCTATCTTGTCGTCCAGGCCGAGGGCCCACGCAGGATTGATCGTGAGCCATTTGATTGCCTGATCCTCAGTGATGTTGATGCCCGCCGCGCGTCCGGCATACATCGCTTTCGCAACTTCCTGATTGAGCCGCTGGGCGCCGAGCGCGCTGTCAGAGTGAATCATGGCCCGGGCGCCGAGCGCGTCCGTGATCGCCAGGTTCGCTTTCACCGAATCGTTCGCTTCCATTTTGAAGCCACCCCAATCGGCCCACTCAGCGGCGCCGATATTGTTCGCCTTGAGCAGGTCGGCAATCTTGTAGCCTTCGACGGTGTGATGGAACGCGCGAATCTGATAACCAAACTCCTTCGCGATATCGATCATCTGGACCATCTCATCAGCGCGATAACAATGGTTGTGAACGAGGATGTTTCCGCGCAGGACTTCGGCCAGGGTTTCCAGTCCCAGATCGCGGGCCGGCGGATCGCCTTTGTGCGTCGCGTTCCATGCATCCCAGCGGCGGCGGTAGCTTTCCGCTTGAATCCAGGCCGCGCGATAACCGGCGACGTTGCCCATGCGCGTCGATGGCCCACGCGTCTGATAGACGCGCTTCGGGTTCTCGCCGCAAGCCATTTTCAAACCATACTTGGCGCCGGGGAACTTCATGCCCTGCACCGTGCGCGACGGCACAACTTTCAAGACTACGCTGCGACCGCCAATCAGGTTTGCCGAGCCCGGTAGAATCTGCATCGTCGTCACGCCGCCCGCCAGCGCTCGCGGAAATTGCGGATCCTGCGGCCACACTGAATGTTCGGCCCAGACATTCGCGGTGACCGGATTCGTCGCTTCGTTGCCGTCGCTGTTCGCGTCGACACCCGGCGCTGGATAATCACCGATGTGTGAATGCACGTCGATGATTCCCGGCGTCACGTATTTCCCGGTGCCGTCGATCACCAACGCATCGGCCGGCGCATCGATCGACGTTCCGACCGCGGCGATCTTCCCATCGCGCAAGAGCACCGACGCATTCGTCATTGTTGGCCCAGCGGCCGTCATGATCGTGGCATTGCGAATCAAGGTCGTTCGCCGCGCGAAAGGTTTGTAAGTGCTCGGAAACGGATCGGCGTTCGGCAATGAAGTGCCACCGGGACCGGGCGACGGCGCCGGTGACGCTTGCGGCGAAGGCGAAGGCTGCTGCGTCTGAGACACCAACTGCACAGCAAGCGAAAGCAGCAGACAGAAACAGGCGGCCACACGAACGATTGAATTCATATTCACCTCGAATGATGCGCTGGCGAAATATCTTTTGATGAGAGCGGCGACATTCTCTTACAAGCGCTCGTCGGAGTCCAATAGTTTTGTGTCAGAAGCCCGACCGTCAGGGAGGGCAAGTAACGCAACTCATTCACTCGCCGCGACGAACTCGAGGCGGAAGTTGCCCTCCCTAACGGTCGGGCTTCTGACACGTGGTATCATCCGGTCGATCGCATTCGGCGAATCGAAACCATGCTTTATCTGTCGCAAGTATTGGGTCGCCCCATCCTCGACCTTGACGGTGAGCGTGTCGCTACGCTCAGGGACGTCATCGTGCGCCTCGGTGAAGAAGATCATCCGCCGGTGGCCGGCTTTGTCGCGCGTTATCGACGGCGCGATTTCTTTATGCCGCGTTGGCGTATCGCTGACTTTGGTGAGCAGGGCGTGCGTCTGAATTCAGACGTGCTCGACCTGCGGCCGTTCATGCGACGTGAGGGTGAGGTGCTGCTCGCGCGTGACGTGCTCGATAAGCAATTGATCGATGTCGATGGCAAGCGGGTCGTGCGCGTGAACGACGTGCAAATTATCGAAGCTGCGAACGATTGGCGCGTGACCGGCGCCGACGTGAGCCTGACCGGTTTGTGGCGCCGGCTCGCGCCTGCCTTCATGCGCAGCGGCAAACCCGTCGAAGTGATCGATTGGGCCGACGTCGGTTACCTGGCCACCGACGCCGCCACGGTGCAATTGAAATCGTCGCGCGGAAAACTGGCGCGTCTGCATCCGGTCGAGATTGCCCGTCTGGCTGAGGCTTTTTCTTATCAGCACGGCGTCGAAATCGTTGAATCTTTGGACGATGAGACGGCGGCGGAAACCCTCGAAGAAATGGCTGCTGCGCGCCAGGCGCAAATTCTCGGCGACATGGATGAGGAACGCGCCGCCGATATCCTCGAGCACATGTCGCCTGATGAAGCCGCGGACGTGCTCGGCGATCTGCCGGAGGACAAAGCCGAGGGTCTGCTCAATCTGATGGAGGACGAAGAGCAGTCGGAAGTCGCCGAGCTTTTGCCTTACGACGACGATACGGCCGGCGGCTTGATGACCACTGAATTCGTCACCGTGCCGCGCAATCTGACTGTCGGCGAAGCGCTGGCGCGACTGCGCGAGATGGCTGAAACGCCGAACATGATCTATTACTTGTATGTCGTCGAGCACGAGGATTCCTGGAAACTCACCGGCGTCATCGCGCTGCGCAATTTGATTCTGGCGGATTCTTCTATGTCGCTGGAGCAAATGATGCGCACTGAAATTCAAGTGGCGCATGTTGACGACGAGGCTGAAGAGGTCGCGCAAAAAATTGCCGAGTACAACCTGCTCGCCTTGCCGGTGATTGACGAAGCCGGCGACATCCTCGGCATTGTCACCGTCGATGATGCGATCGAATTATTGTTGCCTAAGGATTGGAGACAGAGACTGCCGAGGTTGTTAGGGTAGGTAAAGATCAATCGTTTAGACGCCGGACCTGGTCCGGCCGATCGATAATCGAGTGTTGGCCGCACAAGTGCGGCATCTAAACGATCCTATAATAGTCAAACCCTGATCAGAATCTAAATGTTCGAGGACCCTCCGAGTGAACGAATCGCGAACCGATGTGCGGAACGTTGGCCGTCGTATCTTACGGCGGAGCGCTCAGGGTGTGTCCACGGTCCGGCGCACAGTTGCTCGACGTCCGCGGTTCCTCACTTACCTTGCCATCATCGGGCCGGGAGTCATTACCGCCGCGGCCGGAAATGATGCCGGCGGCATCGCCACCTTCGCTTCGGTCGGCGCCGATTACGGTTACCGGCTGCTCTGGATTCTGATTCCCCTGACATTCGCTCTCGGCATCGTTCAGGAGATGTGCGCTCGGATGGGGGCGATCACCGGCAAGGGTCTCTCTGATCTGATTCGCGAACGATTCGGCGTGCGTTGGACTGCACTCGTGATGCTCGCGCTGCTGATCGCGAACGGCGGCGTCACGGTGTCCGAATTCGTCGGCATCGCGGCCGCGCTCGAGCTCCTGGGAGTCGCGCGTTACATCTCAGTTCCCATCGCTGCCGCAGCGATTTGGTGGCTGGTAGTCAAAGGAACTTATCAACGCGTCGAGCGAGTCTTCCTCGCCATGTCGTTGGTGTTTCTGGCCTATGTCGTCTCGGCCTTTCTCGCGCATCCGCCATGGGCCACGGTGGCAGTCGAAGTGGTCCATCCGCACTTCGAATTAACGCCAGCTTTCCTTTTCACTTTTGTCGCGGTGATTGGCACCACCATCTCGCCTTACATGCAGGTCTTCATTCAATCGTCGGTGGTGGAAAAAGGTGTGCGGGTTGAGAATTACCGGTTTACCAGAATCGATGTCTGGGTCGGCACCGTGCTCGCAATCCTGATCGTCTTCTTCATCATCATCTCGACGGCAGCAACCTTGAACGGTCATGGCCAGCATGTCGACTCGGCCGCTGAAGCCGCGGCGGCGTTGCGCCCGCTGGCCGGACGCTATGCCGAGATGCTTTTCGCGATCGGATTATTCGGCGCCTCGATGCTGGCAGCCGGGGTGCTGCCGCTGGCAACCGCGTATTCGATCAGTGAAGCGTTCGGGTTTGAAAAGGGCGTCTCGAGCAGTTTTCGCGAAGCGCCAATCTTCATCGGGGTGTTCACCTTCCTCGTCGTGCTGGGGGCCACCGTCGCAATGCTGCCGGGCCTGTCGCTCATTCGCGTGCTGATTGTGACTCAGGTAATCAACGGTATCCTGTTGCCAGTCATACTCGTGTCTGTGCTCAAGCTGGTGAATAATCGCGAGCTGATGGGGGCGCACGTTAACGGGCCGGCTTACAATATCGCGGCCTGGCTAACGACCATCGCTGTCTCGGTGCTATCGCTGTTGGTTGTGATTTCAGCTCTGTTTCCAAAGGCGTTTTGACTTGCGCGAGACCGGTAATTGTTCTCGCCAAATCCTACAGCTTGATGATAAAAGTACTCCGCTCCAGCTAACTTGCTATTGAAATCAGACTCCGACGAATGACGGCCAGCGGCGAACGAAGCAGAATTGCGTACTATTTCAGCGCTACGGTCGTAGTCGGCCTCGCCAGCTTTATCTTCCTGAAAATCTTCAGCCTCCCCGGTGGGCTTCATTACTTCGAGGGCCTTTGGCGAATCCCCTGGCTGATTCTTCTGTCGCTCTTCATCTTTTTCAGCGTTCGGGTAGTCAATGCGCTGCTGTTCGACTTTCTTTTTCGGCTGCGCCGCGGGTACGAAGCGCCCACGCTGATTCGGAATATCTTCACCCTGCTCGCTTTTACGATTCTCTTCGTCCTGGTTTTCAATCGGATCTATCAGGAAATAAACCTGGGCGGCCTCATCACCACCTCGGCGATTTTCGGCGTCATCATCGGTCTCGCGTTGCAGGACACGTTGGGAAATTTCTTCGCGGGCATTTCGTTGCATGCAGATCGTCCCTTCCAGGTAGGCGACGTGATCGTGGTGACGTCCAACAAACTGACTGGCGTGGTCGAGAGCATCACCTGGCGCGCGATTAAGATTCGCACGTTTCAAAATCACATCGTGCTGGTGAGCAACAGCCTGGCCGCTCGTGAGGCGATCGAAGTCTCGCCCCGCGACAACCTGAACGCGCGGCTCGTCTTTTTCAGCACGATTTACACCGACTCACCCGCCAAGACGATCCATATCGTCCGCGAAGCCGTGCGGGACTCAGACAATGTCTCGGACAAAATCACGCCCATCGTACGTATTCGCCAACTCGGCGACTCGTCTGTCGACTGGGAAGTCAAGTATTGGCTGGATGACTACGCGAGATATAACGACACTGACGCGCTGATCCGTCAGCGAGTGTGGTACGCACTGCGCCGCAACGGATTAACGTTCGCCTTCCCCACGCGCACGCTTTATCTCGAGCGCGCCGTTTCTCCGCGTCCGGTAACGGTCGAAGATCAAATCGCCGATCGACTTTCCGCGGTCGATATCTTCTCACCGCTCTCGCCCGACGAATTGCGCCAACTCGCCAAGGCCACCGCCGGCCACATCTTCGCGCCCGGCGAAACCCTGATCCGCGCCGGCGATGAAGGTTCGTCGATGTTCGTCGTTCACAACGGTTGCGTCGCCGTGCAAATCGCGGATCGCGGCGGCCCCCGCACGGTTGCCGAATTGACCGAAGGAAATTTCTTCGGCGAAATGGCGCTGTTCACGGGTGAACCGCGGACCGCAAATGTGGTGGCGTTGGAAGAAACCGAAGTCCTCGAAATCGGCCATGCGGCCATGAAGCATATCTTCCAGACGAACCCCAGTCTGGCCGAATCGATCAGTTGGACGATCGCTGAGAGACAGGCCCAACTCGCCAAGGACTCGGCCTCAGCTCAGCCGAGCATCCAGGAAACCGCCGGCCTCCTGTCATCAATCAAGCGCTTCTTCGGTCTCCGTTAAAACATCGACGCCCCCTCACCTCCGCCACTTTCCTCAGCATTCTCGCAGTGTTGTGGGTACTTGACAACGCCAGACTCAGCATTTATTATCGCGACGTGCTCAGGGAATCAGACCTGCACAACCAAGGAATTCTGGAGGACTTGAATAATGAGTATCGTTCGTTATGACCCATTTCGTGACTTGCGCACGCTTCAGGAAGAAGTGAATCGTCTGTTTACCGGCAGCATGCCCCGCTCGTTTGACGAGGAAGGCATCGCGCGCGGAGCCTGGAGTCCGAGTGTCGACATCTATGAGAACAAAGACGGAATCGTCCTCGAGGCGGAACTGCCCGGGATGAAACGTGAGGATTTCGATCTGTCAGTCGAGAACAACGTCATCACGCTGCGCGGCCAGCGTCAGTTCGAGAAGAAGAACGAGTCAGACAATTATCATCGCGTCGAGAGAGCCTATGGCAGTTTCACGCGCTCGTTCACTCTGCCGAACACGGTCAGCGCCGACGCCGCGAACGCCGAGTACAAGAATGGCGTTCTCCGGGTCACGCTACCGAAGCGAGAAGAGACCAAAGCTCGCCGCATCGAAGTCAAGAGCGAAGGCGATGTGCCGAAGACGATCGAAGCCAGGACGGAAGGTTCGAAGGCTGCTTCAGCCAAAGGTTAGTTGGTATCTCAAAACTTTGACGGGGCGACGGCAGATATTCGCCAGTCGCCCTTTTTCTTTCCGGTTTGCAGAAAGATTGATGGAGGCAGAAAATATTAATCGCCATTTTTAGAAGGACAGTTTCATTCGTGCAGCCATGCGTCTAGAGAAATTCACACTCAGAGGACAGGAAGCAATTCAGGCGGGCATTGAACTCGCCGAGCGCAATCAGAATCAGCAGGTTGAGCCGGAACACATTCTCTGTGCCATGCTCGATCAGCCCGAAGGAATCGTGCGGCCGCTGCTCGGCAAGCTGGGCGCTAACGTGACGGTGATCAAGAACGATTGCGAGGCGGCAGTCGGACGCTTTCCGCGCGTGCAGGGTGGCCAGCAATATTTCAGTCCGCGGCTCACGCAGATATTCACGGCGTCGCAGAAACGGGCCGAGAAGATGCAGGACGAGTTCATCTCGACTGAGCATCTGCTGCTGGCGATCACGGAAGAGAAAGATGGCGCTGCCGGAAAGCTTTTGCGTCAACACGGCGTGAATCCGGAAGATTTGCAAAAAGCCATCGACCAAACGCGTGGCGGCGCGCGCATCACCGATCAGAATGCGGAGGCGAATTATCAGGCGTTGTCGAAGTACGCGCGCGATCTGACTGATGCCGCGCGTCGCGGCAAACTCGATCCGGTCATTGGTCGTGATGATGAGATACGGCGCACGATTCAGGTCCTTTCGCGACGCACCAAGAACAACCCCGTGCTTATCGGCGAGCCAGGCGTCGGCAAGACAGCGATAGTCGAAGGTCTGGCGCAGCGAATTGTCTCAGGCGACGTGCCCGAAACTCTGCGGAACAAGCGCCTGGTCGGTCTGGACCTCGGATCGATGCTGGCCGGCGCAAAGTATCGCGGCGAGTTTGAGGATCGCCTCAAAGCTGTCCTGAAGGAAATAGAAAATGCGCAGGGTCAAATCATTCTTTTCATCGATGAGTTGCACACGCTGGTCGGCGCCGGAGCGGCGGAGGGGGCGATCGATGCTTCGAATATGTTGAAGCCAGCGTTGGCGCGGGGCGAGCTGCGTTGCGTCGGGGCGACCACGCTTAACGAGTACAAGAAGTACATCGAAAAAGATGCGGCCCTCGAACGACGTTTTCAGCAGATCTATGTGGGCGAACCGACGGTCGAAGACACGATCGCGATTCTGCGCGGGCTGAAAGAACGCTACGAAGTTCATCACGGCGTGCGCATCAAGGACTCGGCGATCGTGGCGGCGGCGACGCTGTCGAATCGTTACATCACCGATCGTTTTCTGCCGGACAAAGCCATCGACTTAATCGACGAAGCGGCTTCCCGGCTGCGGATTGAGATCGATTCGCTGCCCCAGGAAATCGACGTACTCGAGCGCGAGATCATGCAGCTGGAAATTGAGCGGCAGGCTTTGCAACGCGAGGAAGATGATCGTTCAAAGAAGCGGCTCAACGAAATCGAGCAGCGCATCGCCGACCTGAAAGAGAAATCATCGGGGATGAAAGCGAAGTGGCAATCCGAAAAAGAAATCATCGAGCACATTCGTAAGGCAAAGGCTGAACTTGAACAGTTGAAGGCGCAACTGGACCAGGCGCGCAACGCCGGCGATCTGGGACGCGCCTCCGAAATCCAGTACGGCCAGATTCCGGATTTGCAGCAGCGGCTCGATGCTGAACATGGGAAATTGGAAAACGTTCAGCGGGACGGCGTGACCCTGAAAGAAGAGGTTGACGAGGAAGACGTGGCGCAGGTCGTGGCCAAGTGGACCGGCGTTCCGGTGTCGAAGATGCTCGAAGGCGAGATGCAGAAGTTACTGACGATGGAAGATCGTCTGCGACAGCGCGTCATCGGACAGGACGAAGCACTCGAAGCTGTCGCCAACGCGGTGCGGCGCGCGCGTGCCGGCTTGCAGGATCCAAATCGGCCCGTTGGTTCTTTTATCTTTCTGGGGCCAACCGGCGTGGGCAAGACTGAAACTGCACGCGCGCTGGCCGAATTCCTGTTCGACGATGAGCGCTCAATGGTCCGGCTCGACATGTCTGAGTACATGGAGAAGCACGCCGTCGCGCGCATGATTGGCGCGCCCCCGGGTTACATCGGTTACGAGGAAGGCGGTCAGTTGACCGAAGCGGTGCGCCGCCGGCCCTACGCCGTAATTCTCTTCGACGAAATCGAGAAGGCGCACCCGGACGTGTTCAATGTGCTGCTGCAAATTCTCGATGACGGACGTTTGACTGATTCAAAAGGCCGCACTGTCGACTTTAAGAACACGGTTTTGATCATGACGTCGAACCTCGGCTCGCGCGAAATCCAGGAGCTCGACGGCGATGAAAAGCAGGTGCACGAGGCGGTAACGCAAGTGTTACATGAACACTTCAAACCGGAATTTTTGAATCGCATCGACGACATTGTGGTGTTTCACCGGCTGTCGCGCGAAGAGATTGCGAAGATCATCGATGTGCAGCTCGAACGGCTGCGATCGATGTTGCATGAGCGAAATATTTCGCTGGTGTTGGAGGATTCAGCCAGAGAATTGCTGGCGCGCGAAGGTTACGATCCGAATTTTGGCGCCCGGCCGTTGAAGCGGGCAATCCAAACGATGATTCAGAATCCTTTGGCAATGAAGCTTTTGAATGGCGACGTGCTGGCCGGGCAGACAGTCTTTGTCTCGGCACGCGACGGCGAGATGCAATTCAGCGCCCAGCCGCAAGCGGTCGCGGCCTAAATCGTTCAAAAGCCAAGGCGATTTTGATGGCAAGAGAATTGCTGCAATAGGGCTCGGCAGATTCTTGTTGCACTGAAACGCAACGATGCATATGCTCTGAACATCAAATCGTTGCAACGCGTAGAGATAATCAGACACGCGACCACGATTTGAGGCACTGAGAACTTACCAAAATGGCAGACTTAGAAGCTTATAAAGACAGGTTTAGCGAAAGCGGTCAGCGCGTTTTCCAGAACGCCGTAAATGAATCGCGGCGTCGCGATCAGAATTACATTTCGGTCGAACATATCATCAGCGCGCTTTCGAAAGAAGAACCGGATCTTTTCAATTCGACGATGCGCAGCCTGGCGCTGGATCCAGTGATGGTGGCGCGGGCGATCGAACGCCGCCTGGATACGGCGCGGCAGCATGTCGGCAAAGGAATTCGCATCGCTCCGGACGTGACCGATCTTTTCAAGCGCGCGACCGATCGCGCGAAGTCGCACGGGCGCAAGAACATCGAACCAACTGACATTTTCGACGCGCTGTCGAACAGCGACAGTTTGTTTGTCGAAGTGCTGCGCAGCCTGGGAGCGAACCCGGAAACGGTGGCCGAAAAGGTGCGCACGAACGTGCACGAGCGCGAACAGAAGGAAGAGCAATACCGGAAGAAATTTGAGCTGCCACCATACCTGAAGCACTTCGGTGTGTCCTTGAATCGCCAGGCGCGGCTCGACAAAATTCAGCCAACCATCGGACGCGAGAAAGAGATTCAGCAAATCATCGAGATTCTTTGTCACCGCGAACGCGCCAATTCCCCGATGCTGGTCGGCGAGCCGGGCGTGGGTAAGACGGCCGTGATCGAAGGTGTTGCCCGTTTGATTGAACTCGAGCCGGAAAAAGTTCCGGCGCGTCTGCGCAACTGTCACCTGGTCCAATTGCAGATGGGCGGCATCGTCGCCGGCACCATGTTGCGCGGCATGTTCGAAGAACGTATCAAGGGAATCATCGACGAAGTCAAGGAACGCGATAACCTGATTCTCTTCATCGATGAAGCGCACACGATTATCGGCGCCGGCGCGGCGCTGGGCACTTCGTCGGACGCCGCCAACATGTTCAAGTCGGCGCTGGCGAAAGGTGAATTGCGGATCATCGGCGCGACCACGCTCAACGAATACAAGGAGTACATCGGTGAAGACGAAGCCCTCGCGCGCCGCTTCCGGCTGGTGAAGGTCGACGAGCCTTCAATCGGCGAGACGCGAGAGATCCTGCTCGGCTTGCGGCCGCGTCTCGAGCGCAATTATTCGGTGCAAATCTCGGACGAAGCTATCAACACGGCGCTCGAGATGGCCCCGAAATATATTCGCAATCTGCATCTGCCGGACAAGGCGATCGGCTGGCTCGACACGGCGGCGGTGAAAGTAGAAATCAATGAACCTGCCGGAATGATCGTGAAGCCTGAGCACGTCATCGACGTCATCTCGCAGGAGTCGCGCATTCCGCGCGACATGATCTTCCGCGACACTTCAGATCGTTTCGCGCTCACCGAAGTTCAACTTTCGCAGCGCGTGATCGGCCAGAAGGAAGCGATCAAGGCAGTCGCCCAACGGCTCAGGCTCAACAAGGGTCCGTTGAAAGAATCGCATTACAAACCTGACGGTGTGCTGCTGTTCCTGGGACCGACCGGCGTCGGCAAGACTGAGTTGGCCAAAGCAGTAGCCGAGTTCATGTTCGGCGATGAGCAGAAAATGGTGCGCATCGACATGTCCGAATACAGCGACGGCACCGTCGGTGTCGAGAAGTTGATCGGCATGCCGCGCGGTATCGTGGGATCTGAACGCGGCGGCATTCTCACTGAGCAACTGCGCGAGAACCCCTACACCGTTTTGTTGCTCGATGAAGTTGAGAAGGCGTCGCCTTACTTGATGAATCTTTTTCTCCAGGCATTCGACGAAGGTTGGTTAACAGACGGCCGCGGCCGGCGCGTCTACCTGTCTGACGCGATTGTAATCATGACGTCGAACCTGGGCTCGGACAATTTCAAGAAGTTCGAGAAACCGCTCGGCTTCGGCACCAAAACCGCGGGCGATTTCCGGGCGATCAAAAACGAAGTATTAAAAGCGGCGGAGCAACGATTCTCGCCCGAGTTCCGCAATCGTATCGACGAGATCGTGGTCTTTTCACCTTTGACCATGGATGAGGTGAGACAGATTGCCCAACTTTATCTCGATAAGACCAACCGCCAGATGAAACGGCAAGGCAAGTCATTCGAGACCACCGAGCGCGCGATCGATCTTGTGACCGAGAAGGGCTACAACATGCAATACGGCGCGCGCTTCCTGAAGCGTTACATCGACGAGCATGTGAAGCTGCCGATTACCACCATGTGGAAGGCCGGCTCGAAATTCAGCGTCGATGCGACGAATGGCGAAGTGGTCGCGCAGATTGTTGACGAAAACGAAGGCAGCGTTGCGAATAACTGACTCGCCGAGTCCTTTGATTCCTCGCGCGACGCTGCTATCTTAATCGCCCCTTATGAAGCCTCAATTCGTTGCGACGAGACTGTTCGTTCCGGTCGTTTTATTCCTTTCTGCCCATCTCGCTCTGGCACAATCCAACAAGCCTGCGCTGTCAGATGACGAAAAGGCCCAACAAGTCATTCAGCGCGCGCTCAAGGCAGTGGGCGGCGATCGTTACCTGCAGGTGAAGACGATGATCGGTCGCGGGCTCTTCACCGCTTACGCTGACGGGATTCCGCAGATACCGCAGAAGTTCGTCGACTATGTCGCCTATCCAGACAAGGAACGGACCGAATTCAGCGGCGGCGGCGCCCGCCTGGTGCAGACCAACTTTAAGGGCGGCGGCTGGATTTATGACGGTGCGGCGCTGACCTTGAAGGACCAAAACGCGCTGCAACTCGACGAATTCAAAATTTCAGTAAGGGTCGGTCTCGAAAACCTCCTGCGCGGCGGATGGCGCGAGCAAGGTGCAAAGTTGACCTATGCCGGCCGCCGCGAAGCCGGCATTATCGGGCGGCGCAATGAAGCGGTGCGTCTGACATTCCCTGATGATTTCTGGGTCGAATATGAGTTTTCCGCCGACGACGGCTCACCCGCGAAGGTGTTCTACGAGCGCAAGCACAAGAACCGCGACACCGAAGAGATTGAATCGCTCAATGAGGAAGATCGACTCCACAAGATGATCACCATCGACGGCGTCACGGTTCCCTTCATCATCGATCATTACAGCAACAAGATTCAGATGAGCCGCATAGCGTACGACACGATCGAATACAATAAGCCGATCGCGGATTCGCTGTTTACGAAACCCGCCAACATTAAAGCGATTAAGTAAGCTGGTGATTGGGGCCGCTCGATAAAGGATTCGCGGCTCTACGAGTGTCTGGGCCGGTCTGAGGGCTGCCTAAGAAAGCGATGAGGTTTCGCTACTTCTTGCGTCGCTCATCCAGAGCTCTCTTGATCGTCGTCGGCAATCGCTCGACACCTTCGGGTTTGGGTAAGAAAGCATCGACTCCGGCGCGCCAGGCTTCCTTCTCGACGTCGTCGGCGGACAACATAATGATCGGCAGATGGCGCCGCTCGCGCATGCTGCGCGCGCGCAGCACCAGTTCAAGTCCGCTGACGCCTGGCAGGTTGTTATCGACGATGAGCGCATCGTAATGAGTGTCGGACTTCAGAATTTCCCATGCGGCCGCGCCACTAACGCAAGCATCAACATAGACTCCTTCGGTGGTGAGCAAATCTTCAACCATGCGCGCGACCGCGCGGTTGTCCTCTACGTACAAGACTGACAGTCGTCCTGAGGCTCGATCCAACCCGCGGGCGCCCTTGGTAGCGGGCGGGTCTTTTGAGATCAGCGAGCGTCGCCGTTGTCTCCTGGTGGATCGCAGTCCGGCGAGATCCTTGTGCCGCGTCTCAAGTAACGAGATGAGACTTTGGTGATGCTTGAAGCCAAGCATGCGGCTCGCCTTACTGACCGAACCACCCGCATCGCGCAAAGCATTCTGGATTAAGCGCGCTTCGATTCGTTTCATTTCTTTCTTCAGCGAAAAGCCCGTCCACTGATCGGGTGCCGGCAGCTCACCTTCCTGATCCTCTTCCCGCAGCAGCGCATCGATGACCTTTAGACCGCTGTCACGCAGACGTCTGCCGGCCGCCACATCCTGAGACTTCTCCAGCAAAGCGGCCGCTTCATGAAAAGTTGCCGCTAACTCACGCGGCGGTGTCTGGTTGCTTAACTCCTCGATAATGCTAAGACGCGCGCGGCCGGCCGCCTCGAGATCACCGCACGTCTCGGCCACCTCAACCGCCCGTCGCAGCAAGGCGCGCGCGCGCAAATAATGGCCGAGCCGGGCTGTAACAGTGCCCTGCGTGGTGAGCGCCTCAGCCAAGAGCGCCTGCTGCCCACCCCTTTCCAAAACTCTGACAGCCGCTTTTATGACCCGATCAGCTTCCCGCAGATTCCCTTCAGCCAACATAGTCCGCGCCCGCGTCTCATCAACTTGAGCGACGGTTCCAATGTCTTCTAGTTCGAGGAAAAGACTCCGCGAACGGTTGAGGTGTCGATGAGCCTCTTTGTAACGCCCGATCGTGTATTGTAAAAACCCTAGGTTTCCTTCCACGCGGGCCACAGCTCGTTTGTTTCCGACTTGTTCAAAGTGGAAACTCGCCGCTGCATATTCGATTAATGCGTGGTCGATATGATCCTTGTTATTTTGCGCAGCCGCGAGTTTTCTAAACAGAACTGCAAAGCTTATGTGAAATGATCCTTTTAGAGCATCGTCTCGGGTCTGGTCTAGCAGCGGCGAGACTTTGTGGTATAAGCCGAAGGCTTCACTCAAATGGCCAGAATCGACTTCGACAATCCCAGACCGGATAAGCAAGATGATTCTGAGTTCAATGTCCTCTTGGTCAAGTCGATTCAGCGCATCCTGCAAATTGATTCGCGCTTCGTCATACGCACCCTCGCGCCAGTAACACAGACCAAGATCACCCAGTGTCTCAGCCACTTTATGCGACTGACCGAGACGTTGAAAGATCTCAAAGCTCTGTGTAAGCAAGTCTTTAGCATTCGCTAACGCGCTTTCCACAGGATCTGCGCCGCCTAGCCATCCAGCCAAAGCCCCACACCGCAATAGCACTTCTGCTTTTGTCGATTCATCCAAACCGTCCACAACAGGCGATTTAGTCCGCTCGGGCCATAACTCAACGAGAGCTTCATACGCACCCTCGTAGTCCCCGTTCTTCTCAAGCTCTTTGGAAAGCTCGCAATTGACTTGCGCCCGCTCGTTGATTGGGAGACTTCGAGTTTGATGTCGGTGAGTCGTTAACTTGGATTTCAATTCTGTGTGAGGTCGTGATTTATTCATGAATGATAAAATTATTTCGTCCGAAGCAGATGATCTTTGCCGCTGAGGGACTGTTTCAGCTTGAGATAAACCTACTTTGCTTCGGTTCGCCCAAACGCGCACGCAATCAACTAAGGAGAAAACTCATGAGCAAATTAGAAAGACTCATTACGTCGTCTTGCTTGATGTCTGCTCTTGCGGCAACGGCCCTCGCTGGCGAAATACAATCGCCCCCTTGTGCCCCCGGGGAGATACAATCTCCGCCTTGCGCCACCGCGCAATTGATGACGGACGACTCAACCAATTCTAGCACTACGGAAGCTCCGCCTACCGAAACGATCGTGGTCCTCACGGTTGCTGAGGCTGCTCTCGGGGCGTTCTTGTCCGTCATCTAGCGATTGGCACCTGCGTCGCTGTAGAGTCGCTAGCTAAGTATTGCTAGCGGTCGCCAATTTCAAATTGCCTAGTTGCTGACTTATGGGCGACTCGGTTAGTGTGTGCCTGCTCTCTTCTGCTCTTGAGAGTTTGCCGATCTAGCCTGAAACCCTGCGCCCAGGCCAGCAGAATAGTCGTCTATACGGATTCTTGCAACTCTATTGTCAAAATAATTTTCGATTGGGCGGCAATGCTTTTGGTTGGGACGAATTGCAAGATATTGCGCAGAGCACTGTTTCGACGCGATCAAGGCGATGAGAGTTTTAGAATCCAGCGCCGCCCTAAGCTTTCGTTTGAGCTTCGCCAGGCAGCGACTGCCGTGGCGCGGAGGCTATATTCCTTACTGCGCTCCAGCCCAGGCAAAAAGTTGGAGCGCATTGTGAAAGACGCATACAGATCCGTATTTAAGAATTTGGTCCGTGAAGGGCGGTCGCGAGGCCGGAATAGCCCGCGCCCATCTTAAGCTGAGGTCGAACGCCGTAACGGCATCTCGCGGGTTATTTCAGTCGGAACTTTGGCTGGGACGCGAACCCTTTCGGGCAGCGGCAGTCCCGCCATCTTGGCAAATAATTCTTCATAGCGATCGACGACGTAATCCCAATCGTAAGCTTGTTGCACGCGGGCCTGGGCCCGGTTGCGGTAGGACTGGACGAGCGACCCGTCGCGTAGAACCTTCTGGAGTTTGTCGGCGAGGTCTGCCTCGTCTGCATAAGCGATGCCGGCGTCGCCGATGGCTTCCATATTCTCAGGCGCGGCCAGGGTCAGCACGCAATTGCCAAAGCCCATCGCTTCCAGCAAAGCCGGGTGAGTGCCTCCGACCTCGGTGGCATGTATGTAGCAGTAGGCGTTCTGTTGCAGGGTTCGATAATCGCGTCCGAACACAAAACCCGTAAAGACAATCCGTTTGTCGCCCCGGGCGCGCTCTTTGAGATCTTTGATGTATTCATGCGCGTAAGGCGCATCGCCGACAATGAGAAGCTTGTGCGCGGTCCGCACTCGTTTGAATGCTTCGATCACCATGTGCGCATTGTTCTCAGGTTCGAGGCGCGACACGTAGAGGACGTAACGGTTCGGCTCGACGCGCCAACGACGAACTGATGGATCTATGCGGCGTTCCACTTCCGCGCCGTAAGCAATCATCGTGGATTCTGCGTGATGACGAGCCAGGTAATATTCCTGGATTACCTTCGCGTCGGTGACGGTTTCGGTGGGCAGAATCGTCGCCAGCCGTTCGGCGAGCAAGTAGTATTTTCGACCGATCCAATTCCATTTCTTACGTTTGTGCTCGAGACCATCGACGTTTAAAGCGACGGGCGTCCTGGTAGCGCGCAGAATCGTAGCGAACGGAGCGTTGGCGGCATTGCAAATCAGCGCGGCGTCGTAACGCCCAGGCGCCGCGTGCAGCGCCGACAAAAATGAATGGACCACTGTGTCGAGATATTTATGGCGGATCGTCGGCAGGACTTTCAGGCGAACGCCCTGGAACTCGATCTGACGCGGACTCACGTAATGCGCGCGACAATAAACAGTGACCTGGTGGCCACGCGCGACCAAACGTGTCGAAAGATGTTCAGCGAAGGTTTCGAAGCCGCCGTAGTTTGCGGGAATTCCCCTTGTGCCCAGGATTGCGATGCGCATTGTCTAAAAGGTGAATCAGACGAGGGGGCACTGATTCACAATTGCTGGGCGGTTGCTCTTTGATACGCGTCCAAAGTCAACCGCGCGGTTGTCTGCCAACTAAACTCGCTCGCTCTTTGCAATCCCTGCGCGCCCAAGGCCGCTCGGTATTCACTATCATTCAAGACCCGTTGGAGCGCTGCGACCAAAGAATGCACGTCGAACGGATCGAATAAAAGAGCTGCTTCGCCCGCAACTTCGGGAATGCTGGTGCGGTTGCCTGCGATGACCGGGGTGCCGCATTTCATGGCTTCGAGGATTGGCAAGCCGAAGCCCTCGAAATACGACGGATAGACGAAACAGATGGCCCCGCTGTAGAGGGCATTCAGCTGCTCGTCGGCGACGTATCCAGTGAAGCGAATGTTGCCGCTCGATTCATCGTACTGAGCGGCCTGCATGGTTTCGTTTTCAAGCCAACCGCGCTTTCCGGCCAAAACAAGCGTTGGAAGCTTACCCCCTGGATGCAATCGGCGCAAGAGGGAATACGCTTCGATCAGCCGCCGCAAATTCTTTCGCGGCTGAATCGAACAGAGCGACAAAATGTAATCACCATCGATGCCGTAAGTTTCTCTGACCCTTTGCAGTTCTGTTTCATTGTTGACCCGCTTGAACATGGGCGCCGCAGCCGCGGGCGTTACGGTGATGATTTCGGGATCAATTCCGTAGGTCTGAGTAATATCCTGACGCGAGTACTCTGACAGCGTCGTAATCTGCGCGGCGCGACGCGCAGTGTGGCGCACGGTTAACCGGAGCTGCATCCAGCTGCGCCGGTTGAACGTTTCCGGCAGATGTTCGAAAGCCAGATCGTGAATCGTGACGACGAGCGGGCATGGGGCGAAAGGCGGCGCGGTGTATTGAACATGCAGGACGTCGACGGGATGGCGACGCAGCTCGCGCGACAACGTGAGCGGAATGCGCACCAGCGGTGTGTGTGGCAGCGTCCGTTGCACTTTAAAATTTGGCCAGCGATTCGCAAACCGCTCGACCGCCGACTGTTTAGTGACGTAGAGCGTGTATTGATTGGATTGATCGATTTCGGCGAGGGCCTCGATCAGATTGATCGCGTAGGTTTCATTCCCGGCGAGCCTGGCGCCAACTGAATGAGCGTCGATGGCAATGCGCATGTCATGTAGCGCAAGCTTGCGGGCTTGCGTCGAGTCGCATACACGCAAGTTACCAACTTGCGCTACATGTTACTTCTTGCCTTTGGCGGCTTCGCCACCGCCACCCACGGCGGCGGCCCCGGCGATGTCCGCGCTCTGTCTCGTATCGCGCTCGCGAATACGGGCGGCTTTGCCACGCAGGTTACGGAGGTAATAAAGCTTCGCGCGGCGCACATGTCCCTTCTTCACGACATCGATGTGATCGACGATCGTCGCGTGCAGCGGAAAAATTCTTTCGACGCCGACGCCGAAACTCGTTTTGCGAACGGTGATGCTCTCGCGCGCGCCGCCGTGCTTGCGGGCGATGCAGACGCCTTCAAATGCCTGCAAACGTTCTTTGGTTTCTGATTCCTTGATGCGCACGTGCACGCGCACCGTATCACCCGGTTGAAAATCAGGGATGTTACTTCTTAATTGCGTCTTCTCGACGTTGTCTAAACGATTCATGATTAACTCCAATTCGTATCAGAAGCCCGAGCGTCAGCGAGGGCCACCTTCGCATCAGCCTGCGCTCACGGTCAGGCTTCTCAACACATCATTCCTTTAAAAGATCTGGCCGGTTCCTTTTAGTCTTCGCTTCTGCGGCTTGCTTGCGCCAGCGCGCAATCTCCGCATGATGACCGGTCAAGAGAACTTCCGGCACTTTCATACCTGCAAATTCCGGCGGCCGCGTGTAGTGTGGATAATCAAGCAAACCAGCGGAAAACGATTCCGTAGTGGCCGATGTTTCGCTACCCAGGGCGCCCGGTATCAAACGGACAACCGCATCGACGACCACCAGCGCCGCCGGCTCACCGCCCGACAAAACGTAGTCGCCGATGGAAATCTCATCAGTGACCAGTTGATCGGAAACTCGCTCGTCGACGCCTTCGTAGCGGCCGCAAATCAAAACGAGCTGATCGCATTTCGCGAAATCCGCTGCCAATGCTTGCGTGAACTGCCTTCCTTGCGGCGACAGCAGGACCACGCGCTTTTTCTCCGCCACATCTTCCCGGCGTCGCGCGCCGGTCAACGATTCGACGGCTGCAAAGATCGGTTCCGGTTTGAGCACCATACCGTCGCCGCCGCCAAACGGCCGGTCGTCAACCATGTGATGCTTGTCCGAGGTCCACGACCGTAAGTCGTGTGCCTTGATTTCAACTAATTCCGCCGCGCGCGCGCGCCGAATAATTCCGTAGTCAAACGCTTCGCGAAAATATTCGGGGAAAATTGTGACGATGTCGACGCGAAGCATGCCGCTTGACCCAATCTCACAATTCCAACAAACCTGCGGGCGGGTCGATTCGAATTAGTTTCCGGTCCTTATCGATTTCAACGACGATGTCGGCAGCCATCGGCACCAGTCGATCCCGGTTGTCGGCGTCGACGACCGAAAGCAACTCGACGCCGCCCGGCCGCATGATCTCTCGCACTTCGCCCACCGCTTGCCCGCTGACCGTTTCCACGCGGCAACCAATTAGTTCCCAATCGTAGAAGCTGTCGTCCGGAAGCGCGACGCGTTCATCAGCCGGCACGGCCAGATCGCATCCGACCAGTTCCTTCGCTGCTTCGATCTGATCGAAGCCGGCGAATTTCAGTACCAGGCGATCGCCGTGGAACCAGTGTTCTTCAATTTGCAAAGATCGATGAGAACCATCTGCCGATACCGCCACGAGCGCCGACAACTGCTCAAAGCGATCCGGAAAATCAGTCAGGAGGTCGGCAACCACTTCGCCGCGCAGCCCGCGCACTTTCACGATGTGCGCGACCACGATTAGATCTTCCTGATCATTCATCGCAAGTTAACAACTTGCGCTACTCAACCACATCGAGCATAAAGCGGCGATGCTGCTTGAGGCCGGCAGCGTAAGCCAGCGAACGAAGCGCGCGGACGGTGCGGCCTTGTTTGCCGATTACCTTGCCCATGTCCGGCTGCGCGACGCGAATCTCGATCCGCGTGGTGCCTTCGCGCTCAACCTCGCGGACGTCGACCGCGTCGCTATCATCGACGAGGGCCTTGACCACCATTTCAATCGTTTCGCGCATTCGTGAGCCCCAATCCTCGATTCCGTTTGGAAGCCGCACCCGTGGGGCGCGGCGTGGCGGACAAGTCCGCCGTCTAAACGATTAGATCGCTAAGCAGCGACCGTTTCCGATTCTACGGCCGCCTGATTCTTCGCAGCCTGTTTAATCAGGCGACGGACCGTATCAGTCGGCTGGGCGCCTTTGCCAATCCAATACTGCACGCGGTCGGCTTTGAGATTAATCTCGGCCGGTTCGCGCGTCGGATTGTAGGTCCCGAGATTTTCGAGATACGCGCCGTCGCGTTTTGACTGCTTTTCCTTAACCACGATGCGATAAGACGGGCGCTTCTTCGCGCCGGTTCGCATTAATCTAATTGCTAACAAGTTGGTTCTCCTTCAAAAAGCTTCCGTTTAGACGGGCCACTTGTGGCCCGGTGTGCGGCCCAAGTGCCGCCTCTAAACGTATTCAACTATCGAAATATCATCTTCTTCGTTTCTTCTTCTTTTTCTTTTTGCGCGACGAACCCGGCAAACCGGCGGGCAAGCCGGCCATCATCGGGTCGCCGCCACCTTCCATTCCGGACGCGCCCATCATCCGCCGCATCATTTTTCCGCGCAGCCCGCCGCCGCTGAACATGCCCTGCATCATCTTGCGCATTTCGGTGTACTGCTTGATGAGCGCGTTCACCTGCTGCACCGTCGTGCCGGAACCGCGCGCGATCCTGCGGCGCCGGTTAGCATTCAGGATGATGTGATTCAGGCGCTCTTCGCGCGTCATCGAATCGATGATGGCTTCGGTGCGCTTCAGCTCCTTCTCCATCATCTCTGACTGCTCGTCAGTAAGATCGGGCATGCCGACGCCGCCGAGCAACTGGTCCGGCAACAGCTTGAGAATTTTTGAGAAAGAACCGAGTTTCTTTACCTGCGTGAGTTGCGAACGAAAATCGTCGAGCGTGAACTGGTTCTTCTGCAGCTTCTCAAATTGAGCTTCGGCATCAGCTTGATCGATCTTGTCCTGGACCTGTTCGATCAAGGACAGCACATCACCCATGCCGAGAATCCGCTGCGCGACCCGATCAGGATAGAAGGGTTCAAGCGCATCGTACTTCTCGCCGACGCCGACGAATTTAACCGGCTGCCCGATGACTTGCTTGATCGAAAGCGCCGCACCGCCGCGCGCATCGCCATCCATCTTCGTCAGCACGACGCCGGTGATCCCGATACGTCGATGAAACTCTTCGGCCGATCGCACCGCGTCCTGGCCGGTCATGGCATCCGCCACAAAAAGGATTTCCACCGGATGCGTTTCGCTCTTGATCCTGACTAGCTCCTCCATCAACTCGTCATCGATATGAAGGCGTCCGGCCGTGTCGATCAAGAGCGTGTCATAACCAGTATCGCGCGCGTGCTGCAAAGCTCCGCGCGTCAGCTCGAGCGGATCGTTCGTTTCAGGCTTTTCAAAGATCGATTGGCCAGTCGCTTTGGCGATGACCTTTAACTGTTCGCGCGCCGCGGGCCGGTAAACGTCAGTCGAAAGCAACAAGGGCTTTCGTTGCTGGTTCTGCGCCAGCCAGCGCGCAATCTTTCCGGTCGAAGTGGTCTTGCCAGAGCCCTGCAGCCCGACAATCATCACGACGTTCGGACTCGATTTTGTGAATACGAGTCGCGACGATGTCCCGCCGAGCAGTTCGACCAGTTCCTCAAAAACAATCTTGACGACCTGCTCGGATGGCTTCAGCTCGAGCCAAACCTGTTGTCCTTCGGCCTTCTCTTTGACCGACGCGATGAAGTCTTTCGCGACTTTGTAATTGACGTCGGCTTCCAGCAGCGCCAGCCGAATCTCACGCAGCGCCGCGTCGACGTGTTCCTTGGTCAGGACGCCTTCGCCGCGCAGGTTCTTGAGCGTCCGCTTGAGCTTGTCGGAAAGAGACTCGAACATACATCAGACAACAATTCCGACCAACGCGGAAACAAGCATGATAGGGGCCGTATTAAGGGGTGTCAAGAATAGAACGGCTATTTGATTGGTCGTCGTTGCGGCGATTTTAGATCGGCCAAGCTGATTGCTTGACGCGATGATCCGATCTCAATCGCTGCACGCCGCAAACAATGCCGCTTTGAGATACGATTGCCCGCAATTCTCAGTTTCGCGCTTTTTATTGCTGTGCTTTTTAGGCGCGTAAGAAATCAGACAGTGACGCCGAGCGACTGTCTATGCTATCGTGCGCACGTTCTGCTGGTAGTCTGCGCCTGAAGTGACTGTCCCGCCCCGGTCATTTGACGTGAAAGGCGCGCCTCATTGTGCGTTTACTGATACTTCATTTCAAGGGTAGAGGTGTGCGCTCGAGGTCGCTCGGCAAGGAATAGGCCCGCTTGTATAAGGACAAAGACAATCGAAGTTCGACTGTCGTTGATTTGAATGGCGCGCGCGCGCGACTCAATTCAACGGCAGGAACGACCACGCCGGAGTCGCTCGAGACCGAACTCAGCGCGATTCGGGATCTAATTGACCAGGGACTGAGCACCGAGGCGCGCCAGCGTCTCAACGTGCTGTTGTCGGCGGCGAGGACACATCGCGCCCTGCTGGCACAAGCACGGCTCGCCTTGTCACTTGCTCTCGAGATGCAGGGCCAGTTTCGCGAGTCTCTCGAAGCCATCTCAATGTACGAAGACGCTGACCTGCGCGCACAGCTGGACACGGAATTAAGCACGCGGGTGCAAATTCAGATCGCTCTCGCTTACAACTACAATCGCGATCACCCGAAAGCAATCTCGTTGTTGAAAGCCGCGCTTCGTGATTTGCCTGAACCAGGCCCAATCTCCGGCGCGGCTTACACCGCTCTTGCGCGTGTCTATCGGACCATCACGGAATATTCGATTGCCCGCGACTATTCTCAACAGGCTCTCGATTGTTACCGGCAGAGCGGTGACTGGCGCGGATTGGCCGAGACCTACTTCGGTCTGGCAATCGCTGATATTCAGGAAGGCAAGTACGAAGCGGCGATTCAGAATTTCAGTCAGACGATTCAACTGGTCGGGGATCGTCCGGCCACCTATCTTCTCGGTCGCACCTATTCGAACATGGCCGGCGCCTGCTATTTCCTCAAGCGGCCGCAGGACGGCATTCGCTATCTCGAAAAGGCAATCGATTATTACGAGCGCACTGATCACAGGGCCAGCGCCGCCGAAGCCTACAACAATCTGGCGATCAATCTCGTCCTCATCGGCCAGTGGGACCGCGCGCAAGCAGCGCTGGAACGCGCGCTCTCAATCGCGCAGGCAGTAGATGGTCCGGAACATCCGATGATTCTCGATTCGCTCGGCGAACTCTTGATGCTCCGCGGTGATTTAAAAGAATCGCGAAACCTGCTCGAACGCGCCGTCGCGCTGGCCACTGAAAAAGGCCACAACTGGTATCGCTGCCAGACCCACCGCACGCTCGGCCGGTGTTGCCTGGCGATGGACCAAATCGAATCAGCGCTGACGCAGGCCAGGAGCGCGCTCACCCTGGCTGAATTGATCGGCGATCGTCAGGCCATCTGTGAATCGCGTCTGTTGCTCGGCGAGGCAGCGTTGCAGTCGGGGTTCGCGAATACGACCGACGCCGAGTTGCAAACCCTGGATGAGTTAATAACCGATTCGCAAACTGATCTATTGCTCGCGGGTGAAACCCAGCGCTTGCACGGTTTGGCTGAGATGCACAAGGGCGATTCAGCCATGGCCGCGCAACATTTCGGCCGCAGCGTTTCGATCTTCGATCTGCTGGGCGATCGCTATCGCAGCGCCCGCGCGCATTACGACCTGGGCCGCGCGTACGCGAGGGCGCAACCTGATAGTGCCGCCGAACATTTTGCGCGGGCCACAAACATCTTCCGTGAATTAGGCGCACGGCTCGATCTCGCGCGGGCCGAAGAGGCCGCGGCGACGCTCGACCGGACCACTCACGCGCAATCGCGACACAGCGAAACAGTCGCGCAACTGCTGACGTTGCGGTTAGCCGAAGCAGTAGCCTCGCGCGAACTGTTACTGCATGAATTGGCTGCCGTGATTCGTCAGGAGACGCGCTGCCACAGTCTCGCGATTCTCGACGAACAGCGGGTGATTGTCAGCCACGGTTTGAATGAAGCTGAAAGCGCGGAATTGGCTGGCGCAATTTCCGCCGCGCAGACAGAGACTCAACTTAAATCGCTGGCTGAACGAATGGACACGGCGTTGATAACGCTCAAACCAAACAATGCGCCGCATGCCGTGCTGGCGATCTCACCACGCGACGCCGCCGAACTCGGCGAAGGTTTGTCGCTCAATCCATTGCTGCGAGTCGTCGAGTTGGGAATGGACCTTTGCGCTTTGCGCGAGCGCACCCGGGCGACTGCCTCGGGCGCCGATGAATCTGACGCAGCCGGGGCGAGTTTGATGCCCGGCTTCATCCACTCCAGTCCGGCCATGACGCGGCTCGTCGACGAAGTGCATAAGATTCGCTCGTCGGACGTGACGGTCCTGGTGACCGGCGAATCGGGCACCGGCAAAGAACTCGTCGCGCGCGCCATACACGCTCTGTCCTCGCGCCGCGAGAAAGTCTTTGTGCCCTTCAACTGCACCGCGGTTCCCAAAGAACTTTCTGAAGGATACTTGTTCGGCTATCGGCGCGGAGCTTTCACCGGCGCAGTGAGAGATTCAGAGGGCGTGATTCGCGCCGCCGCCGGCGGCACTCTGTTTCTCGACGAAATTGGCGACCTGCCGATCGATGTACAACCGAAACTTTTGCGGTTCCTGCAAGAGGGTGAAATTCAACCTTTGGGCGAACAAAGACCAATCAAGGTCGACGTGCGCATCATCGCCGCCACGAACACCGATTTGGAAGAGATGGTGGCCCAGGGCCGCTTCCGCGAAGACTTATATTATCGATTGAACGTGATTCGCCTGCGCGTGCCGCCGCTGCGTGAACGTCGTTCGGAGATCCCCGCGATCGTCACCTATTACCTTAATCACTATGCGGCGAAGTTTGGGCGCCGGGACATTCAAATTGCCCCGGCGGCGAACGACCTTTTGATGGTCGGCGATTGGCCGGGAAATGTGCGCCAACTTTGCAACGAGGTGCAGCGGCTCGTCGCGCGAGCTGAAGATGGCCTGCTCATCGACGTCGAACATCTCTCACCGGAATTGCGCCGCCTGAGCACACCGATGGCGCCCGCTTCGTTTACGCCGCTGGCGGCCGGAGGGTCGGGCGTGACGGTGCCTTTGCAGAACACCACGCTGGCCGAAGCGTTGGCCGAAGTTGAACGTCGGATGATCGCGGCCGCCTTGCGCAAGCATAACGGCAACATCTCGCGGGCCGCACGCGAACTGGGATTAACGCGCCGGGGCCTCTATCTGAAGCTCGACCGCCTGGAAATGACGGCGAGCGCCTGAGCGCATCCAACTCTTTCCGCAACCTTAGTCATCTCTTAACGTGTAAATGTGAGGAGCTGCGAGCCGATTCGTTTGCGCCGGTTCGCGCCCCGCGTGTATCCTTTTCAACAGTCAGTAGGAAGTAATGAGCACCAGACTCAACCTCGCCAGCAAACCCTTTCGTAACCGCGTGTTGCCGTGGACGGTGACCGCTTTGGTCGCGATTTCGTCGATCACGGCCCTTTTATATATCGCGCAATCGACGTTCAAAATGTACGGGAGCATTTCGGGAACGCAAAAGGATGTCACCCAGTTGCGCACCGAGCTCGATTCATTGTTAAGAAAACAAAAAGCCGTCGAGATCGCGCTCACCGCGGATCAAAAACGTGAATTGAAATATGCGCACGGCCTGGTCGATCGCAAAGGATTTTCATGGTCGCGATTGTTCACCGATCTCGAGTCATCACTGCCCGGCGAAATCAGAGTGACCAAGATCGCGGTCAAAGGCGTCGGGGTCCAGGATGGCCGGCCAGCAGCCGATCTCGATCTGGTGGTGGCCAGCAAGTCTGCGTCAACCGTCACGCAAATGATCGAGAACATGGAGTCGCAGGGAATGTTTCGCGCCGAACTGGTGTCGGAGAATCCCCAGCGGGGCAAAGGCGAATCGAGTTCCGAGTATGACCTGAACGTGCACTACGTCCCGCGCAACGGTTACGCGATTGAGCCGGCGGCCAAACGCACCGTCGACACTGCCGCAGTAGGGGGCAAGACCCAATGAGCCAGGAGCAACCCACCGCCGGCAATCAAGCTGCTCCGCGGCGAACGACCTCGAGTTCGTTTGCCCAGATAAGCCGGAGCCGGGCCGTGCAAAGCATCGGAGTGCCCGAACTGATCGGTCTGATTGGCTCAGCCTTCCTGGCGGTGCTGGTCGTCTTTGCGTACCTCTATTTCTATCTGCCGGCAAACTCGCGACGAGTTTCTCTCGAACTCGAACGCACACGTTTGCAGGCACTGGTGCAATCCGAGCGTACAAAAGTTCAGGAGGATGACACGACCAGTCAAAGTGTGGCGCAAATCAATGCGAGTCTGGGGGACTTCGAAAGTAACTGGTTGGCGGTGCCGAGTTCCGGACGCATGTCGCTCTACACCGTGCTGAACGATCTCATTAAGAGCAATGGATTGCGAAACACGGCGGGGCCGAGTTATTCGCCACTCGAAGTGCTGGGCACCAAGACGCAGGCCCAACCGGGAATCACCGCAGAGAAGCAGAGCGTCGCTAAGTGGCAGAGCATCTATCCCGGCATCGCCGTCTCAGTCACCGTTGAAGGTTGGTATCCCAACATTCGCCACTTCATTCGCGATATCGAAACCAGCCGGCAGTTTCTGATTATTAATGCGATCGAACTCGAAGGCGTGAAGCTATCGGGGGTGACGCAGGATCAACCGCTCGCAGCCACGCCATCACTGCAACCGAAAACCACGAAGAACTCGAAAGCCACGACGACCAACGTCACGCCGGCGCCTGAGATTTCCGGCGGCCGCGGCGGACTGGTCAGCCTGCGATTGGACCTGGCCACTTATTTTCAGCGGCCGGAAGCAAGACAAGCGGCGACAAATTGATTATGAAGCTTTCCGATCCGAACAATCCTAACGAGAAGAAAAAGATGATCGCTGCGGCGGCGTTAGGTTTGGGCGCGCTCATCGTGCTCGGTTACGTCTTCTTTGGAGGATCGTCCACGCCGGCAAATAACTCCAATCGGATCGCCCAGACTTCGCCGCCGCCGCGATCGCCGACTACCGGAGTTCCGGTCATAGACGACAGTGTGGCGGACGCAAATTGTTCATACTGTCAAAAGATCGTCTACCCCGGAACGATGCCGGCCGTGTCGGAAGCGAGTCGCAACATCTTCGCTTTTTACATTCCGCCATCGCCAACTCCCAAACCGCTGCCGACGGCGCCGCTACCAAGTCCAACTCCGCCGCCGCCGCTCATCGCCTCGTCGCTTTCACCCGCGAACGTGTATGCGGGCACACCTGCCGATTTTTCTTTGCAGGTGAATGGCGACAAGTTCACGCCGGCAGTTCACGTTTTTGTCGATGGCCGCGATTTGCCGACCCGGTTCATCAGCGCGCAACAAGTGTTCACTACCGTGCCCGCGAACGTGATATTGAATCCCGGTACACGGCAGGTCGAAGTTCGCACGCCAGATCGAAGGCTGTACTCGAATTTGTTATCGATCAATGTAACGCCGGCGCCGGTACCGAATTACGCGTACGTCGGATTGATTGGCAAGCCGCGTTACAACGACACCGCGGTGCTACAGGACAAGAGCAACAAAGAATTCCTGAACGTGCAGCGCGGCGATCCCGTCGGCAACCGCTTCAAGGTGGTGAGCATCTCCGACAAGGAAGTGAAGTTGATTGATATCAATTTGAAGATTACCCATAGGATTTTCTTTTCGACGGATCAAGCCTCTGGCGGACCTTATCGTCCACCTGCCCGAACCGTCGATGACGAGCCATAATTATGCGTCCTGATTCTCATTCATGCGTGGATGTCAGCGAGCGTGGATACGCGCTTGTCTCGCTGCTGCTGGTGATGAGCCTGCTGGCCCTCTTTGCGCTCGGCGCCGCCGAAAATGTCCGCCAGCAGGGACAGCGAGAACGCGAAAAAGAGGCCATTTTTCGGGGGGAACAGGTCGCCGACGCCATTCGGGCCTACTACCGCTACCGCGGTGCGCAAGGCGTGAATTCCCTGCCAAATACGATCGATGATTTGCTCGAGGGCATTCCCAGAGGAACCAAAAAACTTCAAATCCTTCGCAGCGAAGCCGCGCATGATCCGCTTTCGAGTTCCGGCGAATGGAAGTTGATTGGCCCAACCTCTGACAGCGTCAGCGCCTTTGTAAAAGATCTGACCGTCTACTCCGGCGGCACGCCACCCACACCACGCGGCGACATGCAACGACTCGCGTCTGTCATTCCGCAAATGTTGAATGTGCTCGACACCGGATCGAGCGGCACCGGCCGCGGAGGCGAAGACGATTCCGCCGACTCGTCTGGTCCATTCCTCGGTGTCACCAGTCGCAGCCAACGCAACTCCGTGATGACTTATTACGGAATCGATCATCACGACGGCTGGGTCTTCACTCCACTATTCAGATAGCGTCTGCGGCGATCCGAATTGATCGATCACGACCGATCGATTTCGGCAATTCACCGACTCTTACACTCCGATCAAAAACGATTTCGACTCACGATCACGCGCAGAAAAATTTTCGCTCGCAGTAATAAGTTGTTGACAACGATCTAATTAAGGTTTATATAGCAAGATGTTGTGCGCCGTTCTCTCTAGACCACAAGACACATCGAAGTACATTATCTTGTGGTCATTAACCTGAAACGAAGAAGGAGAACTACCAATATGGCAACTAAGAAGAAGGCCGCGAAAAAGGGCGGTTCCAAAAAGGGCGGCAAGAAAGCCGCTAAGAAGAGATAGCTCGTTCAAGCAGGAAACAACGACCACGTTCAAGTGGCGCACATCCTATGAGGCCTTGAAGGCCCTTTAAAGGAACGGCGAAAGCTTCGAGCCCGCCGTTCCTATTATTTTGTGCTCACCAGTTTTCCCTCTCGAAGTTCTCACATCACTCGTCACACTTTCTCAATCGTTCGTGTATGCTCTCGCTGATGTTGAGCGTTGCCCTCGTCGAGCCCGAAATACCCCAGAATACTGGGAATATTGCCCGACTCTGCGCCGCAACCAGAACCCCGCTGCATATCGTTGGCGTGACCGGGTTTCGCATGGATGACCGGGCCGTGCGGCGCGCCGGGTTGGATTACTGGGATGAGGTCTCAATCACCCGGCATCGTGACCTGGAGGAATTACAAGCATCACAACCGCACGCGCGAACGCTTTACTTCTCGACCAAGGGCGAACGCTCACTCTGGGATTACAGATTTGAGAGAGACGATTGTCTCGTGTTTGGCCCTGAGACGAGAGGTTTGCCCGAACCACTCTTGAAAGCGAACTGGGATCGCTGCCTGACAATTCCGATGCTCAACCGAAATGTACGCAGCTTGAATCTGGCCAACGCGGTATCCATCGCACTCTATGAGGCGCTGCGACAACTCCAAACAGCCCGGGGCTAGTCTCTATTATTATTTTCTGATGACGGCGACTCATCGTCATCGTCTTCGTCATCGCGATAGATCTCATAATTCGTCGCGTCATCGTAATAGTAAGACCGTGGTTTTTCGTCAGCCCCGGCCGGTTCGTTTTTGTGCTCAGGTTTGGATTGTTCGTTAAGGTGATCCATCATTTGAGACGTGCCGTTTCAACTTCCTAAAATATACCCGATCACGGACGTTGCGATCTCGTCGTTAACTCACGCCGAACAAGTTGCTCACCTTTTGAGTGGTGGCGCCAGTTTGATCCAATTGCGCGAAAAGAATAATTCACCGCGCGACTTTTTTGCCGACGCTTCGGCGGCGCTGCGTTTAGCGCGGACTGCCCGCGCCACGATAATCATCAATGACCGCGTCGACATCGCGCTAACGCTCGGAGCATCCGGCGTGCATTTAGGACAGACGGATCTGCCGGTGAAGGCGGCCCGCCAACTTCTCGGGCCTCGAGCGATCATCGGCTACTCGACGCACAACCTCGATCAAGTGCGCGAAGCTTTGGACCTGCCGATTGACTATCTGGCGTTCGGGCCCGTGTTCCCAACGCGAACCAAGAAAAATCCCGATCCGGTCGCGGGCCTGAATCAACTCCAGGCGGCAAAAGCGCTCGCGGGCGATCTTCCTCTCGTAGCTATCGGTGGAATCCGCCAGTCAAACCTGGCCGATGTCTTCGCGGCGGGCGCTGATTCGGCCGCCATTATCTCAGAAATCCTTTCGACACCCCGGGACATCGCCACAAATCTCCGGAAAATGGTTGAATCTTAGTGCGGCCAACGACGCTTAACATTTTTTGCTTGCGTTTTGTTCGGGCGATCCGTCAGAATGAGTACGCCGGTCTCACTCCGGCGCTTCGCGATTCAAGTTGTCCTTGATCCCACGCCTGATCTATGAGCTTCTTCGATCTGCCACCGATTATCGAACGCATGCTGCTGGTCTCTGACAAGATCAGCGACCTTAATTTCTCTGTCGGTCAATTGCCGCAGGTTGAAATCAACGGCAAGCTGACGCCCGTGCAGCCTCTGGGCATGCAAAAGCTCACGCCTTATCAGACAGAAATCATCGCCATGACGCTGCTGCAGGAGAACCCTGAAGCGGCTGATAAACTGGTGAAGACGGGCACGGCGGACCTCAGTTACTCACTCCCCTCGCGCGCCCGATTCCGCTGCAACATATTCCAGCAGCGCGGGGTGTACTCGATTGTCATGCGCGTGATTCCCACCGACATACCTTCACTCGGGTCATTGAATCTGCCGCGGCAACTATCGGACATAGCCGAACTCCGGAACGGATTGGTCTTGATCACCGGTCCAACCGGTTCGGGAAAGAGTTCGACGCTGGCAGCAGTCATCGACATTATCAACGAAACGAAGCACTACCACGTGGTCGCGATCGAAGACCCGATCGAGTATCTGCACGTGCACAAGAACTCGACCATCAATCAACGCGAAGTCGGACATGACACGAAGGATTTTCCATCGGCCCTGCGGGCAGCCTTGCGCCAGGCGCCAAAGGTGATCCTGATTGGTGAGATGCGAGACTTCGAAACCACCGAGATTGCGCTCGAAGCTGCCGAGACCGGCCATCTGGTGCTCTCGACTCTGCACACGATCGATGCGTCAAAGACCGTCGATCGCATTATCGGTCTTTATCCCAAGAACGAAGAGCCGGTGATCCGCACCCGCCTGGCGCAGACATTTCGTTACATCATTTCGCAACGATTGATTCCGCGCGCAGACATGCGTGGACGAATCGCCGCGGTGGAAGTTCTGCAATCAACTCCGCGCACCCGTGAATACATCGAGAATGGCGAAGCCGAAGGCAAGTCACTGCTCGACGCGATGCGCGATGGAAAGCTCGACGGCATGCAGGACTTTGACACCGTCATTAGAGATTTCATCGAGCGCAACATTGTCACCCGCGAAGATGGTTTGGCGTTTGCGACCAACCAGAACAACCTGCTGCTATCGCTCAAGGGTCTGACTTCCGGAGAAGACTACATGCGCGCCGAAGCAAGTGTCGTCGCCAATCAAGCTTCTCAGTTACCCGCTGGTTTCAGTCTCAACGACTAGGTCTTACTCGATTCACTGACATGGTTCTCATTTGTCCACAATGCAGCGCCCGTTTACAACTTGATGACGCGAAGGCGCCGTCACGCCCGTTCTCGGTCCGTTGTCCAAAATGTCAGGCGAGTGTCAATCATTCGCCCGTCCCCGTTGGGGAAACGAATGTGCCGGCCGAAGAGATGCCGGCGGCCCACGCATCTGAGTCTTCCATGCGATTTGAAGCGCCCACGGCCGCGCCGCGATACAAGCAGCGAGCTGAAAACAACATCGCGGTGACTGCGGACGAACCGATCGGTGATTTGGCGAGCATTGCGAAAGTGCTCGCGGCTGCGCTTCAGCATACGCCGCATCCCGACGGGGCCAACCACAAGCGTCCGAAATGGGACCGGCGCAAGGCCCTGGTTTGCGCGAGCCCTGCGTATCGAGAAGCGATCGCTGAATCGCTGGCCAATAACGAATACGATGTGTTCGTAGCAGCTACGACGGTCGAAGGGCTGGGACGGATGCGCGAAGAAAAGGTGGATGTGATCGTGTTGGATGCGAACTTCGATCCGGTTGAGCAAGGCGTCGCGTTCATCACGCGCGAGGTGCGGTTGTTGCGGCCTTCCGAACGGCGACGGCTTTTCCTCGTCTATCTGACCTCAGGTGTTCGGACTATGGATTTGCACGCGTCGTTTCTGCAAAACGTCAACATGGTGGTGAATCCATCGGACCTCGAACAGTTCCCGGACGCGCTCGAGCTTTCAATTCGGCATTACAACGAGTTGTATAAGCCTTTCAATCGCGCGCTCGATATAACCCCAATCTAGCCGTTACCGACAACCTAGTCTCATTAACACGTCGCGAAACGCGGCGTGTTTTTGCATTAGTTTGAGATAAAGCGCTTCGTCACGGCCGGCCTTAGCCCGAATCACGCGGGCCGCCAGTTCCTTTTGCTCTGCCGGCCAGGCAATCAGATCACGATCCGACGCGAGGACCAACGACAGGTTCCGGAGAGCCGACAGTTCCTCGTCATTCCAACCTCTGGTGTTGATTCTCAGCGCGCGCGTGACAGTCTGCGCAGATCGATTTCGGATTTCCTCACCGTCGCTTTCATATTTCTCGGCCATGCTTCGCTGCACGGCCAGCCCGATGTTGCGAACTTCGAAATTGTCCCAGCGGCCTCGCGATTTCTGCGGCGACAGCTCGAACAACATGTGGCCGGCAGCGAGTTTTCGTAAGGTTGCGGCTGAGGTCCGGTAGCCGGAATCTTTCGCGGCCTGCACTTCCTCGCGTTCCGTCAGCTTCATCAGCTCAGGCTTTACCGGACGAAAGCCAAGCTTGCGATAAAACCAGAACGCGCCCGATTCAATCCCTTCCTCGTTCTCGTGGCCAACCTGATACGGGTCGATCGAGAAAACGTTGACGCCCAGCAATTGACGCATCAGACGCAGAATGCGCGCGTAAAGCCAGGCGGTTTCGCCGTCGCGAAAAGTGTAGTAGAGATTGAAACCGCTCTCCATCCGTTCGCAAATCGACAAGCCTTCGAAGTAGCCGACCGGCACGCCGTTCTTGAACATCATCGCTGCGTGATATGCGCGCAACGGCAGACGATTCGCCGACGGGACACCCATCACATAGACCATTGTGCCGCGGCCGATGTCAGCCTTGATTACGCGACGAGCATCGCCGAAAGTGAAACCGTGCAGCTCCCGATATCGAACCGCCGATGTTTCGCGAGCGACGTCGATAATCTCCTGGCCTTGCTGTGGTGAGATTGTTTCGATCGGAATCGGCGCTGACGAGAGCTCTTGTTGGAGTGAAATGTCGCGGCGCGCGATCAACGGCGAGTTGTGCATGAACGGTTTCGGAGCCGCGATGCGCAACGAGGTTCGCGACGAGCGAACCCCATACGTCCACGTCACGTGCAGTTTCAGGCCGTCATAAAGATTGGCCTTCGCTTTTTCCGGCAGCGGCAGCGACTCAAACCGGCTCAACAGCCACGTGAGTTCGCGTCGACGGCCTTTCACCGCGCGCACCCATTCGCGATACGGCACATGCGCTTCGACCATCGCGTCGTCTTCGAGCAACGGCATGAATCGAGCCATCGTTGCGCCGAATCGATCCTCTTCTTCAAACCAATCCCAGTCGATCGAAAGCTGGGCGGGAAAGTTTTCTACCAACCAGCGGACGATTGCATAACTGAAGTTGCTGGTCACCGATCCGCCGGCGATTCCGGAAACCTCGGGATCGTCGATTGCCGAGAGATCCAAATCCTTGTCGACAAGGTCCGCGACGAGTTTGCCGAAACTCTTCAGCATCCTCTCAACTCGTTTGAGGTGTGCGCGCCCGCGCGGATAGGCACGCATGAAGAGCAGCGATTCATGCAGACGGATCAGGTCAGCGGCGTCATCAATCTTCGCCTTCTCTAATCGAGAGAGCATTGCGTTGATCTTCGCCTGCGGCAGATCAAAGTCGCGCTTGGCAGTTTCGAGAATATCGAGGAGTTGGTCGGTTGTGCGCACGGGAATCGCCGGAACAAATCAACTGGCTCGCAGTCTAACGATGTAACTCAGGAAGCGAGTTGTAAATTGAGAAAGCAGCCGTCTCCGATCACTTCAGTTTCACCAGAGTCGCCAGCTTAAAGGTGCTTGCGCATGAACGTCGCGATCTTCCAAGCGTCGATCGCTTTCCAGGGCATTTCCGCCGTCGTGTAGTGTCCGCATGACAGCCAAACGACATCGAGATCGATGCCCAGCGATTTGATTTTGGCAATCACTTCTTTCGACATCTCCACCGGAAATGTCAGATCGTAACGCGCGGCAATGAAGCGCATGGGCCGGCGCTTCATCTCGAGCAAACGCGGAACAAACGGCATCGGACTGATCGGATTCCAAAACTCGCGCAACTCCTCCAGCGTCACATGCGGTTCAAGACTCTCCTTCACGTGGTGGGTCGAGATGCCCTTCCAAACCACATCCGCAAAATAACCTGACACGTGATTGAAGGTACCGACGTTAATGTCTTCGTCATGAGCAAACGCGAGAAACGCAGTGCACGACCCGATACTCGTTCCCAGGATGCCGATGCGCTCGTAGCCTTGTTGCTTCAGCCAACGCACAGCCGCGCGCGTGTCGAGCACTGCCTGTCGCATCGACTGAATTGTGCGGCCGATGTTTGAACTTACCAGGTGCTCGGCGCGCTCGAGATCGGGCGGACGCCTTTCTTCGTGATAAGGCAGCGTGAGTCGCAACGCCGCCATTCCCAGACCGTTGAAAATGCGGCAGGCTTCGACGTGGCTGTCCGGCTGAGCATTCCACTGCGGCAGAACCACGACGGCCGCGCGCGGCTTATTTTTCCGCTCCTTGCGCGGCGTGAACAGACGCGCACGGACAACATTGTTCTCAGGCGATGGGGTCTTGATGGCGCTGGTCCAGACCAATTGATCGCCGTTGAGCTGATAGTCTTCTATTTGCGACAGTGAATAGAACGCTTCGCTGTCCGCCATCGCGCGCTCAGAGTAAGCGCGAAACAGTCTGCGCGGATCGCTGCCATTGACGTGGTCGCTGATAAATTCCAGCCCCCACTGAAACGGCCGCACAATCCGATTGTCGTCCTTTTTGGTGTGCGCAATTTCTCGCGCGCGCATCCATTTCCCGAACAAGACCCGAAACCTCCAAAAAACAGCGACAGTCATCGTACGGGGCGATTGGCCCATAATCAAGGCAACAAAACTGTGAAAACAAATTGTGGCCGAGGATATTCCGCTAAATCGCGAAATATGTTATTAACGGATCAGCTTAAATCAACCCCTTTAGCGAAAACCGTTTCCCCGGGCTGTAGTCAGTTCTCAGTGGAGGTCTCTTTGCCGGTGCCCAACCGCGGAACCATCAATCGAATTCGCGCCACTGTATTCATTGGCTTGCTGCTGACGCTGGCGACTATTGGCGGTTGTCTGCCCAAGCCGTTGTCCGAAGGCGGCGCCGGCGGCGTCAACATCACGCTCTACGGCTTTTCGATCATGAAAGAGCCGCTCGAGAAAGCGATTTATCCGGCGTTCGCGGCCAAGGCCAAACGTGAACACAACATCGACATTCATTTCACTTCGTCCTTTGCCGGCTCTGAGACGGTGACCAACCAAATTCTCCAGGGCGTTAAAGCGCAGGTCGCGATTCTTTCGATCGAGCGCGATGCTGATCGGCTGAAGCAGGGTGGCTTTGTCACTTCTGATTGGCATCTGCTGCCGCAACAGGGCATCGTCAACAAAACTCCGTTTGTGATTCTGGTGCGCAAGGGAAATCCGAAGGGCATTCATGACTTCAATGATCTCGCCAAGCCCGGTGTCAGATTAATTCATCCCGATCCGGGAAGTTCGGGCGGCGCGCAATGGTCGATTCTGGCGATGTATGGATCAGAACTCGTGAAGTCAAAACAATCGTCGGGCGGGGAAGATCGCACGCGCGCGTTGACGATGCTGCAGGCGATATGGCGCAACGTCATTTCCACTCCGGCGTCGGCGCGTGAGGCGCGCACCACCTTCGAACTCGGCAACGGCGACGCGTTGATAACCTACGAACTCGATGCGCTCATGATGAAGCAAGCTAACGCCAACGCCGATGCGGAGATTGTGATTCCGGAGGCGACCATCTTCAGTGAGCATCCGGCGGTGGTCGTCGATCGAAATGTTTCGGCGGTGGATCGCCCGGTCATCGATGCCTTCATGCAATATTTGTGGAGCGAAGAAGCACAGCGCGCTTTTGTGAAATTCCATTTCCGCTCGGTCACCAACGACGCGCTGAATCAGGAAAACAAGGAACTCGCAACCATCAAGTATCCGTTTACAGTCAACGATCCGTTGCTGGGCGGCTGGGGCCGCGCGTTCCCGGAGATTATTGAAGGCATCTTTCGGGACCAGGTGCAGAAAAGAAAGTAGATGACCACAAAGATACGAAGACCCGAAGGAAAGTCGAAGAAGTACCCGGCAGGAATGTTCGATGTGCTTAAGTGTTTAGACTCATGCGCTGTTGCTCTCCTGGCTCTTCGTGGCTTCGTGACTTTGTGGTGAAGACTTCCGAATGAGGATCAGATCGATCAGACACGTTCGCGGTTTTGATGTGGCGCGGCCGATTAGCATCGGCATGATGCTCGGTATCATGCTGCCGCTGGTCCTGTTGCCACTGCTTTCGATTTTCGTCTATGGATTCGGAAAGGGCGCAGGACCATTTTTCTCATCGCTGGTAGCTCCGGAAGCTGTGTTTGCCTTAAAGCTTTCAATCGCCACCAGCTTTTGGGCGACGGTCTTCAACGTGGTCTTCGGCCTGTTCGCCGCCTACGTGCTCTCACGCTACGATTTTTGGGGACGCAACGCGGTGATCGTCACGATCTCTTTGCCGACCGCGATTCCGACCGCGGTGGCCGGCTTCGCGTTGCTCCTGCTTTGGGGCAAATACGGCATGATTGGCCGTTTCTTTTCCGAGAACCAGCAAATCATGTTCACGCCATACGCGATCATTCTGGCGAATATCTTCGTCACGTTTCCGCTGGCCTTCGGCGTCATCAAGCCGGTATTCGACACGATGAGCCGTTCACTCGAAGAAGCGTCCGCGACTATTGGCGCGACTCGCTGGCAAACATTCTGGCACGTCACACTGCCGAGTCTGCGCGGCGCGATTGTTTCGGGCGCGTTGCTGACGTTCGCTCGCGCCGTCGGCGAATTCGGCTCGACCATTCTGGTCTCAGGAAATCTCGCCGGGCGCACGCAGACCGCGCCGCTTTACATCTTTGCGAAATTCAATGAAGGACAGATTGAAGCCGCGAATGCGATCGCCATCGTGCTCGCGTTGCTTTCATTCGTAATTTTCAGCGTGCTGTTCTTTGCGCGCGACTGGCTGGAGTTCGAAACGCAGGAAGCATGAAGCCGAAAATGAAATTGGCCAAAGAGTCAGGCGACCTGCATGTGTCGTGGGTGCCTGAACGCGAAACGTCTTCGGGCGTCGCGGCCAGCGTGCGCCACGTCAGCAAGCGCTTCAAGAAAACCTCTGTGCTCGAAGACATCAGCTTTGATGTGTCTGAAGGTGAATCGCTGGTGTTGCTCGGCGCCTCGGGCAGCGGCAAGACCACCATCCTCAGAATTATCGCCGGCCTCGAACAGCCGGACAGCGGTTACGTAATTCTGCACGGCCAGGACGTTACCGATTTGCCGGCCCGCGAACGCGGCGTCGGCGTCATCTTTCAATCGTATGCCTTGTTCCCACGCATGACGGTCGAAAAGAATATCGCCTTCGGATTGAAGATTCGTCGCCGCCCGCGCAAAGAACGACGTGAGACAGTCGATAATCTGATCAAGCTGGTGCAGCTCGAACAACATCGCAAGAAATATCCCTGGCAGCTTTCCGGCGGCCAACAGCAACGCGTCGCCATCGCGCGGACGCTCGCCTATAAACCGCAAGTGCTGCTGTTCGACGAACCCTTTGGCGCGCTCGATGCACAGACGCGCGTCCACTTGCGGCGTGAGATACGCGGGCTCCTGCGGCAGGTGAAGGTGCCGGCGATTTTCATCACGCACGATCAGGAAGAAGCGCTGGAGCTAGGCGATCGCATCGCGGTGCTGAACGAAGGCAAGCTCGAACAGATCGGCACGCCCGATGACGTTTACAATCATCCGGCAACTGAATATGTCGCCATGTTTCTGGGCGCGGCTAACCTTCTTTTGGGCGTGGCCACGCGCGGCTTTGTTGAGATAGGGACTGCCAGGTTGCCGGCCGAAACCGAGACGCAGAGATTTCGCGACGGCCAATCAGTAAAACTGGTCTTTCGCCCGGAGGATGTTTGCATCAGCCAGGATGCGAACCTGCCCGAAGGATGCCGCCGGCTCACTAACGGCGTGATCGAAGAAGTAAATTTTGTCGGCGCTTACCAAAGGCTCACGGTTCGGCTCGATCTCACTCATCGAAAAGGCGATACCGATGCGCTTTATGAAGTCACCATCAACACCCCTCAACGAATGACCGGAGTTCCCATCATGGCGACGCGACCCAAACCTGAAGCGAACGCGACGCGTTACAAAACGGGCGATCGCGTGGCCATCGGACTCACATCGTTCAGCGTGCTGCCTAATTACACGCTGGCCAGGCAAAGGTAAACACTCATGAAAATCGGGGCGCTCTTCGTGGGCGCAATCTTGCTGTGCACCGCACACGCGACGGGGCAAACGCGTGTCGTTCCCAAGAGCGACACGCAGAGCTGGAACGATGTCCAATTCACAATTCCCCTCAATAAAAAAACTGAGTTCGTGCTCATCGGCACGCTCCGACTCGGCGATGACCTGACGAAACCGGTCGATGAGCGTTGGGGACTTCGATTCAATTACGCGCTCACAAAATACGTTTCGCTGCAGACTCTATATTTTCATCGTGAAGCCCGGCCACCCAACGGCCGGCATGAACGAGAAGAGCGCGGGACCGTCGGCGCAAACCTGCGGGTGCCGCTCGGTAAATTCACTTTCAATACCCGCAACTGGTTCGAGCGGCGCTGGCGCGAGCCGCAAGTCGATTCGTGGCGCTATCGCAACCGGTTACAGCTCGAACATCCATTCAAGATTGGCAAGACGAAATTCGTTTGGATGGTGAGTGACGAGTTCTTTTATGACTGGAGCGTGAACGATTGGGTGCGCAATCGTTTCGCCGTCGGCGTCAATCACACCTTCAACAAGCATTTCACGCTCGACACGTACGTGATGCGACAGAACGACGGCCGTTCACGACCCGGCGACCTGAACATTATCGGGACGACCTGGCGAATTAAGTTATGAAGAAATGCCGGCGTGCGCAGAAAGCGACGAGGGAGTTTTGGATCGTATGCCGTGGTTCAAGGTATTTGAGGAGAGCTATCCAAAGCGCTCGTCTACTTACATTTGAATAGTTCGGGCTGAGCGCCATGCACGAGCGTAAACGTTCCGAGATCTTCCCTGGTCGAGCTGTTCCGGACGTTTAGCGTCATCGTCTGGCCTTTGACTTCGCCCGAAAAAACGACGGCATAACTTGTTTGGTCGCCTTCCCTTACCGGTCCGCCGCGTTCCGGAAATTGCCTGCCCGAAACATTGAAGTGACCCTTCCCGTCGAGAACAATCGTTCGATCGATCGTCGCATGCGCACAGTCATATTCAATCTTCGAGCCTTTCGCAGAGACGTCGAAGCTGATGTGCTGGCCGCCCCAAACGCCTTTAGCCAATGTTCGTTTCTTGAGATTTGCGCTCACAGGAAAACTCACGATTGTCAGTAATACGATGGTTACGCTAATCATTCTTCCGAGGTTTTTCATTTCAGTTAACTCATTGTCGCGCTTCGCGGCGCTGCGCTCAAGGCGAGAAAGAAAAACGGCCCGCCAGAAACTCCGGCGGACCGTTTTCTTTAATTGGCAACGTTGATTTACCTAAACGTCCTGGCGCCGGCAATATTCGAGTAAGCCGAATTGCCTCCGCCATTGAAAGCCCTCACGCGGTAACGATACCTCGTGTTCCGCGAAAGCCCAGTGTTGCTGAAGCTGCTGACGTTCGCACCGACCTGAGCAATCTGCGCAAAGTTCGTGCAGCCACTGCCCTGACAACGCTCGATCGAGAAGCCCTGCTCGTTGTTCGAGTTGTCAGTCCACGCCAGATTGATTTGCGTCTGTGACACCGGAGTCGCCGTCAGGTTGCTCGGCGCAGCGGGCGGCGGTGTTGGTGTCGGAGTTGGCGTCGGTGTTGGAGTAGGCGTCGGCGTCGGCGTACCGCTTGGCGTCGGTGTCGGCGTCGGAGTTGGCAGGCCGCCACAACCCGGGAACTTGAACGAACCGATGCGCGTGCGCCAATTGAAGCTGCCATTCGCAGGGATGTATTCCTGCGTGTACCAGAAAGTGCAGTCATCGATCGGATCGATAGTTAGATCACTGTAGTCTCCCCACCGATTTAACGTCCCGGTTTGACTGCCCGCCCCCGAGAATATGGTGCCCTCAGCTTGAGTTAGTTGATTAAGTGGATCGGTAAACAGACGTCCAGCGTAGCGTATCTGCGGGTTGATAGCTGAACTCGAAGCGCTGTAGCCAAGCGCCAGATTTCCCTGTTGGTCCATCGCCGTGCTGCCCATCCAGCGCCATGTAGTGTCGGGTTGATAGGTGCTTTCCTGAAACTTCGTAACCGGCCCGCTGGTCACATTGCGCAGTTCAAACCAGCGAATCCCGGACACGCCTCCCGAACTGACACTGTAGTTTCCGACAACCGCTTCGTGATCGCCGAAGTTGCGATAAGCCAGACGGAACATCAGGCGGTCACCAATACCATCAACCCTGTTCGTGGTGTTGAGTTGAGGCACACAACTGCGTGTCGTCGGACACAAGAGGGAGAAACCTGCCGCCGGCGGACTCGCAAACAAGGTGAAGCTCGAGTTAGCGGGCGTCACAAAGTCTACGTGGAAATGAAAGACTCGATAAGCACCGGTGCTGGGAAACTCAACAAACGTCGCCGGCGCGCCCACCGGCGGTGGAATTATCCCATCGAGATCGCCTGGCAGATATACATCTTCGTTCGATCCACCGGTAACCCCCGTGGTGATGAAAGTGGCCGGCAAACCCAGTAACATCCTGGCGCGATTGAAGGCGAACGGTTGCGGACCGAGGAAGGCCGTGCCGGAAGAATTGAAGACGTTCATGCTCATGTAGTAAGCATCCGGCCAAACACTCAGGTGCGGATAATCGAAGAAGTTCGAACCCAGGTGGAAAGCGTAACGGTTGTAGCTCCCGGTGGCATCGCTGGTCGTCGAGACCGCAATACATTCGTCAGTCGGCACGCTGGCGCCGGCGAACTGACTGATGACCCAGCGATTGTCGATCTGATCGTACATGACGACTGGATCGCCATCCCCTGAAGTTTCACACAGACCACCGAAACCGCTCCACACAGTGGAAATGGCTGATGGTCCAAGCTGCGATGCACCAGTCGCCTTGTTGAATACCTGATAACCTTCATTGACGATCTGCACATACTGCGTGGCGCCAACTTCACCATTCGTGTCGGGCGGTGCACAGTTGCATCCGACTCCCGGGAACGGAATGCCATCAAAGTTGAGCCCCGTGGCCGGCATGTTCACTTGCGGGACAAAGCTGCCCCCTTGCACGGCCTCGTCAGTCTTGTCCTTGTGTTTCAGGCTGGCTGGAACTTTCGGGTTATCGGGTCCTTCCTTCTCCGCCTTCTTATCAACCTGCTTCTGCTTCATATCGCGCAGCGGTGGCGAAGTATCGTTTTGCATCGATTGTCCGACCGTCACTTCATTGCTTTGTCCCTGGACTGTGTAATTAAAGACAGCCTTCGGATCTACCTTCGGACGGCGAGCCGCCTCGATGACGCTTGGCATAACTACTATCGCAGTCAGTAAAAGCGATGCTACTAGTGCCACGATCAATCCCGCGTATTTCTTCATTTGTTTGCCTCCCAGGTCAGTTGCGAATATTGCCTAACGGTCGGAGTAAGTTCTTGTCAAAGGGGGACTAACTTTGCGTTTGCGAGGGGGACTAACTTTGAGCGACGAGATGATAATGCGAGTCGCGCTTATACGCAAGAAAATTGCAGGCGGCAAACAAATCATGCTCCCAGAAGTGAAAAAAAGGGTGGATATCGAATGATATCCACCCTGAGATTAACCAAATTGGAAGGGCTCAGCTATGGGCAGGTGCTGAGCTTGAAGGTATAGATGTAAGTGTTCCAATTGAAGGTTCCATTTGACGGCAAATACTCCGTGGTGAACACCATCGTGCAACCGTCAACCGGGTCAATACTGATCGTGCTGTAGTCTCCCCAACGAGCAAGGTTGGTCAACTGCGAGCCACTTCCCGCGAGCACGGTCGTCTCGTTGCCCAGCGTGCCCAGCGGATCCAAAGGCGACCGATAAGCATAACGAATGCTCGGCTTGATTGTGCTGCTATTCGAGATGCTATAGCCGACCGCGATACCGCCGGTCTGGTCCATTGCCGCGCTGCCCATCCAACGGAAGTCCGCGCTCGGAGCAAAGGTGCCCTGTTGCCGAATCACCGGGGTAGCTGTGGCCATGGTCTGACCTATCACATTCTGCAGTTCATACCAGCGAATGCCGCTGCCGCCACCACTGGCTACTGAGTGATTTATGACCAGAGCTTCGCGCGTTCCCAGGTTGCGATAGCTAAGTCGATACATCAACCGGTCCGCCAAAGAATCAAGTTGTTGCGAAGTTCCCGGTTGCGGAACACAGGTGCCTCCACCGCAGGTACGACTGAAAGCTGCGACGCCGGCTATTGGCGTGGGTCCCGTTAGCGTACCCGTGCCCGCAGTCCAATTAACAGAGAACCTCCAAAAGTTGACCGCCGTCGACGTCAAACTGAGTAAGAGATTAGGGGTCCCTGCCGGCGGTAAGACCGTGCCTTCGAGATCTGATGGCTCGAGACTGTGATGGCTGCTGCTGGTCTGAGCACAAAGCTGCCGGGCCGACGCCCCAATCAGCATCTTGTCTCGCTCGAGGGCGCATACTTTGTTACCGCTGAAAGTGCGTCCGCTCTTGAACATGTTGTAGGTGATGTAATACGCGTCGGGCCAGACACCTAACTTCGGATAGTCATTAAAATCCCGGCTGAAGGAATATGAATACCGATTATAGGTTCCCGTCGGATCCCCGCTGGTCGATACCGCGACACACTGCGTGTACGGTGTAGCCGATACCGCAAATTGAGTCAGTACCCATCGATCAGCTAATTGATCGTACTGCACAATCGGGTCGCCGTCGTTATCGGATTCACAGCGGCCGCCGAAACCCTGCCAAATCACATTCCCATTCTTTGGAAAGCCAGCTACCAGATTAAAACCGGTAATGTTGTTGGTCACATCTCGCGTCAAGGTGTAGACCGCATACCGCAGGTTGACCCATTGCACATAATGGTTTGGTCCAACGTCGCCAGTTGTGTCAGGCGGCGCAACCCGGAAACTCGGATCGACCGGGGTGCCTCCGGTAGACGCCTTGGGTTCGCCAAAAGTCGAGGGCGCGCCGACGCCGCGTTCAGCGAGCGGATCGATGGTATTAGGATTCGTTTTGCCTACCGGTTCCGGTTTTCCCGGTTCGAAATCCCGGCCACCGCGCGCGACCGAAGGCCGGTCTCCGCGCTCGAACATCTCGCGCAGTGGACGCGGCGTCCGATCGTGATGAGTCGGATCGCTGATCTCTGCGGGAGTTTGTTCCGTTTGCGACTGCGGTGCTTGCGACTGTGGCGCGCCGCCTTTGACGATGATCGGATCGTCCACTTGACCAGCGGCCACGCTAGGCACAAACACTGCGACGCACAAGGAAAGTAAGGTTATGACTGCAAAGCTCTTTCTCATTTCTTCTCCTTTTGGTAAACAAGCATCAGGAAGCCAGGTCTCGGCAGCTCTACTATCGATCGCCGTATCAGCGAGGACCGCAAGCCGGCACTTTTAGACTACTTCGCACAAATTGTAAACGGGGCGACCCTGTCGGTAAGGTCGTGGCATAATAAGTTGCAGCCGGATAAAAGTCAATATGTTTTAACTATTTCGGCGAGACCGCCAACGACGAATCATCTGAGGCAAGAGAAGCGAAGCCCGGAGGACTGAGCCAGAGGTGAATTTCCGAGCAATACCGCGAAAAAGCCGGCCGGCCTCGGCGTCATAATTGAACCACCAGAGGTCTGGAATGAAAGGTAAACGGTTGACGTGAACGTGTTGCGGCCGGACAAGTTCCATCAGGCCCGCCTGCCCGTGCGTGCGGCCAAGACCACTTTGTTTCATCCCGCCCCAGGGGGTCTGCGCGATCGCGTGGGTGTAAAGGACTTCATTGATCGTCACGGTGCCGGCATCAATCTGACGCGCGAGTTGTTGACCGCGCGCGATGTTGTTGGTCCAGACGCTGGCCGTCAGGCCGAAGTCGCTGTCGTTCGCCAGCCGTATCGCCTCGTCGTCTGTCCTGAAAGTCATGATCGGCAGCACCGGGCCGAACGTCTCCTCGCGCATGACATCCATCTCGTGCGTAACGTTCGTCAAAACCGTCGGTGGATAAAACGGCCCGGCCACGTCGCGCAAGCGTTCGCCACCGGTCAACGCGACGGCGCCAAGATTACGAGCCTGGTTGACGTGACGTTCGACGATGCTCAATTGTCGTTCGCTGGACATAGGACCAAGGTCATAAATGGCGTCGCTGCCGTTTGCCTGGCGCAGCCGTTTCGTTTCTTTTACTACCTCAGCCGTGAACTGTGCGGCGATGCTTTCATGAACGTAACAACGCTCGACTGACGAACACGACTGGCCGCAGTTGGCAAACGCACCCCACACCACTCCGCGGGCCGCGTTCGCAACGTTCGCGTCATCGAGGACAATCATCGGATCCTTGCCGCCCAGTTCGAGTACCACTGGAATGAGATATTTCGCCGCTGCCTCGGCCACTCGGCGACCGGTCGCCACACTTCCGGTAAACATGATCTTGTCGACGCCGGATGCGACCAACGCTGCGCCGGTGGAACCGTCGCCGGTCACCACCTGAAAGACATTCTCAGGCAGACCCGCGCGCGAAAGCACCTCGTGGATTTTCATCGCGGTCAGCGGAGTCAATTCACTCGGCTTCAACACCACCGAGTTTCCGGCCATCAAGGCCATCACCACTTCATCGAGCGGCGTGGCCCAGGGAAAGTTCCACGGCGAGATGATTCCCACGACTCCGAGCGGCTTGTAAATTTCGTATGACGAACGGCCCATCGTCCAATACAACCCGACGCTGACGCGCCGCGGCCGTAATAAAGTCGCGCTCTTGCGCGCGAAGTACTGCATGAGGTCGAGCGCCGGCGCCAGCTCCATCGCGGTTGCTTCGGCGGCGGGCTTGCCCGTCTCACTTGAAACCAGCGCAGCAATCTCATCCAATTCGTCGAGGACGATTCTGCGCGCTTTCATAATCACCGCGCCGCGTTCGTGGAACGATCGCGCCGACCACGCCGGCTGCGCGGCGCGCGCACGCCCGACAGCACGCGCAACTTCTTCCGGCATGGTCAAAGGCGCGCGTCCAATTTCTGCGGTGGTGGCAGGGTTGTAGACGATAATTTCGGCGCCGGCTGCTTTGGCGAGAATGCTCTGAGCCATGCACCGATTATCACCTACAAATTCGCGCAGCCAAAGCAAAATCTCTGCGCAGATCGCAGACCAGGACGGACTCCGCTACAATACGATTCCATTTTTTCAACCGGCTTAAGGAGACTCGTATGATCAAACCGCAACTCAAGGAGTTCATGCGTCGCATCGACAAAGATTCTGTCGCCATCATTCCCGCCGCCCGCGAAGCGGTCCGCTCGCATGACACTCACTATCGCTACCGGCAAAACTCCGACTTCTTTTATTTGACCGGATTCGAAGAGCCTGAGGCCATTGCGGTGATCGCGCCGTCGCGACCGAAGAAGTTCACGCTGTTTGTGCGTCCCCGAGATCTGGAGCAGGAGATCTGGACGGGTTACCGGGCCGGCGTTGAGGGCGCAGTGTCCGACTACAACGCCGACGAAGCCTTCACGATTGGCGAATTCGATGACAAGTTGGCCGAGATCATCGATGGACCGTCGGTGCTCTACTATGCGTTCGGCCACACCTCACCGGAAATCGATCAAAAGATCATTCAGCAACTCACGCAGATGCGTGAGATGAATCGAAGACCGCTTGAGCCGCCCACCGCGATCGTCGATCCGAGTTCGATCCTGCATGAAATGCGCGTGCTGAAGAGCGCTGAAGAGATCGAAATCATGCAACGTGCCGCCGACATCGCCGCCGAAGCGCACGTCGAGGCGATGAAGACTGTGCGCGCCGGCATGATGGAATACGAAGTCGAGGCGATGTTGGAAGCCTATTTTCGAAAGCACGGCGCCGCCGGCTCGTCATATACTTCGATTATCGGCGGCGGCGGCAACGCCACCGTGCTTCATTACATCGACAACAAAGATCAGCTGCAGGCCGGCGATCTATTGCTGGTCGACGCGGGCGCTGAATACAAAGGCTATGCGTCGGACATCACCCGCACGTTTCCGATCAACGGAAAATTCACCGACGCGCAACGTGACATCTACGATCTGGTTTTGAAATGCCAGAAGTCCTGCGTCGACATGGTCCGGCCCGGAGTGCGGCTGGAAGATCTAAAAACTCATTCGATCGAAATTCTGACCGAAGGCATGGTCGAACTGGGGTTGCTGAAAGGCGAGCCGAAGAAACTGATCGAAGAAAAGAAGTACATGCAGTTCTACATGCACAACCTCGGCCACTATCTCGGAATCGACGTTCACGACGCCGGTCGTTATTACTTCAAAGGTGAGTCGCGCCCGGCCGAAGCCGGCATGGTGATGACCATCGAACCGGGTCTCTACATTTCGCCGGACACCAGCCGCATCCCCGAAGGCTTCAACCGGGACATTCCGGAGAAATATTTGGGCATCGGTGTGCGCATCGAAGACGACGTCTGCGTCACCGAAAACGGCGCGCGCGTGCTGACCAATAAAGTGCCAAAGGAACGCGAAGAAATCGAAGCGCTGATGGCGAAGTAGTAACGACTCAGCCAATCAGCTGCGGCTGTTTCGCGACCTCAATCAGTCCGTGCTGCTGCGCCAGCTCGAAATAGCGCGTTAATCCCTTCCGCATGTCGTCGTCGATGCGGAACAGGATGTTCTCAGTCAGGTACTGCTTCATCTCGGCATCCGAAAAAGGTATTTGATGTGGATAAGTCGCGATCACCTGATCCAGGTTGGCTAACCCCTCGTCGCGCGCCGCGGCAAAATCGATTGCGGGAATTTTTTCCAGGCTGTGATTTCGCACCATCCACATCGCGAAGACAAAGCCGAAGCCGGTGAATTCGTGCCACAGCGCGGCCAGGTCGAAGACGCGAAATTGATCGCGCGGTATGGTCATGGCCGGGTCGCCGATGATGAGTGCCGCGTCGGATTGCTGCATCATGGAATGCAGGTCAGGCGCGGCAGTTTTCCATTCCGGCTCGAAACCGAGAAACTCGCGAAAGATAATTTTCACCAGCGCGGCTGAGGTGCGTGATGATTCATCAAGCGCGACACATTCAATCTTCTTCAAATTGTTCTTGCGCGTCGCCAATACCACACTGCGCACCGCCGTCTTCGACCCGACACAAACACCCGGGACGATCGAAACGTCATCCAGGCGCTGGTATTCAATGACGGGCACGAGCGCCGCGTCGACTTCGCCGCGCGCCATCATCTCAGCGCAGCGCGCCGGCGCCGTGTCGGTGAACAGCTCTACTGATGCGCGCTGCGACCCGTGCGTAAAACTCCAAATCAGCGGCGCAGTGTTCAAATAGCTCGACGCGGCAATTCGTGGTTTTTGATCGGCCATCGTTTGATTCGGCGTTAGAGTACCGACTTTAGACGGCGTTTTGAAGTTGACGCTCGCATGAGCGAAACGTTATCCGGCCGGCCGGTCCGCGCGTCCTTTCTCTCGCGGCACTTTCCCTTTATAGTGTCGCCCACTCATGAAGATCTACGACATCACCGTTCCGATTCACTCGACGATGCCCGTTTATCAAGGCGACCCGGGCGTCAAAATTGAGGCGTGGTCCGCGTTCGCCAAAGGCGATTCATCCAACGTCTCAGTGTTGAATTTCGGCGCGCACACCGGCACGCACGTCGATGCACCCGCACACTTCATCGAAGGCGCCCGCAAAATAGACGCAGTGCCGCTGGAAGTTCTGATTGGGACTGCGCGGGTCATTTCCGTCGCCGATGACCTGAAGGAAATCACTCCTGAGTTTCTCGAGCGCTGCGATCTGCGGGGCATCGAACGACTTATCTTTCACACTGGAAATTCAGAGTTCTGGCATGAAGGCTTTCGCAATGACTACACGCACCTCTTGCCGGAAGCCGCACAGCATCTGGTGGAACGCGGCATTAAGCTGATTGGCACCGACTATCTGTCGATCGAGAAGTTTCACTCCGGCCATCATAAGACGCACCTGACGCTGCTCTCTAACAACGTCGTGATTGTGGAAGGATTGAATCTATCAGATGTGCCTGACGGTGATTACGAACTCATCTGTCTGCCGTTGAAGATCGCCGACGGCAGCGGGGATGGGGCGCCGGCTCGCGCGGTACTGCGAACGGTGTAGCTGTCGCCTTGCGAGATTCACATGAAGTCATCATCGGCCAAACGCGCGCCTGACGAAAAATACCGCGAACGTGTCTACAAGATCGTTCGCCGCATCCCGCGCGGCCGCGTCATGACCTACGGACAAATCGCCTACATGCTGGGCGAAGGCTACACGCCGCGCACGGTCGGCTTCGTCATGCATGGCGCCGACGAGAAGGAAACGCCCTGGCACCGCGTGATCAATTCGCAGGGTAAATGTTCGACCGGCCGCATCGTGCTGCCACCGGATAAACAGCAACGCATGCTGGAGCGCGAAGGCGTCAAGTTTGATGCTGCCGGACGTTGCGACCTCGAAGAGTTTTTATGGAAGCCCAAACGGAAAGCAGTGCGCAAATCCGCGAAAGGCCGCACGACTCTTTACGCACGATAATGATTCGCGTTTCATTCGCGATGCAGGTTTGCACCCGGAGCGATCCGGTGAACGCGCATTTCTAATTCAAGCGCTGCCGACAAGGAGAAATCATGAACATCGATCCTTTGGCCCCCCGTACACCTTACCAGGTCAGCACTCCGAAATATTCTGTATCACATCAAATGGCGACGACGGCTTTTGAACTGCCGAATTTTCGCGTGACGCAAACGCTCGGCGTCGTGCGCGGTATCGTGGTGCGATCGCGAAACGTGTTTGCGACCCTCGGCGCCACCTTACAGCAGGTCGTCGGCGGAAACATCACGATCTGGACGAAGATGTGTGAAGAGACGCGCAGCGATGCGTTCGACATCATGATTCAGCACGCATCGGAAATTGGCGCCAACGCAATCGTAGGCGTCCGTTACGACACAACTGAAATTTCCGCCGGCGTGACCGAAGTTCTCTGCTATGGCACGGCCGTAATCGTCGAGCCCACCGATGCGAGCTACCGCGGATGAGCAAAGACGAATTGGATCCGCAAAAGTTGGCGCGTGCCCGGAGCGCGTTTGCCGCAGTTCCCTACGCAAAGTTTCTCGGGTTGGAACTCGGAGAAATCAGGCCCGGCGAGGTCAGTATTCATCTCGAAGTTCGCGACGAATTGAAACAGAATCAGGGTGTGGTCCATGGGGGCGCCATCGCTTCACTCATCGATACCGCATCAGCCTTCGCCGTGCTCACGCAGATCGATATTGACGAGCGTGTGACCACGACCGATCTGACGATTCACTATCTCCGTCCGGCGACAACCGGCCGAATGACAGCCACGGCTCGCATACTTCGTGGCGGTCGCCGGTTATTTGTTTTAGCGGTTGACGTTCATGATAAGGACAACGCGCTAATCGCCACAGCCGTCACGACCTACATCAAGATCGACCAGAATCCCGCAAAACCCTGAGGGATTTCGTCGGAAATAACCATAGACAACATAGTTGGCAAAATGCCAAAATAGTTCCCGGCTTTTCCCAGCCGCAAGATTCCTTTCAAAGCTCGCCCGGTATGCATTCACTTTACGAGGTTCTGTTAGCCCAACACGCGCGGCAATTGACGCCGGTTCGATGCGCGTACGCGACTGTGCTGCAGCTGCATCGGTACTTCGAGGACGTGGTGCTGGAAAACAATTTGAGCGCGCTGGTGATCGAATCGCTGCCGCTCTCGCCAACGCGTTCGACCCGCGAGAAGGCCCGCATTCGTGAGCTCGCGCGATCTGGTCGCCGCACTTTCTTCTTCGCGCACCAGGCCGATGGGCTGAATGAGATTGTCTCTTCGATCGGAGATAGCGCGCTGGCCGCGCCGTCGATTCTGCCTCAGGCCGAGGTCAGTCCGGCGAACGAGCATTTTATTGTGATCGCCGACGCGCGGTTCTCGGCATTGTTGGCCACGGTCCGCGGCCACGGCAGCGATGCCCGCATGGGCGGCGACGAAGTAATTTGGACCTTTGAGCCGGACATAGTCTATTCCGCGCTCGAATATTTAATGGCGCGGGTCACCGCTGAGAATCCTTATCAGGCCGAAGCATTTGAATCGGCCGTGCGCACGTCGATGCCCAAAGCGACGTCGCTGCAGCTGACGCTCAGCGTGACCACCAAGCTCGCACACTTACTGCAAGAACAAGCCGGTCGCGAAATTGCCGTCAACCGGATTGCTACGGCCATCCGCGAATCGCTGGAGCTCGGTGTCATCCTGCAAAAGACCGTGCACGAAGTTGGCAGCGCGCTAAATGTCTCGAGCTGCGCGTTGCGAGTCGAGGGCTCGAAATCGGAACAGCCGCTCACCTATATTTATTTCCCGGATGACCAGCGGTCCACGCTTGAATCACCAGCATTGCGCGAAGACCTGGATCGGCAGTGCAGTTTTCTTTCGCGGCATCAATCGGTAATTGTTCACGACTCGGACAATGAGATCGAACAACAGTCCGAGGCCTTACCGTTTGCCGTCGCGCCACTCGTGTTTGATGAACGATTGATGGGCGCGCTTCAGGTTAACTCGGATGACCCGTCGCGGGTGTGGCAGGAAAACGAAGTGCTATTGCTGCGCACGGTCGCCGATCAGGTGGCCGTCGCCGTCAATCATGCCGGCTTGTTCGCCCAGATTCAGCAGCAGGCGCTGACCGATGCCTTGACGGGCTGCTACAACCGCCGCTCATTCGAGATGCAGTTGGACAAAGAAATCATGATGGCCAAGCGCACGCATCAACCGCTGTCGCTGCTGATGCTCGACCTGGATCGATTCAAGCATTTAAACGACACGGCCGGTCACGACGCCGGCGATGACGCGCTGCGGCAACTCTCGGGCTGTTTTCGCGAGGAGCTGCGCGGGATCGATTCGGCGGCGCGGTTCGGCGGCGACGAGTTTGCTTTGATTCTTCCCCAGGCGCTGGCCGAGGGCGCGTTGGTCGTCGCTGAGCGTGTGCGCGCCCGCATTGAGGGCATCTATATTCCCGAATTTGGCAACCTCACGGCCTCAATCGGAATCGCCAGCTTTCCGGCGCACGCTGCTTCTCGGGCTGAACTGTTTCGCGCGGCTGACGACGCGCTCTACGCCGCGAAGCGGGCCGGCAGAAATCGGGTCTGCGTTGCCGATCGCGCGGTCGAAGCTCTCGACCAGGCACTGTCTCGCGTGTCGCCAACTCAGGAGCCCACGCAACAGACACGCGAAGAAATCGTGATGTAAAGACTTAGTCCGCGATTAGACACATTTCGCAGATTAGGAAAACTGATTCTTCCCGAGACACTTTGCATCGTGTGATCTGCGGACAGCTCTGCGCACCCGCACTTTGCCAGCCTAATCAATCTCACTTAAACTTTAAGACTGAAGTCTTAGCTCTTGTTGATTTGCGTTGCGTCGAAAGAGAGCTGGCTTGCTGTCTTCATGGGTGACCTGCGCAAACTCCTTCGTTATTTCCGCCCTTACCAAGGTTCCCTAATCATCGGAATTGCCTGCATCATGGCCGGCGTTGTTTTCAACGTCAGCATCCCGTTGATTGTCGGTAACGCCATCGACGCCAATTGGTCGCAGATCAGCTGGCAGAAATTGACCGCGGCTTCGCTCAAAGTTCTGGGCGCGAGCGCGATGAGCGGCCTGTTTCTCTTCCTGCAGCGTCGCATTCTGATCGGCATGTCGCGTCACATCGAATACGACCTGCGCAACGATTTCTACGCCGCCCTGGTCAACCAACCGCAGTCGTTCTTTCACGAACATCGGACGGGAGATTTAATGGCCCGCGCCACCAACGATTTGTCCGCGGTGCGGCAAATGGTCGGGCCGATGATCATGTACGGCCTGCAAACTCTGTTCGTGGTGATCGTGATTGTGCCGATCATCTTCGCGATCAGTTGGAAGTTGACGCTGCTGCTGTTCGTGACGATGCCGCTGGTCTCGCTGACGGTGAAGTTTTTCGGGCAACAGGTCCACACGCGCTTTCAGCAAATTCAGGATTTTTTCGCGCAAATCACGGCGCGGGCTCAGGAGAATTTCACGGGCGTGCGCGTCGTGCGCGCGTACGCCCAGGAACGCTCAGAGATTGATGCCTTCAATCGATTGAATTACGAATACGCGCAAAAGAATCTTGGGCTGGTCAAGATCGACGCACTGATGCGGCCGTTGATGACGTTCCTTATCGGGCTCGGCTTTGTCCTGATCATCTGGGCCGGCGTGCCACTGGCGGCGCGCGGGCAACTCACGGTCGGCCAGTTCACCGAATTCAACATGTATCTGTTTCGATTGATTTGGCCGTTGATTGCGATCGGCTACGTCGTCAATCTCTACCAGCGGGGGTCGGCGAGTTGGAAACGGATGCAAGCGATAACCAGCGTCAAGCCGGCGATTGCCGACGCGCGAGACGTCAGCGCACAACCGCCGATAAGCGGCAAGATTCAATTTTGCGATCTGACGTTTCGCTATCACTCCGACAGCGCACCCGTACTCGAGAACATTAGTCTTACGATCGAAGCCGGCCAGACAGTCGCGTTTGTCGGGCGCACCGGCAGCGGCAAGTCGACATTGGTGAACTTGATTCCGCGCATTCTAGATCCGCCCCGCGACACAGTCCTGATCGATGACCTGCCGGTAGCCGATTACCCGGTTCAGCAACTGCGCGCGGCCATCGGTTACGTCCCGCAGGAGACTTTTTTATTCAGTAACTCGCTCGCGAAGAACATAGCCTTCGGCGCAGACACTGCGGAGCGCGATTCAATTGAACGCGCGGCGGCCATCGCCGGCCTCGAGACGGACGTCCAGGAGTTTCCGGAAGGCTTCGACACGCTCGTAGGCGAACGCGGCATCACTCTTTCCGGCGGCCAAAAGCAGCGCACCGCAATTGCCCGAGCGGTCGTGCGCGAACCGAAGATTCTGATCCTCGACGATGCCTTGTCATCAGTCGACACTTACACCGAGGAAAAAATCCTTTCGCAACTACGCGGTGTAATGCGCCAGCGGACGAGTCTCATCGTCTCGCATCGCGTCTCGACGGTCCGTCATGCGGATTTGATTTGCGTGCTGAACGAGGGCCGGATCATCGAACGGGGTACCCACGATGAATTGTTGGCCTTCGGCGGCCAATACGCGGAATTGCACGAGCGCCAATTGCTGGAAGAAGAACTGGCAGCGACCTGAGTCAGATGGTGAGGAGCGGCAAATGAACAAATCCAATCAAAAACCGGTGAGCATCGACGAACGATATCGGACGTTGTTTATTCTCTGGGCCGGGCTCACCATGTCGCTGGGCCTTTACCTGGCTTTCATTCAATTCGTGCCGGTGGCCGCAAAGCCAAATGCGCGACTGACGTTGTTGTTGAATACCGCCGGCCTGATTCCTGTCGGCGCATCGTTTTTGATTAAGCAAGTCCTGATCGACAAAGCAATACAACGTCAACGAGTTGAGCAAGTCCACTCGGCCTACATTATTTCGTGGGCGCTTTGTGAGATCGCCGGATTGCTCGGCCTCTTCGATAATCGCGCCACTGGTTCCAGCTATTACTTCGTCGGGTTTGCCATCGCTGGCGTGGGGATGCTGGCCCACTTTCCGCGAAAGCAACCTTTGTTAGACGCCTCGCAAACGCAGTTCTAGTTTGCGGGTTGGGAATCGAATCTTAAAGCCGGCATACGAATGTCCACCGCAGTTAACAAATTTCACGAGGAAGAACAGATCGGCAAGACGTACGACTTGCAGGTCGCGCGCCGGCTGCTGCGTTACCTGAAGCCGTACCTGAAGCAGTTGGTGCCCGCGTTGATTTTTACGCTGGTGCTGAATCTGCTCGGCATCCTGCAACCGAAATTCACGCAGTACGCCATCGACTGGTACATCATTCCTCGCACTACCTCACACCTGGCGACGCTCATCAGGACGAGCACCGTCACGGTCACGGTGACGGTCACGGTCTTCGCCGCTATCTATGTATTCGCGCAGCTTCTGCGGCTGTTGTTTTCGTATTTCCAGTCGGTAAACCTGAACTCAATCGGCCAATATGTGATGTACGATCTGCGCCGCGAGATCTACGAAAAACTGCAGCGCCAGGAAGTCTCCTATTACGATCGCAATCCGGTCGGACGCATCATGACGCGCTTGACTGCCGACGTCGATGCGCTCAACGAACTGTTCACCTCAGGCGTCACCGATTTGCTCGGCGACATCGTGATGATCGTCGCGATCATGGCAATGATGATTTACATGGACGTGCGGCTGACGTTCGTGACGCTTTTGACGGTGCCGATGCTTTGGTTGGCGACGAACTGGTTTCGCAGGCATGCGCGCCGCGGTTATGACCTGGTGAGAATAAAGATCGCCCGCATCTTCTCGTTTCTCCAGGAGCATTTCTCAGGCGCGCAGGCCGTGCAGCTTTTTAACGCCGAGGAAAAGTCACTGCGCGAGTTCGCCAAAATCAACGACGAGCACCGCAACGCGAATGTCGACACGATCTTTTATTACGCCGTGTTTTTTCCGCTGGTCGATTTTATCGGCGCCGTCGGCATCGCCCTGATCATTTGGTACGGCGGGTATCGGGTGATGCACGGCGCGCTCACGCTCGGCGGCCTGGTCGCTTTCATTCAGTACTCGGGCTTTCTCTTCCAGCCGATTCGCGACATTTCCGACAAGTACAACGTGCTGCAAGGCGCGGTCGTCGCCTCTCATCGAATCTTCAAGGCGCTCGATCTGCCGATCCTGATCACTACGCCGGACCAGCCGGCTAAGGCCGGTCGCGCCGCGGGACGGATTGAATTTAAAAACGTTTGGTTCGCCTATACCGACGAGGACTGGGTGCTGAAGGATGTTTCGTTCACGGTCCAGCCCGGTCAAGCGGTGGCGCTCGTCGGCCATACCGGCTCAGGCAAGACGACGATCACGAATCTGCTGATGCGATTCTATGACGTGCAGAAAGGGCGCATCCTGCTGGACGGCGTGGATGTGCGCGAATGGGACCTGCAGTCATTGCGCGAGAACTTCGCGGTCGTGTTGCAGGACATCTTTCTGTTCACCGGCACCGTCGAAAGCAACATTCGACTCGGGCGCGCAGACATTTCCGACGAGCGAGTGCACTGGGCGGCCAACGAAGTTCGCGCAGATGATTTCATTCGTCGCCTGCCGCGTCAGTACAAGTCAGAGGTGCGCGAGCGCGGTGCGGGCTTGTCAGTCGGCCAGAAACAATTGATTTCTTTTGCGCGGGCGCTGGCTTTCGATCCGGCGCTTTTGATTCTCGATGAAGCGACCAGTTCAATCGACACTGAAACCGAGCAACTGATTCAACAGGCGATTGCGCGCGTCATGCAGCACCGGACTTCGGTCATCGTCGCGCATCGCCTGTCAACGATCCAGCGCGCCGATAACATCATCGTGCTGCACCACGGCGAGATTCGCGAGCAAGGCACGCATCAGGATTTGCTCACGCTGCAAGGGCTGTATTGGAAACTTTACAAGCTGCAGTACTCGGACCCGACGTGGCTCGCCGAATCGAAAGACGAGGAAGAACCGGAGCAGGTCACCTATCGTCCGCGGGGACCGAGCTTCTCTTTCGGCGAAGGCATGGGGTAGCAAAGATGTCGTGACGCCAACGGATCGTTCTCTTTCCTAATCTGAGTAATCTGCGGATATTTCTTTGTTTGAAACGATAAACACACGGCGCCAATGCGAAGCGAAGGTACCACGAACGAAAACGAGGTGATTGCGCTTCATCTGACTTCCGATCTCAACGTCTCGGATCTCGACAACGCGACGTGGAGTCATGCTCAGCCGGTGCCCATCATTCGGTACTGGTCAGGTGAGCCTGCGCCTGCGTCGCGTCACGCCGAAGCGCGTCTGCTTTGGTCTGACCAGGCGCTGCACGCGCGCTTCACCTGCCATCAAGCGGAACCGCTAATCATCAGTGCTGAGCCGAAGATTGAACAAAAAACAATGGGACTGTGGGATCGAGATGTGTGCGAAATTTTCATCGCGCCGGACCCGAACGCGGTAGAGCATTACTTTGAACTCGAAGCAGCACCGACCGGTGAATGGTTGGACGTAGCTATTCAGTGGCAGCCGGAAGGCCGGACAGCAGATTGGAATTTTGACTCGGGCATGACGACCGCAGCGCGCGTGGCCGACGCTCGGGTGACGCTCGCGATGCGCATTCCCTGGAGTGCATCGATTCCGCAGCCGCAGCAAGGTGACCGCTGGCGCGTCAACTTATTTCGTTGCGTGGGAAAAGATCCTGATCGCGGCTATCTGGCGTGGCAGGCGACGAAGATGCCAAAGCCCGGCTTTCATCTGCCGGAGGTTTTTGGTTGGCTGATTTTCGCGTGATACGGAAACGATCGCATCGCGGTCGCGACTAAGCTGCCTGGTTTTCCAGACGCTCGTTGAAAAAGCCTTCGTAGCGAATTCGATCGCGGTCATCCATCGTCACTATTTGCGCGCCAATCAAATAACTGCAACCAAGTTCCGCCTCGTCCAATCGTTCGTATCGGTTCGGCATCACCAGCATTGAGATTGGTTCACCACTGCCAATCTCCAATTGCAGTTCCAACTCGCGCCCGTCAGCGGCGAGATGCCGCCCGTCCAGATGAACCTGCGACAGCAGCAACGCCACACCTTTGAGACTGATGTCCCGGGTATGGCCCTTCAACAACTGGGGACGTCTCCGTAGCGAGAGTCCTCGGGTGATGCGATGCAACCCGACAGTAAATTGCAGACGCACTCGTACACGCGGCGATTGCCGTTTATCTTCAAAGTAAACTTGAAAACGGGACAGGACCGAACGGACCAGTTCCGGCATGGCTGACCTCTTTCGCGTGAGTGACTAGTCTTTGGTAGAGGGAAGCAAGAAGGACGAGCGGGACGTCCTATGGCTTTTATCTTACCGGTTCCGGTCGGGCCGGGCAATACAATTTTTTGGGGCCGTGTTACCTGACCGTAATTGTCAGGGTTTTGTTGTCCCCGGGCTTGAGATTGATACGGTTGGCGGCGGTGAGGGCGGCCCGAACGGCTTCCGTACCGGGCGGCCACGGGTCATCCTTACCAGCCGCGATCACGAGATAATCTCCGGGTGCGCCGGAAAACGGGAATATTCCGTCCACGTCCGTAACCCCTGTGGCCGTCTGGCTCTCAAACGACCGTCTAGACTGGTCGACCGGGATGACTGCGAGGGCCTTTGCCGGAAGAGGTTTGCCGGCGTCGTCGACCAACTGAATCTTTGCTCGAGCCCGATCGGACGCGAGGACGATTTTCACATTGGTGATCGTTTGTCCTGCTTCGACGGTCAAGGGGTTCTGCATCAAATCGTTTCCGTTAAGTGTTATCGACTTAACATAGTACTTAATCTCATTCATCGCGCCGTACGTATTGGCGTCCGCGGTCAGATAGATCTTCCCGGGCTTTAACTGATCGATCGTGAATTTTCCGTCCATGGCGGGTGTATTGTTATTGCGCGGGTCAGCAGATCCCGACTCGTACGCGTAACGAACGACGACGTAGCCGCGGTCAGTTTGCCCGCCTGGTATTTCAATCGTTCCAGACACTGACGCGCCGTCAATCAGTTCAATACTCAATCCGGCGACGTCGCTGCCGCCGACCGTAACGTCAACCTGTTTGGGCAGCACTCTAGGTTTTCTGGGGAGCCGTTTCTGCTCAGCAGCCTCGTCATCCGAAGTGACCAGCGCACCATCTGTCTCGTACGGCGCGTCCGCTTCAAGGACGTAGGTACCGTCGGGAATTCCGTCGAAGGACCATCTGCCATCGCTGTCGCTCGTTACCTTTTGGGGATCGCGCGAGAGCCAGTCCGCCTGCTCCTTGTTTTTGATGGTGATACTCGCGCCTGCGAGGGGTCGGCCATCGCTCTTCGCGGTGACGGTTCCGGTGATGGTGTGCGGAGTGCTATCGGGCAGCACGATGTCGACATCGTTTATCTCCGAGCCAAGTGACATTTCGATCGGCAGCGCGTCACTCAACTTTGCGCCGTTGCCATAATAGGTTGCCGTCAGAGAGTCGCTCAGAATGTCGGAGAATGGATCGTAGCCGGCTCTGGATCGATTGGGCGAAGTATTTTTCTCGGCTGCCGCTACGAAATAATCACCCGGCGGCAAACCTGAAATCCGGTAGCGTCCCCGGTCATCAGTGTTCAATGCCGACATGCCCGCGATACTGATCCCGTTCAGAATCCGGGTCCTTTCTTTGCCGCTTCGTTTGTACATGCTGATGACTGCGTTCACGGCCGGGGCGCCGTCGCTGTAGGTCACCTTGCCTGAGATCGCGCCGCCTCGTCTGGCCCGGACGGTGACGTTGACGGTGTTGGTGCCATCGACAGGGATTTCAGTGCAGTATTCACGGAGCGCCTTGATGTCGAAGGCCTCTGGCTGGCCAATGTTGTCGCTGTTGCCCCTCAGGAAAGAGATGGGAGAAATGATTCCCGGCGACTCGAGTAACACAAAGTAGACGCCCGCCGGCACCTCACGAATCTCGAATCGTCCGTCGCGATCAGTAGCTGAGGTTAAATTTGAGCGATCATTAACGAGCTGAACCAGGTTGATGCGCGACCGCCGCACAGGGTCATTCGTGTCGTCATAGACGACGCGCCCCTTGACGACAGCTTTAGGGACGGTCGGCGTCGGCGAAGGCTGCGGCACCTGCGCGGCGATCGATGCAGCCGCAATCGAAATCAGGAATAAACAAAACGAAAGGCGATTCAAGAGAGAGCTTTGAATTGGCATAGGGGCTTTGCCCGGGCAGCCCGTTCACTTCGAAGTGATCGGCTTGCCGCCGTTGTCGGCACTCTTAATTGCACCTGTCTGATCCATCCAATATGAAAGCTTTCCGGTGCGGCCGTAGTGGACCGGCTCGGCGGTTGCGACGTAGGTCTTCCCGCTAATCGTCAGGCGGAAAGCATAGCCGGAAAGTTTTGGATCGATCATGTCATCGGACATCAGGCCGGCTGCAACCAGCGCCTTCAATTCGCCGAACGCGCCGTTGTTCGCTTGCGCGTAGCCGGCTTCCATTCCAATCAGCCGCTTCAAAATATCGGCCATGTTGTCCTGGTTGATGTCGATCACCGCGTCAAGGAAATAATGGCTGCCCGCTTTTTTAACTGCCTCCTGCTCGGTCTGGGTGCCGATGATCCAATCGCCGTTCGATTTGATTAAGTCTACTGGTTTCGAGGTGAGCTGGGGCGAAGCATCGGTGGGCGGCAGCCGCACAAAAACCTGCGCGGTGTTACCTGCGATCTTTTCACCATCAATTTGAATCTGCTCCGGGATCGGCGCGGCCTGGGCCTCAAAGAACGGGCGCAGGTCTTCCATCTCATCGGCCGCGAGACCCTCGATGGCCGGCTTGTAGACCGACATCGACCAGGCTTCTTTGAACCGATGGTCGCGCATGGCTTTGTAAAAATCGCGAACGACGTCGGAAGGTGACTTTTGTGCCTGCGCACCGACAGTCGTCGAGGTAAGAACCAGCAGAACGATGATGAAGCTAAGGCGTTGCAATAAGCGTGAACGATGCATTTCCCGATACCGTGTCTCTTACAAATACGAAACGCGCTCAACTGATAACATAAGCGCGCCTCGCAAATCCATTACTTAGACTTTAACTTCAGGCAAAAGGTTTCACGCTAGCTGGTCCCGGGTTTGGTCCTGAGGATTACCTCGCGCCCCACCAAATAGAGCAACAACATCAGAATCAAGAACGGAATCATCGACAGCAAATCGCCGTTGGCCTCTCCGAACAGCGGGTTGTGCGCGGTCGACCAATCTTCAATGGCCCTATTAAAATTCGCCAGCCCCTGCTTGGGCACACCTTGCAGAATCGCGATCACGATTGCCGCCAGCGCGCCACCGGCGATGTATCCGGAAGCCATCAGCACGCCCGGGCTCTTGTCGGTCTCGGCGACCAACTCGTCCTCGGTCAGCTTCTTGTGCTGTAATTTCCTGCGCAGATATTTATCGACCAGCCAGCGAATCATGCCGCCGATGAAAATCGGGCTCGATGAAGACAGCGGCAGGTAAACGCCGACCGCAAATGCGAGCGAAGGAATACCGCTCATCTCAAGCACGATGGCAATCATCACTCCCAGCAGCACCAAACCCCACGGCAATTGCCGATTCAAAATTCCCTTGATGATGTAGGACATCAGGGTGGCTTTCGGAGCGTCGTACTTCGTCACTTGCGAGCCGTCAGGCCGGGTCTTGTGAATGCCGTTGATGCCGGGATCAGCAAGATAAACCGGCGTTCCCTGATCGTTTACCAGGTAACGGCCGGCCGGTCCGCCGGTCGTGTCGGTCTTGTGGTAAGGCCGATATGAAGCCGGGTCAGTGTTGGCTTGTGGGCCTTTCAATTTTTCGGGGGGGCCGGCCTGCGCCGGATCGATGTGCAGGGCGGCTGGGAAATTCTCTTCGACTTTGTATGCGACTTTGTTCGACGCATCGACGAGATATTCGCCCGGGTCGAGTCCCGCAACTGACGGCGCGGCCGCATCGTTCTTCAGCAGACGGTAATTGCCAGGCGTCGACGGCTGCATTTGATCCGTGAACGCCGGCAGCGCCGATGCTTTTGCTGGTTCTACCATGACCGCCTTGCTGGCCGGTTCAAAACTAACCCGCGGGACATAAACAGTCGCAGAATCGTTCAAAACCAGAAGGATCGGGCCGAGAATCAGGGCCGAGGCAAAAGCCCCGACGAGAATGGCGATCTGCTGGTACTTCGGTGTCGACCCGACCAGGAATCCGGTTTTCAGATCCTGCGAAGTTGTGCCGCCGTTCGATGAGGCGATACAGACAATGCCGCCGATCGAGAGCGCGGTGATGTAATAGCTCGGACCAGTCCAGCCAATCACCAGAAAGATCAAGCAAGTGAGCAACAACGTCGCCACCGTCATACCTGAAATCGGATTTGATGACGAACCGATCTCGCCGGTGAGACGGGATGACACCGTCACGAACAGAAATCCAAAAGCCACGATCAGAATGGCGCCGATCAAATTGAACCGCAGATTCAACTGGGGAAACAGCATGATCAAAGCAATCAGCACGATGATGCCGCCCATGACGACTTTCATCGACATGTCCTGATCGGTGCGCGGCGCTCCGGCCGAAGATTTTTGGCCGCCACGCAGGTCCGCCAACCCGCCCTTCAATCCATGCCAGATTGTCGGCAACGATCTAAACAGACTGATGATGCCGCCCGCCGCGACGGCGCCGGCGCCGATGTAGAGCACATACGCGCCGCGAATTTGTGACGGACTCATCTCGCCAATCGGAACTGTGCCGGGCGCCAGTGGCGTCGTCATTCCCGATCCAAAAAACTTGATCGCCGGAATCAGCACCAGGTAAGCGAGCACGCCGCCGGCACACATAATCGAGGCGATGCGTGGTCCGATGATGTAACCCACACCCAAAAGAGCCGGGGAAATTTCGGCTGAGATCGATCCGGCTTTGAAGGGCGCGCCAAAAACTTTTTCCGGAGTGTCCTTCCATCCTTTGAAGCCGGCCATCAGTACTTGATAAAGAAAACCAACTCCGAGCCCCGCGAAAATTGTCTTCGCGCCCATCTGCTCAGTTTCGGCGGCGACCTCTCCGCCCGCGTGAGCGGCCGCGCGCGATTCTTCGGAAGCGCCGGCTTTCAAAACTTCAGCGCACGCGGTGCCTTCCGGATATTTCAGATAGCCGTGCTGCGCCACAATCAGCGCGCGCCGCAGCGGGATCATCATCAGAATCCCGAGCAGACCGCCGAGTATGGCGACCAGCATCACGCGCGTAACCTCTAAATCGAGGCCCAGAATCATGATGGCGGGCATCGTCACGCCCACACCGAACGCGATCGACTCACCTGCCGAGCCCGCCGTCTGCACGATGTTGTTCTCGAGAATCGTGGCGTCCTTCAAACCCACTTTCGAGAGCACGCGAAACAGAGTGATCGAGATTACGGCGACCGGGATCGAAGCGCTGACGGTCAAACCAACTTTCAGCACGAGATAGAGCGAGGACGCGCCGAAGACCATGCCCAGGAATGTCCCCATGACCAGCGGCAGCCAGGTCAACTCGCGCAAGTTCGCCGAAGGCGGGATGTACGGGCGAAAGTTTGTCAGATAAGGATTGTCTGGTTGAAATCCTACGCGATCGGGAAATTCCTGACCGGCTGCGGCCTCAGAAGAGCTGATGCTTTCAGACGACATCAGTGCTGACCTCCGACTAGTTTTCGTAAAGCGGGGAATGCGTTCAGGGAAAGACAGGTTTACTTTACACGCGAACGAGGGAACGGCAAAGGAGCGCCGGGCAGTCGCGCGACTGCAAGGGCAGCCTCAGGCAATCAAAATCGGGCCGGCTTAGTTCTTGCCGCCAGTCTTGCCGGCGTTCTTGCCGTTGCCGGCGTCGGGCTTCGGCGCGTTGTAGATTTCGCGCGCGTTCACGGTGTAGGCCTTATCGTCGTACGTGCCGTCACCATCGACGTCAACCTTGACCACAATCTTGTGCGACTTGCCGTCGGCCACATCGTCGGGTTTGAACCCGAGACTATATTGGCTGCGCAGCAACGCATTGATTGAACCCAGCACGTCCGGCAGTTCACCTTCGAAGGTCACCGGGAAGTAGGCTCCACCGCTCTCTTTGGCAAAGGTCTTCATGGTGTTCTCAGCCTGGAGAAACGTCATGCGATCCATCGGGATGCCGCCAATATTTGATCTGAAATCGCCGGGGTTCATCGAGTCGGCGTACTTCTTGATGAACAGTTGGCCCACTCCGATGATGTAAATCGGGATGCCGGAGTTCTGCACAATCTTGCGCATCTGGTCCATATTGATCTTGCTGAACGTGTCCAGCCCCGTCGCGACCAGCAAAACCGCTTTGCGGCGGCCTCCGGGCACTGACACCATGCCGGAATAATCCATCGTGCGCTGCTTTGAGTCCTCCAGCACGACCGAATCCGCGCGTCCGCCGACCAGCGTCAACTTCAACGCATCATAAAGATTGCTGTCGCTAAAGGCCGGCTGGTTGTGCAGTAACAATTGGATGACCTGCTGAATCCGCGCCGGATTATTGGTGAAGTCGGTCAGCGGCGTCGGCCGCATATCGTAAGCAATGACCGAGACGTAATCGGCGGGCGTAATGAATTGCGAAAGAAAGATGGCGGTGGGCCGAATCACTTCCATCGAACCATAGTCCGTGCCGCCGTTGCCGTACAGGCCTATCCGCTCCATGGTCTTGCTGAATTCGACCACGAGCGTCGCGGTGATGGGCGCTTCCGGCGTCGAGAAGTTCGTGATGTCCTTCTTTACCCCATCAACAAAGATCGCAAAGTTGGCCGCCTTCAAATTGAGTTGCGGCTGGCCCGTCTTTTTGTTGTAGACAACAGCATCGACATTGACCAGGTTGGTCGTGGTCGCGATCTTCTCCGCTTCCTGTGGTTTGCCCATGATGTCGGGGGGTGGAGGTTCGGGCTTCTGCTCGTCAGTTTCAGGCTTCTCGTCAGGTCGTTTGTTTTTCTTTTGATCCGAAGATGGGGGCTGCCGCCGGGACTGTGACAGTGCCGGCGAGCTAAAACCGGAGAAGAGACTGACGATAACCGCCAGCGCCAACACGACAGAGCGACCCTTTGTGTAAATCATAAGACGATCCTTCTTTGGAACCCGAGGCAGGCCGATTCAACTGCAGCGACTATATGGCCCTCGTGCGAGCGTGGTCAAGCTGAAGATGGGGCCTGAAGGTTTGTGATGCGGGTGAGGTAGCGCAAGTTGGCAACTGACGCAGGTTTTTGTTGATGAAGAGCGTCAATCTGTGTCAGTACCGCGAGCGGTAGCGACCGGATCAGGAAGTCCCGTTGGGGTTCTGAAGGTTCCTCCTGATCCGGTCGCTACCGCTCGCGGTTCTGACACGCATTTGATTAGCCAGGTTTGTTTTGGCCGGTGGAAGAGTCAGTACCATCTGCGTAAGCAGATGGATCAATCGACGCGCTGAGTGATGCCTGGATCCATCCGCTTACGCGGGATGGTACTGACCCGATGGTCTGCGCTTTCTCCTACTATGGACGAGAATTCAAAGCCTCGGCCTCGATCACCACGTCATACGCGCCGGAGTTATCGGCCAGGTTCCCTTCATTCACGCCCAGGAACAACACCCCGTCACGCTGCGCCACGAAATCGCGCGACTTGCCGATGAAGACAAAATCGTCGTTGTCGTCGCCAATCACGCAAATCAATCCGCCGGTAGGCTGGTTGCGCATCAGCTTGTCACGATCGGGCAGGCTGGCGATGCCCTCAGGAGTGGTAAAGCGCCCGCCACCGAGACTCACCCGGCCATTCGCCGTAATCCGCAGCCGCTGGCCACGCCGCACCACCAGGCCGCTGTTGGTCCAGCCGTTGCTCGCATTATCGGCGCGCACCTTCACGTTGACCGGAAAGAATGTCGGATTGTTGTTGGCAGGTTGGGTACTGTTATTCGGTTGCTGATAAGTCGGCTGATTGTTCGTCTGATTCACCGGCTGTTGATTCACCGGCGGCTGATATGGTGGATTATTCGGCTGTTGAGATGTCTGCGAATTACCATTGTCCGCGCTGGCGTTGCCGTTCGAATCGAAATCGATCGACTCGACATCCTCCATGTAAACCGTGATTTGACTCTTGCGGCCACGCGACCCGCCGCCCACCATGATGGTGAACTGCTCGTTCTTGAAACTTATGATCTGACCGCGAATTACACTACCGTCTTTGAGCCGGATGGTGTCCGCGAGGACGGGCACGGTCACGGCAAACACCAGCGCGAACGCAACAACGGCGCGAGCGAAAAACTTTTTCATGAATAACCTCCGAACTGGAACTGTTTTGAGTTTGTGAGCCGCGGAGAGAAGTGGCGAAAAAGAAAGAGACGCGAGCCGTGCTCTTTTGGGGAAAGCAGGGGCCCAGGTTTCGAGACCAAGCGTCATTCAGAACAGCGCGAGACTCCCATCTCTCGTCTTTCTGAGCGAGAGTGTACCACAAGTCTGCAACCACTCGCGGCAGCAGTTGGTAGATCTCGCGCCTCAAGCGCTACCTGAGGTCAACCGCCGTTACCGCAAATGGTCCTAACTTAGTGCTCGTCTTCTGATGCGGAGTGCAATAGCGCAACCACGAGCGTTCGGAGCGCCGTCTGATAAGCGGCTTTCTGATCAGCCTGGTACGGGACAACTGCGTAATGGATCCGCACCTCGGAGACATTCGCGTAGCCGTGATAAGACATGTAGTGCTTTCCGGCCTGCAAAGGACCGAGCGTTGATTGGAGAGAGGGATCGAGATAAACCATGAAGATGGAATCGCCGGAAGGCTGCGCTCCGTTCTTCACAATTTCACGAATGATGCTTTGGATTTCCAGGTCGCCGATTTTTCGGTCACCCGCAATGTCCAACTTCTCAATGGTCCAGGTAGGCGCATAGACATTCGTCATGCCTGCCTGCGCAAGTTCGTCCATCTGCGCATGGTCGCGCACGCTGTTCAGCAGCTTGCCCAAACGTTCTTCGGATCCGTGCAACTTCGGATCGCTCCATTTCGGACCCAGAAAGATGCTGTATTGTTGCGGATCCAATAATGCAGACGCATCCGGCTTCAACATTCCGACCAGTGAGCCCGACGCCGGCAGCACGGTAAAGGATCGGCCGCCGTCTTCATTCAACACCGCTCGTTCCCGATCACCCGGCCGCTCGTCGGGCCATGGGTACTGGGCCTGCGCTGCCACCGCGCCGGTAAATAACAACAGGGCAAGAAAAACTATTCGCATAAACAAACTCCGCACGGCCTCCAACAGCACGGCTCGGACAACACCTACGGCATAATTGCGTTCAGCGCAAAATCATCGACGACGAATGACGTAGTCAGGCTCGAATCTTCGGCGCCAATCAGATAAATCTGGATCGTCTGTCCTTTATAAGAACTTAAATCAAACGACACCTGCTGGTATCCGGTCGCGGCATTCAGATTCGAATAGGTCGCGAGCGTCGCGAGTACCGTGCCCGAAGAGTTTCGTACCTGAACGTTCAGGGTGTCATAAGCCCGCGTGGTGCTGGTCTCTTTGGTATCAATGTGCAGCCAAAAAGATAATGAAGCGCTCGTGGCCGTAGCCGGAATCGTCACCGTCTGCAGGACCGTGTCGGTATGAGTTGTCCCGTAACCATCGAGCCACGCGGTCCATGATCCACCATGCGACGGCTCTTTCGTTACATCGTTGTTGATGACGCCCGAGCTAATAGTCCATGGGGCTGCGTTCGTCGATCCATTTTCAAATCCCGGATTTCCCAACAACTGCTGCGTCGTGCCACCACCGCTGGTCGCGGTGATAGTCAAGGCCACGGTCGTCGTGTGCGTGATCCCGCCGCCCGTACCCGTCACCGTGACGTTGTAATTGCCCACCGCAGTCGCGCTGCCCGCCAGTATGGTCATCGTTGCTGAGCCATTCCCCGGCGCCGCTATGGCCGCGGGCGCGAAACCGACGGTTGCACCCGAGGGCAAACCGTTGGCCGACAGCGCCAGTGAAGAATTGAAACTTCCTGCTATGGCGGTGCTGATAGTCGAGGCGCCGGAGCCGCTCTGCGCAATTGTCAGCGAGGACGGCGACGCCGAAATCGAAAAATCCGGCGGCGTGCCCGAAGTCGTCGTCGCCAGCGCAAAATCATCGACCACAAACGAAGTCTTCAGGCTCGAATTCTCAACGCCAATTAAATAAAGCTGGACTGTCTGGCCTTTATAGCTCGTGACGTCGAAAGACACCTGACTGTATCCGTCCGCCGCATTCAGATTCGAATAAGTACCCAGAGTCGAGAGCACCGTGCCCGACGAATTGCGAATCTGCACCATCAAGGTATCGTTCGCGGCCGCTGCAGTTTCTTTTGTGTCGATGTGCAACCAGAACGAAAGTGTGGCAGTGATCGCCGATGAAGGAATGCTGACGCTCTGCAGGATCGAATCGGTGTGCGTCGAACCGTAACCATCCAACCAGGCCTTCCACGATCCCGTATGCGGCACTTCAAAACCGGAGTTGTCGATGACGCCCGCACTCGCCGTCCACGGCGCGGGATTGGTTGATCCGTTTTCGAATCCGGCATTCCCGATCGATTCCTGCGCCGTCGTCACCGTCAGATTTATGTTGGTGGTGTGCGTCTGCCCGCCGCCGGTTCCGGTCACCGTGATGTTGTAAGTGCCGGGCGGAGTCGAGGAGGCCAAAGCCAGGGTCAGGTTGGAGGTGCCGTTTCCGGGCGCGCTTATTGAAGCAGGCGCGAACGTCGTCGTTGCTCCAGTTGGCAAACCGGTCGCCGATAAAGCCACAGCTGCATTGAAACCGGTGCTGATCGTCGAGGTGATGGTGGCCGTTCCTGAATCGCCGCGCGCAATCGTCATCGACTGGGTCGACGAAGCTAGAGAAAAATCGGCGTTGAAAACTATGTCGAGAATCGGATGCAGCTCGATGCCATTCGGCGCGATACCCTCTTGCCCTTCCTTGTAATCAAAGAACCCGACACCGGTTACCCGGACGGGCACACTCACGGTCTGGAATTCATCCGAAGGCGTGAACCTGGCATCGAACTGCTGCCGGGCGTGCGTAATGCCCGTTGCAAACCGGCTGCCCGCCCCCACGCAATTCGGATCGGGAATCTCCGCGATCATCGTGCGGCCCGCGCTGTCCTTAAGCACCATGTGATAATCGGAGTCGTACGCATGGATGAACTTCACCAGCGTCGCATTGATTACCCAGACCGTCTTTTCGGCGGAGTTGATTCGTCTGTTATCAGGGATCGACTTGGGCGATGCCAGCGCAGTCAGACTTTGAATCGTAGTCGATACGTTCGAATTCAGATTGACCTGCGAAACATCCTGGTCGGTACCTGTCTTGACCGACCAACGTTCAGAGTTGCACTGGGCCGAAACTCGCGCCACGGCGAGCAGTACGAACATGGCGCAAATCGCAAACTTGATTACTTCTCTGGTCGGGTTGGCTCGGACTTTTTGCCTCAATTTGGGCCTCAATATGACAGACATGGCGAACTTGGACCGGCTAGATTAGATAAATGAGCAATGCGCCGCCGGTTCTAATTTTTTGGCCCGCCAGAGACCTAAGGCCTAACCTCTCAGCGGCTTGAGGTGGTATCATCCAAAGCCAAAAGTAACCCCCTTCACGCGTGCGCAGTGGCAACTCCTGGCTGACAGCTAATCGCGGCAGAACCAGATCGTTGAGTAGTTACGATAGGCAACGAGATGAGAACCGCTAAAGAGATTTTCGCTGCTTCTTCCTTCCTGATTTGTCTGATCACAGGTGCGCAGTCGGTTCGCGGCCAGGCGACACCGGCTCCGGTCCTGCTTACCGAGGAGAACTCAACCCGGGCGATCGCCCTCGATTCGGTCACGCGTCTGCGCGATCCGCTTCCGGTGGTCAATGTGAATAACTTCAGACAGGACCACCGCACCCGCGTGGCGTTCTTTGGCATCAATATGCAGTTGAACGCGGGCGAATCGATCACCGCGGTAAGCGTCAAAGCCCGCGACTCGAGTTCCAGGAACTACACTCTAAGTGTTGAGTTTTACGGACAGGTCCCGTGGGACAACTCGATTACCCAGTTCATCGTCAAGCTGCCGGACGAATTGGCGAACGCAGGCGACGTCTCGATCAGTGTTACGCTGCGCGGTCAAACCAGCAACGAAGTGCTCTTCAACGTGAAGGCCCAGGCGGAGCCAAGGCAGGTAACTCTCGCCCACCGCGCGATCGTTAACGGCGTCGATAATTTTACCGATGCCTGTTTTAGTTTCGAGTACGGCGTGAACGGTGACGCATCGCTGCCTCTCACGCTAAATGATTGGGACATTCAGTTTGGCAATAGTCCCGACAAAGACGAATTCAACGTCTCGCTGGCCGGGAGCGATCGCAGCCGCATCACGGACATGGGCGCGTTGAATTGGAACGACAACTTCCAGGTGCCGGTGCTGCTCGCACCGCCAGTCCAAAGTCTCGAACCGCAAGTCCCAGCGATGGTCGGGCATATGTATGCAGTGCACACCACCGATTCCAACACCAACCTGTACGCGCTGTTTCGCGTTGAGGCGCTGGTTCCGCTAACGAGCGTGACCATTACATGGAAGAGCGTAAAATCGCCGGAGTGAGCAGCGGCAAGAATGAACGCCGCCGGATTAAGGATGGTAACGCTGCTAACCTTCCGCCTGAGCGATGGCTATGCGCAGCTTCTCAGCCAGGACGCGCACGCCGGGTTCTTTGATTATGTTCAGGTGATTGCCCGGCACTTCATGAGTGTGAATGCGGCCTTTGACGAGTTCGCGCCAGCCGTCCTGGGAATCGTAATCGGCCGTGAGATCGGTCGCCAGGAACAGCGTTACGTCGCCTGAGTAAATCTGCGGCTGGTAATCTTTCACCGCGGCAAAACTGATCTCCTCGATGTTCTGCAAAACGATCGGCAGAGGCCTTCCGAACTTCTGATAAATCTTGTAAGCGCGGCGATAAATTTTGTGTTTCGCTTTCGCGGGCGCGTACTGCAGTTTGGTGACGACGTATCGCAACTTCTCGATCGCGGTCAGCGACCGCAAGTTGACGATGTGCGTCTGCCACTTCTTCGCACGCCGCGACAAGCGCTGACCAAATGACTGATCCAGCAGCTTGAAGTAGCCGGCCGGGAAAGTGTCGAAGAGTGCGAGCAGCGCAACCTTCTCGCCCTGGGCTGCGAGCTGAGCAGCCATCTCGAAAGCAATCGTCCCACCGGATGAACGGCCGCCGAGCAGGTAGGGACCAGCCGGCTGAACTTCGCGCATCTCTTTGATGTAGTGCGCGGCCATCTCTTTAATCGATGTGTGCGGATCGGATTTCCCGTCGAGTCCTTTTGCCTGCAATCCGTAGAATGGTTGATCCGGTCCGAGCAAGCGTGCGAGATCGTGATACTCGAGCACGTTGCCGCCGGCCGCGTGAACGCAGAAAAAGGGCGTACGCGCCCCGCCGGCGTTGATGGGCACGAGCGACGACCATCTAGCCTGCCAGCCTTCATCGCGCAGCACGCGCGCGAGTTGGCCCACGGTCGGCGCCTGAAACAGAGTGGCCAGCGGCAGGTTCTTCCCGAAATTCTTTTCGATTTCTGCGAACAGCTTCACCGCCAGCAGCGAATGACCGCCCAGCTCGAAGAAATTTTCGTCCGTGCCAATCGGACTAACCCGCAGGACTTGCTCCCAAATGCGCGTCAACTTCAATTCCAATTCGTCGACCGGCGCCATGAAACCGTTTTCGATTTGGCGCTGGCTCTCGTTGGGTTCCAGCAAGGCGCGGCGATCGATTTTGCCCATCGGTGACAGCGGTAAAGCTGCAAGCGTCACGAACACCGAAGGAACCATGTATTCGGGCAGACGCATCTGCAGGAACCCGCGCACTTCTTCGCTGCGCAGATCACCGTTGCGCGGCACCAGGTATCCGACCAGATGTTTGTCGCCGCTGTCTTTGCGCGCCACGACGACGGCTTCGCGAATGCCGCGGTGTTGCCTTAACGCAGCTTCAATCTCGCCGAGCTCAATGCGGAAGCCGCGCACCTTAACCTGATTATCGGCGCGGCCAATAAATTCAATTTCGCCAGTCGCCTTGTAGCGGACCAGATCGCCCGTGCGATAAAGACGATCTCCGTTGACTGAAAAAGGGTTGCGCACGAATCGCTCGTCCGTCAGTTCCGGCCGGTCGAGATAACCGCGCGCCAGACCGTCACCACCGATGTGAAGTTCGCCCGGGACGCCAACCGGCACCGGGTTCGAGTGACGATCGAGTACGTACACAGAGGTATTCGAAATCGGGAACCCAATCGGCACTGATCCGTTCACCTTCGACAGATCGTTCAGCGGATAGCAGCACGTGAAGGTAGTGTTCTCGGTCGGACCATAGCCGTTAATCAAGCGGCAGTTGGGCAGCTCCTGGAAAACTCTCGTGACATGCGGCACCGACAGGACGTCGCCGCCGGCCAGCAGTTGTCGCAGCCCGCGCAGATCGTCGAGATGGTTATCAACCATGAGATGAAACAGGCCGGCCGTCAGCCACAGGGTGGTGACCTTATGACGCTTGATGGCGTCGCCCAGTTCTTTCAATGAAGGCGCACCCGCCGGCAACATTACCAAACGCGCGCCGTTCAGCAGGCTGCCCCAAATTTCAAACGTCGAAGCGTCAAATGAAATCGTCGAGGCCTGCAGGAAAACTTCATCGGCCGAGAACGAAGCGTAATTCGTGTTCTTCACCAGCCGCACGACATTGCGATGCGTAACCGTGACGCCTTTGGGATTGCCCGTCGAGCCTGATGTGTACATGACGTACGCGAGGTTGTCAGCGCCACTCGCCGGTTCCGGATTGTCTTCGCTTTCGCAGCGCAGTCGATCTCCGAGCGTATCAATGCAGATCACGGAGTCATTCGCCGGCAGTTTCGCAGCGATCGCACTTTGCGTGAGCAGCAGCGGCGCGCCGGAATCCGTCATCATGAATTCCAGACGGTTTTGCGGATAAGCCGGATCGAGCGGAACGTAAGCACCGCCCGCCTTCAAGATCGCCAACACTGCGACGATCAAGTCAGGCGAGCGGTGCAGACAGACGGCGACCCGAGTGTCGGCCTGAACGCCACGATCGCGAAGGTAGCGCGCAAGTTGATTTGCGCGAGCGTTCAAGTCGCGATAGGCCAACTCGCCGTCATCCCAAATCAAAGCCGGCGCCTCTGGCGTCAATGAGGCTTGCTCTTCGAATAACTCCTGAATGCTACGCGTCGACGGATATTCAGTCTTCGTGTCGTTCCATTCCACCAGTAACTGGCGGCGTTCGGCTTCACTCAGCAACGAGACGTCTGAAATCTTCTGCTCCGGATGGGCGGCAATGCCTTCCAGAACGTTTTGAAAATGCGTCATCATCCGCGTGATCGTGTCCCGCTCGAACAAATCCGCGTTCGATTCAAACAGGCAAACCAGCTTGTCTCCGTGCTCGACAATGTCCAGCGTCAGATCGAAGTTGGCCATCAGGTGATCGATGCGAAAGTGTTCGGCCGCCACGCCGGTCAAATCGAGCGGCAGTATTTCTTCACTCTGCAGCACGAACATCACCTGGAACAGAGGGTTGTGCGCGAGCGTGCGCTCCGGCTGCAACTCTTTCACCAACCGTTCGAACGGCAAATCCTGATGCGAATAGGCGCCGAGCGCGACCTGCTTCACTTGATTGAGAAATTCGCGCACGGTCGAGTCGCTGGAAACCTGCGCCCGAATCGCGAGCGTATTGATGAAGAGGCCGATGAGATCTTCGACTTCGGGAAGCGGCCGTCCGGCGATCGGTGTGCCGACGACGATGTCTTCTTCGCCCGTGTAGCGGTGCAAAAGAATTTGATACGCGGCCATCAGCACCATAAAGAGCGTGACGTTCTCTTTCTGGCAAAGCGATCTAATGCGGCGCGTCAAATCAGCGGACAAGGTAATGGTTTGTTGGTCGCCACGAAACGCGCGATACGCCTGGACACTGGGTCGGGCGTGATCGGCGGGCAGCTCCAGGGCCGGCGGCATGGTCGCGAACTGCTCTTTCCAATAAATGAGTTGCGACTCGTAAACCTCGCCCTCAAACCACTCACGCTGCCACATCGCGTAGTCGCTGTATTGAATCGGCAACTCAGAGAATGGCGACGGCATGCCCGTGACGAATGCTTCATAGAACGCCGACAGCTCGCGATGGAGGATACCGAAAGACCAACCGTCCGTGACGATGTGATGCAAAGTCACCAGCAGGATGTGTTCGTCGTCGCGCATCCGCACGATCACCGCGCGCATCAACGGACCGGCCGCCAGATCGAACGGCCGTCGGGCTTCGTGCCTGAGAAGGTTCAGCGCTTCAGCTTCCCTCTGCGCCGCACCAATGGTCGAAAGGTCGATTACCGGCACATCAAGCGTGATGTCCTGGACCAATTGCCGCGGCTCGCCGTCGACGATGCGAAAGATCGTCCGCAGTCCGTTATGACGCGCGACAATCGCCTGCAAGGCCTTCTTCAATGCCGGCACATCCAGCGGACCGCGCAAGCGCGCCGCGGTCGGCGAGTGATAGACCGACTCGCCCGGCATCAACTGATTCAAGACCCAGAGGCCCTGCTGGTTGTACGAAAGCGGAGCTGACTTCAGATTCCGGGCAGTGATGGCCTGACGGGTTTTCTCCTTGCGCTGCTGCTTCTTCATCAGCTGCAGCTCAAGCAAGGCGCGCTTGGCGCCGGTGAGCGCGGAGAGTTGTTGCGCGAGATTGGCACCGGCAACTGAAGAATCGACGTTCATCGCCATCTCAATAGTTTCCCGTCAGCAAATAACGAAAGAAGCGAAAATAAAAACGCGGGTAAGATTGTTCGAAGTGCTTGAACGGCTCTGCATTCATCAGCCGCAGTTCGTATTCGGGTAGACGTTCCATGGCCACGCTAAGATCCACATGGTGGCCAATGTGGTTGCAGTTGTTATTGACGTACCAGCGGGCCAGCCAGCTCGCGCGAATGCTGCGCGTGTTGAGTCTGGCATCAGGACTCCAGGTTTCGCATTTCCAGTGCTCAGGCAATTCAATCATTGCGTGAATCGGCGCCCAGCCGATGATCATTGGGATTAACCAAAGCTGAATGACGAGGTCCGTGCGAAACGCAATCGTGAACACGACCGCGAGAATCAAGAGCGCGGCCATCATCAGATAATCGCCTTCGACGCGTTTCACGATTAGCGGATTCAGTCCGGGACGCGTAGCTTCGAGTTTCCTTTCCACTCGTCCGGTTAGCGCGTATCCAATCCACTTAAGCGTGTCGACGAAGTGATTAAGCATCGATACATGAAGCACAAAGCCAATGACGCGAACCGTCAAAGACTTCGAATCCATACGCTGGTAGTTGTAGCTGAAACTTTCTTTGGTAACGTCCTTGTGATGGGCGAAGTGATCCGTGAGATAGCGCCAAAACGAAATGCCCAAAGGGGTCGCGATCATCATGCCAAATGCCTGGTCCCGCGCCGCGCGACCGCTGGCCGTGCGATGCAGACACTGATGGATCAATTCGGTCGCATGAGCCAGAATCGCACCCAGGAAAATCTGCAGAACAATTCTGGTAAGACCGTGCGTGGTGATTACCGCAAAGGCTGCAATACCCAACAACGCCGAGAGCGCCGCGAGCTTGATGTGAAAATATGCCGGAATGACTTTGCGAAGAAGGGGTCGGTCCGCGATGACATGCGCCGTTGAGCTGAACAAACCAGAGGCTATTCGGGATAGGCCGGCCTCGGCAATCGTGTCTGGTTCAAGGTTTGTCATGACCGTTCAGTTCGATTCAACCAAGCGCACAACCTCGCAAGGGACTTAACGCTTTCGAAGAAATAAAGTCGCAACGGGGGATTAATTCCAGCCGGAGTGCCCGGTCTGGTTGGTTTTTCCGCCTTTAATTGGGGGATTTGCGGGTGGCTCAGGCCATGACCGGCTGGACGCCCAATTCACGGTCCAGGCGCAACTGCGCCTCCTCTTCGGACAGGCCGGCCAATTCCTCAATGAGCCGGGTCAACTCAGCATCTGATTCGTTCCGAGCGACTCGCGGATAGAGCATTTCGGCCAGGCTTGAAATCGTCGGGGCCTCGAACACGTCGACCATGTTGAGTTGGACATCGAGGACACACCTGATGTTTGAGACGAGGCGCGCGGCCAGCAGCGAGTGGCCGCCCAAGTCGAAAAAGTTTTCGTTAACGCCAATTTGATCGACCTTAAGCACTTCGCGCCATGCCTCCAAAAGCATTTCTTCGAGTGGCGTACTCGGCACTTCCAACGTTACATCTGTCGTGGATCGATTGAACTGTGGTTCGGGTAGTGCCCGACGGTTGATCTTCCCACTTGAGGTCAAGGGAAATTCATCGATGACTTCAAAGGCCGCCGGCACCATGTATGACGGCAGTTTCGTTTTTAGGAGTTGGCGGAGATCGCCGATGGCGTCGCGGGAATTATCTTTGGTGATCAGATAAGCGACGAGCCGTTTGTCATTGCCGTCGGTCGCAATGACGACACAATTCTCGACGGCTTCGTGATTTCTGATCGCCCGTTCGATTTCCTCGAGCTCTACGCGAAAGCCGCGGATCTTGATTTGATTGTCGGACCGGCCGAGAAACTCCAGGTTTCCATCCTCATGATAACGAACGACGTCGCCGGTTTTGTACAGGCGATCGCCCGGTTCATTGCTGAACGGGTTGGCAATAAACTTTTGCGAGGTCAGGTCCGCGCGATTGAGATAGCCGCGCGCGACCCCGGGCCCGCCGATGTGTAATTCACCGGGAATGCCGATGGGCGCCGGACGCAGTTTCGCATCGAGCACATACGCCTTCGCGTTGGCGTACGGTCGTCCGATAGGGCTAATTCTTTCTATCGCAGCGGGATCATAACTGCTCAGATCGCAGAATGTTACGGCAATCGTTGTTTCAGTTGGCCCATAAGTATTTACCAGGCGAACTCTATTACCGACGATCTTGTTCCACGTCGCGACGCGGTCGGATGAAGCTTTCTCACCGCCGATAATCACGAGCCGAACGCTGGAAGGTAGCTGGAGATTCTGTCTGCTCAACGCGTCCGTCAACTCGTGCCAGTAAACAGTCGGCAAATCGAGCACGGATAGTTTCCATTCTTCACAGCGAGCCAGAAAGTCTTCCGGTGAGCTGATCATTTCGGCAGTTCGCAGGACCAGGCAACCGCCGGAAATCAGACTAATCAGCATTTCCTCCACGCTAAGGTCGAAAGAAAGTGACCCGAATTGCAGCACGCGATCACTGCAGCCGACACCGTAGGCTGTTTTGGCGACAGTCGCGAAGTTCACCAGCGAGCGGTGCTCAAGCAGTACGCCCTTCGGATTGCCGGTCGAGCCTGAGGTGTAAAGCACGAGCGCGACCTGCGAAGACAACCCCGGGACAGCGGGATTGGCGTCGCTCTCACTCGCAATAATCGGCCAGTCTTCGTCGAGGCTGATCAGGTCTGCATCGCCGTCGATGTTCTGTGCCAGATTCTTTTGGGTGATCACGATGCGCGCCGAGGTGTCCTGAATCATGAAGGCGATACGATCGCGCGGATAAGCCGGATCGAGCGGCACGTAGGCAGCGCCCGTCTTCAACACTCCCAGGATCGCGACCACCATCTCGAAACTGCGGTCGATGCTGACGCCGACCATTTCGCCGGGACCAATGCCACGCTTGATCAGGTAATGCGCAACCTGGTTGGCTCTCGCATTCAGCTCGCGATAAGTAAGACGCTCACCAGCAAACTCGATGGCAGCGGCGGCGGGTGTTTCGGCAGCCTGGGCTTCGAAGATCTGATGAATGCCGGCGGTCTCGGGAAAAGCAATTTGATTCTGGTTCCATTCAACGAGCAGTTGCCGGCGCTCTTTGGGAGTCAGCAATTCGATATCAACTATCGTTTGCGCCGGGTCGTTAACGATGGCCGTAAGCAGGTTGAGGAAGTGTCCCAGCATGCGATCGATCGTGATCGCCGTGAACAAGTCCCGGGCGTATTCAAACGAAACCGTGATGCCGTCAGTTGATTCGTCGACCTCCATCGTCAGATCGAACTTGGCAACATCACTCGCCACCTGGATTGCCTTGAATTTCGTGCCGTTGTGCGCCAACTCGGGTTCAGGCATGTTCTGAAACGAGAACATAACCTGGAAGAGCGGCGAGCGATTGGCGCGGCGCTCGGGGTTCAATTCTTCAACCAGCCTTTCAAACGGCAAGTCCTGGTGACAGAACGCACCCATCACTGTCTGGCGAACCCGCGCGAGCAGGTCGCGAAAACCGGGACTCCCGCTCAGATCGCCGCGCAGCACTAACGTGTTGACGAAGGCGCCAATCAAGTCTTCGGTTTCAAACATCGTGCGGCCGGCCACGGGCGCACCGACGACCACGTCCTCTTGGCCGCTGTAACGGAATAAGAGCGTCTGAAATGCGGCCAGCAGGATCGTAAATAGCGTGGCGTTCTCTTTGCGGCCGAGCGTCTTCAGCGATTCGGTAAGCTCGTCAGGCAGCTTTGCGGACACGCGCCCCCCTTCATGAGTGCGGGTCGCCGGCCTTGAATAATCAGTCGGCAGCTCCAGTGCCGTGGGAGCATCGGCCAGTTGCCGCCGCCAGTAGTTTAGTTGTCGCTCGATAGCTTCCTCTTCCAACCAGCGCCGCTGCCATTGAGCGAAGTCGGCGTATTGGATTGAAAGCTGAGGCAGAACTTTGGTGTCGACGTCCTTCAAATAGAGATGCGTCAGTTCACGCAGCAGCACGTTGATGGACCAGCCATCACAAACGATGTGGTGCAGTGTGATCAGCAACTCGTGCTGTCGATCACCGAACTTCAGCAGGCGGACACGCACCAACGGACCTTGGCTCAAATCGAAGGCGTGGTTGGCTTCCTCGGCAAAGACTGCCGTTCGCTGCGACATGGCCCGGGCCACGGGCAACCCGGACAGGTCGGTCACGCGAACCGGAACGGACGCCGAAGGCGAAATGACCTGGACCGCCGAACCTTTGGTCGTCACTATGCTGGTGCGCAAAATCTCATGGCGATCGATGATGCAATCGACCACACGCTGCAGCTTCTCGACATCCAGAGTCCCGTCGATCTTCAAACCGGTACTGACGTTGTAGGTCGCGCGATTTGGACTTACCTGATCGAGCAGCCAGAACTGCTGTTGGTTGAAAGAGAGTGGCAGTGCGCCGGTTCGCTCGGCCTTGCCGATTATTCGCACTGAATCGCCACCGCCGGTCGCAATGCGTTCGGCCAGTAACTTAATTGTCGGGAACTCGAACAGGGTGCTGATGGGCGTCTCAAAGGTGAACTGACTGCGAATGCGGGCGGCGATTTGCGCCGCCAGCAACGAATGGCCGCCGAGCTCAAAAAAATTATCGTCACGGCCGATGCCATCCAGCGACAGAACCTCTCCCCAGATTTTCGCCAGCCGAATTTCGATTTCACTTTGCGGAGCGACATATTCGGACGAGACACCGCTGCGCGACACTTCCACTTCCGGCAAACGGAGCCGATCGACTTTGCCATTTGCTGACAACGGCAGCGCTGCCAACTCGACAAACGTCGCAGGCACTTGATAGTCAGGAACGCGCGCGCTGATAAATGCCCTCAATTCGACTGCCGAAACTGTGGTCGCCTGCGGAACGAAATACGCGATCAGACGTTTGTCGCCGTGGCCGGTTCCCTGTTCGCGAGCGACGACCACGCACTCTCGCACCGACGGGTGCCGGGCCAACGCAGTTTCAATTTCGCCCAGCTCGACACGGAAGCCACGCAACTTAATCTGCTGATCACGACGTCCCGCGAATTCAAGCCGGCCGTCAGCCGAAACGCGCGCCCAATCTCCCGTCCGATAGAGTCGCATTCCTTCCCGCTCGATAAATTTCTCGTGGGTCAGTTCGGGCCGATTGAGATAACCACGACCGACACCGGCGCCGGCGATGTACAACTCGCCTGACTCGTCGATGGCGCAGGGCTGCTGGTCCTCATCAAGAACGTAAATGTCTGTATTGGCAATCGGACCGCCGACGGGCACAAATTTATCGCCCTCGAAGTCCCGTGGAATGCGAAACATGGCCACGATGCCGGCCGTTTCTGTCTGGCCGAACATGTGGACATGCTGGGCGGGATGATTGAACGCATTCATCCAGGTGAGCGGAATCTCACTCGACAATGGCTCACTCGCCGAGAGCATCAGGCGCAACTGATTATCGAGCAGGTCGCGTCGCTCGCTCTCAGGCAAGGCACTGAGAATCGTCGTGCAACTGCGCCAGAATGACGGCACGGCATCCATGACGGTGACGCCGCGCGACTTCAACATGCGAAACAATGCGATTGGATCTTTGCGCTGATCGGAAGTCGCAATCGCCACGCCCGCACCCTGCGAGAGCGGCAGCAGCAACTGTCGGCGCGCTGACGAAAAAGCGATTGAGGCGGTGTGCAGATACAGATCGTGTGAATCGATCTCAAGTTCCCGGTTTAGCGCCCGCAGATAATTGGCGAGGCCGCTGTGCGTGATCATCGCGCCCTTCGGCTGGCCGGTGGAACCGGACGTGTAAATCACATAAGCCAGATCATCGCGAGCCGGTGCAGTGGCGAGGTTTTCGTTCGAATTTTGGGCGATCTCGGTCCAATCCTGGTCGAGCGCTAACCAGCGCGTCGCACCCTCTGCCTTTGCGACAATTCCAAGGTTTGCCGCGAGGCCACTTTTCGTGAG